>Ga0209501_10000829_pt1 | contig 36463 bp, 44 predicted proteins | sample ArcticOcean_MG_C_4_FD_187434 | JGI IMG/M metagenome (GOLD analysis project Ga0209501, IMG submission 187434) | Marine microbial communities from western Arctic Ocean - ArcticOcean_MG_CB4_134 (SPAdes) (version 2) | ecosystem: Environmental > Aquatic > Marine > Oceanic | place: Arctic Ocean...
ACCATCGAACCTGAACCTGTTAGGTGACTACGTTAAGATTCCTTCAGCAACAACAACTGAAAGAAATGCGTTAACACCTGCTGTTGGAATGCTGCTATACAATACCACTCTTGGTATAATGCAACAATATGCTAGTTCAGGATGGGCTTCAATAGATTCTCCACCTACAGTTTCTTCACTCAATTATCCCGGTGACGATACTGCTCTGGATACTGTTGGTGAATTTAATCTCAGTTGTACTACTCAAAGTAGCACTACAGTATTAGTGCCGGGTTCTACTATGCCATCAGCAGGACAGGTAGTTAAGGGAACAGGAATTTCTGCTCCTGTTATCAATCTTACTTGTGGTCTTACTAATACTGATGCAACAGTTACAGTTGCAGGGTCAACTACTGGACTTGTAGTTGGAATGACAGTAGCCGAATTTACAGGTGTTCCTTCTGGAGCAACTATTTTATCAATTATAACTGATACATCTTTTGAGCTTTCTGCAAATGCAACTGCAACAAATGCTTCTGCGGTTTTATCATTTAATACAACTGTAGTATCAGTTTCAGGTACTACCTCTTTTGTTATAACACCGACTGCAACTGCATCAGCAACAGTAACACTAACCTTTAATACACAAACACTTGTAATTACTGGTACTAATTTTTCAGTTGGTGCAACTGTTACGATTGATGGTACTGCTCCAAGTACAGTCTCAAGAGATAGTTCAACTCAGATTACTGTCACAGGTACTCCAGCAAAGACCGCAGGAACTAAGGCTGATGGTTTGGTAGTAAGTAATACAAGTGGTTTGGGAGCAAGTATTAATGTTGACTATAGTGCTTTACCTGATTGGCAGACTGCTTCTGGGAATGTTGGTAGTTTGATGATTGTAGGTTCCGAAATTTCTACTATTAACCTAGATGCAACGACTGCAACTTCTTATGCATTAACAACTGGCCCATTACCTCCCGGCTTGGCAATGAGTCCATCTACTGGTGATATTACTGGAACTATTACTGGTAGCGTTTACCAAACTTATAATATTACTGTTACTGCAACAGATGCAGAGGCACAAAGTTCTCCAAGATTGTTTAATATAATAACAAGTGCCGCCCCTACTGGTGGAACAATAACAACTTATTCTGGTTATCGTGTTCACTCTTGGACAACTGTTGGTACAAATCAAGATGGTGGTGCTTTTATAAATCCTGCTGCTTTAGATGTTGAAATACTTATAGTTGGTGGAGGTGGATCAGCAGGAGGAAGATTCCACGCAGGAGGAGGAGGAGCAGGGGGTGTTCGACAACTAACCATCTCCGATTTTGCTGCGGCTACTCATTCAATCACAGTTGGTGCTGGAGGCCCGGCAAGTGCGGCCGATAATGTAGACGGAAGTAAGGGTAGCAATTCTGGTATTGACTCTACAACTACTGGAGGCACTTATGTAGCTACTGGCGGTGGATATGGTGCTGGATATGACGGAGATCCAGGCGATGGAGGCTCTGGTGGTGGTGGTAATGGTGGTGACTCAGCAAATCCTAATGAGTATGGTTTAGGTAATGAAGGAAGTTATACTCCAGTAGAAGGATATGCTGGAGATGCTGTTGCAGGCACAGGATACACCGCTGGAGGTGGTGGTGGTGGAGCCGGAGGATTAGGTGGAGGAACCAACGCAGTTGCTGATGGTGGAACAGGAATTGCCAATTATTGGAGGTCTGGTTCTTCTGGAACTACTATTGGAACTCATCTCTTTGGAGGTGGTGGAGTCGGAAGTACGGGTTATAATTCTACAGGCCATACTGCGAACTCTGGAGTCCCAGTTGCTACTCACGGGGGAGGTGCTATGGATGCTGCCGGTGTTGCAAATTCGGGTGGAGGCGGAGGTGCTTCAGCGGCTACGGGTGGCGGAGGTTCAACTGGTGGTTCAGGAATAGTAATAATCAGATACGCAACATAAAAGGAAACAAACATGAGTTACATTGGAGCAGAACCGGATGGCATGGGCAAAGCCCAACGATTCACATACACATCAGCATCTGGTGGTGAAACAGTAGTCTCGGTGGACGACAATTCGGTTCCCATTGGATATACTTCTGGTCAGGTGAGTGTATTCCTCAACGGAGTTAAGCTCGTAGTAGGTACTGACTGCATAGCCACGAATGGAAGCACTATCACAGGTCTAGCGGCATTGGCGGCATCAGACGTTGTAGAAGTGGTTGCCCTGTCGATCTTTAGTGCAACTACTGTTGAGGGTGCAGATATTATCTCAACTGGAGAAACTGGTGGAAGTAAGTTCCTCAGAGAAGATGGAGATGGTACATCAAGCTGGCAGACAGCAGGAGTAGCTGGTATCTCTTCAACTGGAGCAACATCCAGCGATACTGTAACTTTAGCAGGACATTTAACTGTTAATGGTACTACAACAACAATCAACAGTACCACCCTGACAGTAGATGACAAGAACATCGAGATGGGTTCGATTGCATCTCCTACAGATTTAACGGCAGACGGAGGTGGCATTACCCTGAAGGGTACAACGGATAAGACAATCATCTGGGAGAACGATACAGATTCATGGAATTTTAACCAGAATATTGAAACTTCCACAACAACTAAAGTAGTTCAAAAAGGAGCATTTATGCAAAGTTCAACACATCAAGCACTTACATTAGGAGGTTAATATGGCAATACCAAGTGGGTCAGGAACTGAGGTTCTTAAACGAGTATTCGATGACGAAACAGGTACAGGAGAAACCACACTAATTACTGGTGTAGCTAATCATATATACACGATTTTATCTGTTATAGTCTGTTCAAGAATGACAGGTAGTGAAACTTTTTCGCTTTATATTGATTATAATGCAGGAGGTACAGACTTATATTTATTAGATGTAACCCCTATAACTGCTAAAGGCACATTTGTTTTTTCTGATAAATTTATACTTACTGGAACAGATAAGCTACATTGTACTGGATCAGCAACAGGTTATGATGTGTGGTGTACTTACATTGACCAAGACTGGACATAGGAGAAACCATGAGTGGAATAATTGGCGATCCGGGTGCAAAATCGGGAATAATTGGATTACAAACTCCAGTAAGTTTACCTTATTTTTGGGGGAGACAGTCGAGTAACCATAATAGTGCTTCTGTAGGAAATTGGGAAGCTGATACAATAACATTTGATACTACATCTGCTTGGGATAGTACAAACCATAGATATAACCCTAAAATAAAAGGATTATATTTTGTCTCAATTTCTTCTAATTTTACTGGTGGAACATTTCCTGAAGGATATTTTAGAGTAGAGAAAAATAATACTCAAAAAGCATTTGCATACAAAAATTCGACAGACAATTATCATATGGCTTCGGTTTCCGTTATTTTAGAGTTAAATGGAACTACCGATTATATTAATTTTAAAGTTGTTGGGTTTATAGATGCTGGAGCAGATTGGAATCGAGCAATTATATATTTAATTAAATAAAGGAGTAACACATGACCACAGCAAGATACAAACAACTAGCAAAAGATAACCCATGACAAGAGCAAGAATACTCGCAGACTACGTTAGTTCAGGTGATGAGTTGGCATTGAAAGCACCATTGGCTAGTCCTACGTTTACTGGTACAGTATCTGGGATACCTACATTTGATGATACAGCTATAAGACAAGACATAATTACTCTTGCTCTCAAAGAGGGAATTGCTGAAAATTCTACTAAATTCAATCTTGCAAATTCTTCAGTTGTACAATTTCAAGCAGATGCAGATTTTAATTTAGCAGGTTCAACAACTGTAACACGTAATGTAAGTGAATATATAACACCATTGGTGACGACTGACACCGATACAAAATTTTTATTTCAACCAGATGAAACAAATGGGTCTAGCACTATGACAGATACTAGTGCTTCAGGACGTACTATAACGAATACTGGTAGTATGACTCACAATACTACTATAGCTAAATTTAGCGCATCATCAGTTCTTCAAGATGATACAGATGGTGGTAAAGGATTAAAATTCCCAGTTCATTCAGATTTTGACGTAGGAACAGGTGTTTTTACTATTGATGCTTGGGTGTATTCTACAAATTGGAGCGGGTTTAATCAAGGAGATGGAAAACTTTGGGATGGTAGTGGTATGCATAGATTTGGTTTTAAAAGTAGTGGTGCAACTATGGGTGGAGAAGGAATAGGGACATCACCCTCTGGGACATGGAATACTCACTCAATGAGTAATAATGCTTGGCATCATATTGCTTGGGTTAAAAGTTCCACTTCTGTATTTTCTCTATACGTTGATGGGGCTAGATTAGCTCAGAATACAAATGTTCCTACTGATAGGACTTTCTCTCCCACTTCGACAACTTTTATCGGAATATTTGATGTTCCTACAATGGATGGTACTGAACAAGTTGAGAATGTGTATTTAGGTGGTATTCGTTTTTCAACAGTTGATAGAACAGTCGATTCTGGTGATCCTATGTATATTTCTGCTGGTACAAGTTTTTCTGTGCCTACAGCTTATTATGCTATATCTATACTCAATGCGACAGGAACAGCTTTAGGAACTACAAACGTACCCTCAAGTGCAGTTACAAAAGTTTCAGGAGTTATGCTTTTGAAACACGCTTATGGTACAAATACTTTAGGAACAGATGTTAAGGTTTACTTCACAGCAAATAATTCTGCTTGGACAGAAGCATCTTCATATACAGATGCAGGAACTTTTTCAACAGGAATTAAAATGATAAAACTTGGTAAGACAACTTGTACAAGTGGAAGTGATGTTCGTTGGAAAATTGTATGGGCAAATCAAGCGGCATCTTCAAAAGAAGGCCATGTATATGGCATAGGACTTAATTACTAACCATGAAAGCTAAGAGAGCCAGCGTAAAACTGAAGTATCCGAAACCATCATAATTAGAAACACAACTCCGAATTTACAAGGATGATGAATGAAATTAATAAAAAGATATTTGCCGGGAATTTTAATATTTCTATCAATTGCCTTAGTAGTTGGGGTTATATTCTTTTCCATGCCTCACCGCCCAAAAGCGGAGCCGCCTAATTATGACCAGCATAGTTACCGAATTTCACCGCATCAAGGCGAGGAAAAGAGTAATGTAAACACCGCCTTGGATGATGTGATTAACCTCATCTTGAAACAAGGCTTTGCTGGAGCAATCATCGTTTGTCTCGGTATCTGGACGTTTCGTACAGACAAGGTTAATCGGGCAATGCAGAAAGAAAATATTGATAAGTTTGTGGAAATTTCCGCAGAGTGTTCAGGACACATGGCTTCTGTATCTGCAAGGCTTGAAAACATAGAACGAGAAATTGAGTCATCGAAGCAACTAGAAATGCTACAAGCCTCAAGGAAGGGGTAGCATTAGATTTATTATGATAGCAATTTTTTTGACCGGGTGTTCAAGTACATCTCGATTAGGATATTGGATTGAGACTCATCCTAATGAATTACCAATCTGGCAATGTGTAGAGCCAACTAAACCCTATAAAAATAAGGAGTGCTAATATGAGTTACGGAAAGAAACCAAAACAACCGAAACCACCCAAAAGAGAGGGGGTTTAAATGCCATTTCTAGTGCCATTAATTGGTGGAGTAGTGAAGACAATGTGTATGAGTATGCTTAGTGAGAAGCTGCTACAGCAAGTCATATTGATACTTTTGAAGAGGCTTGTTGAGTCTACGGAAAATAAAGTTGATGACTCGATTTTGGCAGCCTATGAAAAAAGCATCTCTTAATAGCACCAATAAGGTACTATATTACCCCGGCGCACATTTTGTAAAATTACTATCGTAGGAATAGCTATGCTTATTACACCAAATTTTTCAAGTGACGAAATGGCCTGTTCTTGCTGCGGCAAGAGTGACATGGATGGGGATTTTATGAAGATGCTCCAAGCCTTGAGAGAAGAAGCAGGATTTGCTTTTCGTATTTCCAGCGCAAGGAGATGTGAAGTCCATGATGCTAACGTGTCAAGTTATAAAAAATCGAAAGCAGGAATACACACTTACGGAAAGGCAGTAGACATTTTGGTGGGCCATGTGAATACGACAAAAACTTTGAAGCTGATAAAACAAGCTCAAGACATAGGGTTCACAGGTCTGGGACTAGCTTTGCGGGGGTCTAGGCCCAAGCGTTTCATACATTTGGATTCTCGTGGGACTGACTTTTCTTTGCCCGCCGTCTGGACATACTGATATGGAGATAGAGTTTGAACTGGAAGATTCCGATATTATTGTTGATTTTATTTCTGACTTTAGGGTGCAAACAAACGCCTCTGATCAAACCAAAGTTTCATGGCGATTACCCAACCGAAAATCTGCGCTCAATGTGGGCGTTCTGTGTGAGGAATTTTCAACTGAAAGCCCCGCAGACACCACCGTTTTTAGTTGGCCAGATGTGCGATTGTTACCTCGATGAAATGAGGGCAAAACATCCTGCAAAAGAAGTGAATAAACTTGATGATGTTGCAACAAGAGAGATGGGCCAGCACTTGATAAAAGTCTGCAATATCTACCCTGAACCAAAGAAGAGTTGATAAAGGGGTATTTCAAGTGGAAGCAGAATATGGAAGTGGTTACTCTATATACATATCGTACCCCTGACGGGTATAGGGGTAGTATTGTACAGGTAAAAAAGAAGGATGCAACTAAAACTGGCAAAAAGGTTCCCGTGCGAAGTTGAGGTTTTTAATGGAGATAAAGTTATAGATAAGTATATTGCCCTTGAAAACGATCTGGTCACAAAGAACCCTTTAGGCCACCGTCCGATAAGGGATATAGATTGGATGAGCCAGAAGCAGAAAGAGCAATGGCGGGCCTATGTCTCGGACAAACTTGATGAAGAGAAAATAAACAAACAGGATGGCGGAGGAACTAAGTAAGTTAGAGGATATTGAAAGGCAGATAGCGGCTGCGAAGCGACAGAAGTTGGCCTTGGAATGCAAGACTGATTTTCTAAAGTTTATTAAGTTCACAATGCCGACTATTGCAGACCCGAATAATATCGAAGAGTCAATGTTTAAGGATGCCCGTCACCACAGGGCAATAGCATTAGCATTAGAAAAGGTAGCGAAGGGCAAGATAAAAAGGTTAATAGTAACGCTGCCGCCAAGACATGGTAAATCGGAGATGGTGTCAAGACGTTTTATTCCTTGGCTGATGGGGAAAGACCCCTACAAATCTATAATTTTTGCAACCTACAATGAAGACTTTGGGCAAGATTTTGGAGCAGACTGTAGGTCAATTATGTCAATGTCTCAGTTTTCGCAAGTCTTCCCAAAGTTCACATTCAGACAGGGGGGAGCATCCAAGTCCAGAATCCAGACTGACAATGGCGGGATGGCAGTGTTTGTTGGTAGGGGCGGAAGTATTACGGGTCGTGGTGGTGATTGCCTTATTGTTGATGATCCTATTAAAGACAGTGTTGAGGCTCAGTCTCCCACTCTTCGGGAGAACCTTTGGTCGTGGTTTACACAAGTGTTTATGACACGCCTGATGACGGAACGGTCAACTGTAGTATTAGTGACAACCCGTTGGCATGAAGATGATTTGGTGGGAAGACTCACAGACCCCACTAATCCTCACTTCACAGAGGCAGAGTGTAGCAAGTGGAAGATCATTAATCTCCCGGCACTTGCCGGGGATAATGATCCATTAAAACGAAAGGAGGGTGAGGTACTCTGGCCGGAGAGGTTTAACAAGGATTTTCTGGAAGCACAAAGGAACCTCGATCCGAGGGGTTTTTCTGCTCTGTACCAACAGCAGCCCTCACCCGAAGATGGAGATTTGTTCCAAAGGGAAAACATACAGTATTATGAAAAGAGGAACCTTCCAAAGAACTTGAGGATATATGCTGCTTCTGACCATGCTGTTGGTATTGATAAGACTAGACACGATTTAACGTGCCTTTTGATTGTTGGTGTAGATGAAAACGAGGATATATACCTTATAGATTGCTGGTGGGCAAGGCAGCCTTCAGACGTAGTAGTCAAGGCAATGATGGAATTAATGAATCGCCATAAACCTTTGATCTGGTGGGCAGAACGAGGACACATAACAAAAGCAATTGGGCCGTTCTTGCGGAAGAGAATGTTTGAAACGAAGACCCATTGTAGAATTGAGGAAGTTACACCAGTTGCTAATAAGGTGCAGCGGTCACAGTCTCTCATCGGACGTATGGCTATGAAAAAGGTTTACTTCCCAAAGGTTTCAGCATGGGGGCAAAAGGCAATAGATGAACTGCTGAAGTTCCCCAACGCAAGGCATGATGATTTTGTAGATACTTTAAGTTGGATTGGAATGGGGCTAGGACAATTACATTCACCCGGAGGAAGACTAAAAGCTACCGGGGGTCTATTCCCCAAAGTTGGGACAATAGAATGGGTAAAATGGCAAACAACAATGGATTCTTTGGAACAAAAGAAATTCGCATCAGGGTTTTAAATGATTGAAATTGAACAGGCAGTGGAGGTTGTAGTCGTTGAAGAGGAGGATAAGGAACCTACGCAGCGCAGGGAAGCACTTGTAACCCATCTGCTTGAGCGGGTGCGGACGGCAAAGGAGTATCATACTAAAGCATTCAAGCAGATGAAAAGCGATATGGATGCTGTGTATAAAGGGTACAGCGGCAACAACTGGGATGATGAAAGGTATGTCGCAAATATCCTCCAGAGACACGTTCACCAGCGGACTTCTGCACTCTACGCCAAGAACCCGAAGCCCGTAGCTTCCAGAAGAAAGCGCATGGACTATAAGGTTTGGGATGGTTCTGAAGAAACCATGAAGAAGGCACTTGACGGGATTGCAAAAGCGCAGGTTCAGGGGATGCAGCCAAACCCCCAAGATACTGCAATTGAAGAGGATTATAAGCAAGTCAAGATTGAACATAAGAAGTTTGACAAGGTTGCCGAATGCCTTGTGATGCTCTTTGAATATTTCATGGATGAACAGCATCCAACATTCAAGAGCCAGATGAAAGCATTGGTACGCAGGGTTATTACAACATCAGTTGGTTTTGTTAAGGTTGGCTACCAGAGGGACGTTGACAGATTGCCGGATATTTCCTCTAAAATGTCTGACGTACAAGCACAAGTGGATCATCTCAGGAGGATTGCAGAGGAAGCAGAAAAGGGAGATATTGAGCAGGATGATGCAGAGATGGAAGAATTGATGCTTTCACTTGATGCATTAAAAAATGAACCACTTTCCATTATTCAGGAGGGGTTGGTTTTTGATTTTCCTGAGTGCGATTCGATTATAGTTGATCCAATGTGCCGTTTGCTCCGGGGGTTTGTTGGGGCATCTTGGGTAGCACATGAGATGTATTTATCGACTGAGGAAATAAAAGAGATTTATGACACGGATGTAAGCGAGAAATTTTTATCCTATGACATGAAGGGGAACCAAACTTCAGGGAGTGCTGGTCAGTCCTCTAGCCATAATTATTTTGGCAGTAGCACAGAGAACCCAAGGGAGGGACTAGCATTAGTCTGGGAAATATATGATAAGAACGCAGGTCTGCTTTATGTCGTTTGTGACGGATTCAACGATTTTCTAGTTGAGCCAGAAGCACCACCAATAAAGTTAGAAACATTCTGGCCGTTTTTTGCCTTGACATTTAATGAGATTGAACACAAGGATTTACTCTATCCTCCGTCTGACATAAAACTCCTTACTCCAATGCAGCATGAATACAACCGTGCGAGGCAAGGATTGCGGGAGCATAGACGGGCTAACAGGCCCAAATACGCCGCACCCGCAGGGATGCTGGAAGAAGAGGATAAAGAAAAATTAAGGAACCCTCCTGCAAATGCAGTCCTAGAATTACAGGCATTGGCGGCAGGACAGAAAGTTAATGATGTATTGCAACCCATTCAGCAGATTGGTATTGATCCAAACCTGTATGAAGTGAAAACAATTTTTGATGACGTTCAGCTGGTCGTAGGTCAGCAAGAAGCTAATTTTGGTCAAATATCGAAAGGTACTGCGACTGAAACTTCCATTGCAGAATCATCACGAATGTCTGCCATTGGCGCAAACGTGGATGATCTTGACTCCTTTATGTCGGAGATAACCAGAGCAGCTGGACAAGTTCTACTTCTGGAAATGAGTAAGGATGAGGTTATGGCCATTTGTGGCCCCGGCGCAGTTTGGCCTGAGTTTAGGAAAGAAGATGTTTTAAATGAAATTTATTTACAGATAGAAGCAGGATCAACAGGAAAGCCAAACAAGGCTGCGGAATTACAGAACATCGAAAGGATAATTCCATTCCTGATACAGATTCCGGGTATTGATCCAAAGTTCCTCGGCAGGGAATTGCTCAAACGTCTGGATGATAAAATGGATTTAACAGATGCACTTATAGATAAACTGCCTTCCATTGTTGCACAGAATATGATGCAAGGTGCGAATGCTCAAGCTCAAGCCAGAGGGGGTGCGCCCCCAGAGGCTCAAGGCGGACAGGGGGGCAATAATGCCCAACTGCCAAGTCCTCCCGGTGGTGGGAAACCCCCCGGAATGGGAATCAATGTTTAACAATCAACAAAGGACGTATCTATGGCTGAAGAGTCACAGGAAACGGAATCGTCCCCCGTTTCTGATGAAGTACAAGTAGACGAGTCTACCACAGAAGTTGCGGAAGACACGGCATCATCGTTAGATGCCACTGAAGTTGAAGCGGAAACGACACAGACTTTAGCGGATGCAGTACAAGATGCACTGCAACCCGAAGAACCTGTTGAGGAAACTGAAACTTCTGAAGAGGTGGAAGTCACGGAATCAATTGAAACTTCTGGAGAAATATCGAAGGAAGATTACAAGGACGTTCCATTTAATAAGCATCCAAGGTTTCGGAGTCTCGTAGCCGAAAAGAACGAGTTAAAAGACCTGACAGCAAAGTTGAAAGGTGATTCAGAACAGTATTCAAAGATAACCGGGTTCATTGACAGAAATAATTTATCTGCAAAGGAAGCGGTTGAGGGTTTCAAAATTATGGCTGCGATTAGAAATAATCCAGACGAAGCATATAAAATGCTGGAACACCACTTGGGTAATGTCTCTAAAATCACTGGGAAAGTTTTACCTGAAGACCTACAGTCAAAGGTAGATGACGGTTTTTTAGATGAGGATGCAGCAAAAGAGTTGAGCCAAACTAGAGCTAGTCTAGCAAGAGAACAATACTTGCGGAAGGCAGACTCAGCAAAAAGTGTTTCAAGGCAACAGTCGGCCCAGAGTGAAGTAATGGGTACGGCACTCCAAACATGGGGTGAAACAACTCTAGCTAAAGACCCAGACTTCGGCCTCAAACAAGAGGAATTTAATGATCGTGTCGTTGCACTGGTGAATGAGCGAGGACGGCCCCAAACTCAGGCAGATGTACTAGGTCTTGTAGATGAAGCCTATGAAACTGTCAATGAGAGATTCAGGGCCAGACAACCTCAACCAACGCAATTACGCACGGCAACAGGTGGTAAACTCAGCGGGACACCACGGGCAGAACCGAAAAGTCTGAGCGATGCAATAAGCATGGCTTTTGAATCTAGTTAGCCAGTGGAACCGCTTTATTAATTAAGGAGCCAATATGGCATTAAGCGCAGGAGAACTGACCAACATTAGCAACGCCGCTTTAGATTGGACTATCAATCGAGGCAATGTAATGAGTCAGTCAATACAAGACAGACCCTTGTTCGCAGCAATGGACAAGGCATCAAAGACGTTCCCCGGAGGAAAGGGAGCAGTAGATTTGGCCGTTAAGGGGACATATACAACTACGGTTGCGGGCTATGAAGCAAGCGACACAGTTACTTATGCAAACCCTGCGAATATCAAGCGGGCAAGCTACACTTGGAAGGAACACCATGCTGGTATAGCAATTACTATGACCGAATTGAAAAATGACGGCATTAGTATTACTGACTCAGCAATCCCCGGTGATTCTGCAAAAAGACTTTCTGGGCGGGACAAGACTGTTCTGGTAAATCTTCTGGAAGACAAGTTGGAAGATATGGCAGAGGGTTATGCCCGTGGAATGAATACTTTACTTTATGGTGATGGAACTGGTGATGCGAAAGCACTTGCTGGTATTCAGTCTATCATAAAGCAAGCTCCCGGTTCCGCAGGAACAATTGGTGGGATTGACCATGTAGCAAATACATGGTGGAGAAACCGTTCTAATGTTTCAATTGCAACTACTGCCACTGGAACAGAATTGGTTGATCTGATTCATTCAGAAATTCGCTTACTGCGCCGCTATGGAGGGAAACCCTCAATAGCAGTTGCTGGTAGTGCTTTTCTGGATCGTCTTGCAAGTCAACTGAGAGCAAAGGGTAACTATACCCAAACTGGTTTCAGTGGAAAACAAGACATTTCAATGGGTGAGATGTTCTATCAAGGGATTAAGTTTGAGTATGATCCTGAACTTGATGACATTAACCTCACTGGAAAAGATGGTAACAAGCGGTGTTACATCATCGACCCATCCAAAATGTACTTAGCGTATATGCAGGATGAGAAGATGAAGAAACATTCGCCCGCAAGACCACATACTAGCTATGTGTTCTACAAGGCGATCACAACTACGGCTGTTTTGTGTTCATCGCAAAACAACTGCCATGGGGTCTACGAAATTCAGTAGAACCTGACTTAACTAGGCAGTCCTTCGGGACTGCCTAACCTTAACTAAAGATTAATTATGGAAACTACTTATCGTGCCAATGTGGCTCTGAGCGGCGAGTTAGGAAGTCAGATTTTAAAAGAGGGGTTGACTGCTCCGGAAATTAGGGTACTCATCCATCTTCATGGTTTGGGGTCAGTAAATAATATTGCCATGTCTGGCAAGACAGACCTTAATTCTGCGGATGAACGTGAGAGATTAAACAGTGTTTACAATCCAGAAAGAGTTGCCGAGGTTTTTGGGAACTATGGTGAATTACCTCTGGATATAAAGGAATTAAAATTAGACATTAATTTGTTTGAAAAGGGTGCGCCGCCAATCGGATTAGGTGGTGCTAAAGTAAAGAAAAAACCAACGGAGAATAATGGCAAGGAACACGACACTGCAAGTCCTGCTGAATGACCTGAGAAGTGAGTCGGGACACGCTATCTCCGCCAGTATGGGGAAGGCGACTCAGGACATGATGATTAACCTTTTAGACAGGGTTCAACGAAGACTCTGGGAAGATTTTGCATGGCCATTCCTACAGGTTAAGAAGGATGTGGTGCTGCAAGCGGGTTCACGTTATTACGATGTTCCCTCCGGGCTGACACTTGAGCGTGTACAAAAGGCAACCTGTAAGTATTCCGGGGTTTGGGAGCATATAGAATACGGTATTAATCCTGAAGATTACACCACATACGATTCTGATATTGGGACACGCTCATGGCCCATCCAGAAATATGAAGCGTATGGACTATCACAGATAGAGGTGTGGCCCATTCCGAGTAATAACGCAAACACGACAACAGGTGATGGACTTTTAAGGTTGGAAGGCACAGGCAATCTTTCAACATTTGTATCACTTTCTGATACTGCCGACTTAGATGATCAGTTGATTGTTCTTTTTGCGGCAAGCGAATTGTTAATGAGGCAGAAGAGTCCCGATTCACAGATGAAGATGGGGCAAGCTACTGCCCATTACCAGAGACTGAGAGCAAGGTTGTCTAAGACTAAAACTGTAATTATGGGGAGCGATGAGGACGGCGGATACAAAGCCAGAGGCCCACTCTTAATCCACAGGACAGGATAGCCGTGCCATACGTTCTTGTAGAAGATTTTAAATCAGGGATAGATACTCGCAGGACTGCTGTGACCAGTGTTCCGGGGAGTCTGTTTGGTACAGACTCCACCGGGAAAGCTGGTCTGACTAATGCTCATATAACAAGGGGCGGCGAGATAGAGAAACGAAAAGCTTTTAAGGTCTGGGCCACTCTTCCAGCTGGGACACATGGCTTGGCCGCAGGAGGTAGAAGAGTCTATGTATTTGGAAGCACTGCTTCACCTAGTATGACAGGGCAGCCACCAGAATTGTCGTACATTAAAATGGCAAACCAATACGGGCAACCTCCCTCTTCTGGTGCTTCTGATATGGCAGAGGTTTTGAGTGTAGATTTTTTTGATGGCAAACCGTATGCCTCAATATTATTTGAGGATGGCAAAATCAATCATTACTGGGGTGATGAGGCTGATCCGGGTGTTTCAGCATCAGGAGGTAGTCCAGCAAACAGGATAGTCCAGATTTTTGATGGAAGGGCAAGGGTAAGTACAACAATTACAGGAGGTAATACAACCTCAGTAACAGGGACAGCAGCATCAGTACAGTTTTACATTACAGGAGGCACATCAACTCCGGGTAACAACCTGAAAAACCTGAGAATAAATAATGTTGATGTTTTAACCGGGCCAATTGCACATACAGGTAGTGATACCACAACTGGAGTTGCAATTGCAGCAGCAATAAACGGCCTAACCTCTACACCTAATTATACTGCTACAGAATCTGGGGGGACTGTTTTTATTACTTCTGTAACAAAAGGGACAAGCCAGAATGGACTGTCAGTAACAAATGAAAGGGAGGGCGATTTTACTACATCTTCCGGCAGTACCCTTACAGGGGGGATTGACAGTGCAATAACGGATTATAAAATTAATGGTAAATCAATTATTGGCAGTCCCGTACTTTGGGAAGATTCACATACTTATACTGCACAGAAACTTGCTGATGAAATAAATTCAACTGCAACCTCACCAGAATGGGATGCAGAATCAACGGGGGCAAAAGTGGTGGTTATTGCTGAAGACCCCGGAACTGCATATAATAGTTTGGCAGTAGCAACAACAGTTACAGGAGGAGTAACATATACCAATTCTGCATCCACAACTTCAGGTGGGGCAAATGTGGTTTCATCAACTGCACAACAGGCTGGGAAATATATTACAAGTAATAAATATGCTATGCATTCCCTAGAAGAATCAACATGGAGATGGTGTGCGGTCAACGAACCGGGGGATTGGGTTTCAAATCCCAATACAACGGCTGGGGCAGGGTTCCAAGTTCTTTCAAACCATGCACGAAATTCGGAAGAACTTATGGCAATGTCAACGTACTACGAAAACATGGCAATCTTGGCACAAGATTGTATCCAGATATGGTATTACGATCCTAACCCCTCCCTGATCCAACTTGTGCAAATCCTTAATAATACAGGCACGATTGCATCAAAGAGTGTTATTGCAATTGGAGACTCAGATGTATTTTATTTATCACGATCTGGGATACGAAGTTTAAAGTCAAGAGACTCTAGTAATGCTGCCTACGTTGGGGATATAGGGAACCCCATTGATGAGATTATTATTGCCGCAATCCAAGCAGATTCGGCGGATGGCAGAGATGCCTGTGGAATTTTAGACCCACGATCTGGGCGATATTACTTGGCAATTGGGTTAAAGGTATATGTGTTTTCTTATTTCCCAAGTAGCGAGGTGTCTGCATGGTCTGTCTATGAACCGGGATTTGCTATTGAAGAATGGGCTTTTGATGGGAGGCAAATCCTTTGCCGCAGCGGGGACATAATTTATTCCCTTGGTGGCGAGAACGATGATCAGTACGATAGTTGCACGGTTACTGTCCAACTCCCTTTCTTAGATGCACAATCTCCTGCAACTAACAAAATGTGGGCTGGTATGGATGCAGTTTGCGAATCAACATGGACTGTAAAAATTGCATCTGATCCAACGGATATTGAGACTAACGAACTGGCAGCGACACTTAATAAGGTTACATACGGATTAGGCAGGGTTGGTCTTTCTACAACCTCAACGCATCTTGCCCTGAAGCTGGAAAACACTCAGGCGGGTGCAGCCAAACTAGGAAACTTGGCAGTACACTACACAACTAACGAGGCAGGATAATGGCAAATATTTTTACAGGGATTATGGATGCTATCTTTGGTGCGCCAGAGACACCAGAGGATCAGTATGCAAAGGCAAAAGCAGATGAAGAAGCAAGACAGGCGGAGGTTGATAAGGGTATTGATGAAATTGAGGATGTTTTTGGTCAGTATGGTCAGGACTTTTATGATAAACGCTCTGATGCATACATGAACTATCAAGCACCCCAGCTGAAGGATCAATATAAGGAAGGTTTAAAAGAATTACAATTTGCCTTGGCAAGAGGAGGAAGACTTAACAGTTCAACTGAAGTTGCCAAGAAAGCAGGAGCAGCACAAGATTTAGAATTTCAAAGGCAGGAGATGGCGGGAAGGGCAATGCAAGCTGCCGCCGATTCAAAGGGTGCTGTTGCAGATGCCAAAGAAAAAATGATCAAACTTAATCTTGCAAATGCTGACCCTGATCTTGCAGCTTCGTTATCAGCTGCACAATCCAGACTTATTAATCAGCCAGCAAAATACGATCAACTTACAGATGTATTTGGGGATATTACAGAAGGACTTGCGAGTCGTCAGGAACTGGAGAATCGCAGGAAAATCCGTGATAGAATTAACGCTTTCGATCAAGGATCGGGCAGTGGAACAATCGTAGGATAGGAGAAAATATGTGGGAAGACTTAGACTTTCAAAGTTCAATTAAAGAATTAAAAAAAGCAGGGCCACAGGGACACACCCTTGCCCATATCACTCCAGAAGAAGGGAAACTCCTTCAGGCGTTTGGTGGGTCGGGTAGGATTAATCCTAATACAAAACTACCGCAGTATGATACAGATACTTATGGTAATGCATCGGACTCCTCCAATTCGGGTACTACGGGATATTTTTCAGACAGCTACTCAGGTGGTGATCCAAGATACGGTAGAGGAGGTGGTGACGGGCGGCGGAACAGGAATAGTACACTCAGGAATAGAACCCGGAATAACACCACTACTACTAATAACACTACTACACCTACACCTACACCTCAAGACGATGGGCCAAGCGAAGCTGAGTTAGCACGCAGAGCAGCGGCAGTAGCGGAAGCGAAGAGAGTGGCGGAGGCAGCAAGACAAGCTAGGATCACAGCAGGAAGGGATTCAGTGACGGCAAGATTAAATACCCTTGCGGGGACTGAGGGGTATGACACTAGCGGTTATGGGGATGTATTTTCTTCCGAATTTGCTGACGATTTGCAGGAAGATTATACTGCTGCACAGTTGGGGTTAGACAGAAGTTTCCTTGAATCTAGTAACTACGATGATTTTCATGGTGAGGGGAACACTTTAGCAGACCAGCAAGCCGCTCTGGATGCATTATTAACCGGGGGGGAACAGACAAGTTTGGACGAACAGGCAGCAGCATATCAAGCCTCCGCCCAAGGAGATTATGATGCATGGCTTGCAGAAAATCAGGCAGCAATTGGTGGTATTAACTCCGAAATAGACTATGCTGGGTTTGATTTTACAGACCTAGACTTGTCTGGATATGATTCTCCAACCGCAGATGTGATGAATGAAGATGGAACGGTAAAGACAGCAGCATACGATCCACAATTTTTTAATGATTATAGGAGAATATTTGCTGATCCAGAGGAAGAAGTGGAAGAGGAAGATGCTTCTTCAGAAGACTCTTCTGGTACTTCCGGGTCTTCTGCTGCCAAAAGTTCGGGGTATGCTCCATACACACCTACTTCTCCTTCCACATCTTCAAGGAGAAGCACTAGAATTGTTTAATAAAATAGAAAGGTAAATTATGGGATGGGAATACGCAGTATATCTTATGTTGATAGCAATGGCTTCAGAGCGGAAGAAGCAAGCCTATGAACAGGGGACTGATAGACAGGATTGGCTTCTGGATGACAATGCTTCCACCCGCAAAAAATTGGGGGAGGAGAACGCAGATGAGCAGGAGGAACTTTTAGGTAAGCTAGGGAAGGGTAATGTTGAAGCTGACACTGCACAAGAGTCTAGGCGTATCAAGGCCATTCTAAGTGATGTTTCTAATGTCCCCGCTGGGGACAAGTTGGTTTCCAGCCGTGCGCCAAAGATTGTGAAAGACTCAATGGATACTGCACTGCGGGATGTTACTGCAAAGACCCACAAACGTGGATTATCAAAAGCAGAGTTACAAGCTCTGTCAGGTTCATTTGACAAGTACACTCCAGATTTTCTTGATGCAAATACTCTATCGAAAACTATAGCTGGCAAGCTAAAAGGCAATCAGGCTGTCACTGACATAGGGGTGCGTGAAGCAGCAAATACCTATGATCAGCCGGGGGATGTTATGGGGCAGATTGCTGAACTTTACGGGAATTACCTAATGTTTAGTGGGGGCGGAGGAGAAGACCCAACTATAGTAGATGAAGCACCTACCGATATAAGGTATGGTAGAGGTGCTAGACCAGTAAACACACCTTAAACAGAATAAAAACATGGCAACACCATCAAGAAATAAATATTACGAGTCACCTGACCTTAGTGAAATTAAAGACAACCTTGCAGATATAATGGGTTTTGGGGCTGGGTCTGCCAGTGCAAATAGTGATCACATATCCAACCTTAGAGGGGTGTCTAAGCTGGAAGGTAATATGATGGATAACCGGGCCACAGACAGTATTTGGCAGTCACTTCAAAAAATTCTGCCCGGTATGACTGCCCAAGAAGTCTACACTGCTAACTTGGGATTAACGGGTAAGGGGCATAACCGTGCTTTGGCTAGGACTGAGCAAGGTCAACGTCCGGGTAAGGTAAGAAGAACAAACTTACTCGCAGATGAACAACAGTTGGCGGTTGATTCAGCAAACTTGAGGAGGAGGTTAGAGGATTCACTTGCGAATAATAAGCCAACTGATCCAAGAGCATTTGAAACAGGGGATGCATGGGTAAAGGATTTTGCGGGCAAGCAGCAGGGAGTAAATAACGAAAAATTTGGTCGTGATATGAGAACCTTGATGGGGGTACAAGGGGTACAGCCGTCAATCAATCTTGATCCGTCTGGATCAAGAGGGTTGAAAAGAGATGAACTTTTAGAAAAGGAAAGCCAATCTGAAATAAATAAGGACATATCGGTTATAGGTTGGAACGATGCCAGAAGGGACGGTTATAAAAATGTCAGTGCCGCAAATGTAAGCAAGATTGAACAAGAGACTACCAATCTTTTGGACAAGAACGGACTGATGAAGAGTTTAAATAAAGACCGAAGAATGGAGATTAGGAATAGGGTCTTGAATAATATTGCTGAATTAGATCAAAAAACCCTTACAGAAAAGGGGAAGCGAGAATTGCTTGATGCTAAAATAGCAGTAGAAATAGAAAGAGAATTGACCCAAGAAGAAAAGACGGAAACTCAGTGGGCGGCAACAAGAACAGAAGAGGAAAAAGGGCGTAAAGAAAAGGCGAAGGCAAATCAGGAAGAACTGAAACTCAAGGATATGCCAGCAGAAACGAAACTAAAACTGGAGCAACTAACAAAACAGAATGCAAAGTTTGATGCGGATACAGCAAGGTTGCTGGCGGGGGAAAAGAACCAAATGGCTATGATGGCCCTGAACCAAGCTAAGAAATTTAAGGTACATAACGAACAGGAAATAGCTAAAATCCTACTACCATACCGTAAAGATTTACTGGAAGCACAGACGGGGAATGCAATGAAGGGGACATTTGAAACTTTGATGTACCCCAACAAACATCTAAAGTCACCCACATCAACAGATTATGCAGATGGAGCAATTGACGAACCTCCTGATGGAGCCATAGACACACCCCCGAACCCCAAAGATTCAATGCCTCTTGTAAAGGCGTTGCGAAGGGGGCCAGACACTGGCAGCAAAGGCAGCTTTGGTGTCCATAATATAATGAAGAACCTCCAGAAGTATTTCTCTGGTGGAGAGAAAGGTGGGTGGCTTGATCAGATGGTGAGTGAAGGTGATTTATCGAAGGAAGGTGGGGAGATTTTTGCCAGCTTGAAAGGGGTGGATACAGCTAGTTGGAACCCGGAACAACAGGAAGCATTTGTTAATAAAGTTGTGGCCCAATCGGGGGGAACAGTGTCCTCAGATGAAGCCAAGAAAATTCTAAAACAGTCAATGAGTAACTAAAATGAAATGGGATTTTACCGACATCACTGCTATGTCGGGGCCGAAGAAAAACAAATGGGACTTTGCTGAGATTGATGCAATGGGGGACGGCCAAACTCCTCCCGTAGTTCCGGGTAGTCCTCCCTTCATACCAACCCCACCTACAATTCCGGGTGTACCCCCGGCTCAGACACTCCCTAATAGTGAGTCCCCCCATCCTCCAGTAACTCAAGAGGTTATACGAGATTTTATCCCCGCTGTAAAGCATGGTGAAAATACCTACCAGCTAAATAAAGCAATAGGCGAAGTAAGTGATCGCAAGTATATCGAAGAAAATCCTTGGGAAGCTTTATTAGAAACTGCCGTTAAAAAAGTTTACGGGCATGATACTACAATCCCCAAAACAGATGATCAACTAGCTGCGTTAGAAGAAGAAATTGCAGAAAGGACAAAGGTTCAGGAATCCAAAAGAGTGATGGGGACTAAGGATTATGAAGGTCTGGGTGACATTCCCTCCTTTCTGGCGGGGAATATAGGTGCATCTGGCCCAGCTATGGCAAGGTCTATCGCATCCCTTGGGACAATGACCCCAAACATAATGACCAATGAGATTAATGCAAACCTAAAGGACATTGAGGGACTGTCAACCAAGGAACGCAGGGCATTATCAAAGGGTGGTGGTATGATTGCTGCTATGCTGGAAAACATCGGACTTGGGTTTATAATCAAAGGCGTCCCCCCCTCTGTATTTGCCAATATGGGGATGAAGAAGGTGGCGGAATGGATTGAGAAAAGTGTCATAGCGAAGGTCGCTTCAAAAGGCGGAGTAGCCTCTGTAACGGAGGGTATTACTGAGGGTGGTCAGGAGGCAACGGGAATTGCTGCGGAAATAATAGCAGGGAAAGAGTTTAAGCCGGGGGAAATTTTTGAACGTATTATTGAGGCAGTAAAAATTGGAGCATCTGTAGGTGGTGCAATAACCACTGGTACGGCAACCTCTGTCGAAGCCCCCAAGGCAGCCACGAAGAAGGTTGCAGAGAAATTAAAGCCAAAGGGAACAGAGGATGTAGTCCCTAAGTTTGATAAGACTGTAGACCGCCGCAAAAAACTAGAGTTACAGGATGAACCGAAGTTTGATACGCCGTCTGGGAAGGAAGAGTTTACTGATGATGAAGGCCAGCGATGGCAGAAACTGGACGAGAATGTAGAATTAGAAGAAAAAACTATTGTAGAACCTACCGAAGCTGAAGCCGCAGCTTCTCTTGATAGGCAGTCCGGCCCGCAAGAAAAACCCTTCAAGATTCAACCGAAGGTGTTCCCCGATTCACAGAAAGAAAAGGTAACTCCCAAAACAAAACCAAAAGAAATTCCGGCTGAACCGTCCCCCGATGCCATGTCCACACCATCGGCGGAGGGGGCAGTCTCTCCAGCGGTTGAGCCGGATTCAACGCCTGAACCAACTGTAACAACTGAACCAGTTGTGGAAACAGCTGCGGAGTCGGAGGTTGAACCAGAGCCTAAAGTCGAGGCAGTTGTTGAACCAGTTGTTGAGGCGGAAGAGGAGGTTGAGGTAGAGGAAGTAGTAGAGGAGAAAGAAGAACCGGGGCCAAAGGTAGTAACTAGCGCAGAAGAATTGACCCAGAAGATTCTAGCGAAAAGACAGGAGGAGGAGTTTGATAAAGAGGCGGATGGTATTGTTGACACTAAGGAAATATTAGCTGAAGAAGATCAGGCAACCCCGGACGTAATAAATGTAGAGGATGAGGCACTTCTGGAAGAGGAAGAAGTGTACGCTGCAAAATACAAAGGTGGGGTGATGCAGTTTACTCCATATCCAGACGGCGGTACACGGAAGGAGCGTAAGGCTTGGTCTAAAATCGCCAAAGAAGAACTGAAAGAAGCGAAGGAACGAGAAGAATCTTTTAAGGATAGGACTGTAGAGGAAGTTAAAACAGAAGTTGAAGCCGCTGTCGGCAAACGGACACTAAAGAAGTTGACAAAAAATGGGGCAGTCACCATTCTCCAGAGTGATGCGGACTTAGTAAAAGAAGAGGGCGTTAGTCCAACGTATATGGGGAAAAATCTTGCCGGAGCATACGTTCCAAAAACAGGGAAGGTATATATAATCGCCGACAATTCGCCAAGAGGTACTGCGGGCGGCACGATTCTCCACGAAGTGGGGGAACACGCTGCGCTGGAACAAATGGTAGGTGAGAAGCAGTATGAAGATATATCGAAAAGTTTCGACAAGCTGCTATCGGACGGGGATAAAATAGCAGAATTGGCAAACTCATTAGTCCCTGAAAATACACCAAAAGACAGGGTAAAGTCTGAACAGTTAGCATATCTAATTCAGAGCGTTGAAGATAAGAAAGCAAAAGGGGAGGAGGTTAGCAGCAAGACCCGTAATTTAGTTTCACGCATATACAACCTAATCCGTAAATGGTTCCAGAATCTTCCTGCGTATAGAAAATTTGCAAGCCGATCCGCCTTTAGTAAATTAGAATCAGGAGAGTTTCTTTCCCCAGAGAATATAACATCCCTTGCTAGGGCCGCAGTGGATTTTCATGCGGAGGGGAAGACTAACCCTTCCGCTAAAAAGGAACCTCAATTTTCTGTGGCTTCAGAGCCAGAGACAACCCCTACCACAGACACACCTATCGGCGAATCCAAATTCGCCGATGTGACTGAGGCTATCACAGCTGCACACGGCAAGACTCCCAAGGATAAAGTTGGTACACTAAAATCAATCTGGAATGTAACGAAGGAAGCTGCGACTACAATTAAGGATCAGATGACCCGTTCACACAAGCTGCTTGACCCTAAGAAGTTTGGCTTAACTACGGATTATCTCAGGTTGATGCAGGAGACAGGATCATACGCCAAGCACAAGGCATACACAGATGTTTACTCTGTGATTGGGGAGATGAATGATAAGGAACAGCTAGTCTTCTCGATGAACCTGATCCTTCCTGATATGATTAAAGACATTGAGTCAGGACTGCTTGATCCAAAAGTTGGATTGCCGTTTAAATATAAGAGTGTTAAAGATATTAAGGCAGACTTAGCTAATTTTCGGAGACAAGCGAAGGAGGTTAGTGAAAATGCTTCTACCCTCGCAGACATTAACAAATCCATAGAAGACCGCACTGCTTTTATGAAAGAGTTGCGTGAGGAGTTGGTGGCCGAAGGGTTACTACGTGAGGAGTTAGCGGAGGATGACAGATACTTCCACCATCAGGTTCTTGAGTATCTCAATATGGAAGATGCGGGGTATACTTCCTCTATGGAGAAACCGGGTATTCGGGAAACTAAAAAGGGTTGGCAGAAGGCTAGGACAGGGTCTACTAAGGACTACAATACCAAGTATTTAGATGCTGAGTTTGAGGTGCTGTCACAGGCCCGTCAGCAATTGGAAGCAAAGCGACTCCTTAATAAGATTAAGGTTGCAAATGATAGGGGGGCCGCTGCCAGAAAACTACGGTCAGAATTAAATGCTGAGAGAAAGGATAAGAATCAGAGAGAATTATCCCTTGAACAGGCAATAAAAGAATCTAAGGATTTTGACGGGTATGTAGTATGGGAACCCAATGACAAAGGTGTTTTCTACCAGACATACTCAGTCGCCGATAAGGTGGCACAGAAAATACTGGAAGAAGGCGGCGCAGAAGTTACGAAGGTACAGAAGATTTTTGCAAAAGGTGCTAAAGAAAAGTGGATCATTCCCAAGGAACTGGCGGAGACTTTAAATAAACCCACAAAGAATGAGAATGAAGCATGGCCTTTTTTGTGGGCAAGGAAGGGCATACGGGGATGGAAGGTCTGGACACTACTCAATCCATTCAGGATTCTCAGGTACAACTTGAACAACATGAGTGGGGACTTGGACATAGCCATTGCCTACGCACCCGGTATTATGGGGGGCATGAAACAATCGGTATTGGACTTGTATAGGGAAAAGGAAAACCCGGCTGGAGAAACATCTACAGAGTTAAATGAAGCACGGCGGCAGGGGATTATTGATAGTGGTTTTGTTATCACTGAGGTTGATGACTTTAGTAAAATGTATGAGGGACTGTTCGATCCAAAACCCTCCAACACTCTGGAAAAAATAACGAACAAGGGAAAGAATATTCCCAAGTCTTTCAGGGAGTGGACTACCTACAGGGAAAACCTTATTCGCCTAGCAGCGTGGCGATACTTTAAGAAAAAGATTGCAGATAATCCAGACCAGAAAATATATGCTGCATCCAAGCAGACGGAGATTGACCAGATTACTGACCCGGAGCAGAAGGCAGCAAAGCTGGCCCGTGAATTGATTGGAGACTACGGTAATATCTCCCATGCTGGACAGGCGATCCGAGCGCACCTGATGCCGTTCTATTCATGGATGGAAATTAATGCACCACGTTATATCCGCCTTATGCAGAATGCAAAGGCGGAGGGTACGGATATTAAGGGGCAGCTGGCAAAAGTGGCAGCGAAACAAGTCGCTTGGAAGGGGACTGCACTCGCTGCAAGAATGATGGCAATGTCAACTATGGTGTCAGCATGGAACCACATGATGTTCCCTGATGAAGAAGAAAAACTTTCGGAGTTTGAACGTGAGCAGCTGCACATTATTCTGGGAACATGGGACGGGGAGGTAAAGACCTTGAGGTTCCAAGGGGCGTTCTCAGACTTTGTGGCATGGGCATCTTTACATGATGCACCAAGTGATATTGCCGATCTATGGAAGGGGAACAAAAGTCCTACTGACCAGCTTATAGAGATGGCCAAGGCTCCTGCGCTAAAGATTGCAGCAGGGGTAAGTCCAATCTTTAAAGTCCCAATGGAACAATTGTCTGGGGAGTCATATTGGCCTGACTTTTTAAATCCCCGGCCAATCAGGGACAGGTTTGAGCATATTGCCAATGCCTTCAGTCTTGGCACAGTATATAAGCAGCTGGCGGGCAAGCCAAACAAAGGGTTGGGGGAGTGGAGCAAACTGTTAATCTCTTCTACTGACCCCGGCGAATCTGCGTACTACAAGAACTGGGAAAAGGTTCGTGCTTGGAGAGACAAGCTGGGCAAGGATGACGTTGGAGGTTTTAAGCCAAGTACAAAATCTAACGCCCTGTACTACTACAAACAGGCAATGAAGTATCAGGATATGGATGCTGCTAGAAAATACTACATGAAATATGTTGAACTTTCAGGTGGATTAAATAAGGCAGGGAGGGTTCCAAGGAAAATATTAAAGTCTATCAGTAGAAGTATTAAAAGAGCAAATCCTAAGTCCCGTATTCCGGCTGGTACATGGAATGCATTTGTAAAGACATTAACTAAAGATGAAAGAAAGACTTGGAACGAAGGGAATAAGTGGTATAATTCCGTTTACAAAAAAAGAAAATAAAAACCCTTGACATTTTTTTCTACTTGTTAGATTATGTGGGGGAACAGGTAAGAACAGTTTTTTTGGAGAGATATTATGAAACGAATGGTCAATGGAGTGACCAGAAAGATACATAAGTATTGCTACTGCGGCGAACTATTGACAGGTAAGCGCAGTCGATATTGTTCAAATTCCTGCTACTCTTCTTTCCGCAAGGAACATGAGCGGAAACACTACCTCAAGTTTCACCCCCCTCTCCCCCCAAGACTCTGCATTAACTGCAAAAAAGAATACACACCTAAAACAACCCGGCAAGAATGTTGCGGCAAACTTTGCCGTAGGGAAATAACTGCCGTGGCGAAACGGGGAAGATCGCCGAAGGTAAAGGTTAAATCCTCCGTCCACTACAAGGATTTTTTTATACGCCAGACTTATAGGGGGCGCACCGAAATTCAGAGACTCTCTGATGAGGTAACAAATATCTCCTCATCAAACTATCAGGATGAAATTAATAAGTTCCTTACCAGTGGGGGGCAGGTAAAAATTTTAGCTAACCAGTTGGATGGTCGAGTCCCCGGAGTGGGGTCAACAAACCTTCTGAGAATGACAGGCGAGGATTTTGCATTGGGTGCTAGTATAGATGTTTCCGGGGATTGGGATTTATCCACGTTGTCGGGGTTTGGGTACGAATTGCACATCATGGATGGTGGTAACGGTGATCAGGATTGATCTGGCAATTGTGGCCAAGCCCCGCATGACAAGATCAGACCGCTGGAAGAAGCGGCCTTGTGTTGTCCGGTACTGGGAATTTGCTGACAAGTTAAGGGCCGCTGCTGCTGCTGAAGATTTTAAACTAGGAGATATAATCCACATGGAATTTCACATCGCTATGCCTAAGAGTTGGAGCAAAAAGAAAAAGAAGGAGATGATTGGGCAGCCACACCAGTTACCGAAGAGGATGGACATTGACAATCTTCAAAAATCTGTATATGATATATTGCGCCCCGCCGATGATGGAATGATATATGATGTTCAGGCAAGGAAGGTCTGGTCAGACAAACCTATGATAAAGATAGGGAATGGAGACAGAATACGTTGATATGTTAATCACGGGACACCATCGGCTTTATGCCGATGAACACCACGCCGCTGCGGATGCACGGCGTAAACGGATTGCGATGGGGGAAGAAGCTATACGCACTAGAAAAGAAATGGCTAAAGCACTTGGCGCACATCTAAATATTAACCTAAAAGAGAGAGGGTCAGTATGGGAGTAATAATGACAATAGATAAAGCCGCAGAAGAACGGAAGAATTATGAACTGCTTGCATCAATACGCAAGGCGAAGAGGGCAAGAAACAAGGCAGCAAGACGGGCGTTCTTCTCATATTTTAAACAGATATTTGGGATGCAGAAGGAGGACAAGTGAATTTAGTGGATGATCAGGAAAACATACTTAGACTGAAGAGTGTTCCAGCAAAGCCGGAACAAGATCAGGAGTTAAGGAGGTCAGGAATGACCGGGTCTGATGCCGGGATTTGCATGGGTGTGAATCCTTTTGAGAACGCTACGACTAGAGCTAGGGTAAAACGTGGGGAACTTCCAGAGGAGGATATATCTAGTAAGGAGTCTGTTGAGTGGGGACTAGCCCATGAGGGAACGGTTGCCAAACAATTTGCAAAACGCATGGGGTTTAAAATTCAGATGTTGAACCGCACCTTCCGCTCCAAGGAATGGCCCATAGCACACGGCCACTTGGATGCAAAGATCGTTGGTAAACCTTGGCTGCTGGAAGTAAAGACTACAGGAGAATACAACGCCAAGTCGTGGGGTAAGGAATTTACTGAGGAGATACCGCCAACCTACTACTATCAAATCCTGCACTACCTCTATTGTTCGGGCTACGAGAAAGCATTCTGTGCCGTGTTAATTGGTGGGAATAAGATGCGTGTCTACGAAATAAAGCGCAACGAGGAACGTATTGCTGAACTAATCACGGAAGAGAAAAAGTTCTGGTACGACTATGTTAAAGGGGGTATTGATCCTCCACCCCGTACCAGCGAGGAAGCTTTGCTACAATTTCCCCTTGGCGAAGTTGATGCTGCCCTGCTGGCTAACCCAATGACCATTCAGCTTCATGCTGCCGTCAAGAAACTTGATGAAGAAATAAAATCAAAGCGTGGGGAGCGTGAGGGTCTAGTGACTGACCTGATGAACCACCTCAAGGATCACACTATATTGGTCACAGCAGAGGGGACGAATCTTATAACGTGGAAAAATTCTACCCGGAAGAATAAAGATAATAAAGCTATCGAGGCTGCGCTGTCTAAGCACGAAGACACCTCGCAATATATCAACGAAACCTCAGTCCGTACATTTAAAGTTGTTTGAAATAACCCTGAACGAGAACGAACAAAAGCTCGCCGAATACTTGGCAAAGAAACGGTGGGATTTTAACAGGGGCAAAGGAACCCCGCACTTGTTTTCAGGGCCACGGCCAACTGAGCAAACAGATGTAGAAGGGATGGGTGGAGAGTTGGCCTATTGTAAGTTGATGAATCTCTACCCCGATTTGGAAACAAGTCCAACCGAGATGCCAACGTATGATTGTGTATCACGGTTGGGCGTAAGGATCGATGTGAAGACTACCAAGCATAGGGCTGGTAAATCTTTACATTTGATTGCCCCATTGGCGAAAGCTAAAAGACCACCAGATAAATATGTCTTGGTGCTGGGGGAAATACCCACCTATTCCATAGTGGGCGAGGTGTGGGCGGTTGACCTTCTTCACGAAGGCAACCTTAAAGACTTTGGCTATGGCAATTGTTATGCCCTAGACCAAAGTCAACTCAATCCTATAATGAAATAAGGAGAGATATGAAGAAGATACGATTAGATAAAACACAAGGGTATATCCTTGATGCTTTTCTAAGGGAGAATACCAAGATTCTGGATCGGAAGAAGCCAGAGAAAATTGCCCGTGTCTGCGGGACTGCACTTGGGTTTGATATATCCCCAAGCACCATCATCGGTATCCGTAAGGCGATGATCGCAGCGGGTCTGGATGTTTGGGAAGAAGCCCCAAGGGCAAAAGAAAATAAGGGGTTGTTCGTGAAGGTAGCTGCTTTGGAAAAGCAGATGGAAGTGCAGCTTGCAGAACAGGATCGAAAATTTAAGATCGTGTTCGAGAAACTGCACGATATGGCGAATGGGAATGCTAATGGGGAAGATACAGTCCCTCTACTTGAGGAGGTGCAAACATGGCAGTCGTAATAAAGAAGGGTAAAGAGAAGCGGCCATTGCGTGTCTGTATTTATGGCAGCGATGGTTCGGGAAAAAGTACATGGCCAAGACATGGATTGTTTATGGATATGGAAGGCGGGTTAGGTGAGATTGATTGTCAGTCGATTGATCTTGTTGATGCCCCGTTTGCTGATGTGATGGATGCGGCGAGATATATATACAAGGAGTTTAAAATATTAGGCGTAGATACTCTAGTGATCGACAGTATCGATTGGCTGGAACGCAAAATATTTAACGCTGCTTGTACAGACAATGGCTGGTCGTCAATTGAGCAGCCGGGATTCGGTAAGGGTTATGTAATGATCCTCAAATACTGGACTGAGTTTCTTAATTCTATGGACAGACTCAGGGAACTGGGACTGAACATCGTCCTGATCAGTCATTCTCAGGTTGAGAAATTTGACGATCCAATTGTCGATAACTCTTTTCATCGTCACACACTTAAAATTAATCGTCACAGTCGGGCGTTAATTTGCGAGTGGGTTGATGTTTTGGGCTATGTTGCCCCGGAAATTTTGACTAGCAAAACCGGGGATAAGTTTGGTACGCCGGAGTATAAGGCGATAACAACTAACCGTAGGTTGATCCACTTTGGTGAGCAACCTACGTTTATAGCAAAGTCACGAATGACTTTGCCGGAAAGTCTTCCCTTGGATTGGGAAGCATTTACATCCGCCGTGCAGTCAGCACGGGCGGAAGGCATAACGCCAAAGAAGAAACAGGTAAAAACAGGTGATTGATTATGGAACTAATGTTCGATAGCAGTTCGGTGGTGGAGGAGAATAATTCCTTTGAACCACTACCAGCGGGGGACTACCAAGTGATCGTAGATGACTCCGATTTTCGTGAGACAAAGAGCGGCAATGGCCGCTACTTGCACCTTGAGTTGTCAGTCGTTGGCGAACAAGGGAAGGGGCGTAAGATTTTCGATAATCTTAATTTGGAAAATCCTAACTCAACAGCAGTTGAGATAGCACAACGCCAACTCGCCGGGTTAGTACGAGCGTGTGGGAAAGTTAAGATAGCTGATTCTAGTGAGCTACATAATATCCCTGTCCTTGCTAACGTAGCAGTCCGTGCAGCATCTAACGGATATGATGCATCTAACGATGTAAAGTTTTACAAGACACTACCCAAAGCATCGGTAGTCCTGCCATCATCTAGCGGAACCCCGAAAGATGATATTCCTTTTTGAAAAGGAATTAATAATGTCAGCCGTTGGCCTGTATCTTTGCGGTGCAGTCAGTGGTGTTTCTGCCCTTGCCCTACTTACGTTTATCTACGTGGGGCGGGGGAATAAAATTATTATTCAAAAAACTGATGAAGAAATGTGAGTGGTGCGGAGAAGACTATGCCCCGAATGGAGGGCAGGATAAAAGACAGAAATACTGTGGCCGCCACTGTAAGGACAAGGCTTCTTGGCAAAGGTTTAAAGATAGCGGGGACATACGCCAAATGAAGGGGGGGTACAACAGACTAACCTATATACAAATCTGGCTCCGCCAGACTGATTTAAGTGTACCTTGTTTCTACTGTAAGTCTCGCCTGTTCCCCGAAGATAAGTGGGTGCTGGATCATAAGCAACCCCTGTCTAAGATGACGACAAGGAAGCAGATGACTGATTCCGATAACCTTTGTATAGCCTGTACTCCTTGCAATGTTAAGAAGGGTAATATCCCTTATGAAGAGTTTATAAAAATTAAATAACTGTCACACATGGAGAGAGATGGAAATTTCATATTTTTATGGGGTAACACACAAGACTCCCATATTCAAGGACGTTGATGATATTTTTGATGAGATAAAAAATGGGGATCACCGGGAAATAATAGACACCTGCCGCAAAGCCCTAGATTCCGGCGATAAGGACAAGTATTCACTACTAAAGAAAAAGCTGCCCTGCTACACAATCAGCTGCCGGACTACTGAGAGAAGGGCGGAAACTCTGGAGGAGTATTCCGGCCTGATGCAAGGCGATCTGGATAACCTATCCGGGGACGTTGAGATACTGAGGGATCAACTATTCAAAGACCCTCATGTTGAAGCTGCATTTGTATCACCCTCTGGACGAGGAGTGAAGCTATGGATTAAGGTGGTACAGGATGCAACCAAGCACAAGGAATCTTTTCTTGCAGCAGAACAACACTTCAAGAGCAAGCACAACATTAACTTAGACCCTGCTTGCAAGGACATGGCTCGGCTTTTCTTCCAGAGTTTTGACCCTGATGCAAAAAGAAAAAACAATGCCGTTCCAATCCCGCTGCTCGATAAGGAGGAACCACTCTTCGACAAGACTCCAGTTGAAGAGGCAACCACATACAGGTTAGAAGATTACGAGCGGGCCGTTGAAGCACTAAAGCAAATTCCTCCAGAAGAATATCAGGTCTGGCAGGAATGTGCAATGGCACTCAAGGATGGACTTGGTGAGAAGGGATACGAATTATTTGTTGAGTGGTCGAAGAAGAGTGATAAGTGTAAGCCCAGTGAATTAAAATATAAGTGGGGCAGCTTTGATAAGGAGTGGAAGGGTGAGCGAATAACATTCTCAACTCTATTCTACCATGCCCAAGACCCCTGTACTCATAAGACTTTAGATACTCCGCCTGTTCGCCAACGAGATTCGGAAGCTGTGACTCTCTCCGCAGCTTATCATACCCCACCGGGTTTCGTTGGCTCTTTTGCCAGCTTCCTTACACAACACTCCAAGTACAAGCAACCTATCATTGCACTTGCTTCCTCACTTTGTTTCGCCGGGACGTTGATGGGACAGAAATACAGGACAGAAGAGAACACCCGCACCAATCTCTTCCTTGCAGTCCTTGCCCCCACCGGGTCAGGGAAACAATTTCCCCGTGATGTGATAAAACAATTTGATCATACGCATGACCTTAAAATGTTTGGCTCGGAGAAAGTCACATCCCGTGCAGCAATTGAAAGACTGATGACATGGCGGCCTAGCTGCCTGTTCCTGATTGATGAGTTTGGGATGTACCTGAAACAGTTAATGGCAACAACCACTGGCTACCAAGCAGATATTATCCAGACCTTAATGGAAGTATTCACTTCATGCACCGGGCCTTACTATCCACTTGACCGGGCGACTCAGGAAGAGGACAGATTCTTTATTGACCAGCCCTGCCTAAGTGTACTTGGGACGGCAACTCCTGAGACTTTTTGGGAGGGACTCAACACTTCCAAGATCAGGGACGGTTCACTGAACAGGTTCCTAATCTTCCAGACTCCAAACAAAAGACCTGAACGGCATCGGCCTGAAATTATCCGTAAGTTTCCGCCCACCCTGATCGATAAAGCTTTACAGTTTAGAGACACTCCCACCTCCTCTTCGCCGGGGAATGTTCAGGGCCACCCAGACCCTCAAGTTATTTATTATTCGGATGAAGCTTTCATCCGTTTTGAAAATCTTGAAGATGAATGTACCAAGCTCATTGATGCTCAATCCGTGACAAGTTCTATGTGGGTCAGGGTAGTTGAGTATGCAAAGAAGATTGCGCTGATCGTGGCAGTGGGTGATGGGAAAAAAGAGATTGAGTTTGATCATGCAGAGTATGGGTGTGGCCTAGTGAAACAGCTGACTGAGCAGACAATTATTTCAATCAACCAGAACCTGTCAGATAATCAGAACGAGAGAGTCAGTAAGAAAGTCGAGAGGTTGATCCGTGATGCGGGCAAGGCGGGTATCTCCTCTACTATCCTGACTCAGCGGACACGCTACCTGAACAACGCCCGTCACAGGAAAGAGATACTATCTGATTTACAGGACAGCGGCCTAGTTGTTTGTGTAAAGACTAAAGCAGATAATACTTACAAGCCTGTTGAGCGGTGGCACTATGTGGGGTAGCCCCTCCTAAGAGGGGCCAGATTGGCGGGTAGTCCTAGATGGGGGACACGCTTCCGTTGCTGCCAGCGTGATCCTGAGTATCCAAATCGGCTGCTACTAACTCATTCACATAAGCCGCACCAGATTTGAATATCCCTGTTACCTTCCTTTGACGATCCAACTTTTGCTGCATCTTCGCAGCCAGTTGTTCGTTGATCCTAACCAGTTTTGTTTTTGCATTCATACTACTTCCTTTCCTGTTCTCCAGATTGTTGGCATCCCAGCTTTTTTAATAAGTTTCCCCATTAGTTTTCTGGAAAGTTGATTGATTTTATTATGAACCAACAGGACAAAAGTATTACCAAAGACTGTCTTCTGTACGGTAATAATAAATCCCGCCCTGTCAGGTCTGAGTTTGCGATGTAGATTTAATTTCAAGAACCCGCAGACAAATGCTCTGCATTCTTCTGGTCTTGTTTCATAAATTCCGCATCCATCTTGTGTGAGATGTTCGCACCGCACACCTTCCGGCTTACTCAATGCAACTATCTCTAGTGCAGTACAGCAAGCCGTGCATTTGCCACAAGCCACAGTATCTAGTGGCGTGGGCGTGGAAATGTGTTTCTTAACATTCCCCGTCCCAGTTTTATCCATAAAGAATTGATTCCCTACGAATTGTCGATCTTGTTTCATTCAAAACCCCCCTCTACTAACCCATTCATCCGTTCAACAAAACTTTTTAAATCTGACTTCAGATTTTTTACTCTGCCTTCGTGGTCATTCAACCCATTCCTTATATAGTAGTAATGCTCCTCTGCATTTTGCCATTCTTCGGGCAGGGGTTTATTCAAGGCATGGATATACTTAACCGTAGCATACCACTTCTCCATTACTTCATGCTCCCGCTTCTCATCCTTGTTTCTCATACCTCCTCCTTGTTTCTTCCTCTGGTGATATGCTGGCCGTAGTGTTTCATCTCAAGATGATCCACCAAGCGGCTCAGCATCCAATCATTACTGAATTGTTTTTTCTCGCCTGAATACCATGAGGGGTCAAGTTTAGTCCTGACCTTTTCGTATCGGAACCTGCTATTATAACTAACAGTTTCAGTAAGCCATTTCAAAAGGAACTTCTCCAAAAGAACATCCCGCTTACTTCCTCCTTGCCTCCTCACAGCAAGTGGTCTGGTTTGTTTTATTGCTTCTATCCAAGTCATACAGCCTCCAAAATGTAAGGGTTCCCAGTTAAGGTTTGGTGCATGGTAATTTCCACATACTCAAACCCGTTGCAGTTATTAATAAACCATTCATCAAAACAATTTTGATTGTATGGTGGAACACGATACATTTTCTTGACAACCCTGTTGTGTTCCTGTCGTAATTTATTCATGCGAGTTTTATTAAAATAAGTTTCAGGATTGTTTATTGTTCCGTCTATGTTTACTAAAGTCATGTCTCTCTCCGTTTATAAGTTAAATTAAATGCGGCCCCTTGCCCGAATAGTCTGGAATCACCTTACCCTGACGTATTCCCTCCACTGCCCCGCCACGGGGGCCGCAATGATTATTTGTCCCTCAGTTCATCCGGGGGATTGACCCGTGGGAAACCTCCAACATATCCCACAGTTTTTTTGCAGTGCAAACAAGTGCCGCTTCCCTTCCCGGTAAATTCAATCGCCGGGGATATTCCAACAGGGATAGTTTCAACATCCTTCACACTGAACACGCTGCCAACATCAGCAACAGGTTGCTGCACTGGCTCCGGGTCTGGCTGACCAGACTGACTAGGCTCTTCTCCAAGCAGACTGTTTAGCTTGGATAGGATGCCTTCCTTGTCTGGCTTAATATCAATTCCATAAATGCAGAAGCAACTTGAATACTCAGTCATCTCTGCATTGGAATGTATCTTCTTAGCAGTGGGATTGTCTTCCCTCACTACCGCTCTTGCCTGATCGAATGACCGGGCAAAGCTAACGATCTTTCCGCTAGCATTTTTTACTTCATAGATTCTCATGCAGCCTCCTCCATGCCGTCAATTATTTCCAGCATCTCTTCAGTTGAAAATAACTTTTGCCCTTCATCCTCAATCCACCAGCCTTCAGGAAAACAAGACTTGGCACATAGCAAAGGACGGAACCTATTGCAGTAATCGAAAGCAGTCTGAATTGAATCGGCTTTAATATATATAACCGTGTCAGTTGCTCCCGTCTCTTCTGATCTTAACCAAATTTGAAACATGGTCATGGCTCTCTCCACTTCGGGTTAACTTATGATGCTGAACCACTCAACATCCGCCTGACCCCGCCGGAGCGGGGGCAGTGGGATTGTGACTAATCCTTTTCCTTTTCCATCTCTTCAACCAACTCCCCAAAATATCTTATCGACTCCTCTAAACTTTTTATATTATCGTTAAGATCATTACGTTCTTGGGTTAAGTAATTCAGTTGACGTTGGAAAAAACTTTTCCTGTATATCATCCGATTCAATTCGGTGATTGACCCGTCTGTCTCATGGTACATTGAAACCTGCGAGGTGTGTGCCTTCTTATCCAAAAACTCTCTAACTTCCGCCATGTTTAAGCAGCGGTACGAGTGATGGTATTCAAGTTCCCATATTCTCTTTCCGTGTTTGTCATGCCACGGTTGCCTTCTCTCTGCATTCATATTTACCGTCCTTCCTTTGTTGTAAAGTCAAACTTGTTTCGTAAACTTTTAATCTCTCGCTCGTAAATTATCTGGTCTAGTTTCCAGCAAGAATAAAACAAGGCCAGTGTTGCTGCACCACACATCGCAGCCAGTAGTGTTAGTGTTAAAAGAATTTCCATATTTACCCCGCATCCTGTTCTGTCATACCGATTAACAATTCATACCCGGAGTCTGAATAAACGGTTACTTCTACGTCATCAGTCCCCTTCATTTTTTGTAGTCTTATTGTTGCCGTACCCTGTTTCCCTCTTGGCAGATCGTGGTACATTTCAAACTCTACCTGTTCATCGTTTGTTAGTTTGGTTTGATCTTCAAACCCTGCCTTGATTAGTTCTTTCCTGATATTCATATTTACCTCTCTCTCTTGGGTGTGTTACTCATTGTTAGATTCCAGCTTAGCACGGCTAAAATGGAATGTCAAACTATTTTTTACTTTTCTTTTACTCCCCATCTTCTCAGCATCTCCTTTTGTAAGCCGTGAAATATTTTTATTGCATCCTCAAATATTTCTGGATGTTCAAATATTAATTCCTTCACTACTGGAAAATCTCTTGCCAGTATTGCAACCTCCCGTGTTGAGTAGTTTTTATTATAACTCTCAGCAACGGCCCTCCTGTTTGCTTTTTGCTTTTCTCTCAGGATTGGGCTGCACTTGATTAATGTTTGCAGAATTAATTGTCTGGTCTGTAGTCTCTTTGAATATTTTTTCATGCGTACCTCTCTCTCTTATTGATTGTTTACTTATCGGCATAGTAAATCTACACCATAAGCCGCACCTTAAATGCGGCCTAGCTGGAGACTAAAACAGGCGGGTGTACATCCCGGTATGCAGCGTGAAAGTTGCTTGCAGCATATCGTTATAAACCCCGTCATACTCTTTTACACTTGTCTCTTTCATGCCCCGCTTGCCGAAACAAACCCGGCTGAATCTCATGTCGTACAGGTCGAGTGAGTTTAGTGTTATGGTGACTCTGTTACAGGCCGTCTTGTTGCGGCCTATCTTCATTGACAAATAGTTGTGTCCGGCTGCCAAGTTCTTTGCGCCTGTCATCACAACAAATTTGTTGCCGCCTAGTTGCCTCAATATTTCTTTTGCTATTTCCATGTGTACCGTCTCTCTCTTGTTTGTTTACTTACTAATGGCAGATTAATTTCCACCTAACAGACCCGGCTGCAAGGCCGGGGCTGATACTGGAAACTAGAACGCTAAATAAATAAAAGTT
>Ga0209501_10000830_pt1 | contig 36439 bp, 38 predicted proteins | sample ArcticOcean_MG_C_4_FD_187434 | JGI IMG/M metagenome (GOLD analysis project Ga0209501, IMG submission 187434) | Marine microbial communities from western Arctic Ocean - ArcticOcean_MG_CB4_134 (SPAdes) (version 2) | ecosystem: Environmental > Aquatic > Marine > Oceanic | place: Arctic Ocean...
TATCGCCCGAACAACATGCAGCATCATCGATCTAAAGATTTTTATATTTTGTCGTATTAAATTTATGCTTGCCTATACAATAAAAAGAGTCCTTGGCGCCATCCCAACTCTCTTTGTGCTTATCACGATCGCTTTTTTTATGATCCGTATGGCACCAGGCGGTCCCTTTGACGCTGACCAAGCGCTTCCTCCAGAAATGGAGGCTAACTTAAGAGCCGCTTATCATTTAGATGAGCCTTTATATCATCAGTATGCTCGATATTTATCAGGATTATTGTCAGGGGATTTCGGACCTTCTTTTCAGTATAGGGACTTTACTGTTACCGAATTGATTATGACAGGGTTTCCGGTATCGCTTCGATTGGGGTTTTCCGCAATAGTGCTTGCACTTTTCTTCGGCGCCTTAGCTGGCAGCATTGCCGCACTTAAACAAAACAGTAAGACAGATCATTTCATTATGACTTTAAGTATGACAGGAGTGTCTATTCCTAATTTTGTTGTTGCTCCGGTTTTAATTTTGTTCTTTGCGGTCACTCTTGGGTGGTTGCCTGCAGGAGGGCTCGGAACGGGAGGCATAAGAAATTATATTTTGCCCACCATTTCATTAGCTTTACCACAGATTGCATATATAGCCAGACTAACAAGAGGGAGCATGATCGAGGTCCTTAGAAGTCCTTTTATTAGGACTGCAAAAGCACAAGGCTTAAGGACGCAAACAATCATATTGCGTCATGCACTAAAACCGGCAATGATGCCAGTTGTATCCTATTTAGGTCCTGCGACCGCTGGAATCATTACAGGGTCAGTGGTAATAGAGCAAATTTTTGGCATACCGGGTCTTGGAAGGTTTTTTATTCAAGGCGCTCTTAACAGAGACTATACGTTAGTGATGGGCGTAGTGATTTTTTATGGTCTGTTGATCATTGCGTTTAATTTGCTCGTTGATATTATTTACGCTTATCTGGATCCGAAGCTACGAAAATGAATGCTCAGCTTTCAAAAAATATTTGGCAAGAAGCTTGGGAGGGCATTAAAAAAAACTCCCGCGCAAAAATAGCATTTTACGTTATGAGCTCTATATTTCTGTTTGTAATTTTTGGCCCCTTACTAAGCAACTACGCATATGATTTTACAGACTGGAGTTATCTTGCAATGGGACCAAGCTTATCTAATGGTCATTTTTTTGGGACCGACTCTTTAGGGCGTGATGTTTTTGTAAGAACATTGTATGGAGGAAGAATTTCATTATTAGTTGGTATTGTCTCAACAATAGTAAGCTTAGTAATTGGGGTTACTTATGGTGTCATAGCAGGGTATGTCGGCGGAAAGATTGATGCGATCATGATGCGAATAGTAGACGTTTTGTACGCACTGCCTTTTATGTTTTTTGTTATTTTATTAATGGTTTTTTTTGGCAGGAATATATTTCTTATTTTTATTGCCATTGGCGCCGTTAATTGGCTGGATATGGCTAGAATTGTGCGAGGACAAACGCTAGCCATAAAAAACAAAGAGTATGTTGAAGCGGCTCAAGCTTTAGGCGTTAGCACATGGGACATCATGCGAAGACATATTGTGCCTAATTTGCTAGGTGTTGTTGTCATTTATATGACACTAACTATTCCGCAGGTAATTTTAGTTGAGTCTTTTCTTAGCTTTCTTGGGTTAGGGGTTCAAGAGCCTTTGACGTCTTGGGGAATGTTGGTAAAAGAAGGCGCTGAAGATATGCAGAATATGACCTGGCTTCTTATGATACCAGGAGCCTTCTTGGCAACCACGCTCTTTTGTTTCAATTTTATTGGTGACGGGCTTAGAGATGCTCTAGACCCGAGAGATAGATAATGGCTTTGCTTGAAGTGAATAATTTAATGATTCAGTATCCGCTTGCACAGGGAAAAATCACTGTAGTTGATGGTATTTCGTTTTCGTTAAATCAAGGCGAGACGCTTGCAGTCGTAGGTGAATCTGGATCAGGAAAGACTCAGAGCGTCCTTAGCTTAATGGGGCTGCTACCAGACAATGCTGAGATAACGGGCATGGCTAGCCTCGAAGGGAAAAATTTATTTTCTGCAGATAGAGCCAGTGAAAAAGACATACGAGGAAAAGAAATTGGGATGATATTTCAGGATCCGATGACCTCGCTTAATCCTTATTTGACTATTGAGCAGCAAATGAGCCTGGCTTGGAAGAGGCATTTTGGCGAAGAAAAAAATGTCCAAGAACAGATTCTCATGGCCCTTCAAAGCGTGCGGCTGCCAGACCCAAAAAGTCGGCTGAGACAGTACCCCCATGAGCTTTCCGGGGGAATGCGACAGAGAGTAATGATTGCATCTGTTTTGATGTTAGAGCCAAAGGTGCTTATTGCTGATGAGCCCACTACGGCACTTGACGTAACAGTACAAGCGCAAATTTTAGCGTTAATAGGCGAGCTTAAAAAGGACTTAAATGCTGCAATTTTATTTATAACCCATGATTTAGGCGTAGTGGCAGGAATAAGCGATCGAGTGCTTGTTATGGAGAAGGGAAAAATAGTTGAGCAGGGTACGCCACGGGAAATATATCATTCGCCTACACATCCTTATACCAAAAAATTAATTGCCTCTATCCCCAGACTCGACCAAACGAATGGTCGTGCACGCTTATCACAGTTAAGCCCCATTGTTGAGGCAGAATCCCTGGTTGTAAATTTTAGGAGAAATGTGGGGTTATTTAAGGAGGAGGTTTTGCAGGCCGTGAGAGGGATTGATGTGACGCTTAGGCAAGGCGAAATACTTGGTATTGTGGGAGAGTCGGGCTGCGGTAAGTCAACCTTCGCTAGAGCGCTTGCAACCATTATTGAGCCTAGTTCTGGCAAGTTGCGTTTATTTGGCCAGTCCTTTAGCCCAAACAACCAAGAGCTAAAGAAGGAGGTCCAAAAGAATATACAGATTATTTTTCAAGACCCGATGTCTTCGATGAATCCTCGAATGAATATTGGTTCTATCTTGTCTGAGCCGCTTTGGACTCATGCAGGCGAATTAAGTAAAGAAAAAATAAAAGAGAGAGTGGTTCATGCATTGCAAGAGGTTGGATTAGATGAGTCAATTTTTAATCGCTTTCCTCATGAATTTTCCGGGGGCCAATGTCAGAGAATTATTATTGCGAGAGCCCTCATATTAAAGCCTAAGGTTATATTATGTGATGAGCCAGTGAGTGCACTTGATGTGTCTATAAGAAAGCAGGTGCTTGACCTGTTATTCCAGGTAAAAGAAAAAATTGGCGCCTCACTAATATTTATTAGTCATGATTTAAGCGTAGTTAGACACTTATGTGATCGCGTAATTGTTATGTACCTTGGGCAGGCGCTAGAGGTGGCGCCAGTTAACAGGCTGTTTGATGAGCCCAAGCACCCCTATACAAGGGCCCTTATTAATGCTGTCCCTATCGCAGATCCAGACATAGAAAAGCAACGATCAATTTCTTTAATTAAAGGCGACCCTCCTTCGCCAATACACCTTCCAACCGGCTGTAGTTTTATAGATAGGTGTCCTAACGCTACAAATGGATGTGAGCTGCCACAGCAACTGAGGCTAATTAATGAAACCGAAGTATCTTGTCATTTGGCTAAATAGTTTATGGACCTTGAGATAAGCAATGTTGAAAAGTCTATCTGCTTATCTGGCATTAAACTCGAGACAGAGAGAGTTCAAAAGCTTGTCGATTTTTACACTTTATTATTAGACTGGAATAAAACGCATAATTTAACAGGACCGCTTAATTATCAAGTGCTAATGCAGAGGCACTGTATAGAATGTTTGCTTATTAAGCCTTATTTATTAGGCAACACTATTGCAGACATAGGAAGTGGCGCCGGCCTGCCAGGCATCCCTTTAGCCATTGCATATCCAGAGTTTAGCTTTTCTCTTGTTGAGAGTCGCCAAAAAAGAATTCAATTTATTAGTTATGCAAAGGATCATCTAGAGCTATCAAACGTAACAATTATGCACGCACGAATTGAGTCTATAGATCTAAATATATGTGGTTTTAATACTGTAATGGCACGCGCGGTAGCACCTATTGATCGTTTAATGCCCATGTTAAGCAGTTGGATTGATGGTGGGACAAGGCTAATTGTTCCATGTCAGAAAAATATAAACCTTCAAGAACTATTAGAGCGGTTTTCATGTTATAAAATAGAAAAAGTAGACTTCCCTGAAAAAACAAACACGAAAAGCGGTCTACTGATTATCGAGAAAAGCACTCATGAGTAGAAACGTTATCGCTGTAGCTAATCAAAAAGGAGGTGTTGGCAAGACCACCACTTCCGTTAATCTTGCTGCAGCACTTGCCATAACTGGAAATAAAGTTTTGCTTGTGGATTTAGACCCGCAAGGCAATGCCACTATGGCTTGCGGCATTAATAAAATGGAAGTTGAGTCAGGCGTTGGAAGCCTTTTATTGGGCGACATTAAAATTGAAGATGCGATTTATAAATGTGAGTCTGATAATTTATATTTAATACCATCAAATCAGGACACAACGCGAGCAGAAGTAGACTTGCTTTCTTCTGACCAAAGAGAGTATAAGCTGAAGCAGGCGCTCAAGGCACAGCTTAGCTTTGACTATGTATTAATTGACTGCCCGCCCTCTTTAAATATGCTAACGGTGAATGCGCTTGTGGCGGCCAGCAATGTTTTAATACCGATGCAATGCGAATATTATGCGCTTGAAGGGCTGTCTGCATTGGTGCAAACCATCCAAAGAATTAACCAATCCGCTAATTCTTCATTATCAATTTACGGTATATTAAGAACTATGTATGATGGCAGAAATAATTTAACAAATGAGGTTTCTAGCCAGCTGTCACAGCATTTTAGTGATAAATTATTTTCGACTATTATTCCTAGAAATGTCCGCTTGGCAGAAGCCCCAAGCTTTGGGAAGTCGGTGATAGCTTACGATGTAGGCTCCAAAGGCGCTCAGGCATACTTAGCTTTGGCTGGTGAGGTTTTGCGAAGAGATAGCAAGCCGTTAGAGGGGCTTTCGTGAGCAAAAGAAAAAGCTTAGGAACGGGGCTAGATGCTTTGCTGACCTCCTCCCAGACCAATCTGTCGGCAAAAGAAGCTAATACACCCTTTAAAACGGTCCCTATTGAGGCGCTAAGCCCAGGTCCTTATCAGCCTAGAAAGTTTATGAATAAAGAGAAGCTTGAAGAGCTCGCTCGTTCAATAAAGGCACAAGGAATTATTCAACCGATTCTTGTTAGAAAAGCGGATGATTTGTCTAATGAATATAAAATTAATACACATCCAATTGGATATGAAATTATTGCCGGTGAAAGGAGATGGCGTGCGGCTCAAATAGCCGGGCTGGCAGAGGTCCCTATTCTTTTGCGTAACCTTGAGGACAGTCAGGTGATGGCGGTTTCATTAATTGAAAATATTCAAAGACAAGAGCTTAATCCTATTGAAGAAGCAGAGGCACTACAAAGACTTATTGAAGAATTTAGCCTCAGCCATGAAAAAGCTGGCGAGGAAGTTGGAAGGTCTAGAGAGGCAGTTTCAAATATGATTAGGCTTTTAGAGTTGTCTGCAGAGGTAAGAGAAATGTTAGCCCTAGGACAGCTATCAATGGGCCATGCCCGTGCGCTGCTTGGCTTAACAGATAAAAGACAGGAAATCCCTTTGGCGCTTCGTGTTTATGGAGAAAGCCTAAGCGTGAGAAGCGTTGAACGGATAGTTAAATTAAATAAACACAAGTCAACAAAGAACGACAATACGAAGCCAGGCTATCGGGATCCTGATCTTGAATTGTTAGAGCGAGAAATAAGCGAATCGCTTGGGGCTAGGGCTTCCCTAAAACAAGGCAAGAAAGGAGGCACTTTAACGATACGCTTTTTTGGCAACGAGGAGCTTGAGGGCATAATCGAGAAAATAAAAGGCACTGCAAGCCAATAGTTTTAATGGGCGATGTATTACCGACACGCAGTCAGGCCAAAAAAATTATACTATTGCTTATTGTATTTCAACTTCTGATTGGTACTTCTTGCTCGCTTCTATTTTTATATTTATTTGGTCTGCCAGGGTTTAAGTCGGCCATGATGGGGGTTGCTTCTGTCTGCGCAGGATCGTTATACGTTTTTATTAGGAATTTTTTTGGTAGTGAGGTAGACATTAATGCATCTTTTAGAGTATTTTATCGTTCATCCATGATAAAATTATTAGTCTCAGCCGTCGTTGCTGGGGCGTTTATAGTAAGGTTTGATGTGATTTTTCTACCATTTATGGCAGGGATAATCGCAACGCTTATGGCATATCTATTTATGCTTGTTGTAGAAACGTATTTGTATTAATAAAAATTAGGATATGGAAGAACCAGTTCATCACGGCCCCGAGTCATCTACGGATTACATAAGCCATCACCTCACCAATTTACATACTGGCGAAGGGTTTTGGAATTTTCATCTTGATACAATTTTCTACTCTGTTTTTTTAGCTTTAGTCTTTAGTGTTATTTTCTTTATGGTGGCACGAAAAGCGACCTCCGGCGTGCCCGGAAAAATGCAGAGCTTTGTCGAGTTGATTGTAGAGTTCGTTGATACTCAAGTGAAGGATTGTTTTCATGGAACAAGCAAGTTAATTGCTCCCTTGGCGCTTACTATTTTTTGTTGGGTTTTCTTAATGAATTTTATGGACTTAGTTCCAGTTGACTTATTGCCAGAGCTTGGCCTGATGGCTGGAATTGAGTATATGAAAGTGGTGCCTAGCACGGATTTAAATACAACTTTCGCGATGTCTTTAAGTGTCTTTATTTTGATTATTTTTTACAACTTTAAAGCAAAAGGAGCCAAAGGCTTTTTGAAGGAAACGTTTTTCCATCCGTTCGGAAAATGGCTGCTACCTTTTAATTTTGTTCTTAAGGTCATTGAAGAGTGTGCTAAGCCAATTTCTTTAGCGCTGCGATTGTTTGGTAATCTCTATGCTGGGGAGCTTATTTTTATTCTTATTGCTTTGTTCACGCTATCTATGGGTGCCAATGAAATGGCTGAGATAGCTCATAATGTTTTGTCCCCAGGCTCAATTATTTTGCTTTTAGTTCAGCTTTTGCTGGGCTTGGTTTGGGCGCTATTTCACATTGCAGTGATAACGCTTCAGGCTTTTATATTCATGATGCTCACTATAGTTTATTTAAGTATGGCGCATGATACACATTAACTATTAATTAATTATGAGGAGAGAAAAATGGAATTAGCAGCAATGGTTTCAAATATACAAGGCATGACAGCAATAGCTGTAGGCATGATTATGGGGCTCGGAGCGCTAGGGACTGCTATTGGGTTTGGTATTCTTGGGGGTCGCTTCCTTGAGGGTGCCGCAAGACAGCCAGAATTAGTGCCTATGTTGCAAGTTAAGATGTTTATCGTTGCAGGGTTGCTTGATGCTGTGACAATGATTGGTGTCGGTGTCGCGCTCTTTTTTGCCTTTGCAAATCCCTTTTTGTCAGCAGCAACAGGCATAGTTGGCGGATAAAAACTTAGGAGAATTTGATGAGCATTAATGTCACGCTTTTTGTCCAAATGTTGGTTTTTTTACTACTGGTATGGTTTATCATGTCTTTTGTTTGGCCTTTGTTGGCTGCGGCAATGGAAGAGCGGGAAAAAAAGATAGCAGACGGACTAGCCGCGGCCTCTAAAGGTGAAGATAGCTTAAATATTGCTAAGACAGAAGCCGATAAACTTATAGAGAAAGCAAAGTTTCAAGCCCGTGAAATTATTGATCAGGGTAACTCTAGGGCCAACTCAATTATTGAGGAGGGGCGAACCGAGGGCGCGGCCGAACGACAGCGACTGATCGAAAAAGCAAACTCAGAAATTCAAATTGAAACAAATAAAGCCCGAGATGACCTCAGAACCGAGGTGTCAAGCTTGGTGGTTTTAGGGGCATCAAAAGTTATTAACAAAGAAATAGACGCGTCTAAGCATAAAGACTTGCTTGATCAGTTGGCCGCGGAGCTTTAAATATGTCTCAACCAGGATCAGAGAGCATCGCCAGACCTTATGCAAGAGCTATTTTTGAACTTGCACAGCGGGGCAACACTCAAGCCGAGTGGTTGTCTTTGCTTGACTCGTTGAGCACGATTCTTGATGATGCTGCTTTAAACAGCTACCTTTCGAACCCTAAAACAACTAAGGCAAGCAAGGCTATGGCTATTAGGGAAGTTTTGAAAGACATAAAACAAGATACAAGCAATATTAATATGCAGTGGTCTGATAATCTATTGGTCTTATTAATTGAGAACCAAAGGCTCTCCTCGATTTCTCATGTTGCTAGCCTTTATAAGCAGTTACTTGATCAAAGCCTTTCCCGAATAAGCGTTGAAATACAAACAGCTGCAGAGCCAGACCGTAAAGCTTTAACTGAAATCACTAAAAAACTAGAGGCACACTATCAAAGCAATGTAGAGATAAGCAATACGTTGAATCCCGAGCTCCTGGGCGGAGCAAAAGTGAAAGTAAACAATACCGTAATAGACGGATCGATAAAAAATAAATTAAATAAATTAACTACTTGGTTAATAAAGTGAGGAACGACCATGGCCTTAAAGTCATCTGAAATAAGTGAACTAATTAAAAAGAGAATTGAGTCATTTGATGTCTCTTCTGATAACAATGACACCGGGACTGTTACGGCGCTCACAGACGGAATTGTTAGAATTCATGGGCTTGAGTCCGCACAGTATGGTGAGATGCTTGAGTTTGATAATAATCTTTTTGGGTTGGCGCTTAACCTTGAGCGAGACTCTGTTGGCGCAGTTGTTTTAGGGGATTATAAAGGGCTGTCCGAAGGCGACACCGTCAAGACAACAGGTAGAATTTTGGAAGTGCCCGTAGGCGAAGCCCTGCTGGGTAGAGTGGTTGATTCGCTTGGCAGCCCGATTGACGGCAAGGGGTCAATAGACACTGAGTTTACATCTCCTGTTGAAAAGGTTGCCCCTGGTGTTATTGATCGTAAATCAGTTGATCAGCCGGTTCAAACTGGACTGAAGTCCATTGACGCAATGGTTCCAGTTGGAAGGGGCCAGCGGGAATTAATTATTGGAGATCGTCAAACAGGTAAGAGCGCCGTTGCCGTTGATACGATTATTAATCAAAAAGGAACGGGCATTAAGTGTATCTATGTTGCGATTGGCCAAAAAAATTCAACGGTCACTAATTTAGTGCAAAAGTTGGAAGAGCATGGAGCGATGGAATACACCATTGTGGTGTCGGCCTCGGCCTCGGATCCAGCCGCTATGCAATACCTTGCGCCCTACGCTGGCTGTGCAATGGGTGAATACTTTAGGGATCAGGGTGAGGACGCTTTAATTATTTATGATGATTTAACCAAGCAGGCCTGGGCTTATAGACAGGTGTCGTTATTGTTGAGAAGACCTCCTGGTCGTGAGGCGTATCCGGGTGATGTGTTTTATTTACATTCAAGGCTGCTTGAGCGGGCCGCAAGAGTGAATGCTGATTATGTTGAGCGCATGACCAATGGCAGAGTTAAAGGAAAGACAGGATCATTAACGGCGCTGCCTATTATCGAGACACAAGCCGGCGATGTTTCTGCGTTTGTTCCCACGAATGTTATTTCGATTACCGATGGTCAAATATTTCTAGAGACAGATTTGTTTAATGCAGGCATTCGACCGGCCATTAATGCAGGTCTTTCGGTCTCGCGTGTTGGCGGTGCAGCACAAACGTCCATCATTAAAAAATTAGGCGGTGGTGTTAGGTTAGCGCTTGCCCAGTACCGTGAGCTGGCCGCATTTTCTCAATTTGCATCTGATCTTGATGAGATTACGCGTAAGCAGTTAGAGCGAGGCCAACGTGTGACCGAGCTAATGAAACAGAAACAATACTCCCCTTTGTCAGTGGCAGAGATGGCTATTTCGCTTTTTGCCGTTAATGAGGGCTTTATTGATGACGTACCCGTCGAAAAGGTCGCTGATTATGAAGCAGGCCTGCATGCGTTTGCAGGCGATAATGGTAAAAAACTTATTGATAAAATTAATGCTGAAGGCGCTTATGACGACGATATCAAGGCAGGCCTCAAATCGTTGTTAGAATCATTTTTAACTAAAGGAACTTATTAGTAGTAATGGCCGTAGGCAAAGAAATACGCACTAAAATCGTCAGCGTTAAAAATACGCAAAAAATTACGCGCGCCATGGAAATGGTGGCAGCCTCCAAGCTTAAGAAGACACAAGTTAGGATGGAACAATCCAGGCCTTATGCAAAAAATATTCGATCGGTTGTCGGTCACTTAATGCATGTTAATCCAGAGTATGTTCACACCTATCTAGTAAAGCGCGAGGTTAAACGTGTAGGCATGATTATCTTTACAACTGACCGTGGATTATGTGGGGGCCACAATGTAAATATCTTTAGATCTGTCCTTAATGAAATCAGCCAGTACGAACAAGCAGGTATAGAAGTGGATTTGGCTTTAGTGGGCTCAAAAGGAGTAGGTTATTTCAAGAACCTAAAGGTCAACGTCGTATCAGTTGCTAGTCAGTTGGGCGATGCACCAAAGTTATCAGACCTTATTGGTACGATTGCAGCTATGACTTCGTTATATAAGGAAGGAAAAATAGATCAACTGCAAGTTGTACACAATGTCTTTGTGAATACTATGACCCAAAAGTCCGAAGTGATTCATGTGCTGCCTGTTGAAAAGACTGGCGATGGTCAGCTTCAGGATCATTGGGACTATATTTATGAGCCAAGCGCTGAAGAGCTTCTTGAGTCTGTACTGGAACGCTATTTAGAAGCGCAGGTTTATCGAGCGGCTGTAGAGAATGTGGCCTGTGAAATGGCATCTAAAATGGTAGCAATGAAAGCTGCAACAGATAATGCAGGTGAATTTATTGATCAACTTAAATTGCAATATAACAAGGCAAGACAAGCTGCAATTACCCAAGAAATTTCAGAAATTGTGGGCGGAGCAGCAGCTGTTTAGAAATAATTAAAACTTAAAGAAATAGGAAAAGACTCATGAGTAGTGGAAAAATTGTACAAGTAATTGGAGCGGTTGTTGATGTGGAGTTCCCGCAAGAGGCTATCCCAAAAATTTATGACGCCTTAAATGTAGCAGAGCAAGGAGTAACCCTTGAGGTTCAGCAACAGCTTGGCGGTGGCGTGGTGCGATCGATTGCCATGGGCGCGAGTGAAGGCTTAAAGCGTGGATTTGAGGTGATTAATACGAACGCACCAATTTCAGTTCCAGTGGGAGAGAAAACACTAGGAAGAATTATGGATGTGCTAGGTAACCCTATCGATAATGCCGGCGATATTGGGGCAGAAGAAGTGAGGCCTATTCATGCGGCGCCTCCTGCTTATCAGGATCTATCTACATCGACAGAGCTATTTGAGACGGGCATTAAGGTCATTGACTTAATTATGCCAATTGCAAAGGGCGGTAAGATCGGCCTGTTTGGCGGCGCCGGCGTAGGCAAGACAGTGACTCTTATGGAGCTCATTAATAATATTGCAAAAGAGCATGGTGGTTATTCTGTGTTCGCGGGCGTTGGAGAGCGAACGCGAGAAGGAAATGATTTTTACTATGAGATGAAAGAGTCAGGGGTTTTAGATAAGGTGGCACTGGTATATGGCCAGATGAATGAGCCTCCAGGCAACCGACTTCGTGTGGCCTTAACCGGTCTTACAATAGCAGAAAACTTTAGAGATGAGGGGCGCGACGTATTAATGTTTATCGATAATATTTATCGTTATACATTAGCTGGCACAGAGGTCTCCGCGTTGCTCGGGCGTATGCCTTCTGCTGTAGGCTATCAACCTACTTTAGCCGAAGAAATGGGCGCACTCCAAGAAAGAATTACTTCAACTAAAACAGGATCCATTACATCGTTTCAGGCTGTTTATGTTCCTGCAGATGATTTAACAGACCCGTCACCCGCCACTACGTTTGCCCACCTTGATGCGACCTTAGTGCTTTCGAGACAAATCGCTGAGCTAGGAATTTACCCAGCTGTTGATCCATTAGACTCAACCAGTCGTTTGCTTGATCCAAACATTATTGGCCAAGAGCACTATGATGTTGCCCGTGGCGTACAGGCGGTGCTTCAGCGCTATAAAGAACTACAAGACATTATTGCTATTCTTGGTATGGACGAGCTCTCAGAGGTTGATAAGTTAAGCGTACAGCGCGCAAGAAAGATTTCTCGATTTTTATCACAGCCATTTGCTGTTGCTGAGACCTTTACAGGGGCGCCAGGAAAATATGTGTCATTAAAAGATACGGTTCGTGGATTTAAAGCCATTGTTGAGGGAGAGTATGATGATCTACCTGAGCAGGCATTTTATATGGTTGGCGGTATTGAAGAAGCCGTAGAAAAAGCCAAAAAAATGGATTAGGTAATTAATGTCTGAAATTCAAGTTAATATTGTTAGCGCAGAAGGAGCCATTTTCTCAGGCCCTGTCGTGATGTTATTTGTGCCTGCCTCAACGGGCGAAATGGGAATAGCCCCCCGGCATGCTCCGCTTTTAACAAAATTAAGCCCAGGCGAGATTCGGGCTGAACAGCCGGATGGAACCACAGCTTCTTTTTATGTCACGGGAGGCATTATTGAGATTCAACCTAATTTAGTGACGGTTCTAGCCGATAGCGCGTTGAGAGCCGATCAGTTAGACGAGGCCGCTGCGAAAGAGGCTAGAGATGCTGCGAGGGCTGTGCTTGAAGGTTCTAATCAGAATATTGATCTTGCAAAAGCTCAAGCAAATCTTATTGAATCTGAAGCTAGATTTAAAGCAGCACAGAAGCTTAAGGGCAAGTAAACGTCTTATATATGTTAGATTGTTCTCGTGAGCAGTAAAGACAAGACATATTCAGTTATTATCCTTGCCGCCGGCAAGGGTACGAGGATGTGTTCTAATATTCCCAAGGTTTTACACGCGCTAAATCACCGACCATTAATTGATTATTGTATTAACTTAACAAGCAGTCTTAGCGCCCAGGCCAAGGTGCTTGTTGTGCAACCTGAGCATGATTTGCTTTTCCCTGCGTTTATTCATGATGAGGTAAGTTATGCAACCCAAGACCAGCAACTAGGAACAGCGCACGCGGTTAGGTGCGGGCTAGAAGCCATTGATGATTATCATGATGTGTTGATTTTATGTGGGGATATGCCGTTACTTAAATTAGAGACTTTGGAGCGCTTTGTCGCCCTAATAGACAAGGGCAGCTCGGCCGTACTGACCTCAACATTTAAAAATCCATTTGGTTACGGCAGGGTGGTAAGAGATACAAAAGACAACCTACTAAGGATTGTTGAAGAAAAAGATGCCAAGGAAGAGAAAACAATTAATGAAGTGAATTCAGGGGTCATGTATCTAGCTGCACAGATGGTAAGGGAGACGATTCATAAAATACAGACCAATAATGTTCAAAAAGAACAGTACTTAACTGATATTATTGAAATAGCTATTCAAGAAGGGCACAATTTTTTAGCAATTAATATCGCAGATGAAGATGAGGTTCTTGGGATAAACTCAAAGAGGGATCTGGCTATGGCTGAATCTATTTTAAGGAAACGAAACGCAGAAGCGCTGCTCGATCAAGGCGTAACTCTAATCGACCCAGGCAGGGTTGATGTTAGAGGTAAGGTCACGGCAGGAAAAGATGTCACGCTAGATATTGGCGTGATTTTAGAGGGTAATGTTGAGCTTGGGGATAATGTATACATTGGTCCTTATAGCCTTATCAAAGACACCAGCATAGGTGCAGGCACAAAAATTCTCTCACATTCAGTCATTGAGGCGTCTGTTATTGGTAGTCATTGCTCGATTGGCCCCTTTGCGCGAATACGTCCTGGCGCCGAGCTAGAAGATGCTGTCAAGGTGGGCAACTTTGTAGAAATAAAAAAAACAAAGATCGGCAAAGGCTCAAAGGCCAACCACTTTTCATATTTAGGGGACACCCAAATAGGCGAGCACACCAATATAGGGGCAGGCGCTATCACCTGTAATTATGATGGTAAGAGCAAACACAAAACAATTATTGGCAATAACAGCTTTGTGGGGACGAATGCCTCCTTAGTCGCTCCGGTTGAAATTGGTGATAATGCCTTTGTTGCTGCTGGATCAGTCATTACAGAGAATGTTCCTAGTGATAGTCTTGGTATTGCAAGAGCCAAGCAAGAAAATAAAAAAGATTGGGATAAGAAGGGCTAACTATGTGTGGAATTATAGGGGTTGCCTCAACTAGAAATGTAGGCAAGTTGCTCATTCAAGGCCTCCATAAAATGGAATACCGAGGGTATGACTCTGCTGGTATTGCGCTTTATCAAGAGGGGGACGTCAAACGCCTTCGCGCGGCTGGAAAGGTGGCGTTACTCGAAGAGAAGATGATCGCGGAAAAACCCCAAAGCAAATTAGGTATTGCGCATACCCGATGGGCCACACACGGTAAGCCATCAGAGAGCAATGCCCACCCACATCAATCTAAAGAGAGTGTTTATATTGTTCACAATGGGATCATTGAAAATTATTTAGAGCTCACCACGTCACTAAAAGAGGCGGGCTATTTATTTACCTCGGAAACAGACTCAGAGCTAATTGCACACCTTATCGACTTATATTTAAGTAAAGGCAACAGCCTGCTGGATGCAATGTATTTAGCTAAGGATAGGCTAGAGGGGGCTTATGCAATTGTGGCGATGCATAAAAAAAATAAAGACAGTTTGATTATCACACGAAATAAATCACCCCTTTTAATTGGCGTTGGAATCGACGAGATGTTTGCCGCCTCTGATCCGCTGGCTATCGCGCAACAAACCAATGAATTTATTTTTCTAGAAGATGGCGATGTTGCCGAGCTGTCAGCTAATAGCTACCAAATTTATGACGAACAAAAGCAGCCAATTAATAGAGAGATCGTGCAGATTGATATTTCTGCTAAAGCAAGCAGCAAGGGTGAGTATAGACATTTTATGGAGAAAGAGATCTATGAGCAGCCAGAAGCTATAAGGCAAGCGCTTGATGGCAGAATAGGTGGTGAAGACGTATTAGAGAATATTTTTGGCATGGGCGCGACCGATGTCTTTTCAAGGGTTAGGCGTATACAGATTGTGGCTTGCGGAACCAGTTTGCATGCCGGCGCCGTTGCGGCCAATTGGTTTTCCTCAATAGCCGACATTCCCTGCCAGGTAGATTATGCTAGTGAATATAGGTATAAAAATCCCTACGTAGAAAAAAATGCATTGTTTATTAGTATTTCTCAGTCTGGTGAGACCGCAGATACACTGGGCGCTCTTCGTTATGCAAAAGACAAAACATATTTAGCCACTCTGGGGATTTGTAATGTGCCCACAAGTTCGCTTGTCAGAGAGTCAAATTTCGTTTTATTAACCAATGCTGGACCTGAGATTGGTGTGGCCTCAACAAAGGCGTTTACTACACAGCTCGTGGGCTTAATGCTTTTAGCGTTAGCGTTAGCGAAAGCACGTAAAAAAAATCCAAGACTCAGGAGCCGAATAGTGAAAGCTTTAAGGAAGCTGCCCGAAATGATTAATGAAGTGCTGCTTTTAAAAGATGAGATTTCGTCGGTTGCTCCAGAGATTGCAAACAAAGAGAATGCTTTATTTTTAGGTAGAGGTATTTTTTATCCTATTGCAAAAGAGGGCGCGCTTAAGCTTAAAGAAATATCATACATTCATGCCGAGGCTTATCCTGCAGGAGAGCTTAAGCATGGTCCGCTTGCGCTTATCGATGAAAAGATACCCGTCATTGCAATTGCCCCTGAGCATGAGCTTGCTGAAAAGCTTATATCTAACTTAGAAGAAGTGAAGGCTAGAGATGGCACGCTTTATGTTTTTAGTGATGAGCCAAACAAGATAGACGTCCCAAATGGAAGGCTTATTAAAATGCCAAGCATTGATTTCTTTATGACCCCTATCCTCTACACCATTCCACTACAGATACTTGCCTATGAGGTTGCTCTTTTAAGAGGAACAGACATTGACCAACCAAGAAACCTAGCAAAGTCAGTCACTGTCGAGTAGTTTTTAATCACTTCAATTGATAGTCCTAAACGCTTGTCTTAATCTAATCATTCTTTTTTCTTTTCTTACTGGCTGTTAAGTATACGCATCGCTCACCATGTACATCTTTCATGATATGACTCATCTCATTAAATCCCTTCTTTACTCGTAGAGCATGAAAGCGCTCCATGCGTGCCTTCCATAGGTCGTGTTGTTCTACGATATAAGTCAACGGACCAACAAAGGTAATGCTGTCCGCTTCCGTTATTATTTCAAAAACAATTCTTTCATTTTTCATATCATTATCAAGCATAATAATTCCATTCAGCGTCATCTCCATTATGTGCACAGCCCATTCGTAAAATCAGATAAACTTGCGAAATCACTGCATTAAATAAGTCAGTGAAACTTAGAGTAGTTTAGATTATCGAAGTGTAATAGACTAAATTATGGATATAAACTCTTCTGAAGGTTGGGATTTTTTTCTAGATTTCTTTGATTCACGCTCTTGGGTCTTTCCTATCGCTATGACCTATCTGACAATGCTGCTTTTGCCTTGTGGATTGTTTTGAATAATGATTAAGTGCCCAAAATGTAATTCGCAAAAGGTCATCGTTAAAATTTTTGGTTTACCTGCTGCATCAGAAGAAGATATCGAAAAAAGAGAGGGATACTATAAAGTTGAATTTGAAGGATGCGTCGTATTTGGAGACGAAGATGATCGAGTGTGCGAAGAATGCAAATACCATTGGCAATCTGATGAAGATTAAAAACTACATCCTATTGGAACATTCGGTAACTGTCGAGTAGATTTGAATAGGTCTACAGGTGGGGGGTTATGGATGCATCATCTAAATATAAAGAGGATCAGACTGACTGCATAGTCTGCAAAAGCGAAGAAACAGAAACCTTTGTAACCAAGGATAAAAAAAGATATTGGCAATGCCAAGTGTGCTTGTCTAATTTTTTAGATAAGGATCATCATATTGGTGTTGAGGAAGAAAAATCTAGATATTTAGAGCACCAAAATTCTATTGAAGACCCTGACTATAGAAAATTTTTATCGAGGCTATCTACACCACTAATAAAAAAATTATCTAAAGGGAACATGGGTTTAGATTATGGCTGTGGTCATGGCCCAGCTTTAGCCGATATATTAAAAGGTGCGGGTTATAACGTTGATCTCTATGACCCATTTTTTTTCCCAGATAAAGATGTTTTCTCTAAACAATATAATTTTATAACCTGTACTGAGACGGCGGAGCATTTTTTTGAGCCCTATAAAGAGTTTGAGATACTTGATAAGTTGCTATGTCGTAGTGGCTTTCTCGGTATTATGACAAGCTTTCTTCCAGCGAAAGACGCTTTTGAGGGCTGGTATTATAGAAGGGACCCTACCCATGTGGTTTTTTATTCTAATAAGTCCTTTGAGGTGATTGCAGATCAGAGAAATTGGCATATAGATTTTTTAGAAAAGGATGTGGTTATTTTTAGAAAAACACTTTAATAACACTAAATAATATTGCACTCTTTTTTTGTATATGGAATATCATTAGATTTATGTATATTAACGCGCGACCGGATTAAATCATCATTATTAAGATATTGTGAGTTGGATACTTTTGAATAAATCATCTGACCACGGTCGAGTAAATTTGATCGCAGCAGTTTGGGGGTTTGCCGAAGCAACCCTGTTTTTTATTGTGCCAGATGTATGGCTAAGTATTGCTGGAAGGAAAAAGTTAAAAATCGGATTATTGGCCTGCCTCTATAGTCTTATAGGTGCTTTGATCGGAGGCATTATTCTTTATTTTTGGGGATACAATGATTTAGTAAGTGCCAGTAAAATTATTGAAAAAGTCCCAGCGGTGAGCCACGAAATGTTATTGCGTGCACACTCAGATATGTCGGAGCAAGGTGTATGGGCAGTCATGCTTGGGCCGTTAAGTGGAACACCCTTCAAAGTATATGCAATACAAGCCGCAGACGCTGGGTTTAGCTTATGGTTATTTGTATTGATCTCCATACCCGCTAGATTAATACGTTTTATATTTGTAACTATTTTTTGTCATTTCTCTCTAAAAATTCTTAGTAAGGTAATTAAAAAATTAGACACGTTAATGATACTTGTTTCAGGTTGGGTGATATTCTACAGTTATTATTTCTATGTAATGGCTTGGTAATAATTTCATATATACTATGAATAGACGTAGCGATATTGAGAAAAGAGGTTGAATAGAAAAATTGAATTCACCGTGGAATAGTTTTGAACAGTAAATTTAGGCTTGATAAGATAAATTAAGTATTTATGAAGAAATTAATTGTTTTTATTGCACTGATTGCCATATATGGATGTGCACTCAATGAGTGGACAGAAGCGCGAGATGATGCTCATCCTGTTGCAACCATTGATGAAAATATAGCAAGAAATTGCACATATTTATATTCAACTGCTTTAACTGACACTGGATATACACCAGCCAATGCAACCGCAAATGCTGTCAATCAACTGAAAAATCAAGTTGTGGCGACCAATGGTAACGCAATACAAATTACCAATGTTAGAACTTCAAGAAGTTATAGCTATGAGTATTCTATCGACACGCTCATTAATGAAGTAACCATTTCAATTAATGTATTTACTTGTAAATGAGACAATTTTAAATGAGGTAATTTATGGCTAAAGGTTTAGACAAAAAAAAGAACGTAAAGAAAAAAGGTAAAACACTTAAAGAAAAAAGAGCAGCAAAAAGAGAGAAGAGATAATTTCTTCAAGTTAAATAGATGAATGCTTTAAGGATGCTAAACAGTACTTACATACGAATTCATTTAGTTACCGTCGAGTAAGTTCAAACGAACTTTCGTTTTAACACTGTATTTTGGGTGGTCTGAAAAAACACCATAAAAAATATCACAGAAAAAATACATCCAAATAGCCAAAATAATGTTTGGTTACTTAATGTAATAACAATTGTTATAATTTATTTGATTATTCATTTCATAAATGTATAAATTATTTTAATGAGACAGCTAATTATGAGCCTTAAAAATTCTTCTTTAGTTTTATTAATATTTTCATTTGTAGTGACGACTGGGTCTCTTATGGCCCAAGAAGATTATCGCTACTTACCCATGTCTTTTTTTGTAACAAGTAAGCCAATTGGTGATGGGGGTAATTTGGGCGGTCTTGCTGGGGCTGATGTACATTGTCAGGCGTTGGCGTCGGATGTAGGTTACGGCTATAAAACCTGGCGTGCCTATTTAAGCACGCAAGCGCGACCGGGTCAGCCTGCTATCAATGCTAGAGACAGAATTGGTGAGGGGCCTTGGCATAACGTGAATGGTGTTATGGTAGCGCGTGACCTCGCCCACCTTCATGGGGATACGATAGAGCTTGCCAGGCTTGGTAATAATTTAACCAAGCAGTCTGGTTTAACGGAAAAAGGACAAATCGTTCCCGGTCTAAATGATTATCAAGAGAACGGCCATAATGATGGCGATTGGGATTTTGTTAAAACAACGCCATACTCTAATCGTCATGAAGTGCTAACTGGCACCCAGGTGGATGGCACCGCTTTTCCAAGTGATTATGACTATACTTGTGATAACTGGACAAGCAATCAAGATCCTGCTGAATTAGGTCCTATGGGAGCAGCCTCTAGTAAGCCAAATGTTCAGATAGGGTTTCCAGATAGAAATGGTGGAGGCAATGGCTCATGGAATTCTTCTCACGGCACCAGGGGATGCAGTCAGTATGCGTTACCTATGACACACGGTGTTGGTATGTTTTATTGTTTTGCGATTGATTGAGATGGATATGAAGATTAAAAAAAATAAATTAGTTAATTTAATTGCCATTATGCTTGCTCCTATAATGTTGGTCGCACAGAATGTGCCCGAGCTACCAGAGTCGGAGGATATTCCTTCAAGCTTAATGACATTCTTTGTTACAAGTGAACCAATTGGTGATGGGGGAAACTTAGGAGGGCTTGCAGGAGCTGATGCACATTGTCAAAAATTAGCTACCGACGTCGGTCAGGGTCATAAAGCCTGGCGTGCCTATTTAAGCACGCAAGCGCGACCGGGTCAGCCTGCCATCAATGCTAGAGACAGAATTGGTGAGGGACCGTGGGCTCACTCTAAAGCAAGACTGCTTGATTACCTTGACAGAAGATTAGGGAGGCCGCTTATTAAGTCCCAGATTCATGGTGATACCCTGCCCGAGGCACAGAGGGGAAGCAATATGAGTAAGGAGTTTGCTTTAACGGAGAAAGGAGAGATTGTAAATGGTATTGGTGATCCTATGCCAACACGCCATGCCGTGCTTACCGGGTCACAAACGGATGGTCGAGCTTTTGATAATACCGTTGACCGGACCTGTAATAATTGGACGAGCAACGGTGAAGGGCATGCCCAGGTGGGTCATACCGATAGAGTGGGGAATGGCAACATCTCATGGAATTCTGCGAATACAACCACCGGTTGTAGCCAAGAAGACATGGCCAGCCACGGAGGCGTAGGACTATTTTACTGTTTTGTATTAAATTGAAAATACCATGTCATTAGACTATCAAAATCAAAATTCTATACTAACGTTAGAGCAAGGACTACAAGAGTTTTATAAGATTAATCCATCTTTTAGGGAGCACGCGGAGAGAGGCTCGCAAAAGATGGTTTTCAAAGAGCATGATTACACACATGTTTTATTTGGTCTGGGCGTCTCAATAGAGGAAGAATCGCTTCTAGATACATATACCTTATGGGGAACACGCTTTAGCTTTTCAAAAATATGGCATTACGCCAAAAGCCCTGAAGGCAAGGAAATAACTAGGGTAGTACTGTCTAAATATGGTGGCTGGTGGAGTGTTATAAAGATTGTTTTTTCTCTTATTCCGGTGAAGATAATGGTTATTAAAAGATGTCTTCGTATGAAAAAAAGATGGCATTATCATGACATTAAGGCGGAAGATCTAAACAAGCCCTTATACCAACTAAGAGAAGAATATAATATTCATTTATTGTCGATTAAAGAAATTCCTGTGGATAGATACATTAATTCCCAGGCCTAGGGCCACACTTCTTTATGGCATTACCCAACGCTAAATTAGACTTACCCTGTTTTTTCCCGCGGTATAATAATTTTATGTTATTACAAACTATACTTTTCTCTGCCCGGATTCCAAAGTGAATTTTTGGATTATATCTTTATTGCTAGTTTTGATTATATTGCTACTAGGCCTTCTAATTTTTATAAGTCTAAAGAGTGATCCACAGGAACTTGAGCGAAGGGACTCGTTAAGGGATATCGACAGGGCCGTTGAAAAGCAACAAGCGTCGCTGGTTGATTTGTCCAAAGACATTCAATCCTTTCAAGAACCTTTAAATAAATTAAACCGTTACCTCTCTGGTGGAGCGCTTGCGGGTAAGTTTGGTGAATGGTCTTTGCAGGCGATCATACAAGACATTTTTCATGCTAATCAATATGAGAGTAATGCTGAGGTGATCGAAGGGTCAGGTAAGCGCGTGGAATTTATATTAAAAATGCCAGAGGGCTTGATGTTGCCTATCGATGCTAAATTTCCTTCGGGCCTATATGATAATTATCTTGTTGCTGTAGAAGCAAGAGATGAGCGTCAGGTCAAGGTAGTCAAGGATGAAATTAAGAGGCGTGTGATTGGTAACGCGCAGGATATCAAAGAAAAGTATATACAGGCTGGGGTGACGGTAGACCTTGGGGTTATGTATATTCCTAGCGAATCTCTTATGCAGCTAGTTGACTCCATTGATAATTTGCGTGAACAAATTTTTAGAGATACGCGCGTTTTGATCATGGGGCCAAACTCATTAGCAGCTTATTTGATAAGCATACATATGAGCTTTAGGACGCTAGCGCTTAATGAAAGGGCAAGCGAAATCATGGAAGAGTTTGGCAAGCTAAAAAAAGAATTTGAGAAATTTGGTGGCTCGACAGATGACCTGCAAAAAAAAGCAAAGGCCCTTCTCACAGCGGTAGAATCCCATGCCACGCGTGAAAGGCAGATGGATAAGGCGATTAAGAAAATGGATCAGCTCGATGGCGAGCCTTAAGGGTTATTAAAAAAGAGGGGCCAAAAAAAAGAGCTGTCCCTTTGATAAACAAAGAAACAGCTCTAATTTGTTTTGGCTTAAGCCATTGAGACTGAACCAGCTCTGGTTCGTCCGTCTCGCTCTTCAACCGTGAATTCTACTGCATCACCCTCGTTAAGAGTTTTGATGCCCGCAGCTTCTAGTGCACTAAGGTGTACGAATACATCTTGACCACCATCATCAGGTGCGATGAAACCGAAACCTTTAGTATTATTGAAAAATTTTACTTTACCTTTATTCATTTGTTCTCCATTAAGTTTGTAAAAAAAGATGTCGAAACAAACCAAATAAAAATATTAGGAAGCCACGGACCTTTATAACAAATTGATTCTAATCTAATTAATCCTATAAGTTAAGCTTTTATCATATTTATTTAATTTAGATCTATGGTGATAAATCGATATTCCTAAGGTCTTGTCGTTGATCGCCTGGGTTATTTGTATCCACGGCGGTCATTATGGGTGAGGTATCAATGTAGGTGTGATAGCTTTCTTGCATCAACCAAATATCATCAACGGCCGCAAATACTCTAACCCCAATAGGCTTTATCTTCATAGTTCGGCTGAAGGGGGAAATCATAAATACGGCCAAGTTAAAACACAATAGTCACCACAGTATATTTTCGTTATGCTTAAGTAGTAATGAGATTGGTCAGTAAAAAATTTTTAAGAGGCTTGGGTTATTTCCTTGTCTATACCACCCCCATTCCCATTATTTTTTTGTTATGGGCAATGAGCGATGTCATATTGTATGACTTCACGATTCATGGCTTGACCGGCCATATTTTTCTTACGAGCCATATAAATAGCCTATACATGTGGTTCTACTCATGGTTCTGGAATGACGGCCTGAATTTCTTTTATTCTTTCCCAGCTATCTACATGCTATTTTTAAAGCTACTTTTTAATTATTTTTTAGGCAGATATCTTATTAGTAATTTTAGGGAAGTTTAATTAAACATTTGGTGCAAATATAGTTAGCCGATGGCCCCGACAGAGCAAAGGACGTTCGGATTGATTCTACTAGTGAGGTCACTTCTGTAGGAAAGAGCTCTTTTGATGTGAGCGTTATGTTAGCCTCTAGCAATTTTTTAATAATTATTTCTTCAAAGGAAAGTTCTGGCTCTAAGTAGCGGATGTCATAGTCGTTTAGCTCCGCGAGTTCGGCTGCTTTTTCAACGGCAGCATCAATGCCACCAATTTCATCAATTAAGTTCAGGTCCAGAGCTCTACTCCCGAGCCATACACGTCCGCCAGCAATTGATTGGATGTAATCGGGGTCCTCCTCTCTTGAGCTGGCAACCACCTGAATAAACCGCTCATAACTACGTGCCCCCCATTGACGAAAGAGGGCATCCTGGTCTTCGGTCATGGCATCAAAGAAGTTCCAGCTTGACGAAGAGGTACTGACACCATCAAACTGAACGCCCAACCGATCCATCAAGTTTTCAAGCGTGGGCACAGCGATTGCTACACCAATAGAGCCGGTAATTGTGTAAGGCTCAGCAAAAATATAATCTGCAGGTGTGGCGATATAAACACCGCCTGACGCTGCGTAGTCACCCATTGATACCACAACGGGTATTCCTCTTAATTTTGCAGCAAAGAGCTCATCTCTTATCATTTCACTAGCGATGATCGAACCGCCGGGACTGTTCACGCGATAGACAATGGCGCGAGTGTTGCTATTGTTATAGGCTCTTCTTATTTGAAGAATGGCATCATCAGCGCCAATCACGCCCGGGCTGGCATCGCCCTCGCTAATTGTGCCTTCAGCGACAATGACGACGACTTGTGATGACTCATTAGAATCATCAGCGATATTGATTGTATTAAGATAGTCTTGATAGAAAATGTGATTATAGGTGTCTATCTCTGATTCCTCGTCAGCCCCAAAACGCTTGACCATATAGTCGCGGAATTCTGGGAAGGACATCGTTTGGTCAATCAAGCCGATTGCTTTAGCCTGATCAATGTTGTCAAAAGCAGCCTCAGGTATAAAGCTATAGTAATTATCAGAGAAGTCTTGCAGGGCATCCACCGAGACTCCGCTCTCTTGTGAGAGGATACTTAAGAATTGTCCCCATATGGGATTTAGGAGCTCAAGCCTTTGAAGCCGATCGTTTTCAGACATATTGTCACGTGTGAGCGTCTCATTGGCTGATTTGAACTGCCCCTGCGAATAATCATGTATGGTAATGCCGATATTACCGAGTAGTTCATTGATATATGGGGCATCTCCGCCTAAGCCACCCAAGTTAATTGAGCCTGCTGGGTGCATGATGACCTCATCTGCAATAGAGGCCATTATGAGGCTACTCGTGGATAATCGGTCTGAGTAAGCAATAATTGTTTTATCTGCATCTTGTAATCTCTTCAGATCAGACGCAATATTAAGTAGCATGGATGGTCCAGAGTAAACCGTTTTGCTAAAGTCAATGAGAACGCCAGGAATCTCGTCGTCGGTGATAATAGAATCAATCAAGGCCCTCAGGTCGCGATAGGCTAGTTGTGTTGTGTTGGCTTCAAAAAGGGCATTAATATCATATTGCGTTTTCACTTCTTCAACGATCAACCCATTCGGATTAATAATAACTACTTTATCGCTGGTCGTAATTTCTTCATCTGATGAGAATAGAAATACTAAGAAGACAATGGTGTAAATAAGAAAAATAGCTGTGAAAAGATTTACAAAAAAAGCTCTAGTAATCGCTAAGAAGCGCCCAAGTTTTTTGAAAATATTTTTCATGCAAATTTCTATAGTGCTTTGTTAATGCTTATCTTAACAAAAAAAAACGCCACCCTTACATTAAAGGATGGCGTTTAATTAGAGACTACTTAGAAGTTTTTTCTAAGTGTTAGGCCGACCGTTCTAGGCTCAAAAGGATAAGCCCCTTGCTTACCATCTTGTAAAGGCGCGTCAAATGAAGTGCCGTGCCACATCGTGTCATTAACATTTCTAGCCCAAAGGATTGCATTAACGCCATTGTTCATCCTAGAGATCATGCGAAGATTCAAAAGGTCATTGCCTGCCTGACGTGCGAATGGATCGTTTGTATTATTCATGATCATCTCTGAGAAGCTTATGTATTCTAAGCCGAACGTAACATTGTAGCCACTACCAAAGAGCAATGTCTTAGAGGCGTTTAAAGACAAGAAATTTTCAGGAACGCCACCTACTTTATCACCCGAACGATCACAGTAGCCGACTGCTGCATTCTGGGTAACTTCTGAAGCAGCACCGGTATGGAACATGTTGGTCACCTGGCAGTTTCCTTTTGCAAAGTCATGAAAGGTGGCATTAGTATCAGTGTAAATCAAACTAAGGCTGCTGGTGTCGGTTGGCATCCAGTAAACTTCAGCCTCGAGACCATGGACTTGGACCTCACCGGCATTTTGAAGATTAAAGGCAGTACCAGTAAATGTATTGGTTTGAAGATTTTCGACGAGCATGTTATAAATCGAAACGTTTAACCTAAGGGCATTCTGAGGGAAGTCGATCTTCATTCCAATCTCAGTGGTCGTTGTGTCTTCAGGGCCAAAGGTCGCTTCAAAGCCTAAGCCAATCCTGTCCGTGTTCGTGCCACCCGCCTTGTAGCCGGTGCCATGTGAAATATAAAACATGCTTGTATCACTGGGCGTGTATGAAAGGCCTATATTGCCTGTCATACGGGTTTTATTAAAAGATTCATTAAGACCCGGCCTTGGACAGAATCTTGCTGAGACAGTACATTGTGCCCAACCACCTGCATAAAGAACCTGAAGTGCAGGCAGGTAAGGAGCGGCATTCATCGCAGCATATGTAGCACTATACGGTGCGCCTGCATATGCAAGGGCTTGATTACCTGCGATACCTATTACGGCTGTAAGTGCCGCAACATTAAGAGCTGTTGCCCCAGGCGTAGCAATCGATTCGTTAAAGGTGCTTACCATGTCCTTATTGTCAGAAGTAAATCGAAAGCCGACATTGAGCGTTAAGGTGTCGTTGATGTCAAAGTCGACTTCACCAAAGATAGCGGAAGAGTTATGGCTTTGCTCGCTATGATCTTGAATAACGTTCCCTGCATTTATTGGCGTGGCCAGTGTGTATCCAAAGCTTTGTCCATAGGCAGCATTAATGTATCCCAAAAGTGCGGGCGATAGGTTAGTGATAAGCGCACCAAGGACATCAGGCGAAGCTGCGATGACATAAGGATTAAGCAGAGAGTCTAGGGTCAAGTGGTCATTGCTTTCAATGTCCTGTGTGAAGAAATAGGCACCGACTTGGGTTCGTATGCGCTCATCTGTATTGCTTGTAAATCTAAATTCTTGTGAGAAACCCTTCTGATTAGCTGAGGCGACCCGGCTAGCAAGGGCTACGTTGGTAAAGTCCGCATCAATAGTGTCAGAAGTATCAAATTTTCTGATGGCGGTAATAGAAGTGAAAGTATGATCACCTAGGTCTTTGACTATCTCTAAAGAGACACCGCTGTCGGTAGCGGAAGAGCTCGGCATGATGTTGGTTGCTTGCTGGCGGTTACCAAAAGTGCTGCTTGCAAACGTGGTTCCGCCTAATTGTGTCAGAATTGCATCTGTTCCATAGACAGGACCGCCGGCAGTTGTTGTTCTTCCGGTAGCGTATAAGCTGTCTTGAAGTGTTAGCGCACCACAGCAAAGCTCATCAATTGTTGCATAATCAACAATTAATCTAGCCGAGAGCGTATCGCTAGGAGTGTAAAGAAACTGCTGACGAAACCCTCTGCGGTCTCTATTGTTAAGATCCTTATCTTTATTAGTAACATCAACAAAGCCATCACGGTTGCTTGAGTAGAGCGTCGTTCTAGAGGCAACATTGTCACCAAGGCTTAGGTTAAAGGCGCCTGATAGATTAGTAAGATTATACGCACCCCGAGTCATCTCGAGGAAACCGTTTTGATCATGTGAGGGGGCAACGGTTCTAAAGAGTACCGCGCCGGAAGCTGCATTTCTACCAAAAAGGGTTCCCTGAGGACCTCTTAAGACTTCGACGGCTTGTAGATCTACAAGCTGGTTAATCATCGAGCTTTGTCTTGATCGATAGACGCCGTCAACATAAAGGCCGACTGAGGATTCTAATCCAAAGTTTTGTGCGCCTGTTCCAACGCCTCGGATACTAAAGTTACCTGTGCTCGCGCTTTGGTTGGTAGAAACAAATAGACTTGGCGTGCTGACCATGAGCTCTGTGACATCCTTGATCGAATTTTCAGACAAGAAATCACCGGAGTGAGCAGAAACTGCGAGAGGAACGTCTTGTAAGTTCTCTTCCCGCTTTTTCGCGGTCACAATAATCTCTTCAAGTTGTTGTGCGTTTACAGACCCTAAACCAAAGATGGTAATGGCTGTAGCTAGGATTAGCTTAGTATAGCTATTAATATTATGATGTTGCGGCATACTTCCCCCGATACCTTGATTATTCATTAACTCCTGAATTCTACATCTAAATGGTCCTTATTGAGTAGTAATTAATGAGTACTTTACATATTAGTGGTCAATTGGTAGTATAAAAAAGCTGTATATATATACAGCTTTTAATCATTTATATAATATATATTTTTTCATTAGGGAGAAGCAAGCATTTTTTTGCCTTTTTATTTGGGTCCTGCATATTTAGGCTTTCCAAGTCCTGCCAGTGATTATTTGGAAGGCCCCATTAATCTTAATGAACATCTAATTAGCAATCCAGCTGCCACCTTTTTATTAAGAGCAAAGGGAGACTCCATGGTAGGTGCGTGTATCGCAGATGGCGCTGTATTAATTGTGGATCGTAGTATTCAGGTGGTACATAACGATATTGTCGTTGCCGCTATCGATGGTGATATTGTATGTAAGCGGATCAAGTTTAAGCCCTCTCCTTGCTTGATTTCAGAGCATGCAGATTATCCGCCTATCATTATCGTAGGAGATGAAGGGATCGACATTATAGGCAAGGTAACCGCTGTTATTAATCAGTTTGTATGACTTTCGCGCTTGTTGATTGTGAAAGTTTTTACGCTTCTTGCGAAAGAATTTTCCGGCCTGATTTAAGGCATAAGCCTATTGTTGTTTTGTCTAATAATGACGGCTGCATCATAGCTAGAAGTACAGAAGCTAAAGCAATGGGTATTCCTATGGGTGTTCCATGGTTTAAGGTTAAAGATACCTATCTTAAAGCGGGCGGCGTTGTTTTTTCTTCTAACTATGTATTTTATGGCGACATATCCTCGCGCGTGATGACGATTCTAAAGGGGCTTGTTCCTGAATTAGAGTGCTATAGCATTGATGAAGCTTTTTTGGGCTTTTCGCAGCTACCGACGCATTGCAATTTATATGATTTTGGTTGCCATATAAGGTGCACCATTGGTCAATGGGTGGGCGTGCCTGTACGCATTGGTATTGCTCCTACTAAGACGTTAACCAAGGTAGCCCTTTATCAAATTAAGAAGCAACATATTGCATCTAATGTTTTACAGCTAAAAAGTGACGCCCTTGAAGCGGCGCTAGTGAATACCCCAGTTGGGGAGGTGTGGGGTATAGGTCGGCGCATGAAATATCATTTAAATCATATGGGCATTGAAAGCGCACATGACTTGGCTATAAGCAATGAGAAGGTCATGAGAAATAGGTTTGGCGTGCTTTTAGAGCGAACCATAAGGGAGTTAAATGGCCAATCTTGTGTTGGCCTTGATCGGTCACTAAGAGAAAAAAAGCAAATTATTGTGAGTAGGAGCCTTCGAAGGGGCATGAGTAATATTGAAGACATTAAGGTGCCCCTAAGTAACTTTGTCGCACGCGCCAGCGAAAAGCTCAGGCTTGAAAGACAACAATGCAAAAGAATAACTGTTTTTATTCGTACCAATCCATTTTCAAAGGGCGCGCAAGGCTCTTTTGATATGAGTGAATCACTTAGTGTGTCCACGAATGACACGAGACAGTTTATACGTATTGCCGATAGCCTTCTAAAAAAAATATTTAGACCGGGTTATCGCTATACCAAAGTAGGAGTGATGATGGATGCTCTGTGCAAAGAAAGTCTTCGTCAAGGCGATTTATTTGAGGGGACAGATAATATGCAGCATGAGCTGATGTGTTCGCTAGATGCGATGAATAAGCAAGGGGCAAATATTTTTTTTGGATCACAGCAAGGGACATTTCATTATCCTCGTAGCCAGATGCAGGTATCACCTCGGTATACCACCTCTTGGCATGAGCTACCAGTTGTTTCATAGTAGAATGAATCATGAGTCCAGGAGAGATAAGAGCGTACCTTATTGAAAAGGATGCGCGTCTAACTCCTCTTATTAGCAAGTCACTAGATTGCCCATTTTTTTATAGACCAACGATTTCTCAAGCGAGATTATTGAGTTGCTTAACAGAAATTGTTATCGGTCAGCAACTGTCAAATGACGTCGCACAAAAGATATGGAAGACATTTAGGCGCAATGCAAAGACAAGGATTGCGCTCGAGGAAAAAATACTAGGGCTAGAGAATGTAGCGGGCAAAAGAGAGGGGCTGTCAGGACAAAAAATTAAATACCTTCAGGGCATTGTGCTAGCGCTTAGGACAGGTATCTTGCAGATGAGTGAATTACAGGCTATGACAGATAGTGAGGCAACCCATCAATTATGTCGACTTAAGGGGCTGGGAACATGGTCAGCAGAAATGTTTCTGATGTTTGGGCTCCACCGATTGGATATTTTCTCGTTGTCTGACTATGGCTTAGTGCAAGCAACAAAAAAATTATATGGGGCTCCTCAATTAAGCGAGAAACGCCTTATGAAGATTGCTAATAAGTGGCGGCCTTACCGATCGGTAGTGAGCTGGCATCTATGGATCGCGCATGATGGATAAGATAAAGTAGGCATTAATGATGGGCGTAACGAATGATTTATGGCTTCACTATGATGATCTGAGTAAAGACCAGCTTTATGACCTAATGTCATTGAGGCAACAAGTTTTTGTAGTCGAACAAAACTGTCCTTACCTAGATGTTGATGGAGATGATCAAAATGCTTATCATTTGCTTAGCTACTTAGATGACAATCTCATTGGATACCTTAGAGCATTTAAGGGCGGCATTAAGTATGAGTCACCTTCAATTGGTAGGGTGGTTACTAATTTCACTTTGCGAGGTGCTGGGCATGGGAGAAGGTTAATGCGACTTGGCATTGCTAGGCTAAGGAAAATGGAGCCAAAGAAAAAGATAGTTATTTCTGCGCAGCACCGGTTGAAGGCTTTTTATGAAGAGCTTAATTTTTATGCGGTAGGTGATATCTACCTAGAAGATAATATTGATCATATTGAGATGCACCTTGATCCGTAGCTTAATCTTTTCTTTGATAATTTTTATTCTGATGGCTGGGAACGTTTCCGCTTGAGACGAAAGAGGGGGGGTTTAGCCTATTGGCTATTTAGTGTGATTGATAGTAGGCCTATGAGGCGAGTTGAGATGAATAATAATTCAGCGTGTGAGGAATGATGGACTTTAGTTTTATACAATTTTTAATGATTGCGTTTGTAGCGCTTATTGCGGGAGCAATTAATACTATTGCAGGTGCAGGATCCAGTTTAGTTATTCCATCTTTGATGGTATTAGGCGTTCCTGCTGACATAGCAAATGCAACTAATCGAGTAGGAATTTTAGCCCAATCAAGCTCAGCACTTCAGGGGTTTAGTAGCCATGGCAAGTTTGATATGTCAGATTTATTGTTTATTTTAGTTCCTATTTTGTTAGGCGGACTAATAGGATCACTCTCAATTACTTCAATAGATCCAAGTTTAGTAAAGCCCGTGATCTTAATTACCATGATTACTATGGCGGTTATTACTTACTATAAGCCGAGCGTGGTTGTGCCCCCTGAAGGCACCCCAATTAACCTAATGAGAAATACACCGAAAGCTTGGCCAGCTCTATTGTTTGTTGGTTTTTATGGTGGCCTGATACAAGCTGGCGTTGGCTTTCTTTTGATTGCCTCGATTGCTGGCATATTACGCTATGACATTTTAAGAACAAATGCGCTTAAGCACCTATGTATGATTGCGTTTACCATGGTTTCTTTAGTGGTTTTTATTATGCATGGACTGATAGACTGGAAGCTAGGTGGTGTGCTGGCCATTGGTTATATTATTGGCGCTCAGCTTGGCGTAAGTCTTGCCATCAAGGCGAGTCCAAAAGCCATTAAGGATTTTCTGTTCTTTATGACCTTGTTTGCTTGTATAGCAGCATTCTTAAGCTAGTCAGTTCTTCCGTAGTCATCTTCAAGACGAACAATATCATCCTCTCCAAGGTAGTCACCTGATTGCACTTCAATAATTACGAGTGGCGCGTCTCCCGTGTTGGATAGACGATGCGTTGCCTCTAGTGGGATAAAAAAATAGTCACCCTTTTTTGCCTTATGTATTTGACTGTTGATTTCTACTTGACCCTTACCTTGTGCTACAACCCAATGTTCTGATCTTTTATGGTGGTACTGTAAGCTTAGTTTTTGACTTGGCACAACGACAATCTTTTTTATTTGATAGCCATCCTCTTCGAGCAGTGATTGGTAGGTCCCCCATGGCCTCTTAACAACTTCACCAACAATATTTTTCATATGAATACTTTACTATTTTTTAGTTGGTAAAAGAAGCATGACAAATAATATGGCCCAGCCAAAAATAGGAATAAAAGTTAATAAAAGGAGCCACCCACTATGACCAATGTCGTGCATGCGCCTAACGCCAACAGCTAATCCAGGCATAAAGGTTAAGATTTCCCAAGCGATATAAATAAAGATGTTAAATAATATAAGTGGGAGTGCGATGATAAGCCAGCACAGCAAGTATGACCAGTACTCCGCCCGCTTTGCACGGCCATGGAAGTTAAAGTAGTGCAGAGTGAGACATGCAAGAAAGTAGGCAGGGATAGTCCGCATTTAGCTCATGTTGATGTAAACGGGAGCATGATCAGACGGTCTTTCGAGCTTTCTTGGCGCTTCATCAATATCAGATGATATGCAGTTACCTATAATTTTTTGATCGACGAGTATAAGATCAATTCGAAGGCCAATATTTCTTCTGTAGCCAGCTGCACGATAGTCCCACCAACTGAAATGTTTTCTCTCAGGATTAAGGTATCTGAAGCTATCATAGAGCCTATTGTGGGTAATCTTATGAAGTGCGTCTCTTTCAGCTTTACTACACAGAATTTTATCTTTCCAAAGCGCTGGGTCGTGGACGTCGTTATCTTCAGGGGCAATATTGAAGTCGCCCATAAGTATGTTCGGGTAGGCTGACTGATCAGATTGCTTAAGCTCATCATGTAAAGCCTTAAGCCATTTTAATTTATAGTTATATTTATCTGAGCCGACTGACTGACCATTTGGGATATAGAGATTCCACATCTTTATACCCTTATAAATACCAGTAATAAAACGTTTTTGATCATCAGCGTAGTTATTCATGCTGTAGCTAACCTCATCAAGCGGGGCGTCGGTGATTAGTGCTACACCGTTATATGTTGGCTGACCATTGGAGTAACTGTGGTAGCCTAATTCCTTAAAGACCTCATGAGGGAAATCTTCATTTTTCATTTTAGTTTCTTGAAGACCTAGAACACTGGGCTTATTCGTTCGTATCCAGTCTGCTACGTGGTTAATCCTGACGCGTATACTATTAACGTTCCAGCTGGCAATAATCATTTTGGCCTATTAAGTAGTAACGTTTCAGTATTTGGTCTTTTATTAAACCACAGCTCAAAAGATTGCGCAGCTTGCTCGACAAGCATACCCCAGCCATCAATGCAGGTTTGCGCCTTTAATGATTTGCAGTAAGTTAAAAATTCAGTTGAGCCCACTGCATAATTTAGGTCATAACACACGGTGTCTTGACGGATAAGACTAGGATTGATTTTTGGAATCGAGTCGTGGAGTCCTGCAGAGGTTGCATTGATGACAATGTCAAAGCTCCCCTCTGAAAAGCCAAAGCTAACGTAATGTGCCTGATCATTTAAGCCAAGATCATTTAACAGTTGGTAGGCACGCTCTGGCGTTCGGTTAGTAATTGTTATTTTTTTTGATGATTTTTTGTACAGCGAGGGAAGGATGCCTGCTGCAGCGCCGCCAGCGCCAATTAAGAGTATTCTTTTCCCTTCAATAGTAATCGCATGGTTCTTTTCAAGATCTGCGATTAAGCCAATCGGATCTGTATTATGGCCAAATAATGATCCATTTGGTTGCTTATGTATTGTATTGACAACTTTAGTTTTTTTGCTGGTATCGCTATGTTCCTCGCAGAATAAAAATGCTGTTGCTTTATTGGGAACAGTGATATTAAGACCAAGGCCCCCTGAGTAAAAAAATATTTGTGCGACATTATTGAAATTAGAGGCATCAGCCTCAATGCGCTCATATTCAATATCGATATTAAATTGAGAGCCAAAATGTTTGTGTATCATGGGTGATAGCGAATGGCCAATAGGGGAACCAATTACACCTAATTTATTTGTATCAGCCATGTCTTAGGTAATTGCCTGATTGAAGTTCTCTGATTGGGGTTGCACCCTTAAGTCCTCCTGTCTTCCCATGTAAAATGTAGTCAATTTTGTTTTTAAATATATATCTTACTTCTAATGCTGATCGGGCTGCAGGGTGATTTGTTTTATTTGCACTAGTTGATACGAGGGGAATGTCTAAAAGAGAGCATAATGATCGCGCTACGGGATGATTCGTTATTCTAACTGCAAGGGTCGATTTTCCTCCGGTGATCCATTTTGGTGTCTTTTTTGTTGTAGGGACAATCCAAGTCTCTGGGCCCGGCCACTTTGCTTTTGATAATAGGAGTGTCATCCATTCATCTTCGATTAAATCAGCAAATTTTTCAATTTTATCGCTAATAAGGATTAAGCCTGTCTTAGGCGATCTTTTTTTTAGACTAAGGAGTTTTAAGACGGTTGTTTGATGGTCAGGTAAGCAGCCTAATCCATATAGCCCTTCAGTTGGGTAAGCAATTATTTGACGGTGGTATAGTTTATTGGCTGCTTTACGAATATGAAGTTGATAAGTCACCCTAATTTATTTTTTCACCTTTTTCTTAGAGACCACTTTCTTTTTTGTTCTTCTTTTTCTTTCAGGTGCCTCTGCGATTAATTGTTCGCATTGTTCAAAGCTTAAGTCTATTGGTTCAATATCCTTAGGAATTTTAGCATTTTTGTTACCATCAGTAATATACGGTCCATAGTGACCATTTAGAACCTGTATCTCAGAATTATCGAAAATTTTAATAATTTTATTTCTATCCGCTTCTCTTTTTTCTTCAATAACAATTAATGCTTGTTCTAACGTTACTTCAAAAGGGTCATACTCCTTAAGAGTTATAAACTCTGCCCCCACTTTGATATATGGGCCAAAGCGACCAAAGTTTGCTAAAATTTCTTGCCCTTCTGGGTTAGTGCCTAGCACCCGAGGTAATTTAAATAGTTCTAATGCCCCTTCTAATGTGATTGATGCCATGTTTTGATTAGGACGAAGGCCTGCAAATTTTGGTTTTTCTTCATCTTCTCTTGTGCCTATTTGAACAAATACTCCGTATCTTCCAAGCCTTACTGAAACAGGCTTTCCTGTTTTTGGGTCGGGTCCGAGTTGACGACTTTGTGATGCCTCATCACGACTGACATTTTCTTCTTTATCTATAATAAGATCGTTAAAGGGAGTCCAGAATTGCTTTAAGATTTGTAACATTTCTTTTTCGCCGCGTGAGATTGCATCGAGGTCGTCTTCAAGTCCAGCTGTGAAGTTATAGTCTACGTATTGAGTAAAGTGCTCACATAAAAAATTACTCACAACGCTGCCTGTATCGGTAGGCTTAAATCTCCTTGCGTCTAGCTCAACATATTCTCTACTCATAAGTGTTGAAATAATAGAGGCATAGGTAGAGGGCCGGCCAATACCATACTCTTCGAGGGTTTTTACAAGAGATGCTTCGGAGTATCTTGGCGGCGGCTCTGTAAAATGTTGGTTAGTAATAATCTCTTTGAGCTCTAGTATGTCTCCTTCAACAATCTTTGGTAGAGTTTTTTCGTCATCCTGATTTCGATTTTCTTGGTCGTCATAAGCAGCTAAAAACCCTGGGTCGATGAGAACTGATCCGCTAGCTCTGAAGAAGATAGAGGAGTCTGTTTTGGCATCTCTGCCAGGAATGATATCTAGTCTTAGGGTTTCATATGAGGCTTCCCTCATTTGTGAAGCTACTGTTTTTTTCCAAATAAGGTCATAGAGCCGATATTGGTCGTTATCTAAGTACTCCTTAATTTTTTTTGGGGTTAAGTTAATGTCTGTTGGACGTATAGCCTCATGTGCTTCTTGTGCATTCTTAGACTTGTTTTGATATGTCCTTGGCTGGTCAGGTAAAGAGTTGATCCCAAATTCTTTGCTAACCAGTTCTTGAATTTGTGTAACTGCATCTTTAGAGAGCGAGACGGAGTCTGTACGCATGTAGGTGATGAGCCCAACAGTATCCCCACCAATATTGATACCCTCGTATAGCTTTTGAGCGATAGACATGATCTTTCTTGTTGTAAAGCCAATGCCTCTTGAGGCTGTTTGTTGTAATGTTGATGTTGTAAATGGTGCGGTTGGTTGACGTTTTCGACTGCCTTTCTTTAAGCTTTTAACTACTAATGCGCCTTGGGCGTGTTCATTTATTTTATTTTTAGCTTCACTTACTTGGGCTTCATTAGTAAAGGTAAATTGTTCAACTTTTGTATTTTCAAAGAGCGAAAGCCTAGCATTAAAGTCATTTTTATCTTTTATACTGCTGGCTTCAATGCTCCAGTATTCTTGAGGATTGAAAGCTTGTATTTCCTTTTCACGATCAACAATCATTCTAAGTGCCGGACTTTGTACTCTACCGGCCGATAAGCCAGGGCGTATTTTTTTCCATAGAACGGGGGATAAGTTAAATCCAACTAAATAATCTAATGCTCGTCGAGCTTGATAGGCTTCAACCAATCCATTGGAAATCTCTCGTGGCTTTTCCATTGCCTTTTGAACCGCAGACTTTGTTACTTCATAGAAGACAACTCTTTTTATGATCTTATTTTCAGTAAGCCCTCTATTTTTAAGCTCCTCATGGAGGTGCCAGCTGATTGCTTCTCCTTCGCGGTCGGGATCAGTGGCTAGATATAATGTGTCCGCTTTTTTTAGGGATTTAATAATATTGTCTAAGTGTTTTTTATTTTTCTCAATAATCTCATAGTTCATAAGAAAATTTTGATCAGGAATAACTGCACCGGTTTTTGGTATAAGGTCTCTTATATGCCCATAG
>Ga0209501_10000834_pt1 | contig 36329 bp, 34 predicted proteins | sample ArcticOcean_MG_C_4_FD_187434 | JGI IMG/M metagenome (GOLD analysis project Ga0209501, IMG submission 187434) | Marine microbial communities from western Arctic Ocean - ArcticOcean_MG_CB4_134 (SPAdes) (version 2) | ecosystem: Environmental > Aquatic > Marine > Oceanic | place: Arctic Ocean...
GCGAATATGTGGGCTATTACGGCGCCATGCATCTGGACCCGGTATTCCACGTCACCGCCATCACCCACCGCCGCGACGTTTTGCACCAATCCATGTTGCACGGCTCCGGGCGGGTCCTCCGGCGCATGGAATCGGCGCAACTTCTCGGCCTTCGCAACGAAGCGAGTATATTCAAAATGCTTGGCGAGGCCGGCTTTAGCGTCAGTCAGGTCTATATTCCGCCCGCCGGCGCCGAGGGCCAGCAGATCCGTATCGCCTTCGATCAGATGCGCCCCGGCCAGGCGCGCAATGTGATCTCCCTGGTGATGGCCAGGGTGCACGGCGCCAAGCATGTCACGGTCACCGACAGTGACGTCAATATCCGCGACGCCAACGATATGGAATGGGCCATGGCGTCCCGCTTCCAGGCGGACCGGGACATCATGACCTTCACCGGCATGATGGGCATGCCCATGGATCCGTCCCTGGAAGGCGGGCCGACCGGCGCCAAGGCCGGCTTCGATATGACCATGCCCATGTTCCGGCGCGGCCAGCTGATGGCCACCGTCGCCGAGGCGCCCAAGATCGATGCCCCGGCCCGCCACCAGACGGTGGCCCAGGCCCTCGAACAGGGGCCCATGTTCTTCACCGATATCATGGCTGCCCTTGGCAGCCGCGACGGCCGCGAGATCGCGCTGGAGCTGAACGCGCTGCGCGGCCAGGGCAAGCTGATGCGCAATGGCAAAGGCCAATATGAGCTGGGCGATGCCGAGCCCGGCTCGACGGGCCTCACCGAAGACGCCCTGCATCACATTTCCCTGGACCCCAACGCCAAACTGCAGGCGTTGAGCCGAACCAAATAGAGGACCAAATGGCTGACACTATTGCAGGAGACCTTGCCGGCAAAACGGCGTTCGTTACCGGCGGCTCCAACGGCATCGGCGCCGCCGCCGTAGCTATGCTGGCCGATGCGGGCGCGAGCGTCATCATCGGCTATAACCAGGGCGAAGACCGGGCGCGGGCGCTGATGCAGCAATTGCCCGGCGATGGTCACGGCATCCAGCAATTGGCGCTGGAGGATAGTGCGTCCGTGGTCAACGCCGGCGCGGAAATCACGGCGAAGTTTCCGGCGCTCAACGTGCTGGTCAATTCCGCCGGCTTCACCAAGCCGATCCCCCACGACCAACTGGACGCCCTCGACGACGAACTCATGGACACTATGCTGCGCGCCAATGTGCGCGGCCCGTTTTCGGTGATCCGCGCTTTGGCCCCGGCCCTCAAAGCCAGCGGCGACGGCGTCATCGTCAACGTCTCATCGGTGTCGGCGTTCACCGGAGCGGGCAGCTCCATCGCCTATGTGGCCTCGAAAGCCGCCATCGACGGCATCACCATGGCCCTGGCGCGGGCGCTGGGCCCGGAGGTTCGTGTCATGTGCGTCTCGCCGGGCGCCGTCGCCACCGATTTCGTCGCCGGGCGCGGCCGCCCGCAACTGGAAAAGCTGATGGAAAGCTCCCCCCTCGGCCGGGTGACCGAGCCCGAAGACGTGGCCCGCGCCATCATGGCCTGCATCACCCACCTGAAAGCCACCACCGGCGACAAAATCATCGTCGATGGGGGAAGATTTCTTGGCTAAGAAAGAAAGACGGGCCCAATCAGCCGATGTCGATCGACGCATGGCGATAAAGGGCCGAGACACATATCCAATACAATAGGACCAGTAATTTGAAAATTCCGGCGGGATTCAAGCCGAGCCCGGGCCTTGCCTATATGTGCGTCACCGGCACGGCGTTTTTGTTTGCCACCAGCACCGTTGTCAGCCGCGGCGTCCACGAATTAATTCCGCCCGTCGGCGGGACCTTCTGGCGCTGGTTTCTGGCCTCGATGATCATGCTGGCCTTCGTTTGGCGCGATCTGCCCGGCAAGGGCGCGCTGATCCGCCGGCACTGGCGTCTGATTGTGCTGCTTGGGATATTGCAGATAGTCCCCTCGGCGATCTTGTTCCTGGGTCTCAACTTCACCACGGCCATCAACGCCACCTTGATCAACGCAGCGCAGCCGGCGCTTACGGTCCTGCCGGCCTGGTTATTGACCCGGGACCGCATCACGGCGGGCCAGGCCCTTGGCATATTCGCCGCTTTCGCCGGCATCATAGTCATGGTCAGCAAGGGAAGCCTGGCCGCAATCCTCGCCCTTAATTTCAATGTGGGCGATATTTTGGCGCTAATCGCCATCCTTGGCTGGACGCTCTACGCGACACTCCAGCACCGCATGCCATCGGAGTTTGGTTCTGGCGTCAAATTGTTCGTGATCTTCTTTTCCGGCAGCCTTGCGGTGCTGCCGTTCTATCTCATCGAGACCGCCTTTTACCGGGCCGTGCCGGCCACTATGTCCTCGGTTGGCATCATTGCCTTTCTCGGCATCGTCGGCTCCTTGGCCGGCATTGCCTTGTGGAACGCCGCGCTCTCGACGGTGGGTCCCAACCGGGCAACAATCTTCCTCAATCTGGTTCCGGTATTCGGGGTTTCGCTGGCGATCATTTTCCTCGGCGAGCAATTGTTCTCGCACCACCTGGCCGGCGCAGGGCTGGTCGGTCTTGGCGTTATCCTAGTGGTGATGCGGGCGCGCAAAAGGGCTTAAGCCTAGAGCGGATCCTTAGGCGCGGTTACCAAATTTATGCTTGCCGTATAGCACCGCCCCGGACCAAAGTCTCATGCCAGATTTTCGTTCCCGGAGCGTCGGCGCCGGGATATGCCCTACACCTTATTGATCGATCCCGAAGTCAACTGCATGTTCATCAAACATGTGGGCGCCTTTGATTTCGGCAATATCGCCAAATCATCGGAAGACCGGCTCAATCACCCGGATCATAAAATGGGCATGGATTTCATCCACGACTTTTCCGAACAACAGATTCCGCCGGACTTGCCGTTTCACGTGGTGGCCGGGGAATCGAAACGCATTGTCCGCGACTACAATCTCAAATTCGGCCGCTGCAAGGCGGCGCTGGTTGCCGGTGACGCGCAAAGCTACGCCAAGCTTCACCAGTTTATCGAAGCCGCGCGTTTTACCGACAACCCGGTCGAACGGCGCGCCTTCAGAGACATGGAAAAAGCCAAGGACTGGATCGGCCTGCCGGCGGATTACGAGATTATCTATCCCGAAGGTTAAGGCTGGCCGGCGAAATCCTCCGCCGATGCGCCGGCGCGCCGCCGGGTACGCTTTACAACAGGACCGGCGCCGCGTAGGACTGGCGTCTATGACTGCTATCGCCGAAAAATTTGATTTCGGCGGCAAGTCCTTTCGGATGAAAAACATATGACAGAATTTGAAGGCGTCGTTCCGGCGCTTGGGCTGGCGTTAGCCGAGCGCGGCTACAGCCAATTGACGCCGGTGCAGGAAGCCATATTGGCGCCGGAACTGAAAGACGCCGATGCGCTGGTTTCGGCGGAGACCGGATCGGGCAAAACCGTTGCCTTTGGTCTGAACCTGGCGCCCACTTTGCTGGACGGCGCCGCCCGTCTCGCCAAGACCCGGACGCCCTTGGCCCTGATCGTTGCGCCCACCCGGGAATTGGCGTTGCAGGTCAAAACCGAATTGGAATGGCTGTATGCGATGACCGGGGCTTCGCTGGCGAGCTGCGTCGGCGGCATGGATATGCGCGGCGAGCGCCGCGCCCTGGAACGGGGCGCCCATATTGTCGTCGGCACGCCGGGCCGCTTGCGCGATCACATCGAGCGCGGCTCGCTGCAAATGTCGGCGATGAAAGCCGTGGTCCTCGATGAAGCCGACGAGATGCTCGATCTCGGATTTCGCGAGGATTTGGAATTTATCCTCGGGGCCGCGCCGGCCAAGCGGCGCACCCTGTTGTTTTCGGCCACCGTCCCCCGCTCGATCAGCGCCCTCGCCAAACGCTATCAGCGGGATGCGGTGCGGGTGTCCACCACGGCCGAGCAAAGCCAGCATCTGAATATCGAATATCGCGCTTATACGGTCCAGTCCAATGACCGGGAAAACGCGATCATAAATGTGCTCCGCTATGTGGACGCGAAATCGGCGCTGGTCTTCTGCGCGACGCGCGCCACGGTGAACCGCATGACCAGCCGTTTCACCAATCGGGGGTTCGATGTGGTCGCATTGTCGGGGGAGCTGAGCCAGATCCAACGCACCCGCGCCCTGCAAGCCATGCGCGACGGGCGCGCCCGGGTCTGTATCGCCACCGATGTTGCCGCCCGCGGCCTTGATTTGCCGAACTGCGAACTGGTCATTCATGCCGATATCCCGAAAACCCGGGAATCGCTGTTGCACCGGAGCGGCCGCACCGGGCGCGCCGGGCGCAAAGGCGTGGCGGCGGTGATCGTGCCGCGCAACGCCGGCAAGCGCGCCGAGCGATTGTTTCAAAACGCAAAAATTGAAGCCACCTGGTCGAAGCCGCCGTCGGCCGATGACATCCTGGCCCGCGATGACGAGCGCATACTGGCGCACCCGGCATTGAACGAGCCGATTGCCGGGCCAGAGCGCCCTTTTGCGCAGAAACTGGTGGCCGGTCACGATCCCGAGCAGATCGCCGCCGCCTTTGTGCGTTTGTACCGGGCCAGCCATTCGGCGCCGGAGGAATTGCTCGATGCCGGACCAACCGATCGCCCGGAACGCCCGGAACGCCGGGATCGCCCAGAGCGCCCGGCACGCCGGGATCGCCCGGAGCGCGGCAAACCCGGAAACCGCGATGACTTCAAGGACGGCGTCTGGATCTCGCTGTCGGTCGGTTACAAACACACGGCGGAGGCGCGCTGGCTTTTGCCAATGCTGTGCCGCGCCGGCGAGCTGGATAAAAAAGACATCGGCGCGATACGAATTCAGGAGCATGTGACCTTTGTCGAACTGGCGCCCGGCTGCGTTGATCGCCTGCTCGGCGCCATCGGTCCCAGCCGCAAGGTGGAAAAAAGCATCACCGTGACCCTGCTGAAATCGGTACCGGAAGTCCTGCGTCAGGAATATCCGGAAAAAATTGCCGAAATACCGCCGCAAACCCAAACCACGAACCAGATCGGCCAGATCGACCGGACCGACCCGGCGCCGCCAGTCGCCAAGAAGCCGAAAAAATCCAAGGGCAAGAAGAGCAATAAAAATAAGGGCAAGCGGTCGTACAAGCCGGGCAAGGAAAAATTCGAGCGCGCCTCGGGCGCCGGCGCCGGCGGCAATACCGGCGCGCCCGGATCAAAACCCCTGATGCGCAAAAAGCCGAAAAGGAATGCGGTCTGAAATTATTTTGATGGTTAGGTCATGACCTAGCCGGCGGCGCCCGAATCAAAAGCGATCTGGATGCCGCCATCGGCGCTGCCGGTGACCGAATAGCCGGACAATTGATCGGCCTCGACGCGGTCCAGTTTGATCTTCGCGCCGTCGCCGCCAAAGGTGATCACGGTGTCCTTGCCGTCCTGGGCAATGGTTACATCGCTCAAGGACAATTCTTCGCCTTCGAGGCGGATCACATCGCCCAGCGTGAAATCGGTGATCCGGTCTTCGCCGCCGTCCGGATTGAAAATAAAGACATCGTTGCCATGACCGCCGGTCAGAACATCATCGCCGACGCCGCCGGCGAGCAGATCATCGCCATGGCCGCCATCCAGCCGGTCATTGCCAAGCTCGCCGAATAGACGATCGTCACCATGCTCGCCGCGCAGCTTGTCATCGCCGGCGCCTGCTTCGATCACATCGTCGCCGTGCTTCGATTTGATATCATCATCGCCGCCTAGCCCGAGGATCAGATCATCCAAGGAGGACCCCTTGAGCTTGTCGTCGGCATCGGTACCGGCGAACAGGGATACCGGCTGGGCGGTATCATCGGCGTCTTCAACCGGGTCAGTTTCCGGCTCCGGTTCCAGCTCTGGCTCGGTTTCCACCGGATCACTGATGACCGGATCGGCGGCCTCGACAACCAAGTCTTCTACCGAGCCATCCACAACGTCTTCTTCGCTGGCGGGATCGATTGCGACCGGAAAATCGTGCCGTTCAACCGCCAAGACATCAACGGTTTCAATTTCATCTTCGGGTGCTGTTTCAATAGTATCGCCGCCCGGCGCATCGAGCCCGGTGTCATCGGGCGCGGCCGCAAATTCCTCGACAACCCTTATGGGATCGGCGTCATAACTGCCGGTCTCGTCTTCAGTTTTTCCGCCGGCGCGGGTATCGATATCAATTTTTTCATCATCCCATTCCACGCCGTAACTGTTGGCCTTGGTTCCCTCCACCGGCAGGGCCGCGAGGGCGGCGCCGAAATTGGCGACGATCTCGGCCTCATCGGCGGTGCGCACCGGGCTTGGAGCGGCGGCGCGCCCCGCGACGGAGGTAACTTGAAACCGCTGGCCCAAAATCTGGATGCCGGCGGCGTTGGAAATGACCGCTTCGCCGATGAAACCGTCGGCCTCTTCCAGCAGCACCACTTCCAGGTTTTCGCCGTCGGCGATATCAATGCCCAACTGGGTGCCGCGAATGCCGATGGTGGCCACCTGCGTTTTGTTGACCATTGCATCGGGATCAACCTTGGCGATCAGGCCGCTGACCACGGTGAAGACGCCGTGCAGCACCGAAACCTGCATGCTGCCGGTCTCGGCCTCGGCGTCATAGATGGCTTCGTCCAAAACCATTGTGCCGTTTTGTGCCATCGAGATGATCGATTGATCGAGGAATATCATCCCAACCCGGCCGCCAATACCGGTTTCCAATTGATCACCCTGGAACACCGGATCACCAACGCCAAGGACGGCGCGGCTGCCATCGGCGCGGGTGACGAACACCGGGCCGGCGGCGGTTTCGATTTTGCCGATGGCCGGGCCGGCCTCGGGATGATTTTTCAGAAGTTCGGTTTGTTGCGGCATCGTCTTAGTCCTCAGAATTGCGCCAAACAGGGCGTCGAATTGCAATCTTGAGCACGACTATGCGCTTAAAAGCCGTTTCCGTAACTGATGGCTATCACACCTTGAATAAATAACAAATGGCTGTTTTCTGCGGTTTTTAGGGAAAACCGTCAAAATTTTTATCCGCCGCCGGCTAGCGGGCCGGTTTCATCTCGTTGGTATCGGGGTCCACCAATTCCCGCCAATATTCCACATCGGAATTGTTCGGCAGGAACGGCCGCTGCAAATCACCGCCCTGCTCGAACCGCCAGGTGTAGCCGCCCTTCGGGTTATCCAGTATTTCCCAATGGTTGCCGTCCCGGTCGATGAAAAAGAAGCTGTAATTGCCGTGCCCGTGCTTGGTTTTGGAGATCGTCTTGATCTCATACTCTTCTTTTAGCTCGAACAGCTTGGCGCGGGCCGCGTCGACCTGGTCCCAGGTCTCCACATCGAAGCCCATATGACTGCCATGCTTGTCCGGCTTGCGCGTCTCACCGGTCTCGACCACGTGAATGGTCATCTGGCTGTTGAGCTTCAGCTCAAGCGTCTTGGGCCCAGTGGTTACCACTTCGAGGCCAAGCACCTCTTCATAGAGCCGCCGCGATTTTTCAAGATCGAGCACCTCGCAGGCGCAATGGATCATTCTTAAAGGCTTGAGGATGGATTTTCCGGACATTGCTTTCGCCTTCCTATTTCAAACGCCCCGCCTAGTGGGCGGATTGCTCGTTCATGATTTGCCAGAAATTGCCGTCGCGGTCTTCGATCAGGAAGCTAACCCGGGCGCCCTCGTTTTCGATGGCGCTGATTTCGCGAAGGCCATAGGTGTCTTTATGCTCCAGCGCCAATTGCCGCGCCCCGGCCACATCGTCTGCATCGCCGACGCTGAGCCCCACATTGTAATAGCGGAGATATTCGCGCCCCGGCTTTTTCACCAGCTTGCCGCGCTCGACGCCGACAACGCAGGTGTCGCTATTGAGGCGGATGGCCAGCGAATGCTCCGATGTCGCCACCACATCAAGGCCGAGAAATTCTTCGAAGAACTGCCTGGACGGGCCCATTTCCTCCATCAACAAAGTGCCATGAGAGAGAAAATTCAGATCGAGCAGCGGCGCATTTATGTGTTCATCCATTTCCGATATCTCCAATCAAGTGTCGACCCAGCGCCCGGCCACGCAGAATGCCCGGTCCCGGGCACGCCGGTATTTTGGCCCAGTTTCCGGATATTATAATATACTGTCTGGAAACCGGCGGCTATGGGATGTGGATCAACGGGATTTGAGGGGGCGGCGACCATGGATGATTTTACCGCCGGCGCGGCCCGGGAGCCAGATGCGGAAACCCAAGCGCTGATCACGGAACTGGAGGCGCGGGGCGGCGGAGGATTTGGATCATGAGCGGAATGACGCCCGATTGGGTGCGCTGGGTTGCAGAGCTGGCCTTGGCTCAGCTGAGCCGGGGCGATGGCGGCAATGGCGGCGAAGGCCAGTGGACGTACAACGCGGGTAATATTGCGATCATCGTGCAAGGCCCCGATATCCCGGCGGCGATCCCCGCCAGCCTCGCTGGTCCCGATGACGTGGCCGCCAGCGTCGATTTCCGCCCCGCCTACACATTGTCCATCGATGCGCCGCGCCGGGTTCTGGAGCTAACCTGGTCTGCCCGCGAGGACTTGCGCATCTTGTGTTTCAGCCGGGGCGATTGGGAACAAGAATTGGCGGCGTTAAGTGGCGGCGATGTCATTGCACCGCCCGGAGACGCGATCACCGGGACAAGCTGGATGCGCATGCAAGGCATCCGCGATGCGCTTTTGAACCGGGTGCTGACCGACAACGGATTGAGCGAAGTGCCGCTTTCCAAGATGCGCACGCCGGAAACCCACGCCCTTACCCAGCGGCCCAGGGAGTTGGCGGGCGAACGCGATGGCCCGGTTACCAGCCAGCCATCACCAAAGAGCGCCGCCGAGCATGTGGAATTGATCCGCGCCAAGGCCGCCGAGCTGGGCGTCACCAAGACCGGCATCATCGATCTTCGGCCCGAATTTATCCAGATCGGCAAGCAGCTGGACTACAAATGGGTGATCGGGCTGGTCAATGCGGAGCCTTATGCCAACGTGCTGGGCGGCGCCGCGGCGGTCGAATGGGGCGCGCATGATGCCTACCGGCAATGCGCCGAAAGCGCCACCTTGCTGGCCCGCTATATTCGCGAAGAATTGGGCTATTCTGCACTCGCCCATCACAATGGCGGCTGCGAGGTGCAGGCCTTGCCGGCTCTCTACCATGCCGGTATCGGCGAATTGGGCCGCCATGGCAGCCTGATCAATCCCGACATCGGCGCCTTCTGGCGGCCCGGTTTCGTGACCACCGATCTGCCCCTGGCGGGCGGCACGCCGCTCACGTTCGGGGTGCAGGATTACTGCCTGAAATGCCGCCTTTGCGAGGCCGCCTGCCCCGGCGACGCGATCTCACCGGCCGCCGATTTCATCGTCACCGGCGGCATCAAACGCTGGCTGATCGACAACGAAAAATGCTTTCCCTATTCGCGCCTGAAGCAGGAATACTGCCATATCTGCGTCGATGTATGCCCCTACATCCACAAAGAAAACGGCGATCCGGAAGCCAAGCGCATCTTCAAGGAATATTTGGGCCTGCGCAAAGCCGCCGGCGCCGGCGCCGCCAAATCCGGCGTTGCGGCGGCGGGCGCCAAACAATAGTCTATCCGCAACCAATCCCAACCGCTCTTTCAGGAAAACCATAATGCCTATGTTTGCAAATTCCGAATACCCCATCCGCGATGATCTGGCGGGAATCCATGAGGCCCAGTTTAACGGCCTTGGCGCGCCGGGAACCTGGGGCACCGGCGCCCAGCGGCTGGCCATCGCCGCGGAGGCGCGACAGGCGGGCTATGATGCCGGCGTGCTGGAAGCGCCCATCGAGGCCGGCCACGCGCCGGAAATCACGCTGCCCGACATCGCCCGCAAAGTGGTGCGCCGCCTGGCCACCGAGCCCAAGGACGTGGATCAAGCCTCCTACAACGAAGCCTTGGCCGGCGGTCTCAGCGATAGTGAATATGTGGAGATCGTCGGCGTCGTCTCGCGCATGGTCGATTTCGATGTCTTTGCGCGCGGCATGGGCGTGCCGCTGGCGCCGCTGCCCGAGCCGGAACCCGGCGAGCCATCACGGGAGCGCCCGCCCGAAGCGGTGCAGGAGCTGGCATGGGTGCCGACCATTCCGAACCCGCCCGAAGGCGGCGCCATTGCCGACGAATTATACGAAGGCGCCCCGAAACCCTACATCGTTCGCGGCATGAGCCTGGTGCCCGACGAATTGCGCAAACATGTTGCCTTGGAGCATATCCAATATCTGCCCATCGGTAAGATCATGATCCCCGATTATAAGCATCACGAGGGCCTCAGCCGCTCCCAGGCGGAGATCGTCGCGGCCCGGGTCTCGGCGCTCAACGAGTGCTTCTTCTGAGCTTCCGGTCATGCCAGGTTCCTCCGTGAGAGTGGACGCAAAACTGAAACCAACATCAATCTGAACGCCATCATGGATACCAGCCAGGACATCGGCGTTCCCGGCGGCGCCGAATTGCTGGCCTTTTCCGATGCGGTGATCGGCCCCGACGCCGGCGCCTTGGATACGGCCCGAAGCGCGTTGGCCGCCGCCTTGGGCCCGTATTCGGTTTCCGGCGCCGCGTCCATCGCCGCCAACTTTTCCAAGAACGACCGCATCGCCAACGGCTGCGGCATTCCGGTCGATCCCATGGCCCTGAAGGCATCGGTGGATATTCGCGAGCAGTTGGGGCTGAACGAATTTCGAAGCGCCATCAATACCTTCCGGCATTATACGGAATAGGGTCGCGCGCATGTTTTTTGATCCCCGCAGCGAAGGCATGAAGCCCGAGCCGTTCGCCCATTCCGTATACAACGCCATTGTCGTGCCGCGGCCAATTGGCTGGATATCGACCATGGATAGCGAAGGCGTCGTCAATCTGGCGCCGTTCAGCTTTTTCAATGCGCTCACCGGTGATCCGCCCTGCGTGATGTTCTGCCCCAACGGCTTCAAGCCGGGCACCAAGGAGGTCAAGGATTCGCTCACCAATGCGGAGACCACCGGCGAGTTCGTGTTCAACCTGTGCAGCTATGATCTCAAAGACCAAATGAACGCCACCGCCGCCCACGAGCCGAATAGCATCGACGAGATGGCCGCCGCCGGGCTGGAGGCGGCACTTTGCGAAAACGTCAAACCGCCTCGGGTCGCGGCGGCGGCGATCGCGCTGGAATGCAAGCATATGCAAACCATTCGCCTGCCCTTGTCGTCCAGAGGCTCGCCCAATCATGTGGTTATCGGCCAGGTGGTCGGCATTCATGTGGCCGACGACGTCATCACCGACGGCATCATCGATATCGCCAAGCTGCGCCCGCTGGCGAGGCTCGGCTATCTGGATTTCGCGGTCATCGAGCCCAGTTCCGTTTTCGCCATGCCGCGCCCGGATTAGGGGGTGGCGGGGTTTTTGGGATTGGAATTTGGTAGCGAAGGGCAGACTCGAACTGCCGACCTCAGGATTATGATTCCCGCGCTCTAACCAACTGAGCTACTCCGCCATACCAAATAGGGGCGCCGAAATTGTTGGCCTTTGACGCCCCGAGATTGTGGCGTTTAAGCATCGGCGGCCTTTAAGTCAAGAGCGGCTTGTTCGCCGTCCCCCACGTCCGGCGCGCGGGTGATCCAGCCGCCGCCGAGGACACGGGTTCCGTCATAGAAAACGCAAGCCTGGCCGGGCGCAACGCCCTCTGCCGCCGCCGCCAAATCGAGGGTCAGGCGGCCGCCGCCCGCCTCGGCAATGACCGCCGGGACGCGGGGTGCTAGCGAGCGGATTTTGGCCTCCAACTCCATGCCGGGGACCGCCGCGGCACCATCGCCCAGCCAGTTCACGTCTTTTACGTATATTTGAGTTTGGCCGAGCGCCTCGCGCGGCCCGGCGATCACCCGCGCCGATTCCGGCTCCAGGCGCAGCACGTAAAGCGCCTCGCCGCCGCCGATGTTAAGCCCCCGGCGCTGGCCGACTGTGTAATTGATAATGCCCCGATGGCGGCCAAGAACACGGCCATCCATATGCACAATATCGCCGGGATGCTCGGCTTCGGGGCGCATCGAGCGCACAATATCGGCGTAGTTGCCGCCGGCGACGAAACAGATGTCCTGGCTGTCCGGCTTGGCGGCGATGGCGAGACCGAAGCGTTCGGCGTAAGCGCGGGTTTGCGCCTTGGTCATGGCGCCCAGCGGAAAGCGTATATATTCCAATTGCTCGGCCGTGGTTGCGAACAGGAAATAGCTCTGATCTTTGCCGTCATCAAAGCCCCGGTGTAACTCAGCAGCCCCCGCCGGCCCCATCTGGCGGCGCGCATAGTGGCCGGTGGCCAGCGCATCGGCGCCGAGATCGCGGGCGCGGCTGATCAAATCTCTGAACTTGACGGTCTGGTTGCAGCGCACGCACGGGATCGGCGTCTCGCCGGCCAGATAGCTGTCGACAAAATCATCGATCACGTCGGCGCGGAAGCGGTCTTCGAAATCCAGAACGTAATGGGGGATGGAGAGGTCTTGCGCCACCTTGCGGGCGTCGGCGATATCGGCGCCGGCGCAGCAGGTGCCGGGCCGCGCAGCGCCTTGGCCGACATCGTAAAGGTGCAAGGTGATGCCGATCACAGAAAAGCCCTCATCGGCCAGCAGCGCCGCCGTCACCGACGAATCGACGCCGCCCGACATGGCCACCACAACCTTGGTGTCGGCGGGCGCTTTGTCTATGCCTAAAGAATTCATGGCTCCATTATAGGGCTATCCAGCCCCATCTGCCAGAAGGCGGCCTCCAGTCGGGTGGCCTGATTGAATATTTTTGCCAAGCCATCCATGCGGCCCTCGCCGGCGCGGGCCGCAAAAAGCGCGTCCAGATGCCGGCGCTCGGCCTCGGCGGCGGCCTGATAGTCGTCCGATGCATACATGGCGATCCAGGCGGCATAGGGGTTATCGGCGCCGAGGCCCGCCAATTCCATTCCGATCTCGCCATAGCCGATGATGCAGGGCGCCAGGGCCACGTGCAGGTCCAGGGCATCGCCGGCAAGCCCGGTTTCCAGAACGAAGCTTGTATAGGCCAGGGTTTCGACCGCGGCCGGCGAGGCTTCCATATCAGCGCGGCTCAATCCCCAGGCAGCGCTGAACTCAACATGCAGGTCCATTTCCAGATCGATGATGGCGCTTAGCCCCTGGGCAGCCTGGCGGATGTCTGCCAGGGAATTGGATTTGTAGGCGGCCAGCCCATAGGCGCGGGCGAACTGGATGAGGAACAAATAATCCTGACCCAGATAATGGCGGAATGCGGCCTCCGGCAAGCTGCCATCGGCCAGCCCGGCAACGAACGGATGATGGATATAGGCGTCCCATGCATCGGCGTTGGCGGCTTTCAGGCGTTCGAATAGATTATCGGCCATCTCACAGCATCATGTTGCGCCACTCGGCGGGCAGGCGCACCACCAAGCCGTCGAGGGCGTCGGTCAATTCGATCTGGCAGCCGAGGCGCGACGTACGGGTCAGCCCGAAGGCGAGATCGAGCATGAATTCTTCTTCCTCCGACGCCGCATCCAGCTTGGCCGCCCATTCCGCATCGACAATCACGTGACAGGTCGAGCACGCCATGACGCCTTCACAGGCGCCCTCGATATCGATGCCATTCCGTTGCGCCGCAACCAGGACCGAGGTCCCGGCTTCGGCCTCGACCTCGCGGCGGCGACCGTTGCTATCGACAAAAATTACGCGCGGCATTGAGAACGGCTCAGACGCTGAACGATTCACCGCAGCCGCATTCGCCCGTGATGTTGGGGTTGTCGAAAACGAACCCGGAATTGATCTTGCTTTCGACGTAATCCATGGTGCTGCCGACGATGAACATCAGGGCCAGCGGATCGATAAAGACGCGCACGCCGTCCTGTTCGACGACATCTTCCATGGGGCGTTCGTCCTCGGCATATTCCACCTGATACATATGGCCCGAGCAGCCGGTGGTGGTAACGCCGACGCGGATGCCGAGCACCGGCTTATCGGATCGCTCGATCAGCGATTTGACTCGGACAACGGCGGCGTCGGTCAATGTGATGGCTGATTCAGTAGTTTGCATGTCGTCCATTATAGCACTCTTGTGGTTCGATTTATTTAAAATAAGTCCAAGGCCAGCTTGGCCTCTTCCGACATTTTCTCCATGTCCCAGGCCGGATCCCAGACCAGATACACTTCCACCTCGCCGGTTTCAGGTACCGAAGCTGCGGCATCGGCCACCTGTTGCGGCAGGATGCCGGCCACTGGACAGCCGGGCGCCGTCAGGGTCATGTTGATCCTGATATTGCCGGCGGCGGCAATGTCGATGTCATAGACCAGACCCAGCTCGTAAATATCGACCGGTATTTCCGGATCATAGACGGTCTTCAAGGCCTCGACGACGCCTTCGCGGGACGGCGCCTCGCCGGTCTCCTTGGGCGTACCCGATTTGGCCACCAGACCGCTCAATTCGCCATCCGCACCGGGCTCCTGGTGATCTTGCCAGGGCTCGTTCGACGCCGTCTCGGTTGTTTTGCTTTCTTCGTCCATTATTTATGTCTCGTTTCTATTGGTGATCGTTATTCGGTGCTTGCGCCTTGTTCGCCGAGGATGGCGGCGTTGACGGTGTGCCAGGCCAGTGTCGCGCACTTCACCCGCATGGGGAATTGCTTGACCCCGGACAGCACCCGCAACTTATCGATATCGTCTTCAAATTCTCGGCCCGCGGCGGCGTCGATTTCGCCCTCGCCGGTACACATGGTGTGAAAGGCGCCGAACAGGCGTTCCATCTCCGCCACCGTTTTGCCGCGCAGGATGCCCGTCATCATCGAGGCCGAGGCGATGGAAATAGCGCAGCCGCGCCCCTCGAACGCCGCGTCTTCGATTGTATCGCCCTCGCCGAGGCGCACATAGACGGTCAGCTTGTCGCCGCATAACGGGTTATTGCCGTGCGCTTCCAGGGGCGCATCGTCGGGATGGCGGAAGTTGCGCGGGTTTTTGCCGTGGTCCAGGATAACCTCCTGGTACAGCGCCCGGATATCGTCGTCCATGGCGTCATCCATCAGGCGAATATCTCCTTCGCGTAGAGAAGCGCATCGACCAGAACATCAACATCTTCTTTTTTGTTGTACATGCCGAACGAGGCGCGCGCCGTGGCGGCTAGCCCGAACCGGTCCATCAAGGGCTGCGCGCAATGATGGCCGGCGCGGATGGCGACGCCGCGGGCATCGATGATGGTGCCGATATCGTGGGGATGCACGCCCTCGATGGTAAACGAAACGATGGCGCATTTCTGGCGCGCCTGGCCGATGATGGTCAGCCCGTCGATTTGGCTTAGCGCCGCCGTGGCGTGGTTCAACAACTCCACCTCGTGCCCGGCAATGGCGTCCTGGCCGATGCCGGTCACATAATCGATGGCGGCAGCGAGGCCGATGGCTTCGATGATCGGCGGCGTGCCGGCTTCGAAGCGGGCCGGCGGCTCCCGATAGGTGGTTTTCTCAAACGTCACCATTTCGATCATGTCGCCGCCGCCCTGGTAGGGCGGCATGTCTTTCAAAATATCGCGCTTGCCATACAGAACGCCGATACCGGTGGGGCCATACAATTTGTGCCCGGTGAAAACATAAAAATCGGCGTCCACGTCTTGAACATCGATGCCCGCATGGACAATGCCCTGGGCGCCGTCGAACATGGCAAGGGCGCCGGCTTCATGGGCGAGGCGGGCAATCTCCTTGATCGGCGTCATGGTGCCGAGCACGTTGGAGGTTTGCGTGATCGAAACCAGCTTGGTTTTTTCGCCCAAAAGCGCGGCAAATTCATCGGTCAGGAAATTGCCGTCGTCATCGACCGGCGCGATCTTGATAACAATGCCGATCTCGTCGCGCAGCATTTGCCAAGGAACGATGTTGGCGTGATGCTCCATATGGGAGATCACCACCTCGTCGCCGGCGCTTAAATTTTTGCGGCCCCAGGACGACGCCACCAGATTGACCGCCGCCGTCGCATTGCGGGTGAAGATGATCTCGTCGGCCGAGGCGGCGTTCATGAAGCGGGCTACCGTGGCCCGCGCGTTTTCGTAATTATCGGTGGCCAGCTCGCTCAACCGGTACGCGCCCCGGTGGACGTTGGCGTATTCTTCCCGGTAGGCCTGGTCCATGCGCTCAAGTACCTGCACCGGTTTCTGGGCGCTGGCGCCGCTGTCCAGGAACGTCAAAGGATGGCCGTTGACCTCCACCTGCATGGCGGGGAAATCGGCGCGGATCGCCTCCACGTCATAAAAGTTGGCGCGCTCGCTGGCCTTGGGATCGATGTTTTCGTTGATTGCGGTGGTCATGGTCACCCACCCTGCTCCAACCCGGCCAGCCAATCGGCAAGGCCGCTGCGCAATTGCTCGACGCCTTCGAGGCCATCAAATTCATCGAACACGGTGGCAACGAAACCTTCGACCAACATGGCGCGGGCATCGCGTTCGGGCACGCCTCTGGAGCGCAGATAAAACATGGCGTCGTCATCCAGCTCGCCCACCGTCGAGCCGTGCGCGCACTTAACCTCGTCGGCGTAAATTTCCAGCTGCGGCTTGGTATCGATCTCGCAGCCTTCGGATAGCATGATGGTGTTGTTGGCGAGGCGCCCGTCGGAGCCGTCGGCGCCCTCGGCAACCACGATATTGCCCTGGAACACGGCACGCGCCTTGCCGTCGAGCGCGCCCCGGAATATCTGCCGGCTGGTGGTGTCGGCGGCCAGATGATCGATCCGCGTCGTGTGGTCCGTATGACGGCCGCTGCGCGCCAAATAGGCGCCGGCGAGGCTGGTCTCGGCCCCTTCGCCGGCCAGCTCGATACGCATTTCGTTGCGCAGCAATTTGCCGTTGGTGTCCAAAATGGCGGAACCATAAAACCCATCGGCGCCGATGCGCACGCGCGTCAACGAGATGTTGAAGGCATCGCTTGAATCATTGAAGGCTTTGACATGGTTGAGCCGGGCGCCATCTTCGACGGCGATGGAGGTGACGTGATTGGCGAAATAGGCGCCGGCGCCGGCGTGGGATTCCAAAAGCGTTGCCTGGGCGCCGTTCTTTACGATGACCAAATTGCGGGGATGGCAGGCGGCCATGTGGGCGCCAACCCCCGATGCCAGGAATTCGAGGGCGAGAGTTACTTCGGCGCCATCAACGATGATCACGGCGCCGTCTTGCAGATAGGCGGCGTTGAGATCGGCAAGCGCGCCGCCGTCATCGGCCTCAAGAAGGGCGCGCAAGTCATCTTGCATATCCACAAGCGCTTCGCCGAGGGACCGCATGGATACGCCGGCCGGCAAATCATCGCTGGATGATGCCGCCGCCACATAGCGGCCATCTTGGAAGCACAAACGATGCGCCGCCACCGCGCCGAACTCACCCGCCGGGCTATCGATTGGCAGGGCTAAATTGGCGCTGTTGAGGGCTTTTAAATCGGTATATTTCCAATCTTCCAGCTTCGGCGTCGGCAATCCGGTTGCGCCGAACCGGGCCAGACCATCGGCGCGCAAATCGGCGAGCCATTCGCTGGCGGGCGCTAGACCACCGTGCATGGCGATCAAGGCCTGGCTGGCCGGTGACAATTCGGGAAGGGTTTGTTGGGTACTCATAAACTGCGCCGCCCCTTATGCCGCTTCGGCGGAATATTCCGCATAGCCGTTTTCTTCCAGCTCCAACGCCAGCTCCTTGCCGCCGGATTTGACAATGCGTCCGCCGGCCAGCACGTGCACGTGATCGGGCACGATGTAATCCAACAGGCGCTGGTAATGGGTGATCACCAGCATGGAATTGTTCGGCGTCCTTAGCCCCGTCACGCCTTCGCCGACGATGCGCAAGGCATCCACGTCGAGGCCGCTATCGGTTTCATCCAAAATGGCGAGGGCCGGATTTAGCACCGCCATCTGCAACACCTCGTTGCGCTTTTTCTCGCCGCCGGAGAAGCCCACATTGACGGCGCGCTTCAGCATGTCGTCACTGATATCCAAGGTCTTGGTTTTCTCGCGGACGAATTTCAGGAAATCCATGGCGTCCATGGGCTCGTCGCCCTTGGCGACGCGCACCGAATTGAAGGCGGTTTTGAGGAAATTCATGGAAGAGACGCCTGGGATTTCCACCGGATACTGAAACGCCAGGAAGACGCCCTCGGCGGCCCGCGTCTCGGCATTCATGGCCAGCAAATCGGAGCCCATATAGGTGACGCTGCCGCCGGTAACCTCATAGCCGTCGCGCCCGGCGAGCACGTAAGCCAATGTGCTTTTGCCGGACCCGTTGGGGCCCATGATGGCGTGCACTTCGCCGGTCCCCATGGCGAGATCGAGGCCATTCAGGATTTCCTTGCCGTCCACACTGGCCGATAGATTTTTTACTTCGAGCATAGAGCCGTTTGCCTTTCTTAATTCATGAGCTTGCGTCTAACCGACGCTTCCTTCGAGGGAGATGCCGACCAGCTTCTGCGCTTCGACGGCGAATTCCATGGGCAGTTCCTGCAACACTTCGCGGCAGAAACCGTTGACGATCAGCGCCACCGCTTCTTCTTCCGAGAGGCCGCGCTGGCGGCAATAAAACATTTGGTCCTCGGCGATTTTCGACGTGGTCGCCTCATGCTCCACCTTGGCCGACGGATTGCGGCTTTCGATATAGGGCACCGTGTGGGCGCCGCATTCCTTGCCGATCAGCAGCGAATCGCACTGGGTGTGATTGCGGGCGCCTTGGGCGCCGGGCATCATTTTCACCAGGCCCCGATAGGTGGCCTGGCTTTTGCCCGCCGAGATACCCTTGGAGATGATGCGCGACGAGGTGTTTTTGCCGAGATGGATCATCTTGGTGCCGGTATCGGCCTGCTGGTAATTGTTGGTGATGGCCACCGAATAAAACTCGCCCACCGAATTGTCGCCCTGCAGGATGCAGCTCGGATATTTCCAGGTGATGGCCGAGCCGGTTTCCACCTGGGTCCAGGAAATTTTCGAATCCCGGCCCCGGCAGGCGCCGCGCTTGGTGACGAAATTATAGATGCCGCCGACGCCGTTCTCGTCGCCCGGATACCAGTTCTGCACGGTGGAATATTTGATCTCGGCGTCGTCCATGGCGACCAGCTCGACGACCGCCGCGTGCAGCTGGTTCTCATCGCGCATGGGCGCCGTGCAGCCTTCCAGATAGCTCACGTAAGCGCCGTCTTCGGCAATGATCAAGGTGCGTTCGAACTGGCCGGTATTGGCGGCGTTGATGCGGAAATAGGTCGAGAGCTCCATCGGGCAACGGACGCCCTTGGGGATAAACACGAACGAGCCGTCGGTGAAGACAGCCGAGTTCAATGTCGCGAAATAATTGTCCGAATAGGGAACCACCGAGCCCATATATTTCTGCACCAGTTCGGGATGCTCGCGCACCGCTTCGGATATGGGGCAGAAGATGACGCCGTGTTCGGCCAGGGTAGATTTAAACGTGGTGGCCACCGATACACTGTCGAAGACCGCATCGACGGCGACATTCTTGACGCCGGCCAGCACTTCTTGTTCGTACAGCGGGATGCCCAATTTCTCGTAGGTGCGCAGCAATTCCGGGTCCACATCTTCCAGACTATCGGGCCCATCATCGCCCGATTTGGGCGCCGAATAATAATAGGCGTCCTGATAGTCGATGGCCGGATAGCCGACCATGGCCCAATTGGGCTCGGTCATGGTCAGCCAATGGCGATAGGCCTTCAGACGCCATTCCAACAGCCATTCGGGCTCATCTTTTTTGGCTGATATAAAGCGCACGATATCCTCGGACAGGCCCTTGGGCGCGGTATCGGTATCGATATCGGTCACGAAGCCGTATTTGTATTTCTGCTCGGCGACGGATGCGACTTGTTCGACGGTTTCAATGACTGCGGGCATTCTTGATTTCCTGGTTAATATTGATCGGTATTAGATAGTGACTATTTGACTTCATCCAAAACTCTGACGGGAATTCCGGCGTCTTGTTTTTCCTGGCGGAGGCGGCTGATGGCATCGATCAGCCGGTCGGCGGCGTAATCCACTTCTTCGCCCGTGGTAAAACGGCCAAGCCCGAAGCGGAGGCTGCTCTCGGCGAGATCGTTGGAAAGGCCGATGGCGCGCAAGACGTAAGAACTTTCGTCCGATTCCGACGTGCACGCGGAGCCCGATGATATGGCAAGGTCCGGCAACGCCGACATGATATCTTCGGCGCGGACGCCATCGAAGCTGACATTCAGATTGCCCGGCACCCGGTGCGCCATGGAGCCGTTGATATGGATGCCCGGTAAGGCCACCTGCAGGCGCCCCAAAAGATGATCGCGCATTTCGCCAAGGCGGGCGGGCTCGGACGCCAATGCCGCCAGGCCCAACTCCGACGCCTTGCCGAGCCCGGCGCAGAGCGGCGCCGGCAGGGTTCCCGAACGCATGTTGTTTTCCTGGCCGCCGCCGGAGAATAACGGCTCCAGCCGCACCTTTGGTTTGGCGCCGACATACAGCGCGCCAATGCCCATGGGGCCGTAATATTTGTGCGCCGTCAGGCTGAGAATATCGATGTTCATGGCCTTCACATCGATGCCGATCTTACCGGCGGCCTGGGCCGCGTCCGTATGCAGGAAAACGCCCCGCGCCCGGCACAATGCGCCGATCTCGGCCATCGGCTGAATGATGCCGATCTCGTTCTGGACAATCATGATGGAAACCAGAATGGTCTCGTCGGTTATGGCATCCGCCAAGGCATCCAGATCGATCAAGCCGTCGGCGCCAACCTCCAGATAAGTAACTTGGGAGCCTTCCCTTTCCATATTGAACAGGGAATCCAGCACGCACATATGTTCGGAGACGCAGCTCACCATATGGTCTTTGCGGCCCCGGTACATGCGCCCGATACCCTTGATCGCCAGATTGTTGCTTTCGGTGGCGCCGGAGGTGAAATAGACCTCATCGGTCCCGGCGCCGATCAACGCCGCCACCTGTTCGCGCGCCAATTCCACCGCCGCGCGGGCTTCCCAGCCGTAAAAATGGGTGCCCGAATGGGGATTGCCGAACTTTTCCCCATAAAACGGTAACATAGCGTCGAGCACGGCGGGATCCACCGGCGTGGTCGCGTGGTTGTCCAGATATATCGGCCGCTTTTTGTTGTCTCTGATCATGGTGCCCACGCCCTCACGCCGCCGCCGCTCGGGCGGGCCCGAGGCGCTGATACAGGCGCTGCCAGGCGGCAACGAATTCGTCGGCGTCGGCTTGGCGGCTGTCTTGGCCAAGGCTGACGCGGATCGCCTGAGCGGCTTGCTCGGCCGATGCGCCCATGGCCCCCAGCACGTGCGACGGCGTCACCTTGCCGGACGAGCAGGCGGCGCCGGCGCTTACCATGATGCCGTCCAGATCGAACGCCATCACCTGGGTTTCGGCCAGAACACCTGGCATGCCGATGCAAGATGTGTTGCCGATGCGGGGCGCGCCGGACCCATAAATCCGCGCAAGTGCGCCGATCCGGTTCTCGATACTGTCTCTGATATCTTCGAGCGGCGCCATATGGGGCACGGCGGCGGCAGCGGCACCGAAGCCGGCGATGCCCACCAGGTTTTCGGTGCCGGCGCGCAAGCCCCGCTCCTGGCCGCCGCCCAATATCATGGGCATTAGCTCTGCGCCGGCATCAACGATCAGCGCGCCGACGCCTTGCGGACCACCGATCTTATGGGCCGACAGGCTGACCAGATCGGCGCCCAGATCGTGCCAATCCAATTTGATTTTGCCGGCCGCCTGAACCGCGTCGCAATGAACAGCTGCACCAAACTCGCGGCAGATTTCGGCGGCTTCGGCGACGGGCTGGATAACGCCGGTCTCGTTGTTGGCGGCCATCAGCGACAGCGTGCAAGGCGCCGGGCTCTCGCCCAGCAGAGCCCGCAAAGCCGCGAGATCGATGCGGCCGTCTTCGTCCACCGGGCAGATTTCCGCATCGGCGCGCACCGCCAAAACCGAGCCATGCTCCACCGCGCTGACGATCAGACGGCGGCCCCCGGCCAAGCCACCTAAAGCCAGATTGTTGGCTTCGGTGCCGCCCGAGGTAAAGATCACTTGGTCGGGCGCCGCACCCACCAGCGCGGCCACCTGGACCCGGGCATCATCGATGCGGGCGCGGGCGCGCCGGCCCGCCCAATGGACCGAGGATGCGTTGCCGCATTCCGCCATGGCAGCGCTCATGGCGTCGGCGGCGGCCGGCGCCAAGGGCGTGGTGGCGTTGTGATCTAAATAAATGGAACGCATGACGTTTTATATTTGCAAATAATTATTCGGCGGCGTGAAACTGTCCGCCACGGGCGGATTCGCCGTCTTTGCCCGGAGGCGCATCGCCGCCCATGATAAAGGTTTGGCCGCTGCGCCCCAAAACATGGTTGTTGATGATGTCGGCAAGGGTGACCGAACTTAGAAACAGGTATATCTGGTTGCCCAATTCTTCCCATAAATCATGGGTCAGGCAGCGACTGCGGTCGGGCTGGCAGCCGGAAGGCGAGCCGGGCGTACAGCGGGTTGCCTTGATCGGCTCGTCCACCGCCATGATGATATCGGATATCCGCATTTCGTTCGCCGGGCGCGCCAGCATATAGCCGCCGCCGGGTCCGCGAACGCTTTTGACCTGGGCGCCGCGGCGCAACTTGCCGAACAACTGCTCCAGGTACGACAGCGATATGTCCTGGCGCTCGGCAATGTCGGCGAGCGCCACCGGGCTGCCGTCGCTTTGGCGGGCCAAGTCGGCCATGGCCATTACCGAGTAACGCCCTTTTGTGCTGAGTTTCAAAGTGTTTCTCCTTAGCTAAAGCCGCGCATTAAGGTTGGTACGAATTCGCCGGCGCTAGCCGCCGGCACTTTTAATCTTGGTCACTTCGCGATCGTCATCACCGGCGTCTGCCGATTCGCCGCCGGCAGCCCGTTCGGCTTCCAACTGCTCGATACGCGCCGCCAGGGTGCTGATCTGGGCGCGCATGGTCTCGAACGAGCGCGCCACCGGATCGGGCAGCTCCGCCGACGGCATGCCGTAAGCGGGAAAATCGGGGGCCGGCTCCTTGGGGCGCGCCATCACCATTTTGGCCGGGATGCCGACCATGGTGGCGCCTTTATCGACATCTTTCAAAACCACCGCATTGGCGCCGATGCGGGCGCCGGCGCCGACAATCAACGGGCCCAGAACCTGGGCGCCGGAGCCGACCACCACGCCATCTTCCAAGGTCGGATGGCGCTTGCCTTTTTCCAAGGACGTGCCGCCAAGGGTAACCCCTTGATAAAGCATGACATCATCGCCGATTTCCGAAGTTTCGCCGATCACCACGCCGGTGCCGTGATCGATAAAAAAGCGCCGCCCGATGGTCGCGCCGGGATGAATTTCGATGCCGGAAAGTATCTTGGATATGTTCGACAGAAAGCGCGCCAGAAGACGCCATTTGTGCCGCCAAAGGGCGTTCGATACCCGATAACCCATGAGCGCGTGATAGCCCGGATAGCACAAGATTACTTCCCAGCGGGACCGGGCTGCCGGATCGCGCGCCATAAAAGAATCAATATCTTCAATAAGTCGCTTGTATATAGTGGGATTCATTATGTTAGTATCCGCAGCCTTTTACATAAAGGATCAGCCACACCGGATCAGCTGAACAACTTTCAGCGGAGCGGACGCTTAGCCTAATCCCCTTGAAGTGACGCGAACATACAATAACTTACTAATTAGGTCAACTAATTTGGCACTGAATCCTGTTATTTTTTCAATTTAACCGACAAATCTAATCACCTAAGCTAGGAACCCATGCCGGAAATCATATTCAACGGACCCGATGGCAGGCTCGAGGGCCGCTATCACAAAGCTCAGAACCCGGAAGCGCCGATTGCCATAGTCTTGCACCCTAATCCTCTGCAAGGCGGCAATATGAACAACCGGATCGTTTATATTCTCTATAACACCTTCGTCGAATACGGATTTTCGGTGTTGCGCTTTAATTTTCGCGGCGTCGGCCGCTCCCAGGGCGTCTTCGACAACGGCTTCGGCGAGTTAAGCGATGCCGCCTACGCCTTTGACTGGATACAGCAATTCAATCCGAACAGCCCGTTTTGCTGGATCGGCGGCTATTCCTTTGGCGCGCTGATTTCCATGCAGCTCATGATGCGCCGGCCCGAGATCGAGGGTTTCATCTCCATCTCGCCGCCCGCCAATACCGAAGATTTTTCGTTCTTGGCGCCCTGCCCGTCATCGGGGCTTTTGGTCTCTGGCGATAATGACCAGCATGTGCCGGGCGAATCGGTGACCAAATTGGTGCAAAAACTGCGCACCCAGAAAAACATCACCATCGATCACAGCGTTATCAAGGGCGCCGATCATTTCTACCAGGAAAAAACCGATCTCCTGGAAACCGAGGTAAACAAATATCTGAAGGCGTCCCTGGCCGCCCGCGCGCCGGCGCCAAGCGACGACGAGTAGGCCACCCGCGCCCCGCGCCCGCCGCAAATTAAGGCTTAAACTTGATGCAGCCGCCCGCCGGTCAGCGGCTGCGCGGCGCCCGTGGTGCCCGGAAAACTGATCGGCATATTTTTTAAACTGCGCACCGCCATCAGCGCGAAGGCTTCGGCCTCCAGCGCATCGCCGTGCCAGCCGGCGTCTTCGGCGGCGCGCACCGGTGCGCCCAATCGCTCCGCCAGCAACGCCATGATCGCCCCGTTCTTGCGCCCGCCGCCGCAAATGATCCATTGGCTTACGGCGTCCGGAAAATGTGCGGCCGCGGCGGCCACGCTATGGGCGGTGAAGGCCGCCAAGGTGGCGGCGCCGTCTTCCAGCCCACAGCCATCCATGATCGAGCCATCAAAGGCGTTGCGGTCCAAGGATTTGGGCGGCGGCCGGTCAAAATACGAATTTTCAAGGAGCGCCGCCAGCTTTGCCTGATCCACCTGGCCGCGCGCGGCCAGCGCCCCGCCGGTATCGAAATCCAGACCGGCGTGTTCACGCACCCAATCATCGATCATGGCGTTGCCGGGGCCGGTATCAAAGGCCAGCATGTGATCGCCGCTGGATGGGTCGGCGCCGCGGCCTAACCAGGTGACATTGGCGACGCCGCCGATATTGAGGACCGCCAGCGGCCGCGTCTGGTCCTGGCCGAGGACGCAATGGATGATCGGCGCCAAGGGCGCACCCTCGCCGCCGGCGGCCACGTCTTTGCCCCGAAAATCGGACACCACCTGAACGCCGGTAAGTTTCGCCAATAAATCCCCATCGCCGATCTGCACCGTGACCCGGTTTGCCGGATCGTGCAAAATGGTCTGGCCGTGAAAGCCGATGACGTCGATGGCGCCCGCGTCCAAACCCGCCGCGTCGAGGCAGCTTTGGACCGCTTCGCCGTGCAGCCGGGTCAGGCCGTCGATTAGCGCTTCATCGGCGGCGCCATCAGCCACCGCGCCCCGAAGCCGCGCCCGCCAATCCTCCGTGTAGGGAAGGAATATGGATGACCCGAGTTTTGAGATGCGCGCGCCATCGGTTTCGACAATGGCGGCATCGATGCCGTCCATGGAGGTGCCGCTCATCAATCCGAGAGCGCGCATATGGTTATCCTCTGTCATAAATTTCCTAACCGTCTCATCCCCGCATATTTACCTATCTCGGTTCGCTATTTGATCGCAAGGCGGCGCTTGGATATGTAGTCTGTGCCGGGCGGGCAAATGCGGCAAAGGATTAAGCGGTGGCGTTTCTATCGGCGATGATTTTTGGACTTGTGGTGCTGAGCGATAGCGGCCCAACCCGGCTGGTATGCACCGGCAGCGTGGCGGAAACACCCATTTACGCCAAGAAAGGCTCAACCCCGCCGGCCGCGCCCCGCAAAAACCCCGCCGCTTATAATCTGGTGGTGGATTTTCTCGATAAAGAGAAACCGGGATTTGGCGCCGCTCAGCTGTCGGGGCACGGCATCGATCAGAAATTTTTTCTCATATCCGAAAAGAAAAAAGACCTGCGCGCCTTTTTCGGCGGCGGCATGGGCGGCATTTTCAACACCCCGAACGCGAAATGGCGCACCGGATTTGGCCGCCTCTCCCTAATACGCGCCACCGGCGCCCTCGAGTTCGAGATCACCTACAAATCCCCCAAAACCAAAGCCAAATCCGGCCTCAAATCCCTGTCGTTCAAAGGCCAGTTAACCTGCAAATCCACCAAGGACGGCGCTTGAACAAAAGGCGGATTGTTCAACGCCGATAATCTGTGCTAAACGGGCCACCGGCCCCAAATGGGAAGGCCTGAGCGCGGATACCATGGCAGAATACAAATCAGATTTTGTGCGCACCATTGTCGAGCGCGGGTTCCTGCATCAATGCACGGACCTGGACGCCCTCGATGCGCTGGCCGCCAAAAAAGTCGTGACCGCCTATATCGGTTTTGATTGCACGGCGCCGTCGCTGCATGCGGGCTCGCTGATGCCGATCATGCTTTTGCGCTGGCTGCAGAAGACCGGGCACCGGCCCCTGGTCCTGATGGGCGGCGGCACCACCAAGGTGGGCGATCCGTCCGGCAAGGACGAAAGCCGGCAAATCCTGACCGAAGCCAAAATCAACGAGAACCTGACCGCCATCAAATCCATCTTTTCCCGCTATCTTGATTTCGGCGATGGCGCAACGGACGCGCTCATGGCCAACAACGCCGATTGGCTGGACGATCTGCAATATATCCCTTTCCTGCGCGAATACGGCCCCCACTTCACCATCAACCGCATGCTCACCTTCGACAGCGTCAAGACCCGGCTGGAACGGGAGCATCCGCTGACCTTCCTCGAGTTCAACTACATGATCCTGCAAGCCTACGATTTTCTGGAACTGGCGCGGCGTTATGATTGCGACATGCAGATGGGCGGCTCGGACCAGTGGGGCAATATCATCAACGGCGTCGAATTGGGCCGCCGCACGGACGCATTGTCGCTTTATGGACTGACCTCGCCGCTGCTGACCACCGCATCCGGCGCTAAGATGGGCAAGACCGCCGACGGCGCCGTCTGGCTGTCGAGCGATCAATTATCGGCCTACGCGTTTTGGCAATATTGGCGCAACACCGATGACGCCGATGTGGGCCGCTTCCTGCGCCTGTTCACCGAATTGCCGATTGCCGAGATCGAACGGCTGGAAGCGCTGGACGGCGCCGAGATTAACGAAGCCAAGAAAATCCTGGCCCTGGAGGCAACAGCACTTTGCCACGGGGCCGAGGCCGCGAACAAGGCCGCCGCAACCGCCGAGGAGACTTTCGAGAAAGGCGGCGCCGGTGATGATTTGCCGAGCACGTTAGTTTCAGAAGATGCGTTGCGCGCCGGCATACCGGCGTTCGAGATTTTCCGCCTCGCCGGGCTTTGCAAATCCAATGGCGAGGCCAGGCGCCTGATCAAGGGCCAGGGCGCGCGTCTCAATGATCAGGCGTTGCGCGATGAAACCCGCGCCGTCACCCTCGATGATCTGGACGAAGGCGGCGTCATCAAACTGTCGGCGGGAAAAAAACGCCACGCTCTGGTGCGCATCGCTTAAGCCCAACTCGGTTATTTTTCCGGGCGATCCTTGCCTTTGTTTGGGGCGGGCTGAGCCGCATCGTCCTTGCTCTCGAAAACTTTAAAGATATTGCGCAGGAAGCCCGGCGCCAGCGCGGTCAGCGGGTTGGTGGAAATTTCGGGCTTATCCACATTGCCCTTGACCCGAAACTCGGCGGCAAACACACCGCCGCCCTTTTGCCCGCCGGAAAATAATGGCCCGACGATGGGCAGACGGCCAAGGGCGCTGTTGATCAGATAGGCCGGAATGAGCGTGCCGCGCAGATCCATGGTCTCGTTTTTGGTATCGACGGTGCCGCTGGCGGTAATGCCAAGGGTGATGCCGGTGGCACTGGCATCCTTGACGCGGATCTGATCGGGGCCCGAAACAAACGGCACCACCAATTGATTGAACTGTAATCCATCACCGCCGAGGGCTTCCAATATTCCTGTCAGGGACGCGATCGACAAAAGCTGGGCAAACACCGGCGCGTTCAATATGCGGAATTTATCGATGACCAAAATGCCTTCCAGCGGGCTCGCCGGCATCATGCCTAAGTAATTGGCGTCGATACGCAAGCTGCCGCCGGCCACGTTGTCGTTGAAGTCGAGAACTTTAAGCGCGGCGCCCGCATCCTTGGATGTCAGCAGGAAATGCCGCTTGTCGCCGTTCGGCGTGATTTGGATATGGATTTTCCGGGCGTTATCCATGGCGCCGGTAAACTGCGCCTTTTGCCACACCAAGCCATCGAAGAGCCCCGCCCCGGTGACGTTGGCGAGGGATTGGCCATCCTCCAACAAAGCCTTGCCGAGGCTTATCGATATGCTTAGCGCCTGGCCGCGCTCCGGCTCTGCATTGGCTGGCGCATCCTCGTCATCGGCAAGGAAGCCGCTCAAATCCAGGGTTCGTCCGCGCACATCGATTTCCCAGCGATCCTTAACCGGGATCGCAACGGCGGCGACATCGGTATCGGCAAGCTGGAACTGCTCGATGCGAATTTCAGAGGTCTCGCCGGCCGCGTTGAACCTGGCCGAGCCGAGGACATCAAGGCCGCCGCCGGCAACCCTGAATTCGGATATTTTGTGAAAGCGCTGCTTGCCGAAGACGGCGGCAAGCTCCGCCGTTGCAGCCTCGCCGGCTTGCTTGGTCCAGCCGAACCTGGCAAGGCTGAGGACCGCGTCCTTCAGGCCAAGTTTTGCATTGAGCTGGCCCTCGCCCTTTTCATTGATGGAGATTTCCAGGTCCGCCGCGATCGGCCCTTGAACCGCATCCAGGCCCAAATCGGGAATATCCAATCCCAAATTTTCGGCCCAGTCCTTTTCCGCCAAATTCGCCTTGATGCGGTATTCGGAACGGAAATCGGCTTTTTCAAAATTTTCGCGCCAATGAAAATCCGTTGCAATTTGGTTGAGGCGGGCCTTGCCGGTCACTTCCATGCCCTTGTTGTCCAGCCGAAGGGCCAGATTTCCCTCGGTCAAATCGAAACCGAAGGCAGCCCCCGGCACGGAAATGTTCTGGAACGTGGAGGCCGCCGTAACGGCGATGGTGTCGGCGGTCATCGCCCGTTCCATCAGGAATTTAAGGTTCAACTTGGTGGCGGCGCGGCCCTTGACCGCCTTCGGGCTCAAATTGAACCTGGCCGCGAAATCCAGCGGCTCGCCGTCCAGCGCGGCGACCACTTCGGCGAGCGTTCCTTCCGTATGCACCTCGATATCGGCGAACTGGTCGAACTTGTCCAAACCCGTAAGCAGCACATGTCCCGATTTGATAACCGTGCCGCCGACGCGGCCGCTGGTCACCGTGATGTCGAACTGGTTTTGATCGAACTTGGCGTGGGCGTCGCTTTCCACGATCTTCGGCATCGGCGGAAAATAATCGATGCTCAGGCCGCGCGCCCGCAGATCGCCGGCCAGGGAGACAATATTGAAGCCTTGTTTCTTGCTCCACCCGGCATTTAGCCGAACCCTGGCTTCGCCGACGCTGCCGCTGGTGATGTTTTGGGTGATCCATTGGCGCGCCACCGGCGCCAATTTCGCCGGCCAGTATAATTCGCCATTTGCCGTGTCGAGGCCGTCGCCGGCCAAATCCACGGCGATGGAAAGCGCGTCGCCGATTTCCTGAAGCACCGCATTGCCGCGTATCTTGGGGCCGGGTGTCTCGATTTCGATGCTTTCCAGGTCGAGCCGGTCCACCGATTTGGAATAGCGCCCCTTCAAGCTGATGCGGGTCAGCGGCATGATATGATCGATCGGCGCCGGGATTTGGATTTGGCCCTTTGGCCCCAGATCGAGCGACAAAACATCAATGTCCAGAATGTCACCGGCCTGATCGTAACGGCCGGTCAAGCGGCCCGATTTCACCTTCAGCTGTATCGCCGCCGCTCCGCCGCCGCCGATGGTCCCGGCGCCGACCCTGACATCGAAGCGCGCCGATTTGAGCGTCCCGTCGAGCCCGGTGACCACCTGGGCGGTTCCGTTCGCCGGAAAATTCGCCAGGCTCAAAATCTGCGCTTGTCTGGAGACGCCGGCCAGCAGGCTGGGATTGAAGTCGGCGAAGGTGGCGCCAATGGCCAGCAATTTCGCCCCACTGTCATAATCGGCGTTGATCTTGAAGGCCGCCGATTCCTCGCCGATGCGTAACGCAAGATCGGTCTCGCCGGCTATGCCCTTCGGCGTGCGCCTGAGGACGATATTGGCGTGGGGCGCATCCCAGACAAAGCCGAGCGCCCGGTCATCGATTGTCAGATGGGCGCCGAGAATATTCAGCCGGGTCAGATAATCGATGGCGCGCACGCCTTTCGAGCTTTCCAAAAGCCCGGCGATCACGGTACTCGCCAGATCGTTGGTGGCACTGCCGGCGCCGTCAAATCCGAAGTTGAGCTGACCGGCCTTGGTGCGGATAACCTTGAGGCTGGGCCCCGATATGGACAAGGTCTTGGGCGCCAGACGGCCCTTCAGCAAGGCCGCCGCGCTTAAAGATACCGAAAGCTCCGGAATTTCGGCGATCACCTTGGCGTTCGGCCCAAGCGCCTGGGCGCCGAGCAGGCGGATTTCCAAGGTCCGCCCGACCCCAGCCCAGGTCAGGATGGTGTCATCGATCTCGATATTCAATTTGCCGAGTTCGGACGAGAGCGCGCTTTCGAAATAGGGCGTGAAATAGGCGATGGAAAGCGGGCCCGAGCTCAGCCGCCAGAAAAAGGCGATCAGGGCAATGGCGAAGCCCACGGCCAGAACGCCGATGAACTGAAAGGTAAAATGAAATAATCGCCGGATCACCAACACATCTCCGTACCGGCCGGGATCGCTCTCCGCCGGTGCCGCTTGACCACTGTTGCGCGCTCCCCCAGTCTGGCCCAAATTGGATCGTTTGAAAATGCATCAATTCACGCAAATGCCCGATCGGGAAGATTTGCCCCGCGCCTTCGATGCGGAACAGGCCGGGCTCGGCCTGCAACGGCTTCTGGAAGCCGCCGGGAAAAGCGAAAATCAGGGACTTTCCGAAAAATTACAACGCCTCGCCGATGATCCGGGCGGCGCCGCGCTTTTGGCGGCTTTGTTCGGCAACTCCCCGTTTTTGACCCAATGCGCCGTGCGCGAGCCGGAATTTACCGCCGAATTATTCGAATCGGGTCCGGGTGCCGCCCTCGCCGGGATTTCAGATGCGCTTCAATCGGAGGCGCCGAATAGCAACGATGAGGTTGCCCTTAAAAAAGAAATGCGCATCGCCAAGCGGCGCGCCGCCCTCGCCATCGCCGCCGCCGATATCGCTCAGCTTTGGGATCAGGACCGGGTTACAAATGCGCTGAGCCGGTTTGCCGAAATCTGCGTTGCCAAAACGGCGAATTTCCTGCTCGCCCGGCTGGCACGAAAAGGCGCCATCGATTTGCCGGAGCCGGACGATTGGGCGGCTTCGTCCGGATTGATTGTCCTCGGCCTCGGCAAGCTTGGCGCCAGGGAGTTGAATTATTCCAGCGACATCGATCTGATCATCCTGTTTGACCCGGGCGCGGTGGCCACCGGCCAGCCGGACCGGTTAAGCCAAAACTTCGCGCGCCTGGCCCGCGATCTGGTCAATATCCTGACCGAGCGGACCGCAGACGGCTATGTGTTCAGAACCGACATCCGCCTCCGCCCAGATCCGTCTTCGACGCCGGCGGCGATCTCGGTGCTCGCCGCCGAGACCTATTACGAAGGCGTCGGCCAGAACTGGGAGCGCGCCGCGATGATCAAGGCGCGCCAGATCGCCGGCGACCGGGAGGCCGGGGAGAAATTCCGCAAAAAACTGTTGCCCTTTATCTGGCGCAAAAATCTGGACTTCGCCGCGATCCGCGACATTCATTCCATCAAGCGCCAGATCAACGCGCACCGGGGCGGCGGCGAGATTGCCATCGAAGGCCACGACATCAAGATCGGCCGGGGCGGCATCCGCGAAGTGGAATTCTTCGCCCAGACCCAGCAGCTTATCTGGGGCGGGCGCAATCCGAATTTGCGCAATCGGTCCACCTGCGCGGCGCTGGCGCTGCTGGCCGAGGCGGCGTTGATTACCGGCGATGCGGCCGCCGAGCTGACCGAAACCTATTGGTTCCTGCGCCGCGTCGAGCATCGCCTGCAAATGATCGATGACCAGCAAACCCACGCCTTGCCCAAAGACGAAGACGGCGTGGCGGCGCTGGCGGCGTTTTTGGGCTACGCCGAGGCGGGCGCCTTCCGCACCGACATATTGTTCCATCTGCGCCGGGTGGAATACCATTACGCGGCCCTGTTCGAAGAGGCGCCGGACCTTTCCGGCGGGACCGAGATCGCCGGCAATTTGATCTTTACCGGCTCCGACGACGATCCCGACACCTTGAATACTTTGCAGCGGCTCGGATACCGGGAGCCGCACAATGTTGCCGCGCGCATCCGGGGCTGGCACCGGGGCCACTCACGCGCGACGCGCACCGAGCGCGCCCGCCAAATTCTGACCGAATTGATGCCGGCGATCCTGGCGGCCTTTGCCGGCACGCCGGACCCGGACGGCGCCTTCTCCCGCTTCGATGATTTCGTCGCCCGCCTGCCCGGCGGCGTGCAGCTGTTTTCCATGTTCCACGCCAACCCCAAATTGCTGGAACTGGTCGCCGAGATCATGGGCGGCGCGCCGAAGCTGGCCGAGCATCTGGAACGCAACCCGGCGGCCTTGGAAAGCGTTCTTGAGCCCGGGTTTTTCGAGCCGCCGCCGCCGGTCGCGGTCATGGCCGAAAGCCTTGCCGCCCAGCTTGGCGATGCCGATGACTTCGAGGACGTGCTCGATATCTGCAGGCGCTGGGCCAACGATGCCAAACTTCAAGTCGGCGTACAAAGCCTCCGCCATCTCATCAACTGGGACAGCGCCGGGCATTCCTTGAGCGATATCGCCGAGACCGTGATCACCCAATTGTCGCAAATAGTCGCCGAAGAATTTGCCCTCAAGCATGGCCATATCCCCGGCAATCAGTGGGCCATCGTTGCCTTGGGCAAGCTCGGCGGGCGCGAGATGACGCCGGCGTCCGACATGGATCTGATTTTCATCTACGACCACGCTGAGGGCGCGGTAGCCTCCGACGGGCCGACGCCGCTGGATCCATCCCGCTATTATGCGCGCCTGTGCCAGCGCCTGATCAACGCCATCACGGCGCCCACCGGCGAGGGCAAGCTGTACGAGGTTGATATGCGCCTGCGTCCATCGGGCAATGCCGGGCCGATTGCATCGCACATCACCGCCTTCACCAAATATCACGAGGAAAGCGCCTGGACGTGGGAGCATATGGCCTTGGCGCGCGGGCGCGTGCTTTGCGGCGACGCCCGCCTCACCGCCAAAATCGAGGGCGTCGCCGCAACCGCGCTCCGGGCCCGGCGCGATCCGGCAACGCTGGTTGCCGACATCACCGAAATGCGGGCAAGGATCGACAAGGAGCACCACACCGAAACCTTGTGGGAGGTGAAATATATCCGTGGCGGCCTCGTCGATATCGAATTCATTGTCCAGTATTTGCAGCTCCGCCACGCCCACGCTTCGCCCATCGTTCTGTCCACCAACACCATGGATGCGCTCACCCGGCTTGAAGTTGACGGCCACATCGGCGCCGATGATGGCACCCAATTGCGCCGCGCCCTGACGCTCTGGCAATCGATTCAGGGGCTGCTGCGCCTGACCATGCCGGGCGCGATCGAAAGCGGGGCTGATATACCCGAAGCGTTGAAACAAGCCCTGGCGCGCACCGCCGGCGCGCCCGATTTCCAATCGCTGCAAAGCCTCATGGAAGAAACCGCCGATCAGGTATTCGCGCTATTTACCGCGATCATCGGCACGGGCGAAAGCTGATGCCGCTGACCCTCATCGACGCCGCCTGCCATGTCTTGAACGCCGCCGATCCGGCGGAGAAGGTGCGCCTTAGCGCCCATTACGGGGGCCAATGGGCGGCGGGGAAATTGCAGGAGATCGGCTCTGCCCGCCCGCCGGAGCGCCCGGCCCGGCCCGAACGGCCCACCCTTTGCCGGCCCGGCGATATGAAGCGGCGGCGCTTCGGCAGTCCCGGCGGCCGCATCGCCTTCATGCACGCCATCGCCCATATCGAGTTGAATGCCATCGATCTCGCCTGGGACATGGTGGCCCGCTTCACCGATGAGGATTTGCCGGCGCAATTCTATGCCGACTGGGTAGGCGTCGCCGCCGACGAAGCCCGCCACTTCCAATTGCTGGCCGATTATCTCAATAAAAACGCCGCCGCCTATGGCGATCTGCCGGCCCACGATGGCTTGTGGGAAGCGGCGCACCTGACCAGCGACGATATTCTGGCGCGCCTCGCCCTGGTGCCGCTGGTGCTGGAGGCGCGCGGCCTGGACACCACGCCGGCTGCCATCCAAAAGCTGCGCCAAAATGGCGACACCGATGCCGCTGCAATTCTTAAAACCATCGGGGCGGAAGAGATTCCGCACGTGGCCGCCGGCGTCCGCTGGTTTGAATATATTTGCGAGGTTCGCGGATTGGAGCCCAAAGCCACCTATCAGGATTTGGTGCGGACCCGCTTCAAGGGCACATTAAAGGCGCCCTTTGCCACCGATGCCCGCGCCGCCGCCGGTTTCGATGCCGCCTGGTACGAGCCGCTTGCCGGCTAGTTGGCTAAATAACCAGCCGCTGGCCGGCTAACTGGCCCCTCAACCAGCCGCTTCGCCGTCGCCGATGCGCGATGCCAGCATGGCCGCCATGAACATATCCAGCTCGCCGTCGAGCACCGCGCTGGTGTTCGAGGTTTCGACGCCGGTGCGCAAATCCTTGACCATCTGGTAGGGCTGCAGGACGTAGGAGCGTATTTGATGGCCCCAGCCGATATCGGATTTGGAAGCATGTTCGGCCTGGGCATCGTCTTCGCGGCGCTGCAACTCCGCCTCATAAAGCCGGGCGCGCAGCATATCGTAGGCCGCCGCCCGGTTGCGATGCTGGGAGCGGTCGTTCTGGCACTGGACAACGATACCGGTGGGCAGATGGGTGATGCGCACGGCGCTGTCGGTTTTGTTGACATGCTGGCCGCCGGCGCCGGACGCCCGGTAGGTATCGATGCGCAAATCCTTTTCCACGACTTCAATCTCGATATTGTCGTCGATCACCGGATAGACCCAGACCGAGGCGAAACTGGTATGGCGCCTGGCCGACGCATCGAAGGGCGAAATGCGCACCAGACGGTGGACGCCGCTTTCGGTCTTCATCCAGCCGTAGGAATCGGCGCCCACAATTTTAAGCGTGCTTGACTTGATGCCGGCCTCCTCGCCGGAGCTTTGTTCCAGCCATTCGACCTTGTAGTCGTGCTTTTCCGCCCAGCGGACATACATGCGCTCCAATATCTGCGCCCAGTCCTGGGCCTCGGTGCCGCCGGCGCCGGCGTGAATTTCCAGATAACAATCGTTGCCGTCCACCTCGCCGGACAGCAACGCCTGCAGACGCGCGCCATCCACCTGGATCGATAATTGCCGCAACGCCGCCTCGGCCTCATCGACGACGCCGGAATCGTCTTCGGCCTCGCCAAGTTCGATCAGTTCCACATTGTCGGCGAGATCGCGCTCGATATCATCGACCGCCTTGATGCCGCTTTCCAGCCGGCCCCGCTGGCGCATGACGGCTTGCGCATTGGCCCGATCATTCCAGAGGCTGGGCTCCTCGGCGAGGGCGTTTAATTCGTCAAGCTTGCGCAGCGCCTCATCATAGTCAAAGACGCCTCCTCAACAGCTCGACAGACTGCTTGATGGAGGTAACCAACTGTTCAAATTCGGCGCGCATGATGATTGCTATTCCGGCGAAGTTGCGATGATGGCTTTTACTGGCTGGCACCCCGCGCCGCAAGGGCCGGTCTGAATCAATAAAGCCCGCCGGTGCCGGTCTGAATCAGTAAAGCCCGCCGGTGCCGGTCTTGGGGGCCGCGACCGGGGTTTCCGATATACCCTCCAGCACGCATTTGCCATAGGTATCGAATATAATATTGATTGTTAAAATTTTATTATTTACCTATAGTAGAAAAAAATAAATTTAATTCTCTATTCTGAAGTTTATTGCTTCCATAGTCGGGATGGGCGGTGCATAGAAAATTACGATTAAGCGAATCAAAGTTGATGATATCGGCTGTAGGCCGGCTGCCATGTTCGTGGATTAGGGGGACGTAGAATGACAATGTTTCCAATTACGACCAAGACCGATGACTACACCCTAACTGCTAGTGATACGGACAAAGAGATTCAATTTTATAAATCTAGCAGCGTGACGGGTACCCTCCCGGCTTCTTCGACGGCAGGCAATGGATATAGTGTGATAATCCGTAACATCGGTTCCGGCGATCTGACCA
>Ga0209501_10000835_pt1 | contig 36292 bp, 31 predicted proteins | sample ArcticOcean_MG_C_4_FD_187434 | JGI IMG/M metagenome (GOLD analysis project Ga0209501, IMG submission 187434) | Marine microbial communities from western Arctic Ocean - ArcticOcean_MG_CB4_134 (SPAdes) (version 2) | ecosystem: Environmental > Aquatic > Marine > Oceanic | place: Arctic Ocean...
CGAGGGCCTGTTCGCCGCTGTCTGGTTGAGAGATGAGGAGGTCGTCGATGTTGATGCCGATTGAACTGGCGAACTCGGGATCGAGGGCGTGTTCAACGTCGATGTACGCAGCTTGGCCGCCGATGCGCTGGGCTGAGGCCACGATGTGCTGCGCCAGCGTTGATTTGCCGGTGCTTTCGGGGCCATAGATCTCGATGATTCGGCCTCTAGGGACGCCGCCAATGCCAAGGGCGATGTCGATGGCGAGGGAGCCCGTGGGGATGGACTCCACCTTCAAGGCGTCGCCGGCATCGCCAAGGCGCATGATGGCGCCATCGCCGAACTGCTTTTGGATGTCGGCCAATGCCGAGTCAAGTGCTTGGGTTCGTGTGCTCGCTGCCATCTCCGCACCTTTCGTCCGACCAAGGGTGCATCCGGTATCGTATCGCGTGAACGCCGGGATGAACCGTTTGTTTGAAACTGTGATAAGCGACGCAGGCCACTAGAACAAGCGTTCGCAGGCAGAACTTTCGCACATGTGTTCGGATCGCGCAAGCAGTGGGTGAAAGGGACATGGTGAAGACAACATTGGTGGTGCGGGTGACGCCAAGGGCGCGCCGCGACGAGGTGGCCGGTTGGCAGGACGGGATGCTGCGGGTCCGGGTCTCGGCGCCTCCGCTGGAGGGGAAGGCCAACGTGGCGGTGGCGAAGCTCCTGGCGAAGTCGCTCGGCGTGCCGACGCACGATATTGCGATCGTACGGGGTGAGAAGTCGCGGGAGAAGCACGTGGTCGTGGAGGGGTTGTCGGAGCAGGAGATACGGGCTCGACTGCCTGCGTAGCGCGAAGCACTCTCGGCGCTGCGGGAGGCACGGCTCGCAGTTTTAGGAGCTAGCTTTCGATCAAGGCCCCGGCGATGACATTCAGAGTGATCAGGACGACGATGGGGGAGAGGTCCATCTGGCCAATCATCAGGTAGCGACGGAGGGGCGCGAGGACCGGCTCCGTCACGTCCATCAGGATCTTGACGAGGGGGTTGGAGTAGTTGAGGGGGCGTTGAGTGAACATGGGGACCCACGACATCAGCACCCGGCCTAGGATGATGAAGGAATAGATCCGCAAGATTTGGCCGACGATTTCCACGGTTCCCCCGTTACTGTCCTAGCTCCGTTGCCCGCCGGTACGCTTGAATGATGGCGTCCATGGTGCCCATGCGAACGCCGTGTTTTTCCATGGCCAGGAGTCCGGCCGCGGTGGTCCCCCCGGGAGAGGTCACCATGTTGCGAAGCGCGGCAACGTGCTCATCCGACTCTTGGGCGAAGGCCGCCGACCCCTTGACCGTTTGCAAGACAAGTTCTTCGGCCAGTTCGCGAGCCAGACCGATCTGGACGCCCCCTTCGATCATCGCCTCAATCAAGAGGAAGACGAAGCCGGGGCCGGAGCCAGAGACGGCCGTGGCCATATCTACTTGGCGTTCGGTGGGCACATAGATTTCGCGTCCCATGGTGGCGAGCATGCGCTGGAGGTCGGCGCGCTGTTCTGCGTTGACTTCGCTGGAAGCGGTCCAGACCAGCATACCTTCGGCGATTTGGGCGGGGGTGTTGGGTATGACGCGGACGACGCCGCGGTGGCCGAGTCCGTCGCGGAGGGTGTCGATCGTGACGCCCGCCATGATCGAGACGACGAGTTGCTCCGGGCGGACGAGTCCTTGCAGTTTGGCAGCGACACTGGGGAAGTCTTGAGGCTTGACGGCGATGAAGACGACCGCTGCTTCGCTTGCTGCCTCGACTGGGTCGTCAGTGACGGCGACGCCGAACTCGGTTTCAAGATGGGCCCGCCGGGAAGGGACGGCTTCGCAGATGACCACTGTCTCAGGCACGGCGACCTCGTTGGCCAGGAGCGCGGCCACGATCGTGCTTCCCATCGTGCCGCCACCGATGACGCTGAACTGCTTCATGCGTCCACTCTAGCGGTCGCCGAAGATGGCGCGACCTATCCGCACGATCGTGGCGCCTTCCTCAATGGCGACCGGGAAGTCGTTGGTCATGCCCATGCTCAATTCCTGGAGACCCAGGGCGTCACGCAGCTCGCGGAGTTGACGGAAATAGGGTCGGACCTCTTCGGGGTCGGCGGCGAGCGGTGCCACGGTCATGAGGCCCTGTACGTTGAGCTTGGGAAGCGCCTGGATCTCCGTGCAGGCACGATCGAGGTCGTCCGGTCGGAAGCCGTTCTTGCTGGCTTCGCCGGAGACGTTGACCTCCAGGAGGATGGGGAGGGGATGGTCGAGCCGTTTATCGATGGCTCGGGCGAGCTTGATCGAATCGACGCTCTCCACCATGCCGAACTCTCCGGCATGGCGCGCCTTGTTGCTTTGCAGGTGACCGATGAGGTGGAAGGAGGCCCCGACCGTCGTGAGTGTATCGATCTTGGGCAGGGCTTCTTGGATGCGGTTCTCGCCGAAGAGCGTGTGACCGGCAGCAAGAGCCGCGCGGATCGCTTCGACGGGAAAGGTCTTGCTGACGGCGACGAGTCGAACGCCGGCTGGCTCCCTGTTGGCGGCGGCCGCGGCCTGCTCAATGGTTTCGCAGATGTTCTCTAGGTTGCGGGCAACGTGATCCCAGGTTTCAGGTTGAGGGCTTGTCATTGGCTTGCAGTCATTGGACTAGCAAACACCGCAGAGCTTGCAGCCGATCTCTGGCGGGGGGCAAGCGATGGTGCGCTTGCTGCGCAGATGCTTGTCCCACTCGCGTTCGAAGAAGCGGGCCGTGATCCCGGTGTCGATCGTGCTCCAGGGCATGGGTGTTGCTGCGCCAGACTCGCCCTGCGACCAGGGCAGTGGGCCGTCGAGCCCCCATTCCTTCGCGACGCGGAGCCACTCGCTGGCCGAGTTGTTCTCCATGTCCAGGATGGCGTGGGCGAGGCGCTGATCAGAGCGCGAGCAGATGTCGTCGATTCGGGCCCAGGTGGGGCTGTCGCCGCGCAGCTTGATGCCGCTGGTCTTGAAGGCCTCGCGGAGGATGCCGATTCGATGGCGGACGAGTTTGCCGTCGGTCTGAGGCAGGTGTTGGTAGGCAGTGGCCGGCTTGGGAACGAGCGGCCCGACGCTCATGACGAGTTCGGTGCCGTGGCCCCCGCTGTCGAGGCAGCGTTTGATCTCAAGGCCAAGGCGCGCCATCTCTTCCAGATCGGAGTCTTCCTCTTCCGGGAGCCCGGCCATGAAGTAGAGCTTGAGTCGATGCATCCCGGCGCCGCCGACATGGCCGGCGGCGCGGATGATGTCGTCTTGCGTGACGGCTTTGTTGATCTTGGCACGCATGCGCTCGCTGCCCGCCTCCGGGGCGAGGGTGACGGTGCGCGTGCCGCCGCGCGCGAGGACATCCAGTAGGGCGGGCTGAAGGTTGTCGACGCGGAGGGAGCTGACGGAGACCTGTGCGCCCTTCTTGTCGGCGGCGACGGCGAGCTCAACGAGGTCCGGGTGGTCGGCGACGGCGGCGCCCAGAAGACCGACGCGGTGCGACTGGGTCAAAGCGCGATCGACTTGGTCTAGGAGATTCTCTAGAGGTCGATAGCGGGGCGGCCGAAAGACGTAGCCCGCGATGCAGAAGCGGCAGCCGCGCCCGCAGCCCCGCGCCGCTTCGATGAGGGTCATGTTGGAGAGCGCGGTGTCGTCTGTGAGCACGGAGGACATGGCCTCGGTCTCGCCGATATCCCGGACCCACTGTCGTTCGACGCCGTCGGGTGCACCGAGGGCCGGGACGAAGAGGCCTGGGATCTTGGCGAGCGCGTGGAGCAGATCCGATCGGGATCCGCTGATATGGCTGCGGACCGTCTCGACGAGTTCGTCCAGGATTGGTTCGGCTTCACCGATCACGAAGGCATCGAAGCAATCCGCGAGCGGCATGGGGTTGGTGATCACGGCCGCGCCGCCGGCGATGACCAACGGCGATCGCTCGTCGCGGTGGGAGGCGAGGGCCGGGATTTTGGCCGCACGCAGCGACTGGACGACGTGGTAGTAGTCGATCTCGTAGGTCAGGGTGTAGGCGATCACGGGAAAGTCGGTCAGCGGGCGTTGCGATTCGATGGTGACCGGACCCGGATGTCGTGCATCGTCGGTAGGCGGGTCGTAGAAAGCGCGTTCGCAAACGACATCGGGGGAGGCGTTGAGCAGCCGATAGATCGCCTGCAGTCCCAGGTTGGACATGCCGATGTGATAGGAGTTGGGGTAGACGAGGGCGAACGGGAGGCGACCGCCCCAGTCCTTGATCGTGGGTCCAGTTTCGCTGGCGAGTCGCTCCCGAGCGATGTCGGCCGGGGTGGCATTGCTACGTGACGCAGGTTTGGGGGACACACCGCGGGTGCGTCGGGCGTTCGAGGACCGTGCCGATTTTCGGCTTGCGTTGCTGCTGCGTTTCGCCATTGGTCCCCAAATCGACCGAGGCGCCTGTTGGGGGCGCCTGACCCATGATTGAGCGTGCGAGATCAATCCATCTGTTCTGCAGTATAGGAAGTCGGATGACGCGACCAGGAGATGGGGGCAACAGAGTCCCGATATCCGCACGGCGGAGCTAGGAGAGGTCCATCTCCGATTCGCGGCGCGAGAGGACTTGATGGGCTTTGGACTGATCACGGTAGACCGTGATCCCCTTGCAACCCTCGCGCCAGGCGAGCGAATAGGCCTGGCCAATCTCGTCGCTAGTCGCGTCGCGGCGGAAATTGATCGTCTTGGAGACGGCGTTGTCGACATGGCGCTGGAAAGTGGCCTGCATGCGAACGTGCCACTCAGGGTCAATCTCGTGCGCGGTGACGAACACCGAGCATGCCTCAGCCGGCGCCGCGGGCCAGTCGGAGAGCGGCTCGCCGTGCAGCAGGTGGTCCTCGAGTTCCGCGCTCCACCAACCCTCGCTCGAAGCGACGGCGCGAAAGATGCGATTGCTGTCCGTGAGCTCGGTCAGGCTGCTGGGATCGTCCTCCGAGAGGTAGTGACGTCGCAAGAATGACAGCCCGTAGACCGGTTCTATTCCGCTCGAACAGCCAGCGATGATGCTCAGGGTGCCGGTCGGCGCGATCGTGGTTCGCGTGGCGTTTCTGTAGCGAGGTCCGTCCGGTGCGTAGATCGAGTCCTGCCAAGCGAGGAACACGCCGCGGTCCACGGCCAAGGCTTGCGACTGGTCGTTGGCGCGCTGGGCGATGAAGCGCATGAGGCGATCGGCCCACGCCAGGGCGTCCTCTGAGCTGTATGGGACGCGCAGCTTGAAGAGCAGATCGGCGAAGCCCATGATGCCGAGGCCAATCTTGCGGGTGCTGAGAGTGCGGTCGTGGATGGCGTCGGAGGGGTAGTGATTGACGTCGATCACGTTGTCGAGGAGGCGGACCGCGAGGTCGACGGTTTGCCCGAGACGACCCCAGTCGAGGTCGGTCGACGGTGCGGCGAGGTCCTGGCTGAGACTGAACTTCGAAACGTCGATCGATCCGAGGGTGCAGGACTCATAGGGCAGCAGTGGCTGCTCACCGCAGGGATTGGTGGACTCGATCGCGCCGAGCGCCGGCGTGGGGTTGTCGGCGTTGATGCGGTCGCTGAAGATCAGGCCGGGGTCGCCCGTCCGCCAAGCGCCCTCCACGAGTTGATCGAAGATGGCGCGCGCACTCCGCGTCTCAATCACCTCGCCGGTGCGGGGATTGGTCAGGGCGTAGTCGCGATCGGACTCGACGGCCTGCATGAACGCGTCCGTTACTGCGACGCTGAGATTGAAGTTGTGCAGGGATTCGCCGTCGGCCTTGGCTTGGATGAAGGCTTCGATGTCCGGGTGATCGACGCTGAGGATGGCCATGTTGGCGCCACGCCGCTTGCCGCCCTGTTTGATCGCGTCGGTGGCGGCATCAAAGACCCGCATGAAGGAAACGGGCCCGCTGGCGACGCCGTGGGTGCTGTGGACGATGTCATTGGCGGGGCGCAGGTGCGAGAAGGCGAAGCCGGTACCGCCGCCACTCTGGTGAATGAGCGCGGCGTACTTGAGGGTTTCGAAGATCTCGCTGAGCGAATCTTCCACGGGTAGCACGAAGCAGGCCGCGAGTTGCTGCGTCTCGCTTCCGGCGTTCATCAGGGTGGGGGAGTTGGGGAGGAACTCCAGGCGGGACATCGTGCCGTAGGCGGAGTCTTCAAAGGCCAGGCCTCCGCTAGGTTCCGCGTCTTCGATTTCGCGCCGCTCTGCGGAGACGAGACTGGCGGCGACCCGCCGGAACATGCCTTCGGGATCTTCGACGATCGCCAGGGTGTCGTCGCGTCGGAGGTAGCGGCGTGCCAAGACGACACGGGCGGCTTCCGTGAGTTCGATGGGAGCTGAGTTGGATCGGTCGTCCATGGTGGCATTCCTCGGCGGACTTCAGGCCTGGATCGCAAGGACGCCTGCTGGCGCGCTAGGTACGGCTCGGATCCGGTGCGGCTTCGGCGGGCCCGGCGGGGGGCGTCGCCGCGGATGTGGCGGGCAGGCGGGCGTGGCTGATACCGGGTAGCTGGGGCTGAGCGGAGGGTTCTTCCGACGCGCCGGTGGGTGCGTCGCGGATGGCGGCGAGTTCGCGTTGAAGGGCGTCGACGTCCGCCGGACGGCGGAAGACGGAGGCGAAACGGAAGGCGGCAACGGAGTCCACCCGGTGGATCAACTCGAGCGTCCACTCGCCGATTTCGTCGCTGGAGACTTCCTGACGAGCTTGATGGACAGCCCTGAGTCGGACCGCCTCGGCAATCCGATCGAGGTCGCTCTGCGGGATCGGCCGCTTGATGAAGGCGATACGAATGCCCTGCAGCAGCTTTTCCTTTTGGAATGGCTCCCGGCGTCCGTCGCGCTTGACGACGGACGGCTCCAGTTCCGCGAGGCGTTCGAAGGTGGTGAAGCGGAACTCGCACTGCTGGCACTCGCGGCGCCGACGGATGGCGCCATCGTCGGTGCCCCGGGAGTCGATCACTCGGGTGTTACTCTCGCAGTTGGGACAGTCCATATGGGGATGCTAACGGAAACCGCCGCAAGATTTTGGGTTCCAGTGTCGACAGGGCACAACATATGGGACGAAGAGGCAGGAGGAGGGTGGAGGGTGGAGATTGAATACTGGCTCTTGAACTGATTCCTGAACTGGTCTTGAAGAAGACGAGGGGCGACGGCATCTCCCGAACCGTCGCCCCCCTTGGTCGTGCTAGCTCACTCTGTGGAGCCACGCATGTTCGGCGAGTCCCACCTCCTGTTCTGTTTCACGCTGCCTCAACATGTTTACTGCGCAGCCACTCGGCGCTTGCGCAGGAAGGCAGGCAGGTCAAGGTCCTCACCGTCCATGCCCAGTTCGTCGAGCATGTCGGAGGACCAGCGGTCTTCGTTTTGGGTAACCATGTCGATGGTCGTCAGGGTCTGGCCGTGGAAGCCGGTGGCGATGACCGTGATCTTGACGTCGTCATCGCTCATGGTGCGATCGATGGCGGTGCCGAAGATGATCTCCGCATCCGGATCCACCATCTCCTGGATGACTTTGGCAGCCATATTGAGTTCCATGAGCCCGAGCGTGCCGGACGAGGTGACGTTGTAGAGGACGCGGCGGGCGCCGGTGATGTCGGTCTCGAGCAGCGGGCTGGTGATCGCTTCTTGGGCGGCCGAGACGGCGCGGCCCTCGCCGGAGCCCCTGCCTATCGCCATCAGCGCGTGGCCACCTTCGCCCATGATCTTTTTGACATCGTTGAAGTCCAGATTGACTTCGCCCGGCACCGTGATGACGTCCGAGATGCCTTGGATCCCTTGGCGGAGGACGTCATCCGCCTGGCGGAAGGCTTCCGACAGCGGGAGGTCTTCTTCGCTCAGATGGAGGAGCCGATCGTTGGGGATCGTGATCACCGTGTCGGCGTGCTCTTGCAGTTTCGCCAGGCCGATTTCGGCCGCTTCACGACGCCGGGCCCCTTCGAAGGCGAATGGCTTCGTGACCACCGCGATCGTCAGCGCGCCCGCTAGCTTTGCCACCTCCGCGACCACTGGAGCCGCGCCGGTGCCGGTGCCGCCACCCATACCGGCGGTGACGAAGACCATGTCCATGCCCTTGACGGCTTCCTGGAGCTCCGCACGGCTCTCGTCGGCGGACTTCGCTCCCTTCTCAGGGTCGCCGCCGACACCGAGCCCGCGCGAGATCTTGTCGCCGATGCGGATAGTTTCTGGAGAATTGGAGAGCTGGAGTTGTTGGGAGTCTGTGTTGACCGCGAGGAAGTGCACGCCGTTGATGCCTTCGTCGATCATGCGGTTAACTGCGTTGCAGCCCGCACCGCCAACGCCGATCACCTTGATTGGCGGGAGGCCATCTCTGTCGCCTGCGAACGTCATCTGGGTCTGCACCTTTCCGGGTTGCGCACGGATTACTGGCTCGTACTTGGTCTGATCTGTCATTCCGTCATTTCCGCCCTCTGTCTTGGTCCCGCCGCGGCCGCCATCCGCGAAGAGCGCTCCTTGTTGAACTCGGTCCGGATCGGTCATTGCGGCAAGAACACCCTCCCAATCCGGCCCATGCTGCGGAACAGGTCCAGCACGCCTGGGGCTTTGGGCATCGAGAGCCGGAGGGGCTGGCCCGCCGACTCGAATCCGTCTGTCATCCAACGCAGAGCGCCAAGCGTGGAGGCGAAACCCGGGGTGGAGATCTGGTCGACGAGGCCATACACCTCGTCGACCGCGCCGACTCTTGCGGGCAGGGTTGTGAGCTCTTCAATCAGCCGGGTGATGCCGGGGAGATCGGCGGTGCCGCCGGTGACAATGATTCCCGCGGAGATGGCGTCGGCTTGGCCGGCGCGCTTCACCTCCAGTAGGGCCATCGTCACGATCTCCTCAACTCGCGCCTGGACGATTTCGGCGATGAGTTGGCGCGAAAACTCCCGCTCCGGCTCCTGCCCGAAGGCCGTGAGATGAATCTCTTCGTTGCCTGCGTCCGCCACCAGCGCCGAGGCGTACTGGGTCTTGGTCTCCTCCGCGATCTGGAAGGGACAGCGCAGGCCAACGACGAGGTCGCGGGTGACGTTCACGCCCCCGATGGGTAGCGACGCCGTGTGGACGATGGATCCCTCCTGATAGATGGCGATGTCCGTGGAGCCGCCGCCGATGTCGAGGTGGACGGCACCCTCCTGCATCTCCTCCGGCTGCAAGACCGCCGCCGACGCGACGACGGGCCCGGCGAGCAGGGCGTCGACTTGAACACCGGCATTTTCGACGCACTTCGTGAGGTTCTGGATATTGCTGACGGCGCCTGTCACCAGGTGCATCTCCACGTCCAGGCGTTGCCCGTGCATCCCTTCCGGATCACTGACCCGGTCTTGCCCGTCGACGACGAAGTAGCGGGGGAGGGCGTGGAGCATTTCGCGGTTGCTCTTGAGGCTGATGGTGCGCGCGGCGTCAATGACGCGCTGGATATCGTCCCCGCCGATCGGTTGCCCCGGATCGGGAATGGCGACGATACCGCGGTTATTGAGCGAGGAGAGGTGGGCGCCCGAGAGCACCACCGCCGCCGAGAGGATGCGGGTGCCGCTCGATCGTTCCGCCTTTTCGACCGCGGTCTGGATCGCCGCTGACGCCTTCGCGATATTGCTGATCTGGCCCTTCTCGACACCGGTTGAAGGCGCGACGCCCACGCCGAGCACGCGAAGGGTGTCCCGTTCGCTGATATCGCCCACGATGGTGGCGATCTTGGCGCTGCCCACATCGATCACGGCGAATGCCGCACCTTTGGCCATGAGTCCGTTCCTTTCCCTGCCGGGCGCTGTGGCCCGAATTACTCGTGTAGGTCGCTGGTCCTCCCCGGATCAGCGGGTCCATCCATTCCGGCCGCTACGGCTCAAGGATCCGAACCGCCCGCCCCAAGCCCAAGCCGATCTCTACCGAAGGCCGGGTCCCGAAGCGCAGATCGGCAATGAGCAAGGGCTCGCCGCGTCGCTGTGCTTCGAGTTCCAGCTCTTCCCAAACGCTGTACTTGAAGTCGAACCCGTCCGCGCCGCCAAAGGTGACGCGCCCATGTTGGGTGATCACGGTGAGCCCAGTTTTTAGGGCCCACTCAAAGCCAAGAACACGGGGACCGTTGTGTGGTTGCTGCACCCCGATCAGACGCCGGATGAGATCGATGGCTTCGAGGTCGACGTGAGTCCCGGCGCGAATTGCGGGCAAGGACGAGACCTGGCGCACGGTGACGCTGTTGGCTGGAGGATCAAAACCCTCCAGCACCACGCCTTCGGCGTCGATAGCCCAGGCGCGGCCGCCGGCTTCCCAGCCTGCCCAGGGGGTGCGCTCCTGCACGGTGATGCGGACACCGTTGGGCCAGACCCGATCGATCGTGACGTCCGCGATGAGTGGTTGGGTCAGGATTCGTTCCCGTGCCTCGCTGAGATTCGAAAGGAGGATGTGCTCGCCGCGGAGTCCGCTGAGCTGTGCGACCGACTCCCGCGAGACGTTTTCGGTGCCGTGGATTGCGACTGATCGGATCTCGAGCAGGGGAGAGTTGAGGACGACCATCGCCGCGGCGAAGACGGTGGCGAGGGAGATAGTGAGGATCACCCAGCGCCAACGCGGTAACGGGATGCTGAGCCGGACGCTGTCCTCCGACGTGGGCGCGTTAGCGTAATCGGAACCCCGGCGCGTTCTTGGAACGGGACTCTCCGGCGCCAAGGATCCTCCCAGGCGCGAGGAGCGTGACGAGGGACGTCGCTTAGGCCACATGGTGCGTCTCCTCATGTCGAGCGAAGGCCAGGTCCACGAGCCGCGCGATCAGAGACGCGAAATCCAAGCCGGCCTCCGTCCAGAGCCGAGGGAACATGCTGACGTCAGTGAAACCCGGGATCGTGTTGATTTCGTTGAGCCAGATCTCGTAGTCGGCGTCGACGAAGAAGTCGACGCGGGCCATGCCGGCGCAATCGATCGCTTGGAAGGCGGCTCGCGCTTGGGCCCGGATCGTATCGGCGACCGAGGCCGGGAGATCGGCGGGAGCGATCAGTGTGGTGCCAGCGTCGGCATACTTGGCGTCGTAGTCGTAGAACTCGTGGGTGAACGTGATTTCGCCCAGGGGAGAGGCTTCTGGGTCCTCATTACCCAGCACCGCGCATTCGATCTCGCGTCCGTCGATCCCCTGCTCAATCAGGATGCGGCGGTCGTGATGGAAGGCGTCTTCGATGGCGGGGGCTAGCTCTTCGCGTGAGTGGACCTTGCTGATGCCCACGCTGCTGCCCCCGTTCGCAGGCTTGGTGAACAGGGGATAGCCGAGGTCGGCGACGTCACGCGCGACGGCTTGGGGATCGGCAAGCCAGTCATGGCGAGTGAGGAGGCGATAGGGGACGACCTGAATTCCGGTGCGAGCGATCATCGTCTTCGTCAGCTCTTTGTCCATCCCTACGGCGGATGCGGCGACGCCGGCTCCGACGTAAGGCAAGTCAGCGAGCTCGAAGAGACCCTGGAGCGAGCCGTCTTCGCCGTTCTGGCCATGCACGAGTGGGAAGGCGACCTCGACGCTGGCGAGCGTTTCGAGGGCTTGTGGCCGTGCCAGGACGCCGACGCCCTCGGCGCCGACGACTTCCTCTGGCGCGCCGCCATCGATGAGATCGAGCAACTCCTGTGTTTCGGAGGGACGCATCCAGGCGCCCTGCCGGGTGATGCCGAAGGGCACGATCTCGAATCGCTCAGGGTCGATGGCGCCCATGACGGCACGCGCGGATCGAACCGAAACGGCGTGCTCGGTGGAAGCCCCTCCGAAAACGATGCCAAGTCGGGTTCGGCCAGAGGTCATGCCAATCCCTCCCCCACCAGCGCCACTTCGGGCTGTAGTTCGATGCCGAATTGATCGCGCACGCGCGACTGTGCGAGCCGGATCAGGGCCGTCAGGTCGTCACTCGTGGCCTGGCCCACATTGAGGAAGTAGTTGGTGTGGACCTCGCTGACCTGAGCGTCGCCGATGCGATGCCCGCGTAGGCCGACTTGGTCGATCAGCCACCAGACGGGATGTGCGTCGGGGTTTTTGAACGTCGATCCCGCATTGCGCCCACGCGGTGCCGATGCCTTGCGCTTCGTTTCGAGTTCGTCGATGCGGGCAAGCGCGGTAGCCGCGTCAATCGGATCAAGATCGAACGTCAAATCGAGCACGACTTGTTCTTGGAGAAGGCCGCGGGTGAAGGCACTGGAGCGGTAGGCGAGCCCGAGATCGGAGGCCTGCACCACCTCTTCGCGCCCATCGGGATGGAGAAGCGTCACGGAGCGGAGGGCGTCGGCGAGACAGCCGCCGTAGGCGCCCGCGTTGTAGACCACCGCGCCGCCCAGGGTTCCGGGGATGCCCGCTGCCCACTCCAGGCCCGAGAGGCCGCCGCGGGCGACGTGGCGGGTGAGCGAGGCGAACGGAACCCCTGATTCCGCCGTGAGGACGAGATCGTCCGTGCCGGAGACAGGCTCTCCGATCACGTTGGCCTTGTTCTCCAGGACCACGCCGCGGATGCCCGCATCGCTGACGAGAATGTTGGAGCCGGATCCCAGGACAAACACAGCTGCGTCCGCTTCGCGCGCCGCGAGGGTGGCGCGGGTCAATTCGGCACGGCTGGCGGCGACGACGTAGAAGTCCGCGGGACCACCGACGCCGAAGGTCGTATGGCGCGACATCGCTTCGCCTTCTCGCACGTCGGCGATGGCCTGGAGGTCGTCACGCAAAGTCATGACTCCTCCAGGTGGGCGACGATTGTGGGGCCGGTCTGTTCGATGTCACCGGCGCCCATGGTGAAGATGACATCGCCCTCTTTGGCGCTCTCCGCAAGGCGTTTCGCAGCTTCATCTAGCGGGCCCAGATAGATGGCCCCGGGCTTGCTGATCCGCGCAGCGAGATCGACGGCGGTGAGGCCGGCGTCTGGCGTTTCGCGCGCCGCATAGGTGTCGGCGAAGTAGAGCTGATCAGCATCGTGGAAGCAGGTCTGGAAGCCTTTCAGCAGATAGGCGGAGCGGCTGTAGGTGTGGGGCTGGAAGAGGACGACCAAGCGGCGACCGGGGAAGCGCTCGCGCGCCGCGGCAATGGTCGCTGCAATCTCCGTGGGGTGATGCGCGTAGTCGTCGATGACCGTGACGCCGCGGACTTCCCCTTGCAGCTGGAAGCGTCGGCGTACTCCGGAGAAGCTGCCGAGCGCGCTCTGCACCGCGTCGATCGTGGCGCCGTTTTGCAGGGCCGCGGCCGCTGCGGCGAGCGCGTTCCGCACATTGAACTCGCCCGGCACGGTCAGCGACACCTGAGCGAGTGTTTCGCCGTCGCGCTGGAGGTCGAACTTGGTGCCTGTGGTTGATGCGGCGAGATTCGCCGCCGCCCAGGTCCAGTTGCCGGAGTTCGCGAGACCAAAGGATTGAGTTTGGATGTCGGGGCGCGCGTCGATCAGGCGCGTCATGAGCGGAGCGAGACAACCCGATTCACCGCCAAGGATGAGGGTGCCGCTCAGCACCAGAGTGGAGGCGTACTGAAGGAATGCCTCGTGAAGCGCCTCTTCGGTCAGGTAGTAGTCGAGATGATCGGCTTCGAGGTTGGTGATCACGGCGAAGGCCGGGCGGTATTCGTGGAAGGCGCGCCCGTATTCGTCGGCTTCGAGGACGATCGCGTCGCCGGTCCCTCGCGCAGCGTGAGTAGCGAGATCCGCGGGCTCCCCGCCGAGAATGAAGGAGGGATCGAGCCCGGCTTCGCGCAGGATGAGGGTCAGCATGGTGGAGGTCGTCGTCTTGCCATGGCTGCCTGCGACGGTGAGGGTCGTATGGTCCTCGGCGATCCGGGAGACCATTTCGGCGCGGGTGATGACTTCACGCTGCTGGCTGGTTGCGGCGATGAGTTCGGGGTTGTCGTCTTTGACGGCGACGGTCCGGACGATCAAATCAGAGTCGCCGATGTTGGTGGTGTTGTGGCCGATGGTGATCGTTGCACCGCGACTGGCCAGCTCATCGGTGAGGTGGCTTGCGATGAGATCGGAACCGCTGACGCGAACACCATCATCCAGCAGGATGCGGGCGAGGCCGCTCATGTGGATGCCCCCGATCCCCACGAAGTGCACATGTTGAGGGTTAGTCACGACGGACCTCCCACAACACTTCGGCGATGCGCTCGGCGGCGTCGATACGGGCTTTGGCGGCGGATCGACGCCGCATCTCCGCCAGGCGTTCACTGTCTTCGAGGATGCTGCGGGTGGTTCCAAGCAGTTCGGTGGCGACTTTGGCATCGTCCACGACGACGGCGGCGCCCGCGTCGGTCAGAGCTTGGGCATTGTGGCGCTGGTGCCCCCCCGCTCCAGGCAGTGGGATGAGGATGGAAGCAAGTCCGGCGGCCGGATACTCCGCGAGGACCGAGGCTCCGGCGCGCGAGATGGCGAGGTCGCAAGCGGCCATCGCCGTGGGAAGTTCGTCGCCGAGATAGTCGATGGGTTGGTAGCGGTGGCGAAGTTCTTCCGGCAGGTCTTCGCGGCGCTGCGCCATGTGGCGGGCGTCTTTTTCACCGGTGACGTGGATGAGCTGCGCGAAGCTGACCCATTCCTCGAGGTTGTCGTCGATGGCGGCATTGATTTGGTGCGCGCCCTGGATCGATCCGCTGACCAGGATCGACGGTGTGCCGTTGAGTCCGAAACGGGCACGAGCCATGGGTCGGTCGATCTCATTGAAGACCGGCCGCAGCGGATACCCCGTCGCCGTGCCCTTGTTGGCGGGCAGGCGGTGGAGGGATTGGGCTTCCGTCACGCAGACCTTGGTTGCGATGCGGGTGAGCAGACGGATCGCCCAGCCGGGTTCGATGTCGGGCTGAAAGACGACGATAGGCCGCCGGTTCAGCCAAGCGGCAAGGCCGACCGGGACGCTGGCGTAGCCGCCGGTGAGCAAGACGGCATCGGGGCGGAAGTCGCGGATGATGCGGACGGCATCCCAGACCCCTACGCCCATCGTCGCGAGCGACCAGGCTTTGCTCAGGGCGTGGCGGCCACGCACGCCGCGCGAGGCGACGACCCTGAAACGAATACCGGCCTCCGGCACGATGCGCGATTCAACGCCGGTCTCGGTGCCGACATATAGGAGGTCGAGATCTTCGTGGATGTGATCGCGTAGGGCGCTGGCCACCGCCAAGGCGGGAAAGATGTGCCCACCGGAACCGCCGCCGCCGAGGAGGAGCTTCATACGGCGCCCTCCCGTCCGCTGGCTTGGATCGCGGACTGGGATTGCAGCTCCGGTTCGATCGCGGTTGAGGGGGCGTCCTGGCTGAAGGGACGGAGGACGTAGTCGCGCAGGCGTCGGCGCGGCTCTTGCTCGCGATACTCCTCCCGTTCTATGGAGTACCGGGAGACGCTGACTAAGACACCGCCCGCGGCCAGGGTGGCGACCAGCGCGGAGCTGCCGAAGGAGATCAGCGGCAAGGGGATACCCGTGAGCGGGATGGTGCGGGTGACGCCGCCGATGTTGAAGAAGGCCTGTGTCGCGAACCAGATGACGACCCCCATTGCCAGCAGGGTGCCGAACTGATCGGGCGCCTTCGAGGCAATGCGGATGCCCCGGTAGATGAGGAAAGCGAAGAGGAAGAGGATCAAGATCGCCCCGAGGAAGCCCACCTCTTCGCCGATGATGGCAAACACGCCGTCCGTATGTGCCGAGGGCACATAGAAGAATTTTTGACGGCTCTCGCCGATGCCGACGCCCGTGAGACCTCCGCTGCCCAGCGCGATGAGCAGTTGCAGAATCTGGAAACCGCCGGCTTCCGGGTCGGACTCAGCCGAGATGAACTGGGTGAATCGGTCTAGGCCGTAGCCGAAGAGACCGATGATGCCGAAGAGCACCGTGCCGCCGCCGAGGATCAGCACGACGATGTGTTTCAACGCGGCTCCGGCGATGAAGAACAGTCCGCCCGCGATGACTGTGATGGTGACGGCGGTTCCTAGGTCGGGCTCGGCCATGATCAGGAAGCCGATGAAGCCCACGATGACGGAGAAGGGGAGGACGCCAAGAGTGATGTGGCGAATCGCATCACCGCGACTGGAGAGCCAGGCCGCGATATAGATGACGATGGCGAGCTTGGCGATCTCGGACGGCTGGATCGGCGGCGCGGAACCGAATTGGATCCAGCGTTGCGCGCCATTCTGTGAATGGCCGATGCCCGGTGTGATGACTGCCAGCAGGAGCAGTACGGCGCCCGCCATGATCAACGGGCTCCAAGCGCGGAGTCGCCGATAGTCGAGCAGGGCGAAGAAGATGAAGGCCACCGCGCCGATGCCTGCGCCTAGCAGTTGGCGTTTGGCGAAGAAGCGCGGGTCGCCAAAGAGTTGTTCGCCGACCGCGAAGGAGGAGCTGAAGACGAAGATCAGGCCCACAAGCGTGAGCGTCATGACGGCGGCGATCAGCGACCAGTCGGGGGCGCCGCCGGTGCGACGGCCGGTCTCCTCCGTGAGCTTTCCGACGCGGGGTGCTGTAAAGGCGTCAATCCGGGCCATCTACGCTCCCTTCTGTGCGGTCGGGGCGGCTGGCTCCGTGTTCGCTGCCAGCGCCGCAAAGTGATCACCGCGGGCTTCGAAATTTGCGTAGGCGTCAAAGGAGGTTCCGGCGGGGGCAAGCAGTACGGCATCGCCGCGCTCGGCGAGGCTCGTCGCCAGGGTCATCGCGGAGGCAAGGTCATCGACGATGTTGATCGAGGGGGCACTGGAGTCCGCTGCCCAGGCATCCTGAAGTCCCTTAGCGAAGACAGATCCAGCTTCGCCGAAGCAGACGATGGCTCGACAACGCTCTTTCGCTTCAGTGGCGAGCATGTCGAGCGGGAGGGTCTTCTCACGGCCTCCTAAGAGGAGGACGACCGGCTGATTGAGACTGCGAAGCGAGGCCACGACGCGCTCGGGCGCGGTCGCGATGGAATCGTCGATGTAGAGGACGCCGTCGATCTCAGCGACCGTCTGCAGACGGTGGTCCACGCCGGGGAAGGCCCGAATCGCGTTCGCCATGGATGGGGCGTCGAGGTCCGAGGCAGCGCCAATGGCGACCGCGGCGAGAACGTTGAGCAGGTTGTGGTCGCCGGGGATCTGGATCTCTTCGATGCCGCAGATGTCGACGGATCCGGTCTCGCTTTGCCAGACAACGCGCGTCCGATCGATCGTCGCGCCGGGTCCGTCGAATCCGGCGCGACCGAACTGAACGACTCGGGCGGACGTGTCTGAGGCGAAGCGATGCGCGACATCGTTGTCGGTGGGCAAAACCACGATGTCCGCTGGACTTTGATACCGGACGAGATTGCGTTTGAGATCGACGTACGCGCCCCAACTGAACTGGTCGAGGTGGTTGGGTGTGACGTTGAGAACCGCGGCGAGATGAGGGCTGCGATCCGTCCGGACGAGCTGGGTGTGGCTGACTTCGAGAACGACGTCCGTTTCCACGTCGATGCTCGCCAGGCCCGAGAGCAGGCCATTGCCGATGTTGCCACCAACGAAGACCTTGCGCCCCGCCGCGCGGAACATCTCGCCCACGAGGGTGGTGGTCGTCGTCTTGCCGGCGCTGCCGGTGATGCCGATTGCGGGCACGGGGCAGCGCCGGAGGAAGTGCCGCATCATCGCGGTGATGGGAACACGCGTCTCGCGAGCCGCCTGCACAAGCGGCAGGGAGTCGGGGATGCCCTGACTGACGAAGAGGACGTCGATGCGGGTCGCCAAGTCGGGATCGTTGTTCGAGAGCGAGAGGGGGATGTCGCGCAAGACGTCGAGACGTTCGCGGAGCGCACCCGCGTCACGACGATCGGAGACGATGATCTTCGCCGCCCCCTCCTGGTGCAGGAAGCGGACGATATCGAGGCCTTCCACGCCCAAGCCAACGACACCGACGCGCAGCCCTCGGAAGCTCTGAGGCTCCTCAGGGGCATGCGCTGTCGTCTTGGGTGTTGGCACGGTCGTCATCTTTCTTAGACCTGGAGAGCCAGGGCAACGCCGACGATGGCGCCGGCGATTCCCACCAGCCAGAACCGCGTCACGATCTGCGGTTCCGACCAGCCCAGGAGTTCGAAGTGGTTGTGGATGGGGGCCATGCGCAGGACGCGTTTGCCGCCGCTGTATTTGAAGTAGCCGATCTGGATGATGTCGCTGAGCGCTTCGATTACGAAGACGATGCCGATGACTGGCAACAGCAGCCAGTGCCCCGTCATCAGCGCGACGATGCTGAGGCTCCCGCCCAGTGCGAGTGCTCCGGTGTCTCCCATGAAGACCTGCGCGGGGTGCGCGTTGTACCAGAGAAAACCCAGCACCGCGCCGACGGTGGTGAAGGAGAAGCGGACGAGAAAGTCCTGCTCCTGACCGATGGCAATCACACCAAAGGCGGCGATGGCGATGGCGACCGTGCCGCCAGCTAGAGAGTCGAGACCGTCGGTGATGGCGACGGAAGTCGTCGTAGCCATGATGGTGACGATGGCGATGAGGATGTAGACCGGACCCAGGTCGTAGCTGCCAGCCCAGGGGATATTGATGCTTTCAATGTCCAGGGCGAAAAAGAGGACGAGGCTGGCGCCCAAAGCAAAGAGGAAGATCAGGAGCACTTTCAGCCGCCAGCTGAGGCCGGCGTAGCTGTTGCCCACGATGGTGCCCATGTCGTCGATGGCGCCGATGCCACCGAGCACGACGATCGTGAACAGCGGCAACAGGATCGATTCGCGGTCAACGACGTTGGTCGCCAACGTCAGTCCGATCACCGTGAAGAAGATCAGGAGCCCGCCCATGGTGGGGGTGCCGGCCTTGACGTGATGCGTCTGCGGCCCCTCATCGCTGATGGCCTTGCCGAGGGAACGGGATTGCAGCCAGCGAATCAGGAACGGGCCAAGCGCCAAAGCGATCAAGAAGGCGATTCCGGCTGTCGCGAGGGAGAACGTCGTCATGGCGTGCCCTCCGCTGAGATGAGGGCTTCGACCATCTCCTCGAGATGCATCCCGTAGGAGGCCTTGACCAGGACCACGTCGTCCCCGCCAATCTCTTGGCGCAGCATGCGCGTGGCATCTCCCTGCTCTTCGAACCACTGAATCTGGCTATGACCAGCGTCCCAAGCGCCGTCGGCGACGCCGCGTGCGCGGGTCCCCACGGCGATGAGGCGGTCGCATCGATCGACGGCGTAGGCGCCGACCTCGCGATGGCTATCGTCTTCCTCACTGCCGAGTTCAAGCATGTCGCCAAGAACGGCGATGCGGTTGCCGGGCATTTCGGCCAGAACGTCGAGCGCCGCTCTCATCGAGAGGGGCGCAGCATTGTAGGCATCGTCGAGGAGGAGGGCGCCGGAGTAGGAGCGGCGTGGTTTCAGGCGGCTACCCGCTTCAATGTTGGCGAGCGCTTCAACGATCTCCTTGATCGTCATCCCGGCGGTGGTGGCGACCGCGGCCGCCGCGAGTGCCGTCATCACTTGATGAGAGCCGATTAGCGGCGTCTGGACCGCGGCTGAATCGTTTGCTAGGTGCAGGGTGAAGCGAATGCCCTCGAGTCCATCGGTCTTCACCTCCGAAGCGCGCACATCCGCGTCAGCACTGAGGCCGAACCACAAGACACGAGCCGAGGTCCGATCCGCCATGCGGCGGACCCGCTCGTCGTCGGCATTGAGGACGGCGATGCCATCGCCCGGAAGGCGAGCGGGCAGGAGTCCCTTGATCTCTTCGGTCGCATCGAGTGAGCCGAAACGTTCGAGATGGGTCGGCCCCACGTTGGTGACGATGCCGATGTTTGGGCGGGCGGTTTCGGTGAGCAGTTCCATTTCGGCGCGGTCGTAGGGCCCCAGTTCCATCACGGCCCAATCGTGTTCCGGGCCCAGGGCGAGAAGTGCGAGTGGCAGTCCGATGTCGCTGTTGAAGTTGCGCGGGCTCTGGAAGACCGCGTGCTTGTGGCTGAGAACCTGGGCGACCGCTTCGCGCGTGGTGGTCTTGCCGACGCTCCCGGTGATCCCGATCACACGTGCCTGCTGTCGGCTGCGCCAGCACTTGGCAGCGCCTTGTAAGGCCGCGAGCGGGTCATCGGCAAGGAAGGCCCGCGCGCCGTCGGGTAGCGACTCGGGGAGGAGGCGGCTGAGAATGCCGGTAGCGCCGCCGTTTAGCGCATCGACGATGAACTTGTGCCCGTCCGTGTGCTCACCCTTGAGGGCGACGAACAGATCGCCTGTTTCGACTTTGCGCGAGTCGATGACGACATCGTGGAACGGCACGCTGGGAAGCGGTCCAGGATCGTTCTGTAGCCGTTCGCCCAGAACGTCGGCGAGGTCGCGAGGGCTAATCATTGATCCCCCCGAACGCGGCGGTGGTCGCTTCGTCCTCCGTGAAGTCGAGGGGGGTGGCGATTTCGATATCGCCTTGGAAGGCGTCGTCATTGAACGGATCGAGGTCGTCGTTTTGAGTCGGAGAATCGCCGGCGGTGGCGCTATCGTCGGTCCGTTCGGTTTCGTCTGCTCGGTCCGCGCGCTCTTGCTTCGCAGCTTCCGTGCCGGTCTCTTCCAAAACGGGATCGAAGAGGGAGGGCGTGGCGACGTAGGCCGTGGGCGGCGCTCCCACGATGGGGAGGATGTCTTCCATGATCGCGCCGAAGATGGGCGCCGCGACGACTCCGCCGAATCGTTCGTACTCCGTCTCACCTTGAGGGCGATCGATCTTGACCAAGACGACGACTTTAGGGTCGTCGGCGGGGGCGAAACCCGCGAAGGAGGCGATGAACTCGCCCTCCAGATAGGCGCCGTCCTCGGCGACATCGGAGGTCCCCGACTTTCCGGCGATCGGCCAACCCGGGACCTGAGCCGGATGACCATCCACGCCATCAACGACCGCCTGCATCATGCGTTGCAACGTGAGCGCGGTGTCTTCCTGAAGGACCCGCCGTTCGACTACGGACGGAACGGCGCGGACCCCTTCATCGGTGATGACGGCGCGGATGAGCCGCGGTCGCACCAGATTGCCGCCGTTGGCAATGGCCGAGTAGGCCCGGACGATCTGGAGCGGCGTGACCGAGATGCCCTGGCCAAAGGAGTTCGTGGCAAGGTCGACAGGCGACCAGAAGAGATTGCCCGGCTCTTTGACGATGCCGGGCGCTTCGCCCGCGAATCCGGCGTTGGTCACCTCACCAAACCCGAATTGGTTGATGTACCAGTAGAAGAGGTCGGTCCCGGTATTCTGGGCGACCCAAGCCGTTCCGGTGTTCAGCGATCGCTGCAGCACTTGGGTCATCGTCTGCTGACCGTGGAATGAGAGATCGAAGTTTCGGATCGTGCGGGCACCGATGACGATGGCGCCCGTGTCGACGAAGGTGGTGTTGGGGTTGACGATGCCGGAGTCCAGGGCGGCCGCCATGGTGAACACCTTGAAGACGGACCCCGGCTCATAGAGATCGGCCACCGCACGATTGCGGAACAAGGAGAAGTCCAAGTCGTTGGCGGTGAGATCCAGGTTGGTGACGTCGAAGGTCGGGGCGGAGGCCATTGCGAGAATGTCGCCGGTGTGGGGCTCCATGATCAGGATGGTGCCGCCACTCGCGCCGGTTTCCTCCAGGGCGCGGATGAGGTGATCTTCAGCGATGCGTTGCAGGGTGCGGTCGATCGTGAGGACAATGTCGGCGCCTGGCTGAATCGGATCGATGGCCTGTGCGCCGAAGGGGATGGGATTGCCGATGCTGTCCCGTTCGAAAACGATGCGGCCGGGCTGACCACTGAGCACGGCATCGAAGTCGAATTCGAGCCCGGCGAGTCCGTTGTTGTCGCGGCCGATGAAGCCCAGGACCTGGCTTGCCAGCGCACCCTCTGCGTAGCGGCGGGAGCTGGAAGGCGTGACCTTGACGCCGGGCAGGCCATCGTCGATGACACGTTCGCCCAAGCCAAAGGGCACGTTGAGCGCGAGGAGGACGTCCCGCCCAGAACCTGACTGCACGATGCCGCGTACCTGATCCTCCGTCACGCCCAGGAGCCGCGAGAGCGTCCCTACAGCGAAACGCTCATTGTCGGCATCGAGTTCCCAGGCCTCGGCATCGACGTGGATTTCCCAGGTGTCGATGCCGGTCACTAAAGGGAAGCCGTTGCGATCAAGGATCGCGCCGCGAGGAGCATCCACGGACTGCGTCCAGAAGTGGGTATCGCGGGCTTGGGCTTCATAGCTCTGATGGTCAAGGATTTGGACCTGAACGAGGCGCAGGATGAGGAGCGCCGCAGCACCGGCGAAAACCAGCATCAGGACGCGCATGCGCCATGGGCTCACGTGTGAGCGAACCATGGTTCCTCATTCCATCCAATTTCGCTCCCCACGACCGACGCGAAGCGAAATTGCTGCGAGGCGTCATCATTCGGGAGGATGGCGACGCCCGCCCACGCATCAGCGCAGGACGAAGACGTCAAACAGCGTCTGCCACCAGGGCAGCGTTTCCACCAATTCCAGATCTTGCTGCGGTAAGAACCGGGCCGGGAGCAACCGCGGGGGCGGCGTCTCCTTCACGGTGAGTACGACCGTCGGTCGTGCTGGGACAAGGTTGAGCCGTGTCTGCGCGACGTCCGCCACGCGGTTGAGGGCGGACAATTCGCCGACCTGGGAGGCCAAGAGACGCACCTCCGCTTGGAGCCGCGCACGGTCCCGTTCAAGCCCACGCTGGGAGGCCGCGGCAGAGGTTGCATCACTGGTTTGAAGGACAGGGAGAAGGGCCGCGAAGGCGATGCCGATCACGCCGATCCACACCGCAATCGGGAGTCGACCACGCTGAACGGGGCGGACCCGCCGTAGGGCGCGGCTCCCCAAGGATCCGCTTCGGATACCGAGGCCTGGCCCCGCCTTGAGTCCTGGCAGAGGCAGAGCACTTGAGCGGCGCATGGCTAAAGAACCTCGGCGGCCCGGAGCCGTGCGCTGCGACTGCGCGGGTTGCGCTGCACCTCGTCCGGGGTGGGACGGATTACTTTCTTGGTCAGAGTCCGGTACGTGGCATCTTCCCCCCGGGAATGATCCCGGAAGAAATTCTTCACGATGCGGTCCTCGTTCGAGTGGAAAGACAGGATCACGATGCGTGATCCAAAGCCGAGCAGGCCGTGGGCCAGGGCAAGGAAGTCGCTCAGTCGCCGAAGCTCCTGATTGACTGCCAAGCGAAGGGCCAAGAAGGTTTTGGTGGCGGGGTGAACTCTACTAATTGGAATGGATCGGCTCTTCCCCACGGCCTGCTCGACGGCTTTGGCTAGGTCATGTGTGGACGTCAACGGTCGACGCTCCACGATGGCGCGCGCGATGCGGCGGGATCGCCACTCATCTCCGTACTCGTAGAGGACGCGTGCCAGTTCCTCTTGCGAGTATTCGTTCACAATGTCCGCCGCGGTGAGTTCCGCGTCCGGACCGAAACGCATGTCGAGGGGCCCCTCCCGTTGGAAGGAGAAGCCACGCTCGGGCCTGTCCAGCTGGATACTGGAGATCCCGAGATCGCAGAGGACGCCGTTGGCGGGGACCATCTCGGTGGTCTCCTCGGCGACTTCCGCCAGATGATCGAAGTAGCTTTGTCGAAGTACGAAGCGCCCTGGATAGGCCGCGAGCCGCTGCTCCGCGATCTCCAGAGCCTGAGGGTCCGCGTCGACGCCGAGCAATCGGCCGTCCGGCCCCGAGGCGTCGAGGATGGCGGCGCTGTGCCCCCCGGCACCGACGGTGCAGTCGATGTAGCGGCCGCCGGACTGAACGTTGAGATAGTCCAAGACTTCGTCCACCATCACGGAGGTGTGGGGCGCGGATGAGCTGGAGGTCGGTGGCGTCGTCATGACGTCGCTCGCTCCTGCGCTTCGAGATTCGATGCGTAGTCGCGTTCGACCGCGACCGCCTCGTCGTTCCAGCGTTCCTGGCTCCAGAGTTCGAGGCATTCGCCACGACCAGCCAGCACGAGTGTCTCGTCGACCTGGACGAGTTCCCGCATCGTCGGCGGGATCAAAATGCGTCCTTGCTTGTCCAGTTCCACGTCCCAAGAACGTGCGTACAAAGCCCGGCGGAGGCGGCGGCCACGCTGGAGGTTGGCTCCCTCCGCCGTCAGAGCCTCCGCGATCTCGTCGAACGTCGCTGCTGGATACAACTCCAGACAGCCGTCCGCGCTGGGGGTCAAGACACCGCCCTCCGCGAAGGCGCTGCGATACCGCGCTGGAACCGCGATGCGTCCTCGCTGGTCGAGGGAGTGTTCGAAGGTGCCGCGAAAAGCCGGCAATGTTCCCCAACATCCGTTTCTTGGTCGCCCCTCTGGGTTCGCGTCCCTTGCGGAACGGTGTGCCCCTTACGGCTGCGAGGTTTTGGTTTGACGAGGAAGCCGACCAAGCTCCCCATCTCTCCCCACAACGACCCATACCGTGGCACTATTCCCCATCCATGTCAACAGGTGGGTCAAGACTTTCTTGGAAAAACGTTGGAACATGGGGTTAGACCGCCGCGGGCGAATGTCCCAGGCGGCTGGAGGGGGGACCTACCAGATGGCGCGGGTACTGAATGTGGGCATCCTGACCCTGAGCGACAAGGGCAGTCGCGGTGAGCGCGAGGACACGGCAGGACCGGCAATTGCTGAGGTTCTTGAGTCGTTGGGCCCTGAGTTCGTTGAAAAAGCGATCATCTCTGACGACCCGGCTGGCATCGTCCAGACGCTGCAGGAATGGGTGGACGCCGGCGAGGTCAATCTCATCGTGACCACGGGGGGGACGGGCTTGGGGCCGCGCGACAACACCCCGGAAGCGACGCGGAAGGTGATCGAGCGAGAGGTTCCGGGCATGGCGGAGCTGATGCGGCAGGCCGGACTCCAGCACACACCGATGGCGGCACTGAGCCGCGGGATCGTGGGGGTGGCGGGAACTACGCTGATCGTGAATCTGCCTGGGTCCGAGCGCGGCGTTCGTCAGAATCTGGAAGCCCTGATGCCGGTCTTGGCGCACGCCGTGGAACTGATCGCAGGAGATACGGAGCACTGATTGGTCGAGCCCTCGGCGCTCCGAGAGTGCGGCGAATCCCTTTGAGGAGCAGGCGTGAAGCAGAGCGGCAAGGAGGCGGGATGATGCGGATCGACATCGTTTCCATCTTTCCGGAGATGTTCGATGGCCCCTTCGGCGCGAGCATTATCAAGCGGGCCGTCGATGCCCGGCTGGTGGAGATTGCGCTGCACGATTTGCGGGACTGGACCGACGATCGCCATCGCACCGTGGATGATGCGCCGTACGGGGGCGGCGCCGGGATGGTGATGCGGGTAGAGCCGTGGTTCCGCGCCGTGGAATCACTGCGGGAGGCAGAGCCGCGGGGGCGCACGGTGTTGATGACCCCACAGGGGAAGCCGTTCACACAAGCCCTGGCCGCTGAGTTCGCGCAAGAAGATCGGCTCATCCTCTGCGCGGCGCGCTACGAAGGCATCGATGAACGCGTCCGTGAACATCTGATCGACGATGAGCTGTCGATTGGGGACTTCGTCGTGAGTGGCGGCGAGGTACCCGCGATGGTCGTCGTCGACGCTGTGGTGCGCCTGCTGCCGGGTGCGTTGGGGTCGGCGGATTCAGTTGTTGAGGAGTCGTTCAACGACGACCTCTTGGAATATCCGCACTACACGCGGCCAGCGGAGTTTCGTGGTTGGCCGGTGCCGGAGGTGCTGCTCGGCGGGAACCACGCGGAAATTGCAGCCTGGCGGCGAGGGCAGCGGATTCGACGCACGGCGGATCGTCGGCCTGATCTCCTCGCTCGCGCGGACGTTCGTCAGGATGAACTTGATGAGTGGGCCCTGCCCGACGAAGCGCGCTGAGCCTGCGATCGACGACATGAACCGAAGCCAACGTACTCTGGGATACGAGATCGTCTCGCCGCTGATGCGATCCGATGCCTAGAATGGCCCATACAGAACGAGATTTCGCGTTCGGCCTGCTGGCTGACGCGGCTACCCCGCTAGCAGTGTTTGGCGGAACGACGGGCATAGGCCCCACCTGGTGATGCGTTATGGACCGTAGCGACCTGCTCGAATTTGAACGCAACAGTGAGATTGCGGAATTTCAGCCCGGTGACACGCTGCGCGTGCACGCCAAGGTGGTCGAAGGCGAACGCGAACGGACGCAGGTGTTCGAGGGCGTCTGCATTCGGAGCCAGCGCAAAGGGTCGTCCAGCAACTTCACGGTGCGACGGGTGACGCAGGGCATCGGCGTGGAGCGGACGTTCCTCTACCACTCGCCTCGCGTGGAGAGGGTGGAAGTGACGCGGCGAGGCCGGACACGAAGGGCCAAGCTGTACTACTTGCGCGGTTTGACCGGTCGTGCGGCGCGCGTTCCGGAGCGGCAGCGCTATTCCGAGCGCAAGATTCATTCCTACTAACTCCGTCTTGGGCGGGTAAGAGCCCCGCGAGAGCGGGGCTTTTCGTTGCCCGTAACGCTGACCTGCCCGTTCAATCCGGTCTGACGTAATTGGGCCATCGATCAACGCTTTTCGATGGGTACTCTCCAGAGATGACGCAGTTTGCCGAAGTCGCGGTCTACTCGGGGCGGCCACTTCGAACCACCTTCACCTACGCGATCCCTGACAAGCTGGGAGCGCGCGTTGGTCACGCCGTTTTCGTGCCCTTCGGGCGACAGACCGTACAAGGCGTGGTTCTGGCGGTGATGGCCACGACTGCTGTGGCGGATCCGCGCCCGATTCTGTCACTAATTGAGGAGCACCCGGTCCTGTCGTCTGAACAGACGGAGCTGGCGCGCTGGATCGCCGACTACTACCAAGCGCCGTTGTTCGACTGTGTGGCCCTGTTCTTGGGGCCAGGCTTTGAGCGAAAGCCCGTCCGGATGTTGCAGCCCGCCCCGCTGAGCGATGCCTCGATCCTGGAGGAGCTTTCGCCACGCGAGCGCAGCGTGCTGGATGCCATCACCCGGCGGCGTAGGATCGAAGCCCGCAAGCTGGATGAGGTGGTCGACGGCAAAGCCGCGCCAACGGTACGTGCCTTGATCCGCGGGGGACTCGTGGAGGAGCAGTTCGCGCTGGCGGAGCCGTCCATCCGGCGCCAGCAGCGGGAGTCGGTCCGGTTAGCGGTGGGGGCAGACGCTGCGCGTGCCGCAATCAACGCCTGGCCACAGTCGCGCCGGTCGCGGCAAGCTGACTTGGTGGAGCGGCTGCTCGACGGTCCCGTGGCGGAGGTGGAAGCACGCCGGATCGCGGGTGCTCGGCAGTCGTTGGAACGTTGGGTTGAGCGTGGTGCGCTTGTCGAACGGGCTGAAAGCCCGGTTGCGGACGGCGAGCCAGAAGCGTGCCTGCGGCTCGCAGTCGATTCCGAGTCCGCCCGCGCTGCCATCGCCACCCTGCGCCGCACAGGGGCGGAGCGCCGCGAGGTGGCGGTGTTGCGCACGTTGTTGGACGGCCCGCGGGCTCCCGCCGACTTGCATTCGCTTGCCGATGCCAGCAGGAGGGATGTGGACGCGCTGATCGCCGAAGCGCTGGTGGAGCGGGCGGTGGAACTCGTGGACCGGGATCCGCTGGCGGGCCGAACCATTCCGCGCATCGATGCCCCTGCGTTGACGGCGGACCAGCAGGCGGCCTACGGGACGATCGGCAACGCGATCAACCGCAGCAACGCGGCGCGGCGCGAGCAGCGGGCGGAGCCCGGACTGTTTCTGCTGCGTGGGGTGACCGGCAGCGGCAAGACGGAGGTGTATCTGGCCGCCGTTGATCATGCCCGCGGCCTGGGGCTGGGTGCGATCGTGCTGGTGCCGGAGATTGCGCTGACGCCGCAGACGGTTGATCGCTTTCGACAGCGCTTCGACAAGGTGGCGGTTTGGCATTCGGGACTGACGGCGGGTGAGCGGTTGGATACGTGGCGCCGCATCCGAGAGGGGGATGTGGATGTCGTGGTGGGCTCACGGTCGGCGTTGTTCGCGCCGGTCGCAAATCTGGGCTTGATCGTGGTGGATGAAGAGCATGAGTGGACCTACAAGCAAACGGAGCCGCCGCCCCGTTACCACGTACGCGAGGTCGCCGAGGCATACGCGCGGCGAACCGGAGCGGTCGTGGTGTTCGGCTCGGCGACGCCCGACCTCGTAACGGCGGCACGGACGCAGAGCGGCCAATACACCGAACTGCGAATGCCCCAACGCGTGATGCGGATCGACCCGAGCGATCCGACTTCGCACCTGCAGTCGGCGCCGCTGCCGATGGTGGACGTCGTCGATATGCGGGCCGAGTTGCGCGAGGGCAATCGCTCCATCTTCAGCCGTGAATTGGCGAGCGCGATCGACGAGGCGCTCTCGAACGACGACCAGATCATGCTGTTCTTGAATCGACGCGGAGCAGCGTCGCTCGTCTGCCGGAACTGTGGCGAGACGTTGAGCTGTGACCGCTGCTCCGTTCCCTTCACCTACCACGCGCCGATCGATTCTCTGCGCTGCCACGAGTGTGGCCGGACCGCGCGGCCCACGCGCCGCTGCCCGCACTGCGAGCAGGCGACGCTGCGCCCGATGGGTCTGGGCACGCAGAAGCTGGAGGATGAGGTGGCGGCGCGGTTTCCCCTCGCGAGACCGCTGCGCTACGACAGCGATACGACGAGGGCCAAGAACGGGCATGAGCGGATCCTGAATCGGTTTCGCAGCGGGGAAGCGAACGTCTTGGTGGGAACGCAGATGATCGCCAAGGGGCACGACATCCCGGCCGTGACGCTGGTCGGGGTCGTCAATGCGGACACCGCGTTGCGCCTGCCGGACTACACGGGGCCGGAACGGACCTTCCAACTCCTCACGCAAGTCGCGGGCCGGGCTGGGCGTGGGCCACGCGGTGGCCGGGTGGTGATTCAGACCTATTCACCAGACCACTACGCGTTGACAGCAGCAGCAGGGCACAACTACGAGAGCTTCTTCGCCGAAGAGATGGCGGCCCGGTCTCAACACGACTATCCGCCTTACGGTCGTCTGGCGCGGCTGGTCTACGGCGATCGTGATCGGGACCGGGCGCGTGACGTCGCTCAACACATGGCCGCCTCGTTGATCGAAGACCGAGACCGCCGCGGGCTTCCGGGGCCTGAGGTGTTGGGACCGACGCCGTCGTACATCTATCGACGCCGGAATTTGTATCGCTTCCAACTGACACTGCGTGGGGCCGATCCACTACCGCTTCTGCGCCCGATCGACTTTCCGCGCGGGTGGACCGTCGATGTCGATCCGGTGTCTCTGCTGTAGTGACCGTTCTGCAAAGCGCGGTCGTTGGCAGTCGCGCTTTCACGACGCGCGAGGGACAATGACTGCGAGGTGCGATGATCGCGCCCTGATGCGAGGGAAGAGTCCGTGACCGTTCGTCCGATGAGCACTCTGCCCGCCGATGAGGCGGTCCTGCGGGCCGTCGCCAAGAAGGTGAAGCGGATCGACGATTCGATTTATGCGCTTGTTGAGGACATGATCGATTCCATGCGGGCGGCGAACGGGGTGGGGCTGGCGGCGCCGCAAATCGGGGTGTCGCTGAAGGTGGTTGTGATCGAGATGCCCGCGGCGTCTCCCTTTGTGATGATCAACCCCGAGATTGTGAAGCGATCCGGCGCGCGGCGGATTACTGAGGGCTGTCTCAGCGTGCCTGGCTACCTGGGCGAGGTGATTCGGTCGACGCGAGTGACCGCGAAGGGGATGTCGTTGGACGGCAAGGAGATCCGGATCCGGGCGGAGGACGACGTGCTGGCGCAGGCGCTGGAGCACGAGATTAACCACATCAACGGCATCGTCTATATCGACCAGGTGGTGAGCCCCGACCGCTTGTGGTCGCGTGAGGAGTTGGAAGCCCGCGCCCGGGCGGCCGACGAGGCTGAGGCGAAGGCGGAGACTAACGCAGAGGACTCCCCCGAGAGTGACGACGACGAATAGCGACGAGCGGAGCGCCCGATGGCCCCCGCCAGCGTGACCGATGCCCTGCAACGTCTGGCCGCGCTCGCCCGCGAACGTTCGTGGCCCGGGGCGGAACCGGTCGTTGTGGGCGGCGCTGTCCGCGATGCGTTGCTCGGGCGCGGGGCGCAAGACGCCGTCCGCGACGTTGATGTCGCTGTACCGGGTGATCTGCAGGAGTTCGCTGCCGTCGCGGCAGCGCGTATCGGAACTCGCGTCGTGACCATCGACACGCGGTTCGGTGTGCTGCGACTGCCGTGCGCGGACGGCTACGTGGACCTCGTGGGCATGCTGGACGATGACCTTGACGCGGACTTGGCGCGGCGAGACTTCACGATCAATGCGCTTGCCATGCCCCTGGCCCACGTGCCGCCGGGCGGATTGACGGACCTGAGCCGCGCCGACGTCATCGATGGACATGGTGGCCTCGCGGATCTTGATGAGGCGACGATCCGTGCGACAGGACCCAGGGTGCTGCATGAAGACCCCGTGCGCGCGCTGCGCGCCGTTCGCTTGGCGACCCAATTGAGTTTCGAAGTAGAGAGTGGTACGCAGTCGCTGATGGGCGAAGTGGTCGCGGATTTACCGCTCGTCGCCGCAGAACGGATCGGGGCTGAGCTCGCCCTGATATTCGCCGACGCCGACGCGGCGCGAGGTGTTGGGTTGATGGAGATGACGGGACTTCTGAGTTTCTGTTTCCCGGAATTGGACGCGGGACGCGGGTGCGACCAGAGGCCCGTACATCAGTACGACGTCTTTCTGCATCAAATCACGGCGAGCGTGGTCATGGATCTGTTGTTGGCGCCCGCGGTTCCGGGCGACCGCGTGGGAGGGGCGCTTTGGATGGGGTTGTGGGCCGGAGTGGATTGGTCGGCGGGCGACCCCGACGTGGCGATCGCCGAGGTTCGGGATCACCTGACGGAACACGGAATGGCGTTGCGGCTGGCGACGTTGCTGCACGATATCGGCAAGCCCGAAACGCGCAGTGAAGAGCCAGATGGGCGGACCCGATTCTTGGGCCATTCCGAGCTCGGAGCCGAGATGGCCCGGGAGCGGCTCCGGGCTTGGCGCTTCCAGAACGCGGTAGTTGATCGGGTTGGGTTGCTGATCGAACAACATCTGCGACCCGGACAGGTGGCGTCCCCCGGCACCTTGCCGACGCAGAAGGCTCTGCATCGCTTCCACCGGTCCCTAGGCGACGCGGCGACGGACGTCTGTTGGCTGTTCCTCGCGGATTCGCTCGCGACTGCGAGCGTGGAAGCGCTCTTGCCTCGCTGGGGCGCCTACGTGGCGCACGTGCATCGCATCGCGACCTGGCGCCCCTCTCCGGAGGCCGCGCGCCTGCGTCGCTTGGTGGACGGACGCGCGGTGATGACGGCCACGGGACTATCCCCTGGCCCTGAGGTGGGCCGAATCTTGGCGGCGATTGATGAGGAAGTGGCGACGGGAGAGATCACTCGGGAACAGGACGCGCTGGCGTTGGCCGTTAGAATATCGGAGGAGTTAGAGGAGGAGTCGCGTGGCTGAGGTTCTCTTGATCACCTTTTTGGTGGTCGGCCTGTTCTATTTCCTGTTCATCCGGCCGACCCGGCGGGAGGAGAGTCGTCGCAAGCGGGATCTGAACGCGCTCCGTATCGGCGATGAAGTGCTGACGCGTGGTGGCCTGATTGCGACGGTGATGACCGTCGATACTCCCGCGGACGGCCCGATGGTCTTGGGCCTACGTTTGGCGGATGGGGTTGTTGTGAAAGCGCGCACGGAGGCCATCCAGGAGCTCTTGGTCTCAGTCGAAATTGAGGACAATCACGAGGATGAAGATGGATGGGAAGACGACGAGGTGCCTGCCGGTTTGGCAGACTCCTTGGGCGCTCCCGATCTGGGCGGTGCAGGGGCCGATGACGATGGACCCATACCTGACGACGCCGCAGACGATGCTTCGAAGGCGGAACGCAGCGCTTGAATTCGTTTTGCTGACTATTTGGGCTTCGCGAGCGGAGTTCGGTGCGGCGTGGAGGAGTAATAACGACTCTCCGCAAGCGGGGATGGTCGTGACCACAACGAAGCCGCCACCTATGCTGGCTCAATCCGGGTCGGCCACGAAGGATGGTAGCCGGATGGCGGAGTCACGTGCGTAAGAGAAAGCATCAGCTCGCGCTTGCGATCATCGTGGTCGTCACAGGTTGCAGCCTCTTCGTTACCTGGCCCGGTAACCCCGACAAATATCTGCCCAGCTTCATCCCCTGGCCTGATGGCGGCGGGATCAACATCCTAGGCTTTGATCGCGACGAGTTCCGGCTCGGGCTGGATCTCGCGGGCGGCGTCTCGGTCACGCTGGAAGCGTCCGGGACGGCGGTTCAGGTTCGTCCCGGGGAGACCCTGCTCGAACTGGCCAGGCGCCCAGACGTGCTTTCGACGATCGCCGCGGATATCGTCACCCTTAACCCCCCGCTGCTCGAGGAGAACCTCGGCGAAGGTGATTTCGACAAAACGCTGCGCGACGTGACGGAATTGATGATTCCCGCGGCCCTTTCACGCCAGGGTACCGACGCTCTGTTCGGGCCGTCCACCGTTGAGGTGGACGTTGTGGAGGGGGAATCGCTGCTGGACTTTGTGAAGCGGCACGATGTGGTGGCACTGTTGACGTCGTTGAATCCCGAGTTGGTGGGCTTGGAGCCAGACGAGTTCGGACAGCCGTTGCCCGAGGACCTCAACAGCCTTGTCGTACCGCTGGAATTGACGGACGCGGACCTCCGAGACGCCGTGGAGGAAGCCCGCATCATCATTGAGGATCGTGTCAACGGCTTTGGAATTTCCGAGGCCGAGGTCACGGTTCTCGGTGACGATCGAATCAACGCCCAGATCCCCGGCGTCACGGCTGATGAAGCGGCCGTTCTCGTGGGCTCGACTGCCTTGTTGGAGTTTCGCGAGATCGATCCACTTCAGCGGACGGTCCCCGTCCCTGTCGACGAGACCCGCGCCCGGCAGACCATCTTCGATATCTTCGATCCGAACGTGAGCGTCGAGGACTCCCGCGTGACGACGTTCAGCGCCGGCGACCCGGATGAGGATGTCATTGTCCTGGGTGGGACCCGATGGATCCCAGCGCGTGCGCTCGACAGCCAGGGGGATGAGACCCAGTTGACGGGGCGCTTTCTGATTTCGGATTCAATTGAGCGCACCCTGGATTCGGGCGGCAACCCCTCCCTGATCTTCGAATTCAACGAAGAGGGCGCCGTGCTCTTTGAGCGGCTGACGGAGCGTCTATCCGTGACGCAGGCTCCTCTTGGCATCTTCGTGGATCGTCAATTGATCAGTTCGCCCACCGTGCAAGCCGTGATCAGCGATCGCGGGACAATCACGGGGCTCAGCGTGGATGATGCCGCGCGGCTCCAACGGCAGCTGCGGGCGGGTGCACTGCCCGTGAACTTCGAAGTCATACAGCAGACGGAAGTCGCGGCCACGTTGGGAGAGGATTCGGTTGTCGACACAGTGCAGGCGGGGCTTGTGGCATTTGCCGCGATCGTCGTGTTCATGATCGTCTACTACCGGCTGCCCGGCGTTCTGGCGGCCCTCTCGTTGCTGGTTTACGCGGCGATGGTGATGGCCACGTTCAAGCTGATCCCCGTGACGCTGACGCTCGCGGGAATCGCGGGGTTCGTGTTGTCGATGGGGCTAGCCGTTGACGCCAACATTCTAATTTTTGAGCGCATGAAGGAGGAGCTGCGTCTGGGACGAAGCTTGTTGGGCTCGATCGAGACGGGGTGGACACGCGCCTGGCCGGCGATCCGAGATGCGAACGTCTCGACGCTGATTACCGTCGTGATCCTCTGGATCTTCGCTGATGCGCTCAATGCCAATCTGATCAAGTCGTTTGCAATTGCTCTCGGCATCGGGACGCTCTTCAGCATGGTGAGCGCGATCTTCGTCACACGGACCTTCCTGCATCTGGTTGTCGGCGTGGGCGTCGCGCGCCATCCCTGGTTGTTCGGGCTGCGTGAAATGGCGGGTGAAGAGCGGGAAGAGGCTGGAAGTGCCCAGACAGCGGGCGCAGACGGAGGGGGCGACTGATGATCAACTTCATTGGCCTGCGGCGATACTTCGCGGTCATTTCGCTCATTGTGCTGGTGCCGTCGTTGGTGGCGTTGGCGCTGTGGCAACTGAATCCCGGCATCGACTTTGAGGGCGGTCTCGAGATCGAGGTTCGCTTCCTCGAGAACGTGCCCCAGGAGTCCGTTGAGACCGCCCTGAGCGACGCGAGTCTGGAAGACGCAACCGTGTCGACGACGCGGGAAGAGACATTCGCCATCACCCTGCCCGTTCCTGAAGACCTCGACACGGGGCAGTTCGAAACGGACGTAACGGACGCGCTCACGGCAGCCTTGGGGGAGTTCGAGCAACCAGAACTCGCCACGACGGATGGCATTCTGGAAACTGAGATTTGGTTCCCCGCCTCGGTCACTCCGGACGACGTGCGCGACGCGATGGGCGCGATCGACCTGTCGGACGCCCGGGTGCAGGCGACGGGCGACTCGTCTTTCAAGATCCGCGCGCAGGAGCCGGACAACGCCACGATTGAGATCTTGCGCCTTGCGATTCTGGCCTCGCTCGAAGCGAACGTGGGCCAGGTCTTTGTCCTGCAGTCCTCCTCGGTGTCGGGCATTCTCAGCAGCGAGATCGCCAAGGATGCTGGAATCGCGCTGGCCGTGGCGGCGCTCGCGATCGTCATTTACATCAGCATCGCGTTCCGACGTTTGCCCAACCCCGCCGTGTATGGCGCCGCCGCGCTCATCGCCCTGCTCCACGACGTTACGATCGTCGTGGGCGTTTTCGCCATCCTGGGCAAGGTCGCCGACCTCGAAGTGAATGCGATGTTCGTGACGGCCCTGCTGGCGATCATTGGCTACAGCGTGAACGACACGATCGTGGTCTTCGACCGCGTGCGGGAGACGTTCCTCTCGGATCCTGGGGCGGGCCTGCGCGATGTGGTGAACGCAGCTGTTACTCAGTCGTTGGGGCGGTCGCTCAACACCTCGATCACGTTGATCCTGGCGCTCTTGGCGTTGGTCTTGATTGGCGGCGTCACGGTGCGCCCCTTCGTGCTTGTCTTGCTGACGGGCGCCATCGCAGGTACGTATTCCTCCATTGCTGTGGCGGCGCAGGTCGTCGTGCTGTGGGACGAGTGGATCCGGCCACGGCTCAGCGGTGAAGACGCCGAAGATCGGCGCAGCCGACGGGCGCGGGCTTCGGCCTAGTGGCCAGGTAGCCAAGATCGAGCTTGCCCCGAAGCCGCCGCCTTGCGTCCGCGAGGTCCGGGGCTTTTGCTTCGAACGGCGCCCACGATTCCCCAGCGGCCCTGCTCAATGGATCGCGCTCAGCGAGTCTGTCGTAGAACCCGGACGTCACCGACGCGACGCGTGATCTGCCGCTGGTCCATGTCCTCAAGAAAGGCCTGCGCAATCTTGCGGCTCGTCCCCAACAGGTCCCGAGCCGCCGCGAGAGTGATCTCGCCCTCCGCCACCAGGGCGGATCTGACGTCTTTGAGCATTTGCGTATGGGTCTCTCCGGCCAGAAGAACACCGTCGGCCAGCTTGACCAGATCGCCGCGGGCTTCGAGATAGGCGGCGATCTCCACATCGATGCGGTCCCCCGCGTCCGGGCGCGTTCCAGCTTCGCGCAGGCGCGCCAGCAGCGCATCGATCTCGGCCCGCTGCTGCGCGGTGAGGACGATCTCCCGGCCGGGGAGGTCGACAGTGCGGTCTTGAGCCGTGATTCGCTTCTCGGCGATCAGGCTTTGCTCGAGGCCGCCGAAGGCCCGGGTGGGCAGGCTGAGGCGGCTACGGAGTTCCTCTTTCGGCAGGCCGGGGCGGAGTGGATGTTCCGCGACGTAGTCTTCGATCAACGCGCTCGTTTTTGACGCCAAGGCTTCGAACCCAGCAGCGCTGGTCACGATGCTGGGTTCGCTCAGCCCCGCTTCATCCAGGATCACGACCGCACCGTCCACCAGCTGCCGTTTCAGGACTTCGTCGAACGTTGCGGTCTCCATCTCGCTGCGCCGGCGGAGATCCGAAACCGAGACGGGCTCAAGTCGCTGCAGCACGGTGAGCAGCGCATCGTCCGGGCTGCCTTCCAGCAACCGTTCCAGCGCCTGCAGCGTCTCATGCTCATTGCGCTTGTGGCGTCGAGGGCGAGTGTCGACGATGCGTCCGCCGGCGACAGTGTCCTCACTCGATCGCAGAACAAAGAAATCCCCGCGGGCGGCGGCCACGGGATTCTCCAGCCGGAGCTGTGCCCACTGTTCGCCACCGGGTTCGAGTTCGTCGCCCTCCAGGAGGCGAACTCGGGTCGTCACCTCAGCGGCCCCCGTGTGCAACGTGAGTGTCGTGTTGTGGCGAAGGGGGCGGGCGGCGGCGCCTACGGCCCGCAGCCGCACATCCATCGAAACGGTGGGTTGGAGCCAGCCGGCGGAAGTGACCACCATGCCGCGGCTGAGTTCGTC
>Ga0209501_10000837_pt1 | contig 36287 bp, 32 predicted proteins | sample ArcticOcean_MG_C_4_FD_187434 | JGI IMG/M metagenome (GOLD analysis project Ga0209501, IMG submission 187434) | Marine microbial communities from western Arctic Ocean - ArcticOcean_MG_CB4_134 (SPAdes) (version 2) | ecosystem: Environmental > Aquatic > Marine > Oceanic | place: Arctic Ocean...
TGAGAAACTTCTCGACTTCGCAACCCGCCATGACCTGTGGCTGGTCTCCGACGAAATCTACGCACGGCTGAACTGGACGGACTGGGCCCACATCTCTCCTGCAAGTCTTCCCGGTGGAGCCGAGCGAACAATCGTGGTGACCGGGTGGTCGAAATCCTTCGCGATGACCGGTTGGCGGCTCGGCGTGGTGTGGGGTCCTCCTGCTGTAGCTGAAGCGATGGGGAAGTTGCAAGCGAATGCTTGCAGTCATGTTCCAACCTTCCTGATGGAAGCGGGGCTCGCTGCACTCGAGCCGGAAATAGGTGATGAGGTGGCTCGATTCAATGAGGCATATATTGCTAGACGGGCCATGTTGATGGCCGGGATTGAAGCAATTCCGGGGTTGGAAATGGCCGAACCAGAGGGTGCCTTCTACGGATTTGTGGATATTACTGGGACCGGAATGGATTCTCGGACCTTCGCTACGAGAGCGCTCGATGAAGCGCGGGTTCAACTGATTCCAGGTGGACTTCTCCCCGAAGGTGAAGGGTTCATCCGGATATCCTACGCTTGTGACGAAGAATCCATCGACGAAGGTTTGAAACGGCTCACTGAGTGGCTATCTTCACTCAATCTGTGAAGTCGTATCGAGAGGGATTCAGCAAGCAAAACAACCCTAATCAGACGCCAATCAGTTGACGAGCGACTTCATCGGCTGGAACTTCAAACCCTTTCTCCAACTTGTTTTCAATCTCATTAGGGAAAACCGCCGACCCAAAGATGTGGTCCCAAACCGACAATATATTGCCGAAATTATGCCCTTCTAACTCCTCGGCCGTCACATGGTGAACCCGATGAAAACTCGGTGTAATTACCAACCATTCAAGCGGCCCAAGCCTAACCTCGAAGTTAGCGTGCACCCAGAAATTGACGATGAGCAACATGATTCCCGTAACTAAAATTCCCTCCGCTGGAATCTCAAACGCGTGTAGAGCGAACAGGTACGGTATTCGAATTACGAGAGAGTTAGCCATTGAGGTGCGAAGCCCAGAAAACCAGTAAAGCTCGATGGTCGAATGGTGGAACCTGTGCATTGGCCAAAGCCAGTTGAGATGCATCGCCCGGTGGACCACATAGTAGCCCAAATCCCCCACAATCAACGCCAAGGTAAGCCGAGCCCAAAACGGCAGAGCGAGTATGGAAGAGCCCAAACCAATTGAGGAATGGAGGGCTGAAGTAACTGAATCGGTAACCAGAAACTGCATGATGGCAGCGACGACGAATGCGGTCGCAAAAATGACTGCCAAATCGAATCTGAACTGTTTTTTCCGGTCAACTTCGTGCAGCGGCTTACGATTTTCAAGGAAGTGCATCACTGCACCAGACAGAATCACGAGCGAGCCGGCGACGATGTAGAGGAGTTCCACAAGCAAGAGACCACTCAAACTTGGGTATAACCCTACACCCGGCAATTAGAATGGAGATGCGTAACCGTCGAGTTGTTCTGATATTCGCAGCAGTTGGTTGTATTTTGCGACCCGGTCAGTTCTGCAGGGTGCTCCGGTCTTGATTTGACCCGCGCCGGTCCCGACCGCCAAATCAGCAATCGTGGTATCCTCGGTCTCGCCCGAGCGGTGGCTAACCACCGTTGTAAAGCCGGCACCCCATGCAGTTGACATCGTTTCAAGAGTCTCTGTGACCGAGCCGATTTGGTTGAGTTTGATGAGAATGGAGTTTGCTGAACCTGCCTCGATGCCTCGCTCAAGACGCGCCTTTTGGGTTACGAATAGGTCATCACCTACCACCTGACAGCGATGGCCTTCTCGCTTGCTGAAAATATCCCACGCCGCCCAGTCATCCTCGTCGAATCCATCTTCAATAGAGAGGATTGGATAGTTGTCGAGCCACTCTGAGTAAAGGTCGCCCAACTGTTCGCCAGAAATCGCCTTTCCATCTATTTGGTAGGCCCCGTCACCATAGAATTCAGCCGCTGCACAATCGAGTGCAATTCCAATCTGGTCAGTCGAATAGCCTGCCCCTTCGATGGCCCGAACCATGTAAGATAACCCCTCCTCGTTAGCGGGAAGATTGGGTGCGAAACCACCCTCGTCACCGACCCCCCCAAGGAGCCCGTCTTCCTTGAGTGCCCCCCTCAAAGCGTGGTAGCATTCCACACCCGCCCGAAGTGCAGTGGGAAAATCGGCAAAACCGTGAGGAACCACCATGAATTCCTGGACATCGACATTACTGACCGCGTGTGAACCGCCATTGAGGATGTTCATCATCGGAACTGGAAGAGTTGCTCTTCGGCCATTTCCAGCACCGGAATCCGCCAAGTGTTTCCAAAGGGGGACGCCAGCCAAATTTGCTGAAGCGCGCAGACTCGCCATGCTAGCACCGAGAATCGCATTTGCTCCAAACTGAGATTTGTTCGCAGTTCCATCGGCCTCAATCATCGCTGTATCGAGTTTTAGTTGGTCGCCCACAGGCAAACCGAGAAGTGCCGTGCGAATCGGCCCGTTGACATTGGCGACCGCCTTGCTGACCCCCTTTCCAACCCAGCGAGAGTCGTCTCCATCCCGCAATTCGAGTGCTTCGTAGGCTCCAGTAGATGCGCCGCTTGGTACGATTGCCCTGCCAGTCATCTTGCCGTCAACATGGCAGTCGACTTCCACCGTGGGATTACCTCGACTGTCGATGACCATCCTGCCGACTATGTCTGAGATTGAATCAGCCATTACTCTCTCACCGAATGGAGCGTCATTTGGGGCGGGTTGTGAACATTGTCACTCAACCGTTGAGCCAACCGAGCCAACGGGATACTTGTTGCTGGGCGTCGGGAATCTCATGTTCATGCTCACAATTCAAGAGAAAACATAGTTCCTCCTCTCGTGGTGAAATCGAAAATAGTTCAACAGAAAATAGAGAATCAGCAGTTGGTTCCACCTTCCTGCGATTATCGTCAACGAAGCAGTGAACCATTCCTCTGGGATAATGTTGCATCCGCCCTTTCTTGGCATCGCAAACTACCACACTCTCTCCAAGAAAAACCACCGCTGAACCATCCACTGGACTGACACTGTGGCCTTTGATTGCACACCCTTCAAGCATCGTTGCCACATCGACATTGTACCATTGAAGGTGCTCTTTGCACTCTTTCTGGTTACTGACTTCATCAAGGAATTCCTGCACCCTCAGTTGACTTAATGCCGACTCGGGGGCTTTGTGCATTGAACATCGGACCCGCCCAGCCCATTTGAACCCGGCGGGAGTTTTTTCGGATGTTTTTGTTTCCCTGAAAAAAAAGCTGTAAAAAGCAAATATCAAGTGAGTAATTAGGCGCCTAATCCGTGCAGAATTTTTCGTGAGCGGTGGGGTTTTTTCCTTTCCAGCGCCCGCTTGCGTAGGAATCCTTGTTTCCCGGATTTACCTGTTTCCGGAAATTTGTTAGTGGAATCATGGGATTTGAGCGATGAATACTAGCATTCATATACGATATTAGGAAGCGACGCTTCATGACAGTTGATGCAACTGACCGCGCCCTGCTGAACAAACTGAGAGACAATGCCCGCACATCCTATGTAGAATTGGCTAGAGATGTAGGAGTCTCCGAGCGAACCGTGCGAACCCGCATGCGCAAATTGGAGGAGGAAACCATCCAGCGCTACACAATCATCGAGCGAGGGGTCGGACTCTCCGCTTTAGTCCGCTGCAAACTCGGACCGGGAACTGAGGTTGGAACCCTTGCAGGCGAATTTTCCACTTGGAAAGGAGTTCTCACCTGCTACGAGGTTGGAGGTGGATTGGACGCTGACCTGCTACTAATCGTATCAGTAGACGACACTCACGCCTTGCGCACCCTCCTCGACAAAATCTGGTTAACCGCCCCCGACGGAGCCGTGGTCGAAACACACACCACCCTAATCATCGAGCAATACTGAGCGCCATAGCGCTCAGATGCTTTGCTTCAAATCGATATGAGTCCGGTCGCTCATGAGAATTATTTCTCATTGATAAATCGAATACAATCGTTCACGCTCGACTGAACCCTCCGGGAGGGGGCCGAATCCAAAAGTAAGAAAGTTGAGGTTTGAAATATTATTCTGCGGGTTCGTCGCCTCTAGTTGTGTTAGCCACTTCTCGTTAGGTCAAGGTTGTAAGGAGGCGGCTCTCGGGTTGGTTCGGAGGAGTTGTAATTGGCTCGTGAATTAATTCGTCTTGATGACATTCACAAATCGTTTGGCGCTCTGAATGTATTCGATGGGATTGACCTCAGAATAGAAGATGGTGACCGGATTGGTGTAGTCGGTCACAACGGTGCGGGTAAGACCACGCTGCTCCGAATTATCTCCAACCAAGACCAAGATATTGGTGACATTACCTTCGCTCCTGCTCTGCGCATCGCCTTTCTCACCCAGGTACGCGACATTGAAGAAGATGCTACATTAAAGGAAGAACTCAGCCGGCGCGGCCGGCAATTCCTCGAAATTGAAGAAGAAATTGCAGCCATTGAACTGAAGATGGCTGACCCCGCTTTCTACGACGGTGAATGGCAGTCTGCCATGGACCGATATCAGGAATTGCAGTCTGTTATGGCCCGCTCGGGAGGAGGTGATGCGGCGGGCCATGCTCAGCAGATTCTGAAAGCACTCGACCTCTCTCATCACCCAATGGATGTTCTCATTTCAAAACTTTCGGGAGGGGAGAAAGCGAAGGTGGCGTTGGCGCGGCAGCTGGTCGGTCTAGGTGAGATTGATGTTTTCTTCCTCGATGAACCAACGAATCACCTCGATTTGCACACTCTAGAATGGTTGGAAAATTTCCTGCTCAAATTTGATGGAGCCCTTCTGCTGGTTAGTCACGACCGATATTTCCTCGACCGAGTCTGCAACAATATTCTGGAAATTCAAGATGGTTCCGTGCGCGGATATCCGGGGAACTATTCCGCTCATATCAAACAAAAAGAACTGTTTCTCCGGACGCTTGATGATCGAATCGAAAAGATGCAAAAAGAGATTAAACGGCTTACTGGAGCCATGAAGTCGATGAAAAGAGCAAACAAATATGATAAGTCAATTTCTCAAAAACACTTCATGATAATGCGTTCCCGAAAAGAGTTGAAATGGCTCCAATCCGTCAAACCAAAGGAGCGAAAAGCGCTCCGATTTGACCTAACATCCACTGAAAAGAGCAGCCTTGAAGTGCTCGACCTGATTAATACGAAACTCACATTCCCGGGTTTGGTAAGACCAATTCTGTTAGATGTTAGAGCGAGTGTAGGGAGGGGCCAAAAAATAGGGTTGGTCGGTCCAAACGGGGCTGGGAAAACCAGTCTGTTGAGACTGATTATTGGTGATCTTGAAGCGGATTCTGGTGAGGTTAATGTTCTGCCCGGCGTTCAAATCGGATATTTTCACCAAGACCATCGAACCATCGATTTCTCGCTGACTCCAGAGCAACAAATCCAGAAGTTGAAACCGAAAATGGAGTATGGTGATTTGCGCGCTCTTTTGGGTCAGTTCCAATTCACGCCAACGATGGTGAAGACAAAGATGGAGAAACTTAGTGGAGGGGAGCGGGCGCGGGTTGCGATGCTCCAACTTCTGTTGGGTGAGAACAATCTCCTGTTGTTAGATGAGCCAACCAACCACCTCGACGCGGATGCGCGGGAGGCTGTTGAAGTGGCGCTGAAATCATACGATGGCGCGATAATGTCGGTCAGTCACGACCGTTGGTTCCTTGACCAGGTCTGTGACACGATTTGGGAGTTGCCTGGAGATGGGACACTGAATGTTTGGCCGGGTAATTACTCAAATTATGTTCGCCAAAAAGAAATATCAAAGGCTAGACTGAAGCGCTGAGCACCATATAACACGGTGTTCAATCTTTTTGTTGGGTTATTCTTTCAAGTAAACCAATAATTAAGCAAACTTTTGATGAGGCTCTCGGAATCTCACTCATAATACCCATTTGATTGAGCACCCAATCGAATCGGTCCGCGCATTAGTGACCTGCCCACCTGCAAGATACTGGTCAACCGCATCAGCCATCTCAGAAGTCCTCGCTTCATTCGGATTCAGCGGAGAATCATCCAACCTACCCCGATAGAGAAGAGCCCCTGCCCCATCGAGCAGATAGAACTCTGGAGTCCTCTCAGCATCCCACGCTGCCGCCGCAGACTGGTCGCCATCAATAAGGAATGGATATGGAACCCCTTCAGCGCATTTCGCAGCGGTGTTCGCAGCAGAATCCGATTCGTATTGCGGATTTGCAGCATTGGAATTGATTGCAACAAAGCCCAGCCCATTTTGGGAAGCCCGGTTTGCGAGGTCATCTATGCGGCCGATATTTCCAACAACATAGGGGCAGTGGAGGCAGGAGAATACCACAACAGCTCCCTTGTCCGTCAGCACATCCCCAAGCCCCATCTCGGGAGGCCCAAGACTCGGGTGGGCGTTAGGCAGTCGGAAGTCGGGTGCGGAGTTACCTATCTCAAAAGGCATGCTCAGCCATTCCGGCGTTCGCCATCAAAGTTGGGGGGCCAATTCCTCCCCCTGTTCTGGGTGTTCCCACTACTGCTTCGCCAAGGCAATGCTCACTTCATCCATCCTTCGGCGAGCCAATTTGTTGTCCGGCTCAGCATTGAGTACACTTCGCCACGCCGCTTCTGCCTTCTCGTAATTTTCACTCTCGTGGTGGATTGCGGCAATCCTGAGCAGTGCGTCGAGGTGTTTTCCATCGTATCTAACAGTAGCTTCAAAGTCGGTTAGTGCGCTGTCAGCCTCACCCAATTCAAGGTAGAGCATCGCTCTCTGGTAGTACGCTTCGGGGAAGTTTGGCCTCAAATTCATCGCACTGTTGAGAGGAATGAACGCCTCCTCTGCGCGTCCCTGCGCGAGCAGGCAAGCGGCGAGCCGTGTTAGCGCCACCTCGTTCTCGGGTTGAGTTTCAAGAACCGCTCGGATTTCACTCTCCGCTTCGTCGAATATTCCGTGCTGAATGAGTGCCTCTCCTCTGCGTAGTCGGGCTAGCAATAGAGCGGGGTATGTCATCAACAACCAGTCGCAGTCGTCGAGTGCTGACTGGACATCTTCTGAGAGCATTGAGAGGGTGATTCTGTTGAGCCGGGCGCGTACATGGTGCGGGTTGGCCATCAAAACCTCGTTGAATCGGTCGAATGCTTCTGCTAGGCTACCTCGCCGTGCTGCAACCAGCCCTTTCACATAGGGGATTACGAGGGAGGAGCGTTCCTTCACATCCGCCTCGTCTATCAGCCGAGCGGCATCCTCAACTCGGCCCTCATCCAATGCGATGAGGCTCTCTTCAGCGCAGACCAGTGGGTCGTCGATGAGTCGCTTTGCTCTGTTGAGTGATATGGTCGCCTCGGAAAGGTCGTCTGCCAACCTCTGGCAGCGTCCGACACAAAGCCAAGCAAGTCCGTTCTCCCGGTCGACCTCCAAGGCGCCGCGGAAGGCCTTCTCCGCCTTCTCTAGAATCACCCCGTCCGCATGTCCGGCATCGCGGTTGGCGTCATAGTCAGCGAGCAGAAGCCTGCCCTTCTGGATGTGTAGTTCGGGCTCACTCCAGTTGGGTGCACCTTCCAAAATATTCCACGCCTCCTCTCGGCGCCCATGGAAAAGATGGGTTTGGGATATGTTTGAGCGAACCGTGGCGTTGGTTGGGTTTGACTCCAATGCTGCCTCGAGTGCCTCCATAGCATCCTCCTTGCGCCCACTCCGTTCCAACAAATCTGCCTTCAATAGAATGAGTTCCGTGCCACCAGCACCAAGCGCACATCCGTGCACCGCTGCCTTCAGCGCGTCAGCGATTTCTTTGGGATTGGGCTCAAGTAATTGGGCGAGTAACGCCCATGACTCTCCGTGTTGACGGCCGCCTGCTAAGTCGAGTGCTGAACGGACTGAATCGACTGCGAGTGGAATCTCGTCTCTGCGACGATGGAGTCGCGCCTTCAGCAGATATTGCTCAACCGATGGGTCCTGCTCAAGAGCAGCCTCGACTGCGGCGAGAGATTGGTCGCTGGAGTCGCCTGTAATCCGCTCCTTGATTCCTGTGAGGAAACTGTGGTCGGCTGGCGTCGCTTTTCCGAGCGCTTCCAACCGCTTGACATTGCGCTCGGCAGTTCCGGGGTCGAGCAACGAGAGTCTGCGCAGCAGAACCTCATCATCGGGGGCTTGTGAGAGTTGTTCGGTAATCCAATGCGCTTCTGCCTCTACATCTCCGCCATCTCTTGCCAGTGCTGCTAGACAGCGCATCGAAGCGATATTTCCTGGAGCGAGTGAAATTGCCACCTCCTTGTAGCAAGCCCGAGCCCAACCATCTTCACCAATCAGGTGGGCCAATTCACCAAGTCGGCGCGCTTCTAGAGCACTTAGACCGAGGTTTTTGGGGCCGGAGAGGTCGAGGTCGGTGAACAGGTCGAAAAGGCGACCGGCAAGGGCTGTGACCCCTGCATCAACTTCTGCGTGACCTGAGGTGAAATCGCCGTCCGTCGAGTGTGTGGACAACATTCCTCGAATCGCCGAGAGAAGTCCCTCTGCAGACTCCCTAACGCTTGGTGAGCCGAAATCAGAGTCGAGTGACGCCTCAAGACTACTGATGGAATTGTGTGCTTCGATGAGCCCTTTCAACTTGGGTTGAGTGTGAATCAATGCATTGCAGTCGGCCGATAGGCGGGCCGTCTCATCAACAAGCAATCCAAGCCTTTCAGCCTGGGATTCTCTCTCGGTGGCAGCATCCCGGCTATACCGCCGGAAGTGCGTATCAACTTGTATCATCCAGAAGATGATTCCTCCACCAAGCAGCGTTACGAACAGCGTCAGTCCGATTTCAAGGGGCGTCATATTCCCCTCAGCCCGTTGGTTGCCTACTTGATATTGACCCTCCCCCTTGCGCACGGGGGCGCATTTCACAACCCGCGCGAGTTCTCCGATGCCACCAAAGTGTAAACGCGACCAATACCACAGCCAAGTGGACTGTCGGTAGAATTGTGAACAAGAAGCCGCTATGGCGATTCGAGGTGCACGGTTTTGGCCGAAACAACGGGTTGGCTCGACGAGCGGGTCGAAGACTGGTCTAAGCGGGGCTTTGATGGCCCCAAAATGGCCGCCCATCTTGTCGGTAAAAGTGGGAACATCAGCGAAGCAGTGCTACATTTGGAGAAGAAAATCGAGCGTTCTGAATGGTTGATTAAAGAGGTCAAAAAATTCCCCCTCGCTTGGCCGGAGCGCTCCGAAATACTGGACTCCCTTTGTGACCCTTCGACGATTGAACTCAATGAGCGGCGCTGGCGTGAATTGATTCACAGTCGCCGCCCTTGGCACGCTGTCGCTGAAAAGTTTGGTTTTCGCTGGACGAGGGAAGGGCGTAGTCAGGAATTGGGTAATTGGCTCGACAGGTTAGACCGGGTCGACCCATCGATGATTCCACAGGCGGGTGAGCTTCTCGCTGCGTTGGAAAGCGCCGCCTTTCGGGAAGAGATGGAAGCCATTGTTTCCAGCCTTGAGGGGCGTCAGAACCGTCGAGTGCAAGCCTTGGAAGAAACGGTTTTTCACCTCAGAGATGGGCGGGGTTGGACTCTATCTGCGCTGTCAGGAAACCTCCAAGAAAGATATGCTGAAGTCGGCCGAATACAAGATTTGGATTCTATTTTGATGACGATTGAAGAATACGCTGATGATGTCATCTCAATGTATGACCGAGGGGCTGCTGCCGAACTTTTGCAACGGGCAGAACTGGCCCAGAAGATGGAGGATGAGGGGCGTCTTACCGAGTTGCTAGAACAGGCAGAACTTATCGCTTCAGACTTCGAAAATCGACTGATTAAAATCGATGAATGGCTCAAAGATTTGGATGGTCGACAACTCCACCTCAATGCACCTAGACCCCCTACTCCAGCCGACTTGCTAATCTTGGAAGCAGGGGTTGATGGGGTTGAAGCTGCGATCACTCGCCTAAATGCTGCTTGGCTTCGACTCGATGGTTTGCTCGACCTTTTTCCAGAGGAATCGGGGGGCGCCGCGGCACTCCAAGGTCAAGTCGATATGGTGACTATTGTCGAAGAATTGGTCGACACGCTTCAGGCGAGAAGAGATGAGAACGACTCTCGGGCTCGCGGAAGGTTGCAATCGTGGGCAAAATCCGGGTTTGAGGTCGAACCGTTTGAGGTATTGTTAGACCAGCGGCCCCGGGTTGGCTGGTTGGCTGTCGAAGAACACGCTGAGCGAGTCAAAGTTTGCAAACAGATTCTATCAAACATCGATTTACTCGATATATCATACGCTGGTGCTGAGGAATCCGCAGAATGGAGTGACAAACTACACGCTGCTGGAGTTGACTCCGACGATGTTTCCAGTGTGAAAGAGTCTCTTCAAAAACGGATGAAGCGCAATGGAAGGCATCGAGCTCAACTCGACAAAGTCCGCATTGGGTTGTCTGGTAGTTGGCCTTCTGGGCTCTCAGCCACATCTCTCTCATTATCCGAGTACGAAGCGGCAGTCACAGCACTTCAGGTGGGGGAGGAAATTCCCGGACATATCGAACAACGACTGAGCAGTGCAAGGAAAGTGCGACTCTTGGCTACGGCGAGGGCAGAACTCGACCTGTGGAGAACTGGTGGTTGGGATATCACTGGTTTAGACAAAATGTACGAGCGTACTCCGACTGAACTTTGGGCATCTATCACTCAAATTCGAAACACGATGGATGACTTCGACCATCTGAGAGAACGGTTGTCCCGATTGCCGCTCGCAAGAAGCGTGGAACTTCTAGACAGAGTCGACACCGAACTTAGGCGCCCGGAAATGCTGCAAGGACTAGCGGATTCGCTTCCTTCACTCGCTGCAGAATTAGCCGCTTTCCCCGAAAATGCTAACGAAAATGAGTTCAAACTCTTTGAGCCGACGATTCTCAAACCGGTCGCAAAATTACACTCTGTTGTTCCCACTCTTATGCCTTTGAAACCTAAACCGGAGGTGGTGTTAGAACTCACTAAGCCTGCCCCTGAAATCAGTGTAGAGCCAACCCGACTAGAGAAACCGGATGGTGACTCAGATTATGTCGAATCCGCACGGTCTAAATGGATGGATAAGATGAGTGGTGTGGACGAGAAAACGGCCGATATCGATGAAGATAAACTTCAAACAGAGCAGCGTGGTGGTGCCTTCTTCGACTTCCCCGGGTCAACTGATGTGGATGATTCCGTTAGTAGTGGGCCTCCTGATGGTGGTCGATTGGTTTGGGCTGGAGAGCCGGAAAAACCCCCTTCTAGGGCGTTCGAAACGGTTGATATACTCAAATCAGTCAAGCGGCCTACACTTTTCGTCAAAGATGATGATTCTGCATCCGAAACAGAAATTGGAGATGAATTGAGGGAACTTATTCCACTTCCTGATAAAAAGGAGTTTGAGGGGGACGAACTTGAAAAACTCAAATCGGAAAGGGAGGTAACCGTCAACTTGGATGAATTGAACTGGGATTCCGTGATGCTAAAAATCGGTGGTAAAGTAGACTTGCAACCGCGTGACATAAGGGTGCAAAGGCTTGCTCGATTGATGATGCTCCTCGAGCCTCTTGAAAGCGATTCTAACTCTCAATTGAAAATAAAGGGTGAACTGATATATCGGCTTGAGAAAACTGCTGATGGACTTGAAAAATGGACCAAACTGAGGCTTGCTAACAGAAATTCGGCAACCGATGGTAGTCTGTTGAAAATCTCGGCACGGCTGGCGAGCAGACTGGACGACATACCGGGGCCAGGTATTGAACTCCCGGTCAAAATCGATGAAGAAAACCTCCCGGATAATAATGACCTCAAGGGAATAGAGGTGTCAGTCTTATCATTGGAAACATCCACTAAGATTCCATACGCTGGCGGTAAACCTGAACTAGCCGTAGTCAGTTGATTGTGAGAACATTACCGACTCAATCATTGAGTTCAGACAGAAGGTCCAACGCCTCATCATCGCTAATCAAATCCTCTCGTGGTGCCGCCTTCACATGCAGTTCTGATGGTTCTACAGTTTTTTGTGGCGCAAACGGTGAGGTACCTGCTGGTGGTGGAGGTGGAGGCAATCCACCACCCATGCCAACAGGAGGGGGAGGACGCGAACTAGCCATCCCAGTTGCTGGAGGTGGTGCACCCAATCCAGGTGGTGGGGCTCCTGAAGACATAGGAGAAACTGGCGGGCGGGGTGGCGGCGGGGGTAATGAGGCAGTGGGTGGTGGTGGTGGTGGAGTAGGGGAAGGCGCCGGAGAAGCAGGGGGTTGGGGTGGTGGAGGTAGTTCAATTGGCACCGGTGTCGGCTCCGGCACAGGCGCTGGCACTGGCTCTGGCACGACCTCGGGTGTGGCTTCCGGTTCTGGCTCGGACTCAGGTTCTGGTGCCGGCTCTGGCACGACCTCGGGTGTGGGTTCTGGCTCAGGCTCAGGCTCAGGCTCAGGCTCAGGCTCAGGCTCAGGCTCAGGCTCGGGCTCGGGCTCGGGCTCGGGCTCCGGCTCTGGCACAGGTTCAGGGTCCGGCTCTGGCACAGGTTCCTGTTCCGATACAACCTCTGGTGTTGGTTCTGGAGCCAGTGATTGTTGAGGCGCCTGTGGTGGGGCTGGCTCAACTGGCATGGGAGTGGCTGCCGGCGGGGGTGGTGAGGGTGTTGGCAATGGGACCGGGGCTGCTGCCGCTTCAATTTCTTCACTTGCCGCAATAGCCTTGGAATAATCGGACTCAATTTGATTCGCCCTTTCGTTGAGTGCATCACAATCGAGTGGATTGCCTAAAAGCAACCCTTCCATAGCCCCGTCGATTAAGTCCATGCTCGCATTGGTCAACTCCCTGTTAGAGCCGATTCTGTAGAGTAGAATCCTGTGTTGCCCTGCGTTAGTTTCGAAAATTAAAACTTCTGGGTCAGTGAATTGGGCGAGGGAAAGTAGTAATCCGGTGAGGAATAAAACTGCTCCCGCTGCTGGATAAAAGAAGAGTAGTACCAGCCCTAATCCGGTGGCTGCCCACCAGCCCTGTTTGCCGCTATCCAACCAATCATATCGATGATGGGAAAATCCGGCGAGTGCCTCCTTCTTAGTCATGAATCGCTCTTCGACGACTACGCTGCCCTCATCTCTCTTGGACTGTGAAATCCGGACTAAATCCTCATCTTCGATGATAGAGAGTGTTCGGTCACCCAAATAGGACTCTTTCAAAACAAATTCTCGGCCACCATCGTCGCCTCCAAGAGATCTAACTCCAAGTCCTGCCTCCCGCCCACTCGGGAAAAAATACTTCATCAACAGAGGAGTAAAACCAGCAATTGCTGAGAGTGCGACTGCGGTTATTGCGAGGTACGCCGCGATACCCAACTCAGCCCCGGTAACATCGGGAAATAGGAACCACCAGAGTAGAATGCCCAGCCCGGAAAGTGCGGAACCAACGAACGGGGAAAACTGGGTGAATGGGATCGGTGAACGGACCATTCCGAATCCATGCATGGCCACCGAAGCGAGCATAGCAACCATCGCCAATACGAGGAATACCATGCCGAGAAGGCCCGCAGTTGCCTGTTTTCCTAATTCAGCACAACTGTCAAATCCATCACCACTATCGATTTCCAATTTTTCGAAAGAGGCGCTGCACTCATCGTAACTATCGCTCAAATCAATTTCTTCAGATTCGCACTCACCATCATCACAAATAGTCATTTCAATATCATCAAGGCCCATTTCAATTTCGTATGAGGTGCCGAAAACCGTTGTTTCGTCTACCAACCAGCCATCTGACAACAGGGCAGTCAATGAGAGAATTATTGCAATGACTAGAAGCGAGATGTTCGGAAGCGCAGTGCGGTTGTTTTGATTGTTGATGACCGTGGTGTTGTGGGTGATAGTTTGAACGACCACACCTCCTGCTACTACCGAGTCGGCCAACTGAACTGACTGTTCAGATTCCTCTGCCCCTGAAGTTGAGGTGGGGGGGGGTGGGGGTTGCATCACGCTGACGAGGGCTTCTCTCGCTTATCAGTCACGCGTAGCGTGAACTTTGACCGATTGCTGGGTGAGCAATCGCTTGTTGGTTGGGTGGTTTCTCATTTGATGTCGGCTGTTGAATACGCTTCAACGCCTGCTGGCGCCTTGCTGTTCACCTTCTTGGCGACGACTGAACCTATTTCATTGGTTGAAGCTATTTCGAGAACTCTGTCTGTTGCTGCGCTGTTGATGACAATCGCCTGAATTCCTGTGTTTTCTCCTGCGAAATCTGCCATCTTGCTAGCACCGATTGCCTCCGATACGCTGCCATCCTCAAGGATGAACACCGCTTGATTACGCTTGCTCGGCATCTGTTCAGCCCAGCCCTTCACTTCGTCTGGAATTTCGACTGCTGCCTTAGCCGCACTTTTGCCTCCACCATCTTCTGCTTGAATTCGGCTGACTACTCGGTCAGTTGACTCTGCTTGACCAAGATGCTTTCCGACCAATTTCTTTTCCAAATGCTCGACTTCTCGGCCGGCTGGTGCAAAAGCGACTTTCGTCAACTTTCCTTCCAATGCGCCGGCCAACTCGAGAGCAATCATCTTGCCACCTCGGTCGCCATCCAAAAAGGCGGTTACCGTCGATTTCGACATCGCTAGTTCGACGAGTGCTTCGTCAACTCCAGCTCCCATTACTGCGATTGAATTCTTGATGCCTGACTTAGCCAAGTTGAGCACATCATTTCGTCCTTCGACGATGATGAGAGCATCTGAACTCTCGGCGTTGGGGCCACAGGTCATGCCTGTTTCTTTGAATGTCGTAACTTCACTGGTTGTAAGCACACTGCGAACCTCGTCGATTAAGCCACTTGCATCAGTGTCACGCTGTTGAACGATGTCCAACAACAAGTCCTTTGCACGGTCTACCATCGATTCTCTCTTCGACGAGCGAATGTTGGTAATGTCCGATACCTTGAGTGTCGCCTGTGTCGGTCCTATTCTTTCGATTGTCTCTAGGGCAGCACCAATGATGGCACTTTCCACATTCTCGAGAGACGAGGGTATTTCGATTAATCCACTGACTTTGCCTTTCTTGCTATCCAGTGTCACATCGATGTGTCCGATTCGCCCGGAACGCTGCAACTTGCGCAGGTCCAGCGCCTCGGGCATTAACCCCTCAGTCTGGCCAAAAATGGCCCCAATTATGTCCTTTCGTTGAGCCTGTCCGTCGAGACGAACATTTACTCTAATCATGTATTTTGCATTGCTTGAATCTGCCATACTTTTTCCTCCTTTGGGCCTTCCTGAACCCTCCCTTCGGAGGCCGGTCTTGTCTTGGACGAGCGCCGATGCGCCCGGTGAGTGGGACAGGAGAACCTGTGATTCGGCGGACTTACCCCACCGCTATGAACCCACCGGATGCATCAAACAAGGTGAAAAGTGGGAGCGGTGCTGCTTCTGTTATGCCCGACGGGTCTGAGCCTCTGCGCACCCGGCCCGTCTTCCAAGCAGTCATCCAAGTTATGCTCGCTGATGGCGAGTTGACCCACGAGGAGAGGAGGCTCGCCATCAAGTTGGGAACGCTGCTTTTCAAACAGGAGAAGGAGTTGAAAGAACAGCCCAGTCTAATCTACCAAACCGTAGTCGAAGGAGGAGATGTAGAGGGGGGGCGAATCATCGGGCGGGGTGAGAGGTTACAGATTTTCAGAGACATGTTTGAGACGGCTTTCGTCAATTCCTCTTTGAGTCAGGATGAATTGTCGGCAATTGCAATGTTGCGCTCTGCGTTAGATATCGATGATAGTGAGTATGAACTTCTCATCGAGGTTGTCGAGAAGAATTTGGAGGAGAGCGTCGAGCCGAAACTCTTCGACAAGGTGAAGGAAGACCTGTCTGGTGTCCTCGACAAGGTAGGCAACATGTTTGAATCCATAATTCGTTAGTCACCCCGCTAGAATTATTGCCTCTTTTTCCGGGCTGCCTGTCAATGAAAGTTCCACAATCAAAATGAGGCGCACCACCAACCGGCAGCCATGCGATTCCTAGAGGCAGAGGACCCAATCGCTCTTGCCGCACTCGAATATGTGCTTGAGAGGGATGCTGCTGATGTGCGAAAATTGTTGGAATGGCTGCCCGAAGCGCGTAGTGTCAGGGACAGAAAGGCGATTCTTGAGCGGGCATGCGCTCTGATGCGAGAGTTGGAACACGCCATCGAGCGAATTGCCGAGGTCGAGTGAATGGCGAAGCGGATTGTCGCTGAAGGGGCAATCATCCTCGCGGGTGGCCCCTCAAGCCGGATGGGAGAGCCAAAGGCTCTTGTCGAAATCGAAGGGGTGCCGATGATTGTTAGAGTGATGGAAGCGCTCTATGAATCTGGTATTAAGAAGGCGATTATTTCCTTCAAGAACTCTGAACAGGCCAACTCAGTTCTCAATTCCCTCGGGTCGAGTCGGTCGGAAGAAGGACTGCTCCGAATTAAGGGCTCAAATTTGCTGTCGAAAACCATTTTCGATGATGAGTTGAGTCAAGGTGGGAACTCTGCGGTGCGTGGAATGTCGGGGCCGGTATTCTTGGCAGACCAACTTGGATGGCAGACTATTCAGATGGCCCCTTGTGATGTTCCTTTCCTCGATGCGCGGTTACCACCATTACTCTACAGCAAGTTGTCCGGGCGAAAGGATTGCGCCGCACCACTCTCCAACTCCGGTCTTGAGCCGCTCCTTATCTGTGCCAATACCAAACCCCTAAACATTGCATTGAATGATGCTAGCCTTGCTGCGCATGAGGTGATTGCCAAAATGAAAACCGTCGAAGTGAGCTATGAAGAGTGGGGTAGTATAGGAATCACAGACCGTTGTTTCACCAATGTGAACTCAAAAGACGATTTGAATGTCATCAACTGATTTTGAATCGATTTCCATCCGCTTCCACTCGACCTTCAGAAAGCGCATCAATCACCGCTGGATAGAGATGATGCTCAATTTCCACTCGGATTCTCTCGCCCAGCGAATTCTCATCCTCGTCGGGCATAATTGCGGTGGTCTCACTCGCAATCAGCGGCCCGTCATCAACACCCGCACTGACGAAGTGAACTGATGCACCCGCTGTACTGGCCCCCGAAGCCAAGGTATCTCTCACCCCGTGAGCCCCCGGGTAGAGCGCTCCTTCGTCCCCCCATGGACTTGGATGGATGTTGACCACTCTTCCTAGTCGAGGCGCCAAAAAATCTGCTGTCAAAATTCGCATGTAGCCGCTGCACACCACCAACTCGACACCATACTCGTCGAGCACCGCCGAAACAGACTCCTCGTGCTGACGCCGCCGCGCCCGCACCCCCTCATCTCCAGAGGCGAAATCCTCTCTTTCCGGTAGTGGGACTGTCACCGCCATTACTCCATGTGAGGTCGCCCGGTTGAGCCCTTTCACTCCTGGCTGATCAGAAATCACAACCACTGTCTCGTGGCAGCAAGCGTTGGCCTCCTGATGGTAGAGAAGTGCCTCCAATCCACTTCCAGAACCCGATACTAGAACACCTAGGCGAAGTGGGTCGTGGGAATGCCCAGTACGAGGGAGGGAGTAATCGTCAGACATTTTCGGAAAGCCTCGCGAGGTTGAGGTGGTTGCCTCATTCCTGTTTGGGGGTCAAGGCCGCCGCTATTGAGTAAATCGGCCTCTTTTTATGCAGAACGGTTGGCCATGGGGAGTGGGGTGAAGAGTTGGCTGAACAGTTGGCGGACATCGACGCAGTGGTCGAACGCTATGCTCGAAGGTCAACTCCAATACGACGCAGAATCTATGTCGCAATTGGACTGCTCTTCTTGGTCTTCGCAATCATTGGGATTTGGGTACCTGGCTGGCCCACTGTTTCCTGGGCGGTCCCGGCCGCCTATCTATTCAGTATCTCGAATGAAAAACTGTTCCGCTGGACTCTGACCAACCGATATTTCGGCACCACACTATTCGACTACTATGCGACTGGAAAAACACTACCGAAACATGTCAAGAACTGGATCATGGTCTTCATCACGATAATGTCAGCAGTTTCCATCTGGCTGACCACTGTTGCAGGTGACCCCGGCTACGGGCAGGCCTTCATCGCCGTTGTTTGGATAATCGGTGTCTGGTTCATCGGTCGCAAGGTCACCACACGAAAGTGAGTGGTAAGTCATGGCGGCGCTACCAATTATTCCTCATCATCACTAATATTACCCATTACCACTGAATCTTTGATTGTGGTGTTTTTTATCACTATACTTCTTGGTGTTGCTGGAGATGTTGTTGGATGGTTGGCATCGTTTCTAGGGCCCTTAAAATAACTCCAAGCAGCAAACGGAGTACTCCAAAAAAGCCCTCCAATCGCGCCTAACATGACGATAGTTGCCAATGTGTCTAAGTTACTATTCGGTGCCCCAAAAGAGACACCTAATACCGGTATTAGGAAAGTAAGGTATGTTACTGGAATTAAATGCTTCAAACTAGGCTCGCAGCAGTTCAATTTTCTAGAACCATATTTCACTGAAAAGGCGGACACAAGTGGAATACCTATTACTGTCAACAATGCTCCCGACCAATGGTACATTATAGTGATTTTATATCCATCTGAAGTACTACCAAGTGGAATATGAGTAATCACCACCATTAACAATCCAACAAATGTTCCGGTTACTACACCTGTTAGAAAAATGGTTTTCCAATTCATGTTGATCACTAATGCCTGAATAGGCGAACCCCGGTAAACAACATTGTCATTCCGTGCTCGTCTGCCGCCTCAATCGCCTCTCCATCACGGATTGAACCGCCGGGTTGGACTACGCTCGTGATACCGATTTCGTGCGATGTGTCGATGCCGTCGCGGAATGGGAAGAAGGCATCTGATACCATCATCGCTCCCTTCGCTCGCTCGCCGGCTCGCCTTGCAGCGATTCGAACAGCCTCCACTCTGCTTGTTTGACCGGGGCCGATTCCTACTGTTGCAAGCCCGTTTTCAGTCGGTTGAACGAAGATTACACTGTTGCTCTTCACCTGTGCGCAAACCGCTACACCGAACCTCGCCAAGTCAATTTGTCCGGGCTCTGCCTGTGCCTTTGTGACACACTCGACATTGGGCCAGTCAACGATTGGTGCGCCTTCTGACTGAGCCAGCCAGCCGCCATCCACTTGGCGCCAACGCAAAACCGAGTCGAGAGGGGATAAGTCAGTGAGAGTGAGCATTCGGCGATTTTTCTTGGCGGATAGTCGCTGGAGTGCCTCCTCCTCAAATCCGGGTGCGATGATGCACTCCACAAAGTGGTCGCCAATCGCTTCTGCCACTTCTGTGGTAACTGTCTGATTGAATGCGATGACGCAACCGAAGGCTGATTCTGGGTCGCTTGCAAGCGCGTCATTCCATGCTGCTACTTGGTCGGTCGATAGCGCTACACCACAGGCGTTGGTGTGCTTGATGACAACACAACAGTGCGGCCAATCGCTCCACTCATCGCCTGTCAGCGAGCGAGCGTAGCGCAGCGCCGCCTCCAAGTCGAGATAGTTGTTGAATGACAATTCCTTGCCGCCATGCTGCTCTGCCGCAGCAAGGCCAGTTGCAGGCTCACCACTTCTCGCTCCATCGTAAAATCCTGCGATTTGGTGCGGGTTCTCACCATATCTAAGCCGGTCCAAATCGCCGCCAGAAATCAACAATCGCGGAGGTAAATCACCTTGCAATTCTACTCCTTCAAACCGCTGAGCGAGGGTGTTTGACAGAGCGACATCGTAGGCTGCTGTTCGCTGGTACGCGGTAAGCGCCAACCGCTGCCTAACACCGAGTGACACTGAAGCGGGGTCGCCATCCGTTTCTTGCAGAATCTCAAGAACGGAGTCGTATTGGCTCGGGTCTGCCATCACCAAAACATCGGCGTGATTCTTCGCCGCAGCGCGAATAAGCGTTGGTCCGCCGATGTCAATCATCTCGATGAGTTCGTCCATTTTCACGGGTGGTTCTCGGGCAGCTACCTCCTCAAAGGGGTAGAGGTTAACGACCACCATGTCTATCCTAGGATAGCCCAATTTAGCTAGTGTTTCCCGGTCATCAGGGTTGTTTCCGCGCGCTAAAATTGGCGCGTGAATCGCAGGGTGAAGGGTCTTGACTCGGCCATCGAAAACTTCGGGGTGTTCGGTCACCGACGATACATCCGACACCTCAATTCCGGACTTCCTGAGTAGCCGTGCCGTGCCGCCTGTGCTAACGATTTTCCAACCCATCGCAGCGAGTGCGACAGCAAGAGCGGATACCCCTTCTTTATTGTAAACAGAGATGAGCGCCCGGGGTGCGTTCTCACCGGTTCTATCCGGCACTTCCGCCTCTGTCCCAGGCTGCTTGGTTGCATCCATCGAAGGAACCCGTTGAACGGCGATGAGTGGGGTGTTCTTGACCTTTGAGGCAATTTGGGAAAAGTCAATTGATTGTGGTATCGCCTCTATTCTGGCTCCTCTTAGTGAATTATTAATTAGGATTATCCATTCGCCCGTATCATGCACATTAGAGGCAAGATTCTGATTTCCTTGGGGATTGTGATGCTACTACTTGGTGTAGGAATCACAGTTTCTTCATTCGGTACATTCGATAAGGCAGAGGATATTGATACATTCATGACACCCAGCGTAACAGAGGGGGGTAATGTATCAGTAATTGTCCAAGAATTCACCGAGGAATATAAGGATGGGTCTGCGGGTTGGTACTTGATGATTCAAGGAGAATACTCCGTTGATAACAATGATGACAATATTACCGATGCTTGTGAAGGATTGAACATCACTATCACAGATCAGCAAGGGAGCGACATGAATTCTACCTCAGGGACCATCTACTGTGAACTCGATGATAACAGAAAACTGGCAGGTCTGGACAAAGACAACATCGATATCAACGGAGATTATTCGGATGGATGGATGATTGTTGGGATCATTTGCGATACCCTAGACGACGCTGAAATGAATGGGTATTGGGAGACATACGGGAAGCCCGGCGAAGAAGGCCAGAGATGGATCGCAATAGATCCAGATCGCTGTACGATTGGTGAAAAGTACACCATTTCAAGCAATCAAGAAATGATTTTGTTCGATCACCATACACAAAAAGAATTGGGAGAAGATGGATTCTGGGAACTCATCTGTGGACTTTGCTGTTCATGTCTTGCAATTATTGGCCTGATTTTAGGATTTGTCTTAAAGAGCCCAAAGGAGAAAATGGCTTTACAACAGGGATACCAAGCACCAGGGGTAATGCCGCAGCAACCAGAACACCAACCCAATTCAACTGACTCAAGGTTTCAGACATGATTGTAATTTTCTCAATTAACGGGGCGCCTTGAAGGGCGTTCTTGATATGTTGGGAATGGGTGAAATTAATCCTAAACTCAATCGCCTCTGGCACTGATGACTTGGTCGCAGCGGAGTAATCCACACGCGGTTTCTGATGCTGCGACCAATCCATGGAGGAGGTTTTCGGCGGGCTCGAGAACATCAGACACATCACCAATGCTGCCATCGACCTTGATTCCCACCGGTGTGTCACTCGCTCTGGCTTTTGCTCGCAGTTCAAGAAGTGCATCAAGAGCATCGACTCCGGCATTACTCGCCAGCATCCATGGTATCACCTCAAGGGCGCGGGCGTACGCCTCCATTCCGAGCCGAGTTCTGTCTGCGACCTTCTCTGCCTCCACTTTTACTGCGGACGCTGCGCTCATGTGGCCGCTACCCCCACCATACAGGAGGGTTCCTTCAGATATTGCAAGTGTGCAGGCGCGCAGTGAATCGTAGAGCCCACGAATGACCTCCTCGGTTCCCATCGAACTGCCGATGAGACAGGTTACGAGCGGGCCCTTACATCCATCGATGATTATTCTGTCCTGCACTTCATCGGTCGCCGCTCGGCGCTCGCAAGTGATGCTGCCCGCACACCCCAAATCGGTTGCAGATAGGTCTGATAGATGCTCTATTATTCTACCACAAGAAGCCTTAGCAAGATGTCGAAGTTGTTTCACATCGAGGTCCGAAAGAACAACCTTGTCGGCCAAGGCAAGCCTGTGAAGTACCGCCCTCTCAACCTCTCCAGAGCAACAGAAGATGTCGGCCCCAGTTGCGATTAGTTTCTCGGCAATCTTCTCATTGAGTGATTCTTGAGCCGTAATGAAAGCCTCAAGTTCTTCTGCGGAGGTGAGTTCGATTTCAGTATCCCGCTTGCTCTCTCGCTGTTTAATATCACAATCTAGAATTGCAATCGATACATTTTCTCGAAGCCCAGCCATCTTCTGCATTGGAATTCTCTGCTTCCAGTGTGTTCCGAAAATCAAACGACTGTCAGCCAATCCACCTTCGCCGGACTTATCGAACAGGATATCTTCTGAATCACATATGACGCCGTTGTCACCCACTTGGCTGACATGCGACAAAGCCTCAACCATCATTGCTCCGAACCGCTCGTCCTCTGCTTCAGCCGCCCTCCCGGTCAAGGCCGTAGCCACTACTCTTGAGAGCAAGTCGGTATCGGTAATAGAGCAGGGAAATTGGATTGATTCAAGATTCTCAACCGCTATCTTGGTTGCCGCCCGGTAACCATCCACAACGATGAGTGGGTGAACTCCTTTGCGAAGAAGTCGCCCCGCCTCGTCGAGCAACGCTCCGGCGAGCAGTACAGTGGAAGTGACGCCATCTCCTACATTCGCTTCCTGTGAGCGGCCTAATGATACCAGCATCTTGGCGCCGGGATTCTTAATGAGAAGTCCAGAGAGGATGCGCGCTCCGTCAGATGTAACGGCGAATTCCCCGTTTGTCTTGTACAACCCTTTGTCGAGCCCGCGTGGGCCGAGGGTTCCTCGAAGAATAGAGGCTAAAGCGCGTGCTGCAGCGATGATTTTCTGTTGCACTTCAGGACCGCTTGTGACGCTGGTCTGCTCGGGAACGATGGTGACCGGGCCAGTTTTTCCACCTTGCACTGCACTTCCTCCAACGGTGCCGACCCGGGCCGCCTTCAAGAACCTTTGAGCCTAACATGGATAGGAATTAATCGCTAGATAACCGAGTAATCTACGAAACTACCAGAGAAAAATGGGGGCTCATCTGCGACCTTTGCGCTTTTTACGCCGAGAACGAGAATCTTCCCACGCTCTGCCACCCGTTGAGCGGTCGAGTTGGGTATCCCATGAACTGCGGAATTTGTCCTCTGGTGCCTTGAACCCGCGCGGAAGTTCGCGGGCCGACTGGACTCTGAGTTTGATACCATATTCCTTCTCCAACTCTTTGATTGTGGAGCCGCTCGGACCTACGACCGCGCCGATAACGCTCTCGTCGACGAAAATCTCTGCATGTGCATCTCCGCCAAATTTGACATGGTGAACATTAATTCCGAGGTCTGCTGAAATGCTGCTTTTTAGTTGGGCGGCGGCGAGCAGTTGGGCTGGTGTCCCTTCATCTCCAGCACCCTCTCCATCAGCCTCAACGATACATATCTGCTCGCCGAATGAGAAAATCTCGTTGAGAACCTTGCCATCTGGGAATCGCTTCACTTGAATCACCGGTCGAGCGAGGTCTGCCTGCATCCCTTTAGGCGCTTTGACGGTCATAGCTAGTTGGAGAACTTCTCCCACACTTCCCTTCTCGACATGAATCACAGTTGTCAATATCTGGGCGAGAATGCCGAGTTCAACCCGCCCAATCATCCTCTGAATCGCTTCTAGCGCTGAAGCGGAATGAGTGACACCGAGTAGGCCAAGTCCCGCAAGTCGGCAATCCCCGAATACTTCGAAGTCAGGGGTTTTTCTCACCTCATCAAAGACGATGAAGTCGGGGCGAGCGAGAAACAGAATGTCGGCGGTCAGTTCCATTGAGCCGCGGGAGTTCTCATTTTCAGCGAGAGGGCCGTATTGGGTGACCCTTTGGGGAAGTTGCAGGTCTCGGGGGCTCTCCATCGTCTTGACCACCGCTCCCTTTTGGTCGAGCCAGCGGGCAATCGCTGAAGCGAGAGTTGACTTTCCTGAACCGGGCATCCCACTGACGAGGGTTCCTTGGTTCTGCAAATCTGCGATGAGGCTGAGTAATTTGTCATCCAAGCCATAATCTTCCAAACTCGGCTGGGCTACTGGCCGTACGACGATGATCTCCCAACCGTCTGAAAATGGTGGCCAAGATGCTGTGACTCTGAGGTCACCGATCTGCATCACTTTGCAGCCGTGTCTATCGATTTCAATGAAACAATCGCTGCGCGATTCGTTGTGCTGCTCGACGACCATCTCAAGCGCTTCTGCTAGTTGTTGAACTGTTGCGCTAGACCATTCATCATCCTCCAACTCAACCACTTCAAGTTTGGTGATATGGCCTCGCTTGACGCGAGGAACACAATCTGATTTCAGGAAAATTGTACTGACTGTTTCGTCAGCCAAAAGTCCCTCCAAATTAGCAGGAAGGGGGGGTCGGTCACCAAATCTTGCCATATTACTCAACTCAGGCTGGTTCACCCTCAAGGGTGACAAAGCACCAGTAAAGGAGTCCGGTGCTGGATGCGGCCACTAAAATCGCTCCCTCAAATGGGTAGCCAAGAGTGTCTGCAAAGAAGATGAAAAGAAGGCCGGTGAACAGAGCCAAAACGGCGAGAGAGCCGATAGTACGCGGCCTCAAGTCAAGCCCAGAAATAATGTCGTTACGATTTGAAACAGCCCACCAACCCAATGCCAAAAGAGCCACCAGTGTCAACTGCCCGAGCAACCATGCGGCGCTGCTTCCCAATGCACCTTCGTACAGGCTGTAAAGCGGCCCGAGTAAGGAGGCTGCTGGATTCATGTTCTGCCCAACTGTCGGGCATTCTTGAACCCTCTCTCCCGAGAGGGAGTGGTTTTGTCACTCATCTGCGGCGCGCAGCGCCGCCTCAACAAGTCGAACACCATGGATTCCAACTAGACCGGATGCGAGCGGCTCACTATCATCTGCTCCAGTAGAATGAAGGATGAAAGCGCGCAGTTCTGCCGTTAGGCTGGGCTCACCGAGAGGTAACTCAACTCTTTCACGGGGTGCGGCATCAAAGCCCCCCCATTGTTGGCCTCGAGCGTTTCCGGGATGGTGGTGAATCCACAAACCGGCGTGGTCGAGGTAGTCGATGGCGAGGGAGGCGTCTCGTCCGATGATTCGCAGTACCCTCACTTTTCCTTGGATTCGGCTGCGCCACGACACCGTGACAATTGCTGTGACCCCATCCGGGTTTCCACCAGCACCGGCAGGATATTCCAGTTCGAGGACCGCGTGGTCTTCGATTCCCGGCTCGTCAGAAGGGAGTGCTATCGCCTTGATTTTGGTCGGGTCAACATCACCCATCAAATCACAGGTGATATCCATATCGTGGATTCCAAGTGCAGCAATTACGCCGATGTCTGGACGGGGTTCGCGAACTGAGAGCCGCTCGGATTCTATGTGAAGGACAGGGCCGAGCGTACCTTCTGCAATCAGCTCGGCTGCCTTGCGTACCGCGGCGTGATAGCGGAACAGATGCCCGACCATCAACACCCTGCCAGTTCGCTGTGCTGCGTCCAATACCGATTCAGCCTCAGCGACATTCATTGCGAGTGGTTTCTCGACAAGAACATCGACGCCTTGCTCCATCAAAGAGATGGCTAATTTTGCGTGCTGTGGAGTAGGTGTAGCGATTGTCGCCGCTGTGACATCGTGCTCACTCGCCAATTTGGAGGCGTCTGACTGCCAACTGCAACCGAACTCGCCTGCAAGGTCCTTAGCGCGCTCTTCATCCAAGTCACAAACCACTAATCCTGCAATTACACCTTCATCACGAAGTGCAGCGAGTGTGCGAACATGGTTGCGGCCCCAATAACCGGTCCCCACAACTGCAACTGTCAAAGCCATGCGGCCGCCCGACTCCACCTCCCTTCATCACGCTGCCGGAGCCGGTTTTGGGGGTGTCCGATATGGTGGTTGGAGTGATAAGTGGTCGAAGTTAGCGGGTATCATGCCGGGGCTGATAATTGCCGCGCTGCGCGACCTAGACCCACCAGCAGGTGGCGCAGAGATGAGTCTTGCAACTCTACTCAAAGGAGTCATAGAACCCGGGCCTGGTGTTGATGCTGAAGCCCTCTATGCACCCTGTCACCCCACCCCGGGCATCGATCCAGCCTTGCTCAAATCTGGCTGGCGCGTTCGAATCCATCAAAGTTCACTGAGAGGTGAGACAACCGACCTAACTAACGACTCCGAGTTGGGGATTATTGGTTACCCCCTCAAAATTGAGGACCTCTGGTCTGGGCTCGCGTGGAGAATGCGTTCCAAGGATGGTCAACCGAACTACGGGTTGCAGACCCGTCATCTTTCCAATGCGAATCGAAACTTTCGCAAAAAAATCACTGCACCTGTCGCCGCGTCGGCTAGCAAAGCAACAGCAGCCGGTTTGCCTGTGGTTGGGGTAACCCAACTTCATTGGTCCGCCGGTGCTGCAGAATGCTTCCAAGCGGCTGGAATCCCGTACATCGTCTTCGTACGCGATGAACTTCAATTTCGATATCCTGAAATTTTCAAGTCAAGTCTTGAGAACGCTGCAGCGGTCTGCTGTGCCGGCGAGGGATTAGGCGCTCAAGTCGAATCAAGATTCAATGTTAAGACAATCAGAAATGTTCGACTCCCTGTTGATTTTGGCGGCCGCTTTGGCAACGCCGAGAAGGTCGCCGCCGAGCGAGCCACCGGTCTTACAAACCGCGCCGAATCTGGTGATGCCTCCACCCCAAGAATCGCAATTGTCGGCATCACCCCAGAGAAGGGTTACGATTTCTACCAACAACTCCTACCCCACCTTGAAGCCAACTGGCCTGAAGCGCACATCGACATCCATGGCGGGGGCTCCTACGCAGAATCACTCGGCTCACACACCAACGCCACATGGCACGGCCACACTCCGGTCGAAGAGGTCTTTTCGAAATGCGATATCCACCTGTTAACCGTTGCAAGCACCGGCTCTTGGGGACGCGTCATCAACGAAGCCGGTCTGTTTGGAGTGCCGTCCGTATCAGTCGCAATCGGATCTCAGCCAGAAGCGGTTGGAGCGGGAGGGATTATCGTACCCGAAGAAGGAAGTCTAGATGATTGGGAGGACGCTTTGCGAGCCACTTACGAGGACCGTTTGGAGCTTGGTGAGGATGCCCGAAGGCACGCCGGGGTAGTCGACCATCGAAGTTCAATCGCCGCCTTCAGAAGTGTCCTCCACGAAATCATAGGGTGACCAAATGGCATACACAGATGTGAGCCGCGAACAGGTTACAGAACTGCTCAAAGCCGCCGGGTTGGCTGACCTTGCGACCATCTCGCCGCTGGCTGGTGGGTGGGCCAATTCGAATTTTCAATTACTACTCGTTGACGGTTCGCGGGTGGTGCTCAAGGTCTGGAACGAGAGAACTCCAGAGCAAGTTGAAGAGTTGATTGAACACACCTGTTGGATTGCTGAGCATGGATTCCCGACGCCCGTTCCATTACAATTGACAGGAGGGGAACGAATGTTGACCAAGGATGGACTCGCTTGGATGCTACTGCCGTTCGTTGATGCGGGCTGGCTTGACTCCGATTCTGACTCATTGTATTCATTGGGTAAAGTAATGGCTCAACTACACGAAATACCTGTTTGTGATGGACTAAATTCATCCTATTATATGGGATTTAAACTCTGGGAGGATATGTTCAAACAGGCTGATGTTAGAGATAGTTGGTCCCCTTTTCTGCGCCAGTTAGAAGAAGAAGTTGGGCGGTTAAAGGAAGACATCCCTGATGGTTTGCCCAATGGCATCATCCATGGTGACCTGTTTCCAGACAATGTCCTCGGCACGCCTGGAAAAGTGCTCGCGGTGCTCGACTTCGAGGAGATGTGTGTGGGAGCAATCGCTCTTGATTTGGTGATGGCCTTTGTTGGCTTCGGCTGGCAGGATGGCGAGCCAGTCAAAGAACGCTGGCAAGCGATATTGTCTGGTTATGAATCTGTACGGAAAATCACGGAAACCGAGCGAGCCGCACTACCTATTCTGCATCGCTTCGCTACATTGTCGGTTGCCGCCTGGCGCTACTGGCAGTTCGTGATGAACATCCCCGATACCGAGCACACTGACCGCTATCTCGAGATGACTGCCCGATTGGACAAAACGCTCCCGTTCTGACTCGTTATTGGGGCTCGGCCTGTAGAAAATTAAATATTGAGAACACGGGAAAATACTGCGTTTAACTGCGATAATGTGGGTTATTTCAGCAAAAGCGGTTTTGCTATATCCTAATTTATTACGAGGTCTTAATACAGCCAGCATCAACGGGGGATTTGGTGGTAAAATGTGTATGAACACTAGTACATGCGATTGTAACACTGTAGTTGTGAGTGGGTACACGCGTACTCACCCAATAGACGGGAGTACTGTCTATGTCGTCGAGCACTATCGGTGTGTGCCTGAAAACTACAATACCAATGACAACTGATTGAATCAGAAATGTCAGGAGGGGGGTGGATGAGTATCCACCCCTCTCTCTTATTCACATCTTACGAGCCGGATTGCCGGCATAGGTTCCTGATTCTGTGATGTCCTTGGTGACCACCGCTCCTGCTCCGATGACCACATCATCGCAGATGCTGACCGGCATGATTGTCGCGTTGGTTCCGATGCTGACTCTATCTCCAACAACTGTCTCTTTCCACTGTGACCTGTCACCTCGGGCGGGGCCCCCAATGCTGAAGGGGTCGTTGATGAACTTGGCACCATGAGATATGAAGCAGTCCTTGCCGATGCTTACGAGTTCGCAGATGAAGGCGTGGGATTGGACTCGGGTTCGCACTCCGATTTTTACACCCTTCTGGATCTCTACGAATGGGCCAACGAAGACCTCGTCTCCGATTATGCAGCCATACAGATTGGATGGCTCGACGACGGTCACCCCTTCGCCGAACTCGACGTCGACGATTCCTGAACTCAACTTACGAGGCTCGCCCATGTGGTGTGGCTAGAGTGGTCTGCACTTCAAGACGATGCCTTGGCCGGGTATTCCCAATTTTGGGGATACAAATTCATTCAACAGAATATGAGAGAACTGCAGCGATTACCTGCTCAACCTCTTCTTCCGAGAGATGAGGGTGGACTGGAATCGAAACCACGCCGTTGCAAATTGCCTCAGTCACTGGAAGGGTTCCAACGGTGTGTTGAGGATGGTCTTTGTAGAGTGGTTGAAGGTGGCAAGGAATTGGGTAGTGGACACCTGTTGAGACTTCGTTGGAGTCCATGTGCGATTGGAAATGTTCGCGACTTGCACTATTTGCGAGACGCAACACATACTGATGCCAACCATGGAGAGCACCTTCCCTAACCTTGGGAATGATGGCCCAATCCAGCCTTCGGAAAGCGATATTGTAGCGGGCTGCAATCTGGTTTCGACGGGCGACCCAAGAGTCGAGGTGTTTCAACTGCTCACGGCCGATAGCGCATTGGATTTCGGAAAGTCGAAAATTTGAGCCCAAAAAATCGTGACGATATTTGTCTTGACGGCCGTGGTCGATTGCCATCGATATTCGAGGTGCGAGTTCCTTGGTGTTGGCTAGAATCGCACCACCATCACCCCCAACCGCCATGTTCTTGCTAGGGAAAAATGAGAATGTCGCCAACTCACCTATGCTACCAATTCTCTGTCCATTCATCTCTGCCCCATGTGCTTGAGCGCTATCCTCGATGACCGGAATTCCGTGGGATTTCGCTATCTCAAAGATTTGCGGGCTGACTGGCTGGCCGTAGAGGTGAACAGCGATAATCGCCTTGGTGGCTGGGGTGATTGCGCCCTCAACCAAATCGGGGTGAAGTGTGTGATACTCCTCCTCTACATCCACGAAAACTGGGATTGCTCCAACTTGGTCAATGCAAGTTGCACTCGCGATGAATGTGTGAGATGGTACGATTACCTCGTCGCCCGGGCCCACATCGAGCAGGCGAAGGGCGGCGATGAGAGCTGTTGAGCCGTTGGAGCAAGGGGTTCCAGCAAGAGCGCCACAGTAAGAGGCCCATTCTTCTCCGAACGCCTTTCCATGGGGCCCTTTTATCCAGCGGCCAGAATCTAAGACTTCTGCTGCCACCGCGCGCATCTCATCGTTGATGAACATGCGACCTAATGGTACCTTTTCATTTCCCATCGGGCCGGCGGGTGAGTCGGCCCTACTTGAGTGGGCAGGGCGGCTAGATAGAGTAGAATAATCGATTTTTGATGCAGAGGGCAGGATTTGAACCTGCGAACCGCTAAGGACTGGGACCTCATCCCAGCGCCGTTGACCAAGCTTGGCAACCCCTGCTGTAAGCCTCTCGGGGAGAGATTCTAACTTCAATGCAACGGCCCTCGTTGGTGGTGCTGAATACCTCTGTAAGGACTGATGGCTCTTGCCGTTTTGACAAATTCAAGTTATCTTACACTGAAAATTTTAGTGGGTATTTACCCTAGTGTTGGTAGTTCTTGCGAAATTTGCCTAAAGTCGGATATGTCGGCGAAGGTATTCACCGCTTTCCTGTAATAGGTTAGACTCTTCCGGAATCCGAACGCCTTATGGCCCGACCGCCAAGCGGCCAAATGATGGGAGATTGGAGTAGACGCCGTCGGTCGAAGGCGCTGACCCGAGAAATATCGCCCAACTTCACCGATGCTCTGGCCAACTATTACGGCAGCGGACCTACCGATATTTCTGCATCCAAAGCGACCCACATAGAGTATGTCGCCGCACTTGAGAAGCATGGTTTGGAAGTCCGTGTTCTCCCCGGTCTTTCCGAATACCCAGACAGTTGTTTTGTCGAGGATGCGGCTATCGTGGTGAACGGGGCGGTGGTGATGTGCAACCTTGGCCACCCATCTCGGAGAGGTGAGGTAGAGAGCATCCAATCCGCATTGAATGGGGCCTTGGAGGTAATCACAATGCCAAAGGGAGCGCATCTCGACGGTGGTGATGTCCTGTTCTACGACGACCTGTTTTTGATTGGCCGCTCCACCCGTTCCAATGATGCTGGTATCGAATTTATTCAAGGTGTAATGAATGAGCGTGGATTTGACTCAGTAGTGGTTGATGTCCCTTCAACCACACTTCACCTCTCAACTATCTGTTCCTCGCCCGCACCCAATGTGTTGGTGACCGCTGAAGGATTCCTCACTCCAGAACAACTCAAGCCAGTAGGTGGTGATGTTATCTGGGTTCCAAAAGAGGAGTCGTATGGTGCAAACACGATTGGATTTGAGGGGAATAAAGTCATCGTATCTTCTGGCTACCCCGCAACAGCCGCAGCACTAATTGAGAATGGTTTTTCGCTTACTGAAGTTGACATGAAACACATCCGCGCAGCGGACGGTTCGCTCACCTGCTTGCGCCTGTTCTACGCTTGAAAAAGCGTAAACCAACAGCCGTTGGGTTCAACAGCAGTTCTCGGTTCCCGGGATTGATGCGCCTCAAGGCACTGCTTCTCGCGCTACTCTTCAGCCTCTCAATGCTCTCTGGCTGCTTTGGCTCTGGTGATGATGGACCCCCCACTGCTGGTGACCTTGATGTTGGGGTAATTACACTCATTGGTGGAGTATTCCAGAATGTCAAATTGAGCGCTGATGTAGATATGTCGGTCTACATTCCTTATCTGTTAACGAACCCCGATAATGGGTTCATCCAAAACTCGACTGTTCTGGATATTTCCAGTGGGGAATCGGTTGAGATTTCGATTTTAGCGCCGCCCCGGATTTCTGAGGCGGTTTTCATCATCGGTGAGAAGGGGCGGCAAAACTGGCCGACCCGAGATTCGACTGAATCGTGGCGCAGTTGGGTTGAACGAGGTGGTTCAAAATCACCGAATGGTGATGCGATTGAGCGGTTGGTCCAGGATAACAGTTCGTTCGACCGAGTCAATACCTCAACCTCTGATGGCGGCAAGGTAACCTACCGCTCAATTCCTGTCGTACGCCCTTCAGCACCTGGTTTCGGCCCTGATGGTGGTGGTGATTTCGCTACAGGAATCATCAGCGGGAGAGATGTCTATGACAGGCTCCACGAAATTACTGACCCAGCCTACGATTTGACTGACATCGACCGCAGGCAAGGGTACTGGGACCGCTGGGCTGGGCAGGGAAATGAAGCGTACGAGGATGCTGCTGACTACATCTATGCCGAATTGGAGTCGTTTGGCCTCGAGGTGATGAGGCACCGCTTCGAGTTCACTGACATCTTTGAGAAACAGAACCCCGAAGCGCTCAATGTATGTGGGTATCGTTGGGGTGAGGAGACTCCCGATGAGTGGTTGGTGTTTGGCGCCCACTTCGATGTGGCTCCGCCTGCAAACGCTGCAATCCCGCTACTCGACCCACATGTCACGGGGGAACGTACCTACGGCACGCGAGTGGGGGCATACGACAACACCGCCGGTACGAGCATGGTGTTGGAAACCGCTGAGATGATGTCGGCTTTCAAATCCCGCAGAACGATGGTGTTCTGCCTCTGGTCTGGGGAAGAGGGTGGAAAGCGAGGCAGCGACTATTGGACCGACTTCTATGTCAAAGAGGATAATCCCCAAGTTACCGTTACCAATTACATCAATCTGGACATGGCTGGAGTGAACTGGCCGGGCGGGGGTGGCGCACCACACGGCGACCCTGAGCCATCTGTCGACGAGGATGGTTACCCGAAGGATGCGGAAGTATGGCCGATGCGAGTTTACATTGGGCCCTCTGATTCTTTCGAAAATCTAACCCAGCCAGGAATTGTGCACCTCTCAGAGTGGATTGGTGCGGATGCACTTGGGTTGGAGGAACAGATCGGAACACTAACCGGGGCGGGTCATGAGAGTGATACTTGGAAGTATGATTCTTGGATGGCTGGAAATCGCTCTGAAATCATCATCTATGAAGATACCACTGCACGCTCCGACCACGCCTCATTCCAAGATAATCTAGGCACGGTGACAATAGGTTTTGGTGGCCTCGTGGATGGATATTGGTGTTACCATCAGACTTGTGACACATTGCAGGAGATGGAGGACTGGATGTCTACTGAAGGCAAAGGATATGGAGAGGAAAACAGCGGCGTGACCAACCTTGCAAACAGCCTTGACTTAATCACTTGGTGGGCCGTTTACTCCTTCTTTCACCTAGATGAACAACCCATCGAGAACACAATACTCTGAAACTCAAAAGAGGTTGGAGATGTACTGTAACATCTCTATTGCTTTACCACTGAATACGAGATAGACTAGTCCAATCGTAAGTGAGAGAAAGGTCCAGAAAATAGGGTCGGACCAATCCTTCACCTTGCGACCGTCAAGCGGCCCGAATGGTAGCATGTTGAATGCCCCCAAAATTGCGTTGCCCCACAACCAGAATACCACCAAGTCAGCCACCCAACCTACACTAGTCATAGAAATGAGGAGCCCGCCGGCGAGCAACCCAAATATGAAGAGTAGGATGTTTGAGATAGGTCCTGCCAAGGCGATTATTCCATTCTCTTTCTTACCAACTCTTCCAGCAACCATCACCGCTCCTGGTGCCATGAAAACAAAGCCGATTACTAAGGCGATGAGTACTCCAATTTTCAGCCCTCTCGGATCTGCTCTAAACTCAGCCCAGCAGCCGAAGTGGCGGGCAACATACTTGTGAGCCAACTCATGAAGAACAAAGGCGGGGGCGAGCCCTGCGAGCGCAAATACCGTACTTCGTACCAAACTGATGAGCAGCGCTCCGAGTGGCAGCCCCATCATGTTGAATATTCCACCATGCATGACTAGAGATATTGCAAAACTGAAGGCGAGGGTTGCCATCGCCAAATCCTTCAATTCTCGCTCTGAAAAGTGAAAGAGGGAGCCTTTGTGGGGTGTAACACTAGGGCCACCTACATCGAAGAAGCCGCGCATGAACGGTTCAAATGGACTCCCTTGCCCCGATTGAATGACGACTCTTACAGGTCTGCCCCGAGATTGGCCTTGTGTGGAAGGTGGCTCTTTCACCCTCTCAAACGGGTCCTCCTCTAGCCGAATCGGGCGTCGCCCCTGTGTCATGCAATTTGCCAACGGTGCGACCTCCTTGAGGGTTCGCAGGGGCGAATCAACTGCTGAGAGGGGTGGTTCAACTGTCGGCAGGATTGATGAATGGTCTTGCACGAGGGCTGTTCGATGTCGGGTGTGCGCCGAGCTATGCTCGAGATGGGATTGGCTACTTGTTGCCTGCTTTGTGATGCTCCAGATGATGCCGGTTCACAGCGATGTAAGACTTGTATCAATCTGCATAAAGAGATGCGAGAACGCATTACTACTCTACCAACAGAATCACTCGTATCCCAGTGGGGTAAGGAATTGCTGCACATGCTTGCAAGGCCGGGAGCCTACGAACACCACGAGAGCCACGGACCACATATGGAGGTCTACGCGGCGCTTCTCCAAGGTCCTGCTTCAGAAAGGAAAGTGGTTACAGAAGAGGATGTGAAAGCAGCATTCGCCGCAGCACGGGCCAAGCGAAAAACGAACCCGCTTCGAGATATTGCGAACCAAAGCCCATGGCGCGATGAAAATCCAAGTGATGACGAGTTGAAGCGATTGTCAGCAGAACTACCAATAGATATTGTGGATGCCTCTGGAGTCCGTACTGTTCCTAGTAAGCAAATCGATAGGGTCGATATTTCTGACCGTTCAGGAGAAGACCATGAATTGTCAGCGAGGGTGGCTGCAAGCGCATCGCAACAGGATGCACCAGAGGATTTGCGTGATGTTTTAATCGACTTGGAAGTCGGCGAAAAGCGAGCCGAGAGGAAGCAGTGGGATGACCTCGTTGAGGGCCTCGATGACCTATTAGATGAAGATTGATAATCAATTGAATAATCACTTTTTCAATTGATTTTTTAAAGGTTGTTTTTCGCATACTCAACACCGTTGAGGAAGATAACCATACCCTCACCAATCCAATCTTTTGGCGGCTCCTCCCGGGTCCAAGTCGCGCCGAGCCATTTCGAATGGTTCGCCTCGGGATGTGGCATCAATCCAAACACCAAACCAGTCGGGTCACAGACTCCAGCGACATTTCTCATCGAGGCATTTGGACAAAGTGGGTAGGGGAGTGGCTCGTCTGACGCACTTGGGAAATCTTCAGTGGGGTCGATGTACCTACAGACGAGTTGGCCGGCCTCTGAGTAAGAGTTCATCTGCTCGCTGTCAGGAACCACGAATTTTCCTTCACCATGTCGCACTGGAGTTCGCATCCTCTCTATTCCAGCGGTCCACACACATGGGCTGTCGTCATTGAATTCCAAGGTGACCCACCTATCTTCATAGTGACCCGAATCGTTGAGTGTGAGTGATGCCGTCTGTTCAAGACTGACCCCTTCATCACCTGGGAGAAGACCCATTTTCACCAAAACTTGGAAGCCGTTGCAAATCCCAATAACTGGTTTTCCATCCTTCACAAATTTGCGCATCTGTTCTCTGATTCCGAAGCGTAAACGGTTGCCTAGAAGCCTGCCACTACCCAAATGGTCGCCAAACGAGAAGCCGCCTGGCACTGCCATGATGTGGTAATTCTCCAAATTATCATCCCCATTGACAAGGGAGTTGATGTGGACTCTGTGTGCTCTTGCGCCCGCCATCTCGAAGACTGCCATCGTCTCCAAATCGCAATTGATTCCAAAGCCGGTCAAAACGGCCACTTGCGGAATTTCAACCATTCAAGGACTACCTCCATCCAAAGTACCCTTCCACGCGGTCCTCAATTCAGACATGCTCGCTGAGAGAATCTCTTCGCCCCCACTACTGAAGGTAATCGAATCTCCAGATTCGACTTTTCCGATTCGGTAGAGTGCGTGTCCAGTCAATGCCGATTCAAAATCGGCTTGGTTTTCCGGACTGACGCTGACAAGAATTCTACCAAGGCTCTCTCCGAACAGCAGGCCCCAGTTGTCGAGAGCCGTGTTGGCTTCGCTGATTGAAGAAAGGTCTGCTGAGCAGCCGGCATCGACTCCAAAACAGGATTCGGCCAGCGCAGTGGCTAGGCCGCCGTCGCTGCAATCGTGGGCTGATGCCACCAATCCCGCTCGCATTGATGCTGTGAGTGATTTGTAGAGGGTGAGGTTTCTCGTAGTGTCTATTTGGGGTACTTGGCCTCCAATACCGCCACCAGTCTCTTCTCTGAGCATGAATGCTAGTTCGCTCGCGCCAAGCTCTTGGTGCGTCTCTCCCAACAGGTAGATTGCGTCACCAACTTTCTTGAAATCGCTTGAAACTGCTTTGCGTACATCGTGGTGATTACCGAGTAGACTGTAGAGCAGTGTAGGGGGTACGCTGATTTTTTTGCCATCGAGTG
>Ga0209501_10000844_pt1 | contig 35899 bp, 30 predicted proteins | sample ArcticOcean_MG_C_4_FD_187434 | JGI IMG/M metagenome (GOLD analysis project Ga0209501, IMG submission 187434) | Marine microbial communities from western Arctic Ocean - ArcticOcean_MG_CB4_134 (SPAdes) (version 2) | ecosystem: Environmental > Aquatic > Marine > Oceanic | place: Arctic Ocean...
ATTATGGACAACCTATCGAGTCACAAAGTGGCCGGCGTCCGCGAAGCGATCGAATCAGCCGGAGCGGAATTACGCTATCTGCCGCCGTACTCGCCCGACCTGAATCCGATTGAGTTGGCATTCTCCAAGCTGAAGAAACTTTTGCGCGACGGCGACCAACGCACTGTTGATAAACTCTGGGAACTGTGCGGCACCATCCTCGACGAATTCACTCCGGCCGAATGCCGCAACTACTTCCGTCAATGTGGCGACCGCTACGATTAACACCCAACCGCACTAAATGGCATTCTCGTTCCCACGCTCCGCGTGGGAACGCAAGTCCTCGACGCTCCGCGTCGCCGCTGGGCATGCTGCGAAAAGTATTGTCGTAGTGGTGGCTTCCAGCCGCCAAGTTCCAACGCAAATCGTGGCGGCTGGAAGCCACCACTACAGAACATTCGACACTTATTTCATCGCTCGATCCTAATCACCCTTCGAAGCCAAACCGCCGACCTGTTTCATCGCCGCGGTCAATAGCCGCTTCGCGTCACCGGCAGACTTCGGCAACTGTTCACCCTTGAGCGGCTTCTTTTCAAACGCATCGTTGTGCATGTCGAACCAGCGACCGTCGTTGTAGAACTTCCAGCGTTGCGTGCGGACCCAGTAGCGGTTGCGTGGCGCTTCGGAATATGCCCACGTTCGCGGTGACGGTTTGCCCTCCATTAACCGGCCTGCAAAACTCTGGCCGTCCAATGTGACACCGGCAGGCAATTTGGCACCGATCAATTCCGCCAACGTTGGCAGGTAGTCACTGAAATCGACCAGGTCATCCACCACACCGCCCGGTTCGATCACGCCCGGCCAACTGGCGATCAAAGGCACGTTGGTGCCGCCGTTGGTCAGCTTGGTCTTGCCACCTTGAACGCGCTGGCCTTTGTAAACGGAAAAGACCGGATCGCGAATGTACTTGTTCCCTTCGACGCGGATGGTCGAGCGGAAGGGCGTGCCGTTATCGCCGGTGAACAGGATGACCGTCTTCTTGCGCAGACCCAAATCATCGACGGCGGTAACCAGCTTTCCGACGATTCGGTCCATATCGGCGGCCATTTCGGCGAAGGAATCGTAACGGCCGCGCGGCCCGTAGGGGACCGGCTTGTCGAGATCGTCGGTCACATCGTGGCAGAGGGCCATCGGGAAGTACGCGAAGAACGGACGCCGACGGTTTGTCTTCATGAAGTCGATCAAGAACTCGCAGTAGACATCGGGACCGAAACGGTCCTTCACGTCATCGCGGCGTTTGCCGTTCTGCCAGATCAACGGCTGATAGTACCGTGCCCCTTCGTGCCAACCGAACAGCGAGTATTGCGCGAACCCCATGCGGTTGGGCTGCTTGAGGTCTTTTCCCAGCAGTGACAGTTGCCACTTGCCTGCGACCACGGTCGCATACCTGGCCCGCTGTAACAGGCGGCCGAAGGTGTTCTTTTCCACGTCGCCGGGGAATGAACCCCACTTGGGGTTTTTCAGCCGACGCGGATATTGCCCGGTCATCAAACAGATGCGTGTTGGGTGACACGACGGCATACTGTAGCAGTGGTTGAACCGCAGACCGCCGGCCGCCAGCCGATCGATGTTCGGCGTTGGATACGACTCACCCCCGTAACAACCAATCGCATCGCAACCGACATCGTCGGCCATGATCAGCACAATGTTCGGCCGCTCGGTTTCCGCAGCGCGGGCGACCGAAAGGAAGGCACCGAATACGAGCAATGCTGTTAAGAATCGCAGCATGGTTGTCTGTCTCTTTCACAGAAACTCGATCGTAACCGCCGGCTTAATGCCGGCGGCTCGCCAACAGACGACTACTTGCGGATGTCGTAGCACATCAGCACGTTTTGGTCGCGGAGATACAATCGGCCGCCGGCGATGACCGGGTGCGGCCAACTTTGTCCTTTGACCGATGCCAACTTGAACGAACTCTTCAAGCGGTACTCTTCGGGAGTCGCCTCGATGAGTGCCATGATGCCGTCCTGATAGCGGAAATAGAGGTGGCCGTCGGCGTACACAATCGCCGCCGAATCGCCGCCTGGACCGCGAAGATTCCGCCCCCAGGCGATCTTGCCAGTTTTCAGTTCGACGCAGGTGGGGAATCCTTTGTTGTGGCCGTGCCCCATGTAAACGTGATCGCCGATGAGAATCATTCCACCGTGATGATTCTGCAGCTCGCGTGACGAGCGGTAGTAGACCTCTTCAACATCAATCTTTCCTGCGCCGCCGGACGTCAATTTCAACAAGGCCGCTCCGCCGCCACCATATCCGGACGAGCAGAACACGTAGTCATCTTTAACGATCGGCGTGGGAATGTTGGCCGTTCCGTTGGCGATTTTGTTGTAGGTCCACAATGTCTGGCCGGTTTTGGCATCGACGGAAATGATGCCGCGACCGGTCAACTGGATGTACTGTTTTACGCCGGCACCCTTGCTGACGACGATGGAAGAATAGGCGGCACCGTCGTTTCCGCGATTGCCAACGTCTTTGGGTTGTTCCGCCTTCCAGATGACCTTGCCCGTTTTCTTATCGAGGGCGGCGATCATTGCGTCGTTGGCACCCGGGGTGCAGATCAAGCGGTCGCCGTCGATCAGCGGCGATTCGCTGTATCCCCAACCCGACATCATCTTGCCGCCGAAATCTCTTTTGTAAACGGTTCGCCAAACCTCTTTCCCTGTCGCCGCCTCGACGCAAACCAGATCGCCACTGCGTCCCAGCGCGTAGACGAGATCGCCATCGACGGTCGGCGTGCAATTGGGATTACCGCCTCCTACGGGCGATTCCCACAGGATCGAGCCGTCTTCGAGGTTCATCGCGATTAGTGCTGTGCCGCCTTTCAGGTTGCCCATCGTAAAAATGCGGCCGCCGGAAATCGCCACGCTCGACATGCCTTTGCCCAAACCGGAAGCCTGCCAGGAGAGCGTCGGTCCGTCTTCGGGCCATTCCTGTAGCAATCCCTTCTCGGTCGAAATCCCATCGCGATTGGGACCACGCCAACTGGGCCATTCGGCGGTGGGAGCCTTCAACTCGGCGGCGTCTCCCAACAACGACGACAGTACTACGGCAAACAACATCGCAACGGGCAGGCAAAAACGGACCATGGATTCTCTCCAGGGGATTGCAGAAGATTTCGGCGGGACATTCAGCACACAGGCAGGATGCCGACAATTCAGCACTGATATCGAATGTAACATTTGCCGTCGGCCGCGACAACGTGGACTGCCGAGTTCCGCTGCCGTATAATCGGCTGCAGTCACCCAAAAGTCCCGGAGTCAGGTCGATGAAATCGAAACAGCGCAGCGACGAGGTTGCCGAGCTGCGTGCGCTGATTCGCGATGCCGGTCTGCGTTGCACGGCCTCACGGTTGGCGGTGATGGGACAACTGCGACGCGCGACGTCGCCCATTTCACACGCTGAGTTGGCCTGCGATTTGGCACCGCTCGGTTTCGACAAGGCAACGGTCTTCCGCAACCTGGTCGATCTGACCGATGCCAATTTGCTCAGCCGAACCGAGCTGGGCGATCACGTCTGGCGGTTCGAGTTGAAGAGTCCCAGCGATCCCCACGACGGCGGCCATCCGCATTTCGTCTGCGTCGATTGCGGCGGCGTGACCTGTTTAGGCGACGTGGAATTCAACACCGCCAGTAAGCGCCGCGCCGGCCGCATCGGCCGTGTGACCGAGATTCTGCTCAAGGGTTACTGTCGGTCGTGCCGTTGAATTGAGAAGCGTTCTCGCTCGTCTGCGGCGAATGCAGGTGGCTCGGCTCGAGGAAGCGGATGCCCCACGCTAGCGCGATGCCCACAATCAACGCCATCGATAACGGCAACCGGTTGTGCGAGTGAAACTCCATTTCCGGAAGTAAGTCGCCCAGCGAAATACAAAGAAATGCACCGGCCGCAAATGCCAATGCGCACCCCACAATGACCGCCTGACTGCCGGCAAACCGTTCGATGCCCAACACAAACAGAAACGCGCCGAGCGGACACATCAGCGCAAATCCCCCGTTGACCGCGTGTCGCCAACCGGCAGTCCAACCCCCTTTGAGCATCAGCGATGTGATCGAGACGGCATCGAGCGGCTTGTGCAACGCGATGGCCAGGAATGTTCCCAGTCCCAGCAACTGCCATTCGGTGCTGTGACTCGTCGCTGCCGTCACGCTCGCTCCCAGCGCGATCCCGTCAATAAGAGTATGTATCGAAAGCCCCAACGTGATTCCCACCCAGCCAAGATTCTGCGAGTGCGCGTGGTGGTGACCGTGTCCGCAGTCGTGGTCGTGATCATGGTCGTGCGCCGCGTCGGTTGTGTCGCCCATCACTTCCGTTAAGTCCACCGGCTCGTGTTGATGAAAATGGAACGTGCGGATGAGAAAAAACATCGTCAACATACCCACCATCATCCACCACACGGCCCGGTCGAGCGGTATTTGGTGAACCGCGTGCGGCAACATGTGAAACACGCCAATGCCGAGCATCAGCCCGCCAACCAGACTGAGCATCAACTGCATCCGGTTATGCGTGAGGCTCATCATCATCGGCAGCCAACCCCCGCCCAGCGATGCCAGCACAATTAACAGGCAGTAAACCGTCAACAGCGCGATTGGCCACCAGTCGGTATTGTTGTTGATTGCTGTCACGACATCGGAGTTGGGAGACGCCTGCTGCGCGACGATTGGCGACACGTCTGCCGTTTCGGCCGCGGCCGATTCCCGTGCAAAAATCGCCAGAAACAACAGCAATACGCGGCCGACAATCCCACGGATACCTGTCATCTTTGCTGCCCCAGTGAAGTTCTGTCAAAACCCTCTGTTGGCTCACAACACCCCTGGTATTCAAGCGCAGAGTTCGCCCACAACCGGGTTTTGACGGAGCCTCGTGATTCAAACCTGATGCAATTGCATATCAATTGCAATAAGAGAGTGTCCCGGAAACCGGGGCGAACGACAAGAGTCAGCGGGGTTGAACGGCCGAAATTCTTGATTGCCGTTGTCGAGTGACGAAAAAACGCCCGGACCATCGTGATGTTCCGGGCGTTTTGTTCACATGCCTGCGGTTAATTCGCGAGACGCAGTTCCGCTTCGAGCTTCGATTAACGGTTGGGTGCCACTGGCGTGTCGCCAGTGTTTACCGCGATGCACTGGCGACACGCCAGTGGCACCCGTTAACCGGTGTATCCCTCAATCGATGGAACCCATCACCGAAACTTTGTGACGTCCTACATCCACTCGCGAATCGGCTTTCCTTCAATTAATCGAACCGGCCGGCCATCGGGGGCGCGGGCGATCAAGTCGTGGGGAATTCCAAGTTTCATGTAAACCGTTGTGGCGATGTCGTCCGAGTAATATTCGTCGCGGATCGGTCGGCCGCCTTCGTCGTCGGTTTGTCCGAGGACGGCACCGCCGGGAATTCCGGCACCTGCCATAATTGCAAAGCCAGCCGATGCCCAGTGATCGCGACCGCTGGCCGAATTGATTTTCGGCGTGCGGCCAAAGTCGGTCAGCCAGCAGACGAGCGTCGATTCGAGCATGCCGCGTTCTTCCAGGTCGGTCAACAACGCGGGAACCGCCTGATCCATTTTCGGAATCAGTCGGCTCTTCAGCGACGTGAAGTTGTTCTGATGCGTATCCCAACTACCGTCGGTCACGGTGACAAAGCGAACGCCCGACTGAATCAGACGGCGAGCCAGCAGACAACTTTGCCCGAAACGATTGCGACCGTAACCATCCCGCAGCTTGGCGTCTTCCTTTTCAATCTCGAATGCTTTCTTAGTCTCCGGCGCGGTAATCATCGCCAGTGCCGCTTTGTAATGTTCATCCAATGCGTCGAAGGCGGCCGGTTGCAGGTCGCCCTCGCGTTGCAGGGCATCGATCTTTGCGAGAATTGTGCGACGCCGTTGCACGCGATCCATGCCGACACCCTGCGGCGGGGTGATGTCGCGGACGTCGAACTTCTTGGCGTTCGGGTCGGCCAGCATTTCGAACGGGTTGTGTTCCAGTCCCAGGATGCCCGACGTTCCGCCGCCGAAGCGGTGATCGACCTGACTGCCCAACTGCACAAACGGCGGCATCGCCGACTTGAAACCCTTGTGATAACTCACCACCGAACCGTAAGTGGGATAACCGACGGCCGGGTTGAAACGGCGGCCCGACATCACCCATTGATCGGCGGTGCCGTGGCTGCCGTTGCGCGGGTTCCAGCCGCGCAGCACGGCGAATCGTTTCAGTTCCTTCGCCATGTTGGGAAGAATCTCGGTGAACTGCACGCCGGGAATGGCCGTGTCGATCACGCCGTATTCGCCCTTCACGCTCACCGGTGCTTCCGGCTTGGGATCGAAAGTATCGTGATGGCTGGTTCCGCCGCGGGTCCAGATGAGAATGCAGTTGGTCTCGCCGCCCGCACCGGTTTTCGCCTGCGCCTGTTTGGCTGCCAACCAATTTGGCAGCGAAAGTCCCAATCCGCCCAACGCCCCGACCTGTAGGAAGCTACGGCGGGAAGTGCCTTCACAATTGCGGGTTGAATTCGACAGCAGATTCAGCATCGGCGGATCTCCATCGTGATGTTCTGCGAAGCAAGTCGGTTTGAAGCGGTGGGAACCGGACGGCCGCAACTCAGCCACCGATCAGCCTCAACCGGGAAGGTCTCTGTGAACAAATTCGTTGCATAACATCATACCACATCGGCACTAAAGATCAACCGCTTCACATATGATGAGACGCGAGCGCGTGGATGTCATTCACATCAGCGATCGAACGCGAACGGCTTGTCGATTAGATAGATGCTGTCCCCGTTGCTGCCGAGAATTCCATTCGGGTGTTGGATGTCGAGTCGGTTTCCTCGTCGCCAACGCGGAACAATCAATGGGGCACATGGCCGGAATCGGCTCACTTGCCTGCATTTTCTCTCATGCTACCCCGGCTTATCTAACCGATACAACCTGATGTGGTGGGTAGAATTCCCCAGAAGAGCGGTCGGATTACGCCCAAACTGTTCAGTCGGCGTTGTTCCGCTACAGGAATCATCAGATTGCGGCCATTTCAATCGGAACATTTCACTGGATTTCAAAGCATGTCTGCAGGTCTCAGATTGCTTGTTGTTCCGATGCTCATCCTCAGTATCGCGGGATGTGCGTTTGGTCCACGCTCGGTGAAAATTGACCGCCGCCGCTACAACGAGTCGGTCGAAACGACCAACCGGGAAGAGGCGCTGCTCAATATTGTGCGGCTGCGATACGAGGATACGCCCGGCAATCTGCGGATTTCGGGCATTACCACGCAACGATCCTGGATCAACACCGCTCAGGTCAACGGTGCGATTGGTCCGGACGCGCTGAAGTTGGCTAATCTTGGCGGTGTTTCTACCTGGACGGAACGGCCGACGGTGACGTACTCCACCGGCAGCCGCGAGCAATCGATGGCCATCTACACTCCACTTTCGACCGAGACGCTGTTTGTCCTGTCGCTGAGCGGGTGGTCGTTGCAGCGACTTTGGACGGTATCGATCGAAAACATCAACGGCATTTCCAATGCGCGCGGTGCTAGCGGACCGATTCCCGATTTCGCTCCGGAGTACGGCCGCTTTCAAACTCTCATCGGCAGCATGCAGGCGCTCGTCGATTCGCAGGGGTGCGATGTCAGCCGCAAGTCCCAATTCACGCCGATCTCCGGCCCCATTCCTATAGCGAGCTTAGCGCCGTCGGAAATCCGTGAAGCCGAGCAGGCCGGCTATGTCTACAAACCAACGGAGTCGGGCGAGGCGGTTGTTTTGAACAAGGCGTATCCAAGCACGATCATTCGGTTTTCCGAAGAAGCGGCGCAGTCGCCGGATGGGCAAGCCGTCATTGAAATTCTCGGTCTGGATCCCGACGAACGGGAGTTCGAATTGAAACTCGCACTCGGCGGACGGCTTTCGACAGAGATCGAGCCGCGTGGAAAACGAACGCATATTCTTGTCACGCCGCGATCGCTGCTGCAGATCATGTTCTTCCTCTCCAAAGGCGTCGATGTCCCGCAACCGCACATCGAGGAGGGCATCGCCCGCGGCACACTCGGCGTTGACGACTGTCTCTTCAATTGGCAACCGGTCATCGGCCACTTCAGCATCAAGCACTCGAAGCACAAGCCGGACAACGCCGTCGTCTCGGTCCCCTACCGCGGCTACTGGTTCTACATCGACGACCGCGACGTCAACAGCAAACGAACGCTCGTACTGCTGGACCAGATCAGCGAATCCCAAGTAGAAATCGGCGGAGCCGAGAAACTACCGACGCTGACACTGCCGCTGTGATGACGGCTGTGGGTTGGTCAAGAAACGGTCGTGGCACGCGTTTCCTCTTCACCGTTTCCTCTTCGCCGTTTCATCTTCGCTGGGAAGTTCCGGGGCGAGGCCATTCCTCTTTGAAGCGGGCTGACAACCGGCGCATCATCCAGGAATTCCGATACCTGTCGCGGCAAGACATCAGATCGTCGATCACTTCGCCAGCCGTGGCATACCGATCGTGTGGTTGTTTGGCGATCATCCGCGAAAAGATCAGCTCGAGTTCGTGCGGCACGTCGCTACGTTCACGGGCCAACGCGGGAATCGGGTGTTCGCGGTGCGCGATCAGTTTTTCCATGAGAGTTTCGCCAGCGTAAACCGGCTTACCCAAAAGCAAATAGCAAAGAGTACATCCCAGGGCATAGATGTCAGCACGCTCGTCGGCATTCCTCGAATTCAGCGCCTGCTCCGGCGAAATGTAGTCCACTGTGCCGACAACTGCGCCGCTGCGCGTGATTGCGGTAATTGTTGGATCCAGCGCGGCATTCGGGGCATCCGACGATGGTCGAGCAAGCCCCATGTCGAGAATCTTGACGGTCGCCTCGCGGTCGTAGAGCAGGTTCGAGGGTTTGATGTCTCGATGAATCGCCCTCTTCATGCGCGTACGCCAGACCGCGTGCCGCCTGCAAGATGCTATCAACCGCAGTCAGCAGCGGCACCGGCCCGCTCTCCTTCACCAATACAGAAAGATCCCGACCATCGACGAATTCCATAATCAGGTAATTATTATTGTCCACCACACCGCTACCCAAAGTGGTAACAATATTCGGGTGCGACAGTTTTGTGGCCGTACGGATTTCGCGCCGAAATCGCTTAACGGCGTCTTCGTTTTCCGTCAGTTCAGATGGCAGCGACTTGATCGCAACGACGTCCCGGGTTGATCGGCAGCGGGCCTTGAAAACGACCCCCATTCCGCCCTGCCCGATCTTGTCCAGGACAACGTGATCGCCCAACAGCAGCGGATCGCCCCCTCCCTCGTACAGGACGTCGAATTGATAACCCGTCAGCACATTTCGGCGGACAAGTTCCTGGCAGACTTCGCGCGCATCGTCCTGCGGCCGGCCGTCGTTCAGATCGTGGTGGAACGCGTCGATTTCTTCCAGCGACAGAATGCCGCTGTCGGTGAGACTACGAATGAATTGTTCCAGAGTGATCGACATCGGCCATCTGCCATGCAAGGGATCTGTACGCCACTTCCCATCTTAGCAGCCACCGACCGAACGGCCAGAGTGTACCGGCCCAAGTGTGTGGTGGAGCCGTCATTGTTTTAGAGACGGATAGGGGCCGAAATCCAAGGTCGGCATACCGAAACCCCTCACTCGGCGGATCTTAGTCGAGGAATCGTTCCTGACACGGTTTCAGAGTCCTTTCAGTGAAGATCAACCCACTCACCATCACCCCGTGCGGACTCACGAGCGGATTCGCGATTCGTGGCTGCGTATTCAAAATCCGAGCGCACTCCGAACAGATCGGCCCAGACCAACATCGGTTTTCGCATTGGCGTCCGGTCAATAATCCAGTCGGCCGGTTGATAGACTGGCAGCTCTCCACCGTCGTGAACGCCAAACGGATTGCTTACCGACACCAAATTGAAGTCGCGTACGATGCGCAGAGTCGGCGCGTAGCTCAACGGATACAAGACGATTGCCAGCAGGACGATCGTTACACATTTCATCGCTGCTTGGCGGGGGCGGGTAGACACGCGCGGGGTCCCATGAAAGATAAGTTCTGCGCCGATTCGGACATTGCAGCCAAGTCGGACTCGCCTGATATCAGAATTGGCGGCGACAGGACAGGTCACCGGAAACGTCAAATCTCTAAGAACCCGGCGGTGCAGGCAGCGTCTCGACTTCCGGCACAGCGGGCGGTGGCGATTTGGGCTCGGGTGCTGCGTCGGGTTTCGGGGCCTCGATCAGCGGCGGCGGCAGTTCCGTTGATCGGGCCAATGGGACGATGCGTAGTGTTGTCTCGCCGATTTCGATGTGGGAGATGAGAAACCGGTAGGTGGAGCGGGCGCCCGGGTCGGTGGTGGTGTCGTGCAGGTGGACGCGGATGTTTTGGCCGTCGGGGTAGTCGAGAACCATCAGCAACGGCGGTGTTTCGGTCGAGGGTTTCAGTGGGCTGCCCAGTTCCAGCACGCGGCGGAAACGGACTTCGCGGCGGTCACGCACGTTGGATTGCGTGGGCCGGGTAAAGGTCTGTCGGCCGGCGATAACGGAAATGCGGGCGGACTCGAGTTGCCAGACTGGCAATGCGGAAAACAGCAGATCGTCGCGTCCAAAGTTGAGGCCGATCTGTCCGCCCAGTGAACCGCGCAGATGCGAGACGAACGGTGCCGGCAGTCGGTCGTTTGCCAGTAACCGGGCCGCGTGCAACAGCGTGGGCATGGGAACGTCGCGAAGGACTTCGAGGCTGGCCAGGCGTGCGGCCAGTTTCTCCTTGTTCTTCCAGTCGTAATACACCATCAGCAAAGCGGCCAGACTTTGCGGGCGTTCCAATTCGACATCGAGGTTCCGCAGAATCGCGTCTTCGGCTTTTTCAAATTGGCCGTTGCGACGCAGCACGTCGGCCCCCATCAGGTTGACTTCCCAACCGTCCATTGAGAATTTCAACGCGTCGAGGGCCGTCTTTTCGGCGGCAGGCTGTTTGAGGTACTGCTGTATGACGGCCCGGTTGACCGTGCCGGCGGCCAGCATTTCATCCTTGCGAAAATGCCCGCGACCCAATTCGGTGAGTTCGCGATAGGTTTCGGCGGCGGCAAAGAGTTGCCCCAACTGTTGCTCGGTTCGCCCGACGTAATACCAGTAGGGCGGATAACATTCCATGAAGTTTTCCATCCGCTTCAGCACTCGCAGTCGCACGGCCAGATCGGGTTCGCGGATTGCTTCTTCCAACCGGTCGAGGTCGGTCGAGCGGACCAGCCAGCGGTCGGGAATGTTGCGTTTGCGGGCGAGCTTCCAAAAGGTATCGAGAAACAATGCCGACTTGTCGGTCAAGGCGACGATTTGTTGCTTTTCCAACTTCCAGGAGTCCAGTTCGGTCTGCCAACCCATCGCCCGGAAGTCCCACCAACTGGAAGCACCGGTGCGGACGGCCGAGGCATAATGGGCGGTTGCCAACTGGGCCGTCAGCTCGAGTGCCGTCAGCGAAAGCTGGCGATAGAACACGCGGCGGTGACGTTCCTTGATGACTTTTCGTTCCCGTGCGGCGATTTGAACCTGACTGATTTCCTGCAGCACGGCCGTGTATAGCCTGACGACTTCTTCGTCGGCGATGCCGTTGAGATCGAGGTTGTTGAGAATCTGCTGCTGCTCTTCGATCAACACCCGCTTGGAAGGATAGCGGCGAATCCGATGAAACGACGTGCGGCAATAATTCAGCGCAACGGCCGTCGCCCGCGCTTGCTCCCGTTCGGCAATGACCTGAGGATCGGTCTCAGTCGCGTTGTTGTCTCCGTCACGATCGTCAGCGATGACGGAGTCGGCCACCGCGATGCATGCCAACAGCAATGCAAACACCCGGACAGCGCGAGAACCCACAGTTCGCGGATTGGTTGATGCCATCGACTGCAATCCTCTGGCGTTCATGGTGTTGTAATAGAAGGCTGTTCCCGTCAGTCGTCACGCATCGTGTCGATTCTCGATTGATGGGTTGGGTGCCACTGGCGTGTCGCCAGTGTCCACCACGTTGCACTGGCGACCCGCCAAATAAGACATAAGACAAATTGGCGCGGCGCTCGCCGGGGTTATGTCCCGTCGATCCGATATGAATGCAATCTTACACGTCGCAGTGTGTGGTGGGTGTGAATTGACTCGGTGGGAATGGACGTTTCGGCAACATGCCGGGCATTGCGACGGTCGGGTAAACTCTACCGGCAGCCGAAGGACGAAATCTCGCTTCAGGCTTTGATTGATCGATATGTGACTTAGAATTGTCCAACTCAGGCAGCCCGTTTTTTCTTCTCGGCGGTAAGAAATTTGGGGGCCGGAATATGGGAGTGATCGCTATTGGATGTGAGGCGACCAAGTGCCCGAGCAATGCCGCGAACGACCGTTTCCTGTTGCTCTGCGGTCAATTCCGGGAAGATGGGCAATGCCAGCACTTCGTTCGCTGCCGCTTCGGACTCAGGGAAGTCGCCCTGTTGGTAGCCGAGGAACGCGAAGCATTCCTGCAAATGCAACGGCGTGGGATAGTAAACGGCTGCCCCGATTTTGTCTTCTCGCAGCGATGCCAGCACCTCATCCCGACGGCCCGCTTTGACGCGTAAACAATACTGGTTGTAAACGTGGCGACGATCGGGCAGAACAAATGGCGGCTCGACCGCGTCGAGCAATTCGTAATGCCTTAGCAGTTCGCCGTAGCGGCGGGCGTTTTGCTGTCGCGCTTCGGTCCACTTTTCGAGGTGGCGGAACTTGACGCCCAGGATGGCTGCCTGCAGTGCGTCGAGCCGGCTGTTGGTGCCGACTTCAATGTGGCGGTATCCACCAACATCGCCGTGCATTCGCAACCGGCGTAACCGTGCCGACAGTTCCGCATCGTCGGTCGTTATCAAACCGCCATCGCCGGCACCGCCGAGGTTCTTGGTTGGGAAGAAGCTGAAGCAGCCCATCGTTCCGAGGACACCGGCGCGACGTCCGCGATATTCGCCGCCAATTGCCTGGCAGGCATCTTCGATGATCGACAGTCCATTGCGGACCGAGATTCGCCACAACGGTTCCATCTCGGCACATTGACCAAACAAGTGCACCGGCATGACGGCGCGGGTCCGCGCGGTCAGCGCGGCTTCGACCTGCTCGGTATCGAGGTTGAAGCTGTGCGGTTCGATATCGACAAACACCGGTATGGCACCAACCTGATGGATCGCGCCGCCGGTCGCAAAGAACGTGAACGGACTGGTGATGACTTCATCGCCCGGCCCAACATCGGCCGCTTTGAGTGAAAGAATCAGCGCGTCGGTTCCCGAGGCCACACCAATCGCATCGCGCGAGTCGCAGTACTCGGCCAAATCGCATTCAAATTCGGCGACTTCATCGCCCAATACGAACGCCTGTGAGGCAAAGACACGCTGGACCGCCTCCTGGATTTCTGTCTCGATGGTGGCGTATTGTGCCACGAGATCAATAAACGGAACCGGCTCGACTGGGGGCTGGTGCCGATGTGCAGACGGAACGCCCTCGACCATTGTTGCGACTCCATTCGCTGCTGAGAAAGCTTCGGGGAAGGTCAATTTGGGAGTGAGAGAGGGGGCGAAGATTATTTTGGATAGGCAAATGTGTCAATAGCGACCGGAGGGCGTAGCGGAATGAAACCCTTGCTCGCGCTGCTGGCTGGTTGAGGTACGCGACGAATCACGCCTTGATTTGGGCTTTTCATCAAATCCCACCGTCGCTATCTTTCCGTCCTCTCCACTGCTTTTCCCCTATTCTCTCCATTCAAGATCGCTCAGATGCTCCACCGACATTTCCTGCCGGTCGCGGTGGCCGTTGCGCTTTGCGTCTGCACTTCCTGCCGGACCCCGACCGTCAAGCGGCCCGACAGCGAGGTGGGTGAGTTCTATCACGCGGAGGCAGAGGCCGACGGCAAACCGCACAGCCCGCTTGTGCGACAGATGATGGCCGAGCGCAAAGACGCATTGGCCGCACCGGCTGCAATCATCAGCCATGACGAATCTTCCTCAACCTGGGGCGTGTTGACCGCCACCAATCGGGTACGCGAAACGGGCAAGGATCGCGCCCCCCGTTATGGCAACACGGTTGGCAGCGAGGTGCAATACAGCGAATGCCGAGTCACGGTGCCGCACGTTCATCATCTTGATCCGATTCGTGGTTCGAAGCTGTCGCCGCATTCGTCTAACCCAACCAAACAGGTAAAACTCGACGCGCCGAAGCCGCTATCACAGGAGCGGTTCTTTTCCGATTTGGCTGCAATTGTCGAACGATCGCCCGAGCGCGATGTTTTTGTGTTCGTGCATGGCTACAACTCCGATTTCGAGAGGGCGGTGACCCGAGCGGCACAGATCGCACAGGACATGCCGTTTAACGGTGCCGTCGTTTGTTACAGTTGGCCATCGCAAGCCAGCCAGTGGAAATACAAGACGGACCAAACAGTCGCCGACAAATCGGCTCCAGTTCTCGCGCAGTTTCTGACGGAAATCGGAGACCGCTTGCCCGCCGATGTTTCATTAAACGTTGTCGCGCACAGCATGGGAAACCGTGTGTTGATGCAGGCGATGAACCAATTGCCGGAACGGTTCGCCTATCCGCGGCGATTTGATGAAATCGTACTGGCCGCTCCCGATGTTGGCGTCGGGCAGTTCGAGAAACTGTTTCCGAGGATCGACGCTGTCAGTCGCCGTGTGACGTTATACGCCAGTGATGGCGACATGCCGCTGATTGCATCGTGGCTCGTCAATCGGGAACAACGGGCCGGCGACTCGGCCCGTCCGGTGCGAATCGACCGACTGGATACGGTGGACGTTTCACGCGTCGATGTCGGCTTTATGGGGCATTCCTACTACGGCAGCAACCGGTCGGTGCTTCGCGACCTGTTCAGCGTCGTCAAGCAGCATCACCCAACCGAAAAACGCTACTGGCTGCGCGAAAAGAAACATTCGGCCGGCACGTATTGGGAGTTCGACACCGAAGTCAGCCCCATCATCCACGTGAAACACGGCATCGTGCAGTAATGGTCCGTTACTCCCTCTCCCTCTGGGAGAGGGTTGGGGTGAGGGCAGTGGGGTTTCAATGCTTCGGGAAGTAATCGAACCGCATGAATGCGGTCACTACGAACCTTACGCAGCCTGTTTCAACGGCGCGTCGAGTGACTCATCGTGCAGCAGTTCCTGAATCCACGACTCTTCGAATAACTCCTGGACCTTGCGCTCGACCTTCTTCTGTGCCTGCTTGTGATTGAGCGTTTTCTCGCTCCTCACAGCGGCTGTGCCGTGTGCGACGTGAAAGATGTTGTCGGCCATTTCGCGAACGGAGATCATGCCGGCGGAATAGCCGATATCCCAAAACTGCCTGGTAATCGAATATCCGCCCCCCTGCCCATGAATGCGGCGAAACGTAAAGTCATTTTCGACAATAGGAGCGGTTCGATACATTGCGCAAAAGTCGCGGGGGTAATGGCCCTGCTTCCAGTGAATGTCTTTCTTTCGGCCCAATAGCGATTTAACGCGGGCATTGAGATAGCCGAAGACGCGTTTCTGCCACAGATACAATGGATTTTCGAGTTCGAGTTTCCACGCCCCCGACGCGCCGCATTGGGGATCACGGTCGAATGCAGCAATCATCTCATCGAGCCAACCGTCCCGTTTGACGAAGACATCGGAATGCATGGTGACGAATAATTCACCGGTCGCTTCGCGTGCTCCCAGGTCCCACGCCGTCAACACGTTGGTGGGCCAGTTGGTGTGAACTTCTTCCGGACGTTCGATGAGCCGAATCCAATCGAGCGAACGTAGGTAATCGAGACTGGCATCTTTCGAGCCGTTATCGACAACCATCACTTCCAGATCGTACTTTGCGGAGTGTTTGCGGATCGAACGCAGGCAGACGGCCATGTAATCCTGGACTTGCCAATGCGGAATGCAAACGGTAATTCGTGAGGGGGTTCGACCCATCAATCGGCCTCAAAACTGCGGTGGAAAGTTCGTCGTCGGAGGGATCACAGGCCTCCCGGTTTTAGGGCGGGAAGTCTATGGAAACGGGCAAGTTGGGTCAATCGGGCTTCGATTGGGCTGGCGAGCGGCCGGTGTCGGTCGGCTGGAACTGCGAAAAATCCGAGGGTTTACACCTCGGCTCGCTTCAGCTGGTCAGCCCTCCGGTGGGGACTGCTTGCCCATCAAAGCTGCAACCTGCATGTAAAACATGCGATGCGACAGTCGCTGCAGCCTTCATTGTAAAAACTTTCGTTTCCACAAAATGTATGGCAGCAGGAGCTTATGGTAAAGACGCCGGTAACGCGCGGGGATGGCACGTTGTTTGCGTTTTGATTTCGGCAGTCACAGGCCACCTTTACCGCAATTCATAAACCAAAGGATTGACACAGTGACACAACGACTCGCCGATGCCCCCGCCCCAACTCCGTCCGTATTCTCTGACGTTGCCGAATTTCCGATTCAATTCGACAAAGAGTCGGTCGCCGAATTATCGCTGTGCGAAATCGAAACGATGTCGCGCGACGAATTGTTGAACGCGATTCGCGCAGTGGTTGTACCGTTCGTCGATGACGACCGGCTCGAGTTTCAGGAACGTGAGACGTTGCTGCGGCTGCTGTACTTGGCGCGGCAGTGTTGCCGGAATCAGGGGTATTGAGCAGACACCTACATCAACAAGACACACCCCGCGAGCGGGGCGGCTAAATGGTGGTGAGCGCTCGTTCGAATCGGGCGATCAAGTCGGACGGTTCTTCGAGTCCGATCGACACGCGAATCAAATAACGCGACACGCCGCAAGACTCCGCGAATTCCAGTTCGCGATAATGCGCGAGGAGCGTATACGGGCAGGCGAGCGTGTAGTTCGTTCCCAGATTCGGGCCTTTGCAGACTTCCAACGCATCGTAGAACTTGGGCGCCCGGGACTCCGCGTCGGCAAGATCGATCGACAACAGGCCGCTGTAACCTCCCTCGGGTCTGCGAAATGCATCGTACGGTTCCGTTGGCGACAAGCCGGGGTAGTAAACGCGATCAACCCGCGGATGATCGGACAGAAACCGGGCCAATTGCAAACCGCTGTCGTTGATGCGCTGAACTCGCTCGGTGAAGTCCCGCGAGTTCTGTTCGAGGACGATCGCATCGGCCCCCCACAAACTGGCCGACTCATCCTGACTCAAACGAGAACGCAATTCGGCGTGAAACGAACTCTGCGGATTCAAGACCAGCGACCCAGCGGCCACATCGCCGGCACCGGAGAAAAACTTGGTGAGGCTGGAACAAACGACGTCGGCCGCCGACAGCACATCGACGTTGACGAAGCTGGCAACTGTCTCATCGACGATCAACGGAAATTCATGACGACGTGCTAAATCTGACAGCCGCTGCAGATCGGGACTTTCCAGCAGCGGATTCGACGGAAACTCTGTATACAGGCCACAAATCGACTCATCGCGCAACAGCGACTCCAACTGTTCACAGTCGGCGGCGTTGCCGTGCGAGAAGAATTCAACACCGCTTCCAAACTTCTCCTGGATCTTCAAGGTATCGACGTAGGGAAAACCGAACTGCACGCTGCGTTGATTCGGCAGGATGTCGGCCAATGCTCGATACAAGGCATAAATCGCGTTCATACCGCACGAGAACAGGAACACGTCGTCGCTGGAAACCTGGTTCAATTCGGCGATTCGGTGTCGAATTGAAGCCTCGGCCGGCCGACCATCGACGGCGGGCAGATCCATCAGGCACGCCTCGGCCTGCCGCGATGAAACTCCCGCGCCGGTGTGCTGCCAGAAGTCCATCGCCGTCCGCCAATCGTCCGCGGGAAAGCAGACAACAAACACGCCATGCATTTCCAACGGTGAGACGCGCGGCTTCGCCGACGTTTTACTCAACAGAAACTGCACGCAACGCTCGGCGGCCGCAGCGGATGGATATGCCTGGCAGACTTCGCCATCGCGGGCAAATTGTCGTCGGCATTCTTCAAACAACCGCTGGCAAAAGCCGTTGTAAACGAACCGTGGGTAGCCGGTTTGAAGTCGATCGAGAACGCGCGGTTCCTGCTCTTCGTAGCCGATGTTGTCTCGCCAAGTCGGTATACATACTGACACTGCATGCGGAGAGTCGGGAATCGGGGCTCCCAATTCATCCGACCGGTGCAGGGGTTCCTTCAGCAAATCACGCATTCAAATAAATCCAACCAAGCTATCCACAAACACCGAGCGGGCGACTCATCAAGTGAACACATCCAAGACGGCTTCCAGAATATCGGGCTGTGTCCTGTGACGCTACCCGCGCAAATGGTCTAGCAGGTCAGGTTGGCCGATGCGTAGGGGAAAATACCCGTCCTCGGCGCAAGTGACTATACGGGAATTGGTTGCGGCGACGGTAAATGCTACCGACCCGTTTTGCGTCATTCTGACAGGCGTATTGGCAACAAATCCGTCTGGGCCAATTTGGCCGTTTTTACGTATAATGCTGAACGCGCCTTGTTCGGAACGGAGTTTCGATTTCGATAAGGACGGTTTTTATGCGATCCCGGTCGTCTCAAATTCGACTGAAAAAACGAGCTTACGGTCAGCGTCTACGCCGACCCTGGCCGATTCTTGCGATCGCCGTCTTGGCTGTGATGCTCCCGATTGTTGTCATTGCCGCCGCCCCTCACGGTTTCACCGGGGTGACTCGCAATGTCCTGACATTATTCGCACAAACTCTGCCCACAGAGCTCGAACCGGCCGCGGAAGAGAAGGCGGCCGTCGATACGGACACTGACGAGCAGGCGGAAGCTCAGCGGCGTGTGTTCGGGCATTTGCTCTATCGTAGTCGTCGGCAGCAATTACTGCTCAGCCGTGCCACGCGACATTTCGACGAGGGCAAAACGGCCGATGCCCTGCAGTACTTGCAAACGATTTTCGACTTGCCTGAAGATAGTTTCGCCTGGCTGAGTGACGAGTCGCGACTGGTGAGCATTCGCGCCGAATCGATGCGCGTGCTTGGTTCACAGCCATCGGCCGTGTTGCGCAGTTACGAGCGTCTGCATCGGGCCGAGGCCGACATCATGTTGGCCGATGCCCGCAGTTCCGGCGACCCGGTTCAATTTCGCGAGCTGGGACAACGGTACTACTTCACCGCAGCAGGATTCGCGGCGATCGATTGGCAGGCGAGCCGCTGGTTTGATCTGGGGAAAATGGGACAGGCCGCCCGCGCGTGGCAGCGGTTGGTTTCCGAACCGGCCCATAGCCGGCGCATCACGCGGCCCATGTTGCTCAAAACGGCCATTGCCCTGCAACTTGCCGGCCGCACGTCCGACGCAAAAACCGTCATGCAGCGACTTGAAGATGGCGACATGATTCTCGGTGACGGAACGGTCGCCGATATCGCATGGCTGCAGCAACACGTTGCCCAGCCTTCGCTATTGGCTCAATTGTCGAAGCGCAGTATCAGACCGGGTCGCAACGATGCTCAAACGGTTCAGCAGGCGACAACGCCGTTTCTGTCACCACTTTGGAGTCAATCTTATACGGCCGGTCCCGACGAATCGCTCACTTCACTGGTGGCCGACTGGGAAAAGCGACAACGCGAAAACCTGAAACCGATTGCCGTTGCCAACTCGGCGATTGTCGCCGATCGGTCAATCATTCTCCGCGACTTTGGCAGCATTCGATCATTCAACGCTGTCACTGGTGAACTGCATTGGAGTTATCAGTGTGCCACATCGCTGAAGTCGGTTTCCCGTGACTCGCTGAACCGAACCGCCAGTCGATCGGGTTCCGTCCGTTCAACGTCGATCGACGTCCCCAGCGCGTTTGCAACTAATGCCACAACGGGCATGCTTTCGACCGACGGACAACGCGTGTACGCCGTCGATTACGTTGATCTGGCCAGACAGCCACGATCGCCAAACCGCTTCACCCGAGCCGCCGAGAGTCCGCCGGAAGAAGCACCGAAACTCATCTCGCGAAATGCGAACCGCCTGATTGCGTTGCAAGTGAACCCTGAGGCGAGCGATTCGGACAGCCGCGATGGATACCAAAGGCGCCCCATCTGGTCAATTGGTGGAGCGGTGGGAACACCGGAATGGTTCGTCCGCATGGATGCTGATGCAGATGGTCGCGTGACCAAAGAGGAATTCAACGATCCGGTCATGCTATTCAGCAAGATCGATACAAACGACGACAAGTCAATCGGCCTGCGCGAAGCGGCCGCATCGGCAGGACTGTCGGAGCGCGGCAATCCGCTGTGGGGACACTTCTTCCTCGGTGCTCCACTGGCCGTCGATGGCCGACTGTACGTTGTGACCGAAGCCGACCGACAACTGAACCTCGTTGCCTTGCGGCCGGAAACAGGCGAACTGTTGTGGTCGCAGGCAATGGGTTTCGTCGAAGTTCCCATTGAACGCGATGCGAACCGCTATCCGTTGCAGTGCACTCCGTCGTTCGCCGATGGTGTTCTCGTCTGCTCGACGCAACTCGGCTTTCTGGTCGGCATCGATTCCTCGACCGGCTCACTGATGTGGGCTTACTATTATGGCGACGACCAGTCGTTATCGCGGCTGGGCCGTTGGCCGCACCGTCCGCAAAGCAGTTTCGGACACGCCGGATTCCCCTCGGTGGTGCATATTGCCGACGACCGCGTGGTGGTGCTTCCACGTCAGTCCAAATCCTTTCACTGCCTCGATCTCAAGACCGGCAAACGCGTTTGGACCGGTCCCCGCCAGGATGCCGAATACATTGGGACGTTACACGGCGACTACGTGCTAACCGTTGGGTCGCGGTTCTGCCGGGGTCTGTCGATTAAGACAGGGCAGGAATTGTGGGCGACCCGACTGGGAATGCCATCGGGCTGCGGCGTGCAGGCGGGTGAAAACTATCTGGTGCCGTTGGAAGAGGGCCGCATCGCGACGCTCGACATTTCATCGGGTCGTGAAATCGGTTTCACAATCGCACGCCAGGATCGCGACGACGAACGAACGTCGGACATCGACCGCAACAATGAAAGAGTCTCGACCGAAGCAGACAGCTTGCAACAGTGGACGGGCAATTGGCATCCAGGCAATCTTGTGGCCGTCGGCGATTTGGTGTTGTCGGCCGGTGCGAACCGCTTGGTCGCGTTTCCTCAAGCGGGGCCGCTGCTGTCTTCCATCGAACGCGATTTTCAGAATCAACCCATGTCGCCACAGGCGAAAGTGCGGGCGGCCGAGTTGAACTTGGCATTGGGTGACATGAACAGTGCCCGAACTCGATTAACCGAAGTTCTGGCCGAAACGATGCCGCCGGGCGAAGTGGAGTGGGCCGAGACACTTTTGCGCGAACTGCTGTATTTGCAACTCCGTCACCAATCCGGCACTAACGGGTTGTTCGCGCAGTTGGCGCGATTGTCGAAGACGCCGGTCCGCCGTGGCCGCTATCTCATGCAGCGGGCTGAAGCACAACTCAAACGCGGCGACTTCTCCGGCGTGCTGCAATCGACACGTGATTTTTCAGCACTGAATCTGAATCAACCACTGCCCACGGTGGGCGATCCTTCGTTGCGGGTGACCGCAGCCAGTTGGGTGCGGAGTATCGTCGGCCGCGTACAAAGTCAGTTTGGTGATGAACAACTGGCGGAAATCGTTGCGCACATCGATCAAGAGCAGCAGCAATCGTTGGCCGCCGACGGCGTGAGCCGGCTTGAACGTTTTCTCACCGTCTATTCCCAATGGCCACAGGCCGACCGCCCTCGAAACGAATTGGCACGGCGGTACATTGCGGCCGGACGATTTCAGCAGGCCGAACTCTTGCTGCTGGTCAATCGCCGCAGCCCGGACCGCGAAGTCGCCTTACAATCGACGGCTATGCTGGCTGGACTATGGGATCGGTTGGGTTTGTGGCACGAAGCGGCCGGCCTCCTGAAAGAAATGGAAGAGCGGTCGGCCGACGTCAACGTCTCGGATGGGACATCGACTCGCAATTTGCTACCGGAGTTTTCACCGTCAGGATTGACGGCGTATGCCCTCAAACAACGCAATCTTCCCGAGTGGGAAATCTCACGCGTCGATATTCTCCAGCGACCGTGGACCGAAATTGATCCGTACCTGGCCGAAACCTACGGCCGCTACCGTCGCCGTTTTCCGACAAAGGGCAATTCAACATTTCAACTATTGGTGAAAGGCAGCAGCGGGACTGAGGAACTGGCGGTCATCGATCGGCACACCGGACGCATCGTTTCAAACATCCCGATTCCGCAACGAGTTTCCTATCCAACGACGCAACACATGGCCGATGTCGGACATTTCGTGCCGTTGGGTGGACAGGCGGCAGTGAATGGGATTTCGTTGCTGCGTGGCGATACGAAGCAGCCATTGTGGACAACCAAACCGCAGGGACTGGCGTCGCCACAAGAGGTGTTGAAGGTTGGCCCGGCCGGTCCATCGTTCTGCAGTTTTCAGGCGCGCCGGCATTTGGTGGTCACCGATCCGGGCAGCGGTCGCATCTTGTGGCAACGCACCGATCTCGATCCACGCGGCGGGCTGCTGAATGATCCCTACGCCGGCTTATTCGGCGACGATGACGTTCTCGTGTTGTTTGCGGCCGACCGTTCGTCCTACACCGTTTACAAATCCGCCACCGGCGAAATCCTGCGGACGGGGAGGCTGGACATTGAAGTGAATCAGCAGCGGCGGGTGTTCGGCCGCAAGCTGTGTTACGTCGCCCGATCTGAAACGGGATTGCGAATTCGCGTCTGGGATCCGCTGTATGATCGCATCGAATTCGACGAACCGTTCGAGGGCCGTTTGTATTCGGCTGTCACGCCCGAGCAGGAATTGGCCGTCATCCTTCCGCCCGGTCGCCTGGTCATTCTCGACGTCGCCGCCAATCAGAAACGGCTCGACTTTCAACTCGACCCGGCCGATCTGGCCAACCTGAATTACATGCGAATCTTCAACGGCAACGGCCGCTACTTCGTCAACCTGCAGCGGGCCATCCGCGTGCCGACCTCGCGAACCTACAGTTACTATGCCAGCGACACATTTCTCGATGCGGTGCACGTGCAGGGCGAACTGCTCGCCATCAATCGCGAGCATTCAAAACTCGAATGGAAGCGGACGCTGCCACAACGCTCGGTCATGCGGACGCCGCAATTCCGGCTGCCGTTCCTCATCACCATGAGCGGAGTCCGCGACCGCTGGAACGGAAACCGACAGTCGCTGCTGGTCGAGGTGATTGACGAAGCGACCGGCGAAACAATCGGCCTGAAAACCGATCTCCGCCCCGACCGAATCGTGCAATGCACCTACCAGCCCGAACAGGGCCGCATTCGCTTCTACGGCCTGAAAACGCTGTTCGATCTCAAGTTCGACCGCGGACGGCAACGGCTCACAACCGAAGATCTGCCGCTGTGAGACTCACTGACCGCTGATGATCGATCCTCAGTTCGCGGATGCAGCTTGCGGGTTTGTAGTGACCTGATTTATTACCCCTTTTTGATCGAACAAGGGCGGTCGCGGCGCAACCATTCGAACCGCATAAATGCGGTCACTACGAACCCCAACTGGCGGCACGACATTGGAACGCACTTTGCAACCGATATCTTACCGCTGTTCCAGCGGCACGAAGTCGCGTTTTGTGGGGCCGGTGTAAATTTGCCGAGGGCGATTGATGCGGCCGGCCGGGTTTTCGCGCTGCTCTTTCCAGTGTGCGATCCAGCCGGGTAAACGACCGAGCGCGAACATCACGGTGAACATGTTGGTCGGAATGCCCATCGCCCGGTACAGAATGCCGCTGTAGAAATCGACGTTGGGATACAGCTTCCGTTCGACGAAGTACTCGTCGCTCAAGGCGACTTGTTCCAATTGTTTGGCAATGTCCAGCAACGGATCGTTCGTTCCCATTTGCGCCAACACCTTATCGACGGTGTTGCGCAAGATAGTTGCCCGCGGGTCGAAGTTCTTGTAAACGCGATGACCGAAGCCCATCAACCGGAAGTCGGAGTTCTTGTCCTTCGCCATGTCCACGTACTTCTTGTAATTGCCGCCGTCCTGCCGAATCATCTCCAGCTGTTCGAGAACTTTCTGATTCGCACCGCCGTGTAACGGTCCCCACAGCGCACAAATGCCAGCCGCCAGCGATGCGAACAGGTTGGCCTGACTGCTGCCCACCGTGCGCACCGTTAACGTGCTACAGTTTTGCTCGTGGTCGGCGTGCAGAATCAACAGTGTGTTCAGCGCGTCTTCCATCACCTGCGACACTTCGTATTCTTCGGTGGGAACGGCGAACATCATCTGCAGGAAGTTGGAACAATACGAGAGTTCGTTGCGGGGATACATGAACGGTTGGCCGATTGACTTCTTGTAGGCGTAAGCCGCAATCGTCTTCCCCTTGGCCAGCAGCCGCACGATGTTCAAATCATCTTCGTCTTCCGACAATTCCGGATAATACGTTGCCAACGAGGCCACCATCGAAGACAAAATCGCCATCGGATGCGCCGTTGCAGGGTATCCCTCGAAGAACTTCTTCATGTCCTCGTGGATCAACGTGTGGTAGGTCAACTGCTCACGAAAGTTCTCGAACTGTTCCTTGTTCGGTAGCTCGCCGTAAATCAGCAGATAGCACACATCGGCAAAGCGGGCGTTCTCAGCCAGTTGTTCGATTGGATATCCACGATAACGCAGAATTCCTTTTTCGCCGTCGATAAAGGTGATCGCGCTTTGGCCGGAACCGGTGTTGCCAAACCCCGGATCGAACGTTACCACCTTCGAAGCGGCTCGCAACCGCGAAATATCGACGCCGACTTCACCTTCGCTGCCGACGACCACCGGCAACTCGTATTCCTGTCCGTCAACGTTCAGTTTGGCAGTACTCATGCTGTTTGCTATCTTCCGTCAAGGCCCGGGGGGAATGGACTCGTGTGCCAGCGGCCGCGTTCGAACTGTATTCTTGGGTTGCACGATGAATTTCGCAAGGATCATTTTGTGACAAAGCCATTTCGCCACGAACCAATAGATCAGTGATGACAAAAGGGATTCTGTGAAGACAGACCACAATCAACTGCTGCTGGTGACCGGCGCGACCGGATTGGTCGGAAGCCACGTTGCCGAACGGGCAACTCAACTGGGCTTTCGCACGCGGGTAATTCTGCGCCCCGGCAGCGATTCCCAATTGCTCGACGAGTCGAACGTCGAGCGAGTCACCGGCGACGTGACCGATCCCGATTCGCTTCGCCGTGCGGCTGATGGCGTCACCTGCATCATTCACTGTGCGGCGAAAGTGGGCGATTGGGGGCCGGTGGAAGCATATCGTGAAGTCAACGTTCGCGGACTCGAATCGTTGCTCGCTGCGGCCGAACAATCGGGAACGCTCAAGCGATTCATCCACGTTAGCTCGCTCGGTGTGTATGCGGCCCGCGATCATTATGGAACCGATGAATCCGAGCGGCCCGCGACAGCGGGAATTGACGGCTACACCTTGACCAAAGTGGAATCGGAACAACTTGTCTCGAAGCACATTCGCGAGAAGCAGCTACCGGCGACAATCCTGCGGCCTGGCTTCATTTACGGACCGCGCGACCGCACCGTGCTGCCCCGCATCCTCGAACGCCTCAAAAGTGGAAAGTTCGCATTCCTCGGATCGGGCGAAAAGCTGATGAACAACACGTTCGTCGGCAATCTCGTCGATGCGATTTTTGCTGCCTGTGATCGCGACGAGTCCATCGGCCAAACCTATAACATCGCCGACCCTCGGCTGGTGTCGAAACTCGAGTTCATCACAACGATTGCCGAAGCGGCTGGCTATGCAGTTCCCACAAAGAAGGTGCCGCTTCCCGTCGCGAGATTCCTGGCGACGGTGATGGAAGGCACCTGGAAACTCCTCGGCAAGACCGAAGCGCCGTTGTTATCTGGTGCGCGGATCAAGTTCCTGGGGCTGAATCTGGACTTCTGTATCGACAAGGCCCTCCGCGAATTGGGATACGAGCCAACAGTCGATTTCACCGCAGGAATGCAGACGACAATCGATTGGTTTCGCGAACAAGAGATTGTCTGACGCGGCGCGAACCGTTATGCTGACCGTATGGACGAACCCTCGCCCACTTCCAGTCGCCGTCACATCGTGCTGCAACTCTTGTTGCGAGCGGCGGTGTATTTGTTCGTCACGTTGACGATGTACGTGCTGTCGATTGGGCCAATGTACTGGCGGTGGTACGAATCGTACGCAATGCACCACTCGCACGAAGAGGCACTCGCCTACGCCGACAGAGTCTCGCTGTTTTATCTGCCGCTGCTTGAGGCATGCAACAGAAGCGAACACATCAGCGACTACGTCAACTGGTACATCGATTTCTGGGTTTGATTCCGTTCTCCACCAAACACCGTATATCGAAGCCTGAAGCGCAAGCGAAGGAGCTTGCTGGCATCGCCTTGGAACCATCCTTCGCTTGCGCTTCAGGCTTGAATCATCGGACCTCATCCTCTCCGGTTGTTCCATCGTCGGGCGTTTCTTCGCCGTTGCTTTCGACCGACATCAGCACTTCCTTGCCGTAAAACGAACGGCGGAACTCACGGGAGAATTGCCGAAATTCAAGCTCTTCCAGATAAATGTACGCCAGCATTTTGACCAGCGTCAACAGCCCGATGATGGCAATCATCAACAGCAGCAGGTCCGCGACCTTCCGTTCCAGGACAATGAACGCCATCGCGCTGCCGACTGCCGCCGGGTGCATCGCATCGCACAAACGCATCACGGAAATTGACAACGTCACCGCCAGAAAACACTGCAGCGGCATCGGGAAAAACGATGCGTCACGAACCGGATTCAGCACGACGCAGACCAACGACGCGACAATATAGGCGATGATGATCGTCCGCAGGCTGTTCGATTTGGCCAGCGGCGCGAAGACGATGGATGCCGACGAAGAACCCAGGCACGCAAAGACGAGCAGGTTGCCCTCCTGCTGTCCGCTCGAAGCCGTCGCCGTCACCAGCCAGGCGACCAACCCAACCGCTGCGCCGGCGATCAATCCGTTGATGGTACACGCGGCCCAACTGTTTTCGCGTTCGATTCGGAAAAACTCCTGCTCGACGTTCTCGGCCAGCCGCGAGAGTTCCTTGGTGAAAATGTGCATACCTGCGATCACTCCTGCACGTTCGCGATGAAGAATCAGGCGACGATTCAGCACAGTTTATGCGCCGCCATTTCAGGCAGCGAGTATAAGTCACGCCCCGAATCCACAACAGCCCCGAGTTGCAACCGCCATTGGCTGCGGAACATAATCACCTAATTCGCTTGCGGTTTCGCGGTCCCCTGAATCTACCAATCGGAACTCATAATATGACACGGTTTGCAATAATCGCTCTCGCGTTACTTTCATGGACACTGTCGGTCTCCATGCTGACCGCCGGAGAACCAACACAGTCACCGCGTCCGCTCATCGTCGCTCATCGCGGCCTGTTGAAGCACGCGCCGGAAAATACGCTTGCGAATTTTCGCGCCTGCCTGGAACTGCGGCTCGGTTTTGAACTCGACGTGGAACGCTCCAGCGACGGTCACCTCGTTTGCATTCACGACTCAACCGTCAACCGCACCACCAACGGCCAAGGGCGAGTGGGCGAGATGACATTGGCCGCGATCAAGAAACTTGATGCCGGTTCGTGGTTCGATCCAGCGTTCGTCGGTGAACGCATTCCAACCATCGACGAAGTCTTCGCCCTCATTGCCGAGTATCCCAATGCCCGCGTGTTGATCGCCGTCGATCTGAAAGCCGGCGACACAAACGTCGAACGCGACACGGTCAAACTGGCGGTGAAACACAAGATCCTCGACCGCCTGTTATTCATCGGCCGTACGATCAGCAACACCGATGTCCGGCAGCGATTGCGCACGGCCAACAACAAGACGCAGATTGCCCGCGTCGCAAACAACGCGAAAGAATTCCCCGCATCGCTGGAGGACAGAATCGCCAACTGGGTTTACGTGCGATACGTTCCCAGCCCCGACGAAGTGCAGCGCGTTCACGCCGCAGGCAAACGCGTCTTCATCGCCGGCGCCACCGTCGCCGGCCAGAAACCGGACAACTGGCGAAGAGTCACCGCCGCGAAAGTCGATGCGATTTTGACCGATTACCCGCTCGACCTGCGGTTGTCGGGCAACAGTCAAGAGTCGAGCGATTAGAGTCGAGAGCAACAATGATCAGTGGGCTGACGCCCGCCGCTCGCCGGGTTTTTCTCGCAGCAAATTGGCAGCTGCTTGCCTCGGCTCTCTTTTCCGGTGACAATGGCGTTCCGGTGACAATGGCCGTATATCCATATCGCCGTCCATGCGGACCTGAAGTGACCTGAAGTTCTGTCAAAACCCTCTGTTGGCTCACAACACCCCTTGTTTTTAAGTGCAGAGTTCGCCCACAACCGGGTATTGACGGAGCCTCCTGTTTCAAGCAACGAACGAGGAGCGAATGACGATGAGTGAGAGACACGAACGGCAACTTGTAACCACATTCGCGCTGGCGGCGCTCTTGCTGGCACCGCAGGTTGGTGAGGCGGCCGACAAGTCGGGTAAGAAACAGGCGGCCGGCAAACTGCACGTCTACGTCGGCACGTACACGCGCGGGGAAAGTGAAGGAATCTATGTCAGTCAACTCGACCTGAAAACCGGAAAGCTTTCCGAACCGCAGTTGGCCGCCAAGTCGGTCAATCCCTCGTTTGTCTCAATCCATCCCAGCCGTAAGTTTGTGTATGCCGTCGGTGAAATCGATGATTTTCAGGGCAAGAAGACCGGCGGCGTGAGCGCGTTCGCGGTCAACCCCCAAACCGGTCAACTGAAACTGATCAACCAACAATCGTCCGGAGGGACCGGCCCCTGTCATCTGGTCGTCGATGCCACCGGCAAGAATGTCCTCGTGGCGAATTACGGCGGCGGCAGCGTCGCCTGTTTACCCGTTAAGGAAGACGGCAGCCTCGCCAAAGCCTCGTCGTTCCATCAGCACGAAGGTTCGAGCGTTAACCCACAACGGCAGAAAGGCCCGCACGCCCACTCGATTAACCTCGATGCCGGCAACCGTTTCGCGATGGCCGCCGATCTCGGATTGGACAAAGTGCTCGTCTACCGCTTTGATGCGAAAAAGGGATCGTTGACGCCGAACGATCCCCCGTCGGTTTCGGTGAAACCGGGCGGCGGACCAAGGCACTTTGCCTTCCATCCCAATGGCAAGTTCGCATTCACAAATAGCGAAATTACGCTGGCGCTCACCGCCTTCCGTTACGATGCCAAGGCCGGAACGTTGAAGGAACTGCAGACTCTTTCAACGCTGCCCAAGGGGACGGCGACAAAAGGTCTCAGCACGGCCGAAGTTCGCGTGCATCCCAACGGGCGGTTTGTCTATGTGTCGAATCGTGGACACGACACCATCGCCATCTTCAAGTTCAATCAGAAGAACGGAAAACTGAAAGCGGCCGGACACGTCTCAACCGGCGGCAAGACGCCGCGTAACTTCAATCTCGATCCAAGCGGCCGATTCGCGTTGGCGGCCAACCAGGACACGCACAACGTTGTCGTGTTCCGCGTGAACCAGAAGACGGGGCAGTTGACCCCCACCGGCTCGGAGATCAAAGTGTTCAACCCGGTCTGCATCCGGTTCATTCCGGTTGGCGACGACAGCTAGTTCCGCAGCAACTCTTGATGGACGAATCGGGGTGCCACTGGCGTGTCGCCAGTGCACCACGGAATACACTGGCGACACGCCAGTGGCACCCTTCGTCGATTCAGGCCAACGTCGTGCAGGAGACATCCATGCCCAAAGTCAAGTACGGTCAAATCGGCGTCGGTCATGCGCATGCCAGCAAGATGGCCGTGTATCGCGAATCGGATGACTTCGATGTCGTCGGCGTTGTCGAACCCGATCCGGCCTTACGAGCGAAAGCCGAGAAAATCGCCGCGTACAAAGATTTGAAGTGGATGACACAGGAGCAATTGCTCAACACGCCGGGGCTGCAGGTGGTGGGTGTTGAAACCCGCGTTCGGGATCTGCTGGATACGGCCGAGACCTGCGTTGATGCGGGCTTTCACGTTCATATCGACAAGCCGGCGGGCGAATCGTTGCCGCAATTCAAACGCATTCTCGACGCCGCCGCGCGGAAGCATCTGCTGGTCCAAATGGGCTACATGTACCGCTACAACCCGGCCGTCGTCATGCTCCGGGACTTCCTCAAGAAGGGCTATCTGGGCAAACCGTTTGAAGTCCATACGGTGATGAGCAAGGTGATTGCGGCCGGCACTCGCCAAAGCCTGGCCGAATATCGTGGCGGCACCATCTTTGAACTGGGCTGCCACATTATCGATCTGGTGATCGGTGTGCTCGGCACGCCGGAGTCGGTCGCCGCCTACAATCAGCATGCCTCTCCGCTGGGCGACAAACTGCTCGACAACATGCTGGCCGTCTTTACGTATCCGCGGGCTTTGGCCACCGTCAAATCGAGTGCGATGGAAGTCGAGGGGTTTGCCCGCCGTCATTTCGTTGTTTGCGGTAGCGAAGGAACGTTCCATATCGAGCCGCTCGATCGGCCCGACGTTCGCTTTGCGTTGTCCAAACCGCGCAGCAAATACGTCAAAGGTTATCAGGACGTCAAGATCGGCGCATACCGGCGTTACGTTGGCGACGCCGCCGACATGGCCCGCATTGTTCGCGGTGAAAAGCAAGCCGACTTTTCTTACGAACACGATCTGGCCGTGCAAACCGCCGTGCTTCAAGCGAGCGGTTTGCCGCTGACCTAGCCCCGTAGTGGTGGACTCCAGCCGTCACTTCTTTTCACGACCTGCGGCGGTTGGAAGCCACCACTACGACAGCGAATGCCCCCGCCGCTAAACGGTGAACCTGTTTGCTGTTCGTCGTGTCGTTGACGCAGCGTGGCCGTTGTCCCGCGACTTGGTATAACGTGGGCTATGTACGAGACCTTCGAGCACACTGCCGATCTTGGGTTGCTGGTTGAGGCGGCCGATCTGGATTCGTTGTTCGCCGAAGCGGCGCGCGGGCTGCTTTCGATCCTGATCGAAAACCCCGCTGCCGTCCTTCCCAATTGTGAAGTGACAATCGAGGTTCCAGGTACCGAGCGTGATTACCTGTTGTTCGATTGGCTCAACGAGTTGTTGTATCGATATGAAACCGAGCATCTACTGCTGTCGCAATTCGATGTCAGCGTCGGAGCAAAAGGGGTGACGGCGATCGCGCGCGGTGAGCCGCTCGATGCCAAACGTCACGAGCCGACACATGAAGTCAAAGCGATCACATATCATGAGTTCGTCGTGAAACAGATAGCGAACGGTTGGCAAGCGAAACTGATCGTCGATATCTAATTCGATATCTGATTCGACACACAATTTAGCCGCCCCACTTGCGGGGCGTGTCCACAACTCGCACTCCCAGCACACGCGGGGCAAGCCCCACGGCTAAATGAATTTCGACGACCAACAAATCGCGGAATCAGAATCTTCGTTTCAGGGATGAAGGAACCGACCGATGCAAAAACCGGAATTCAGCGGACCGCTTGAGCGGGTCAGTGACTGCTGCTGGCGGATTCCCCGCAGTTACAAAACCGGTATGCGCGTCGATGGGCTGATTTACGCCAGCGATGAATTGATGGAACATGTCCGCAGCGATCAGGCGGCCGAGCAGGTTGCCAACGTTGCCTTTCTGCCGGGAATTCAAGTCGCCAGTCTTGCGATGCCCGACATCCATTGGGGTTACGGGTTCAGCATCGGCGGTGTTTGCGCGACCGATCCGAACGAGGGGGGCGTCATTTCGCCCGGCGGTGTCGGCTACGACATCAACTGCGGCGTGCGACTGATCCGCTCGAAACTGTTTCACAAAGACGTCGGCCCGCATATCGAGTCGCTCATCGAAGAATTGTTTCAGATCCAATGGCACCGAAAACAGTTGCGTCGGTTACTCGGAGTCGTAGAGGAACACTGCCACATTCGTCCCCGGTGCATGGCCTTCGGATTCGGCCGGGATGACGACAAATCCGTCGGCACGCGTTGTCGATGAGAGAATCGACGCGCCGCTTAAAGCGAGTGGTTCCGCGCGGCCGTCGTTCAGTTTGACGCGACAGTAATCGACGCGGCCTACCGCCGAGACGATCTTGCGGCCGACTTCCACCTCACGCTGCGGGTAAGGCCATTCTGCACTGCGTCCGCCTAACCGCCGAATCGCGCGGCCGGCGAAGAAATCGTACGCACACAAACACGACACCGGATTGCCCGGCAACAGAAAGACCAGAGTTTGCCGAATGCCCCCCATGCCGGTCGGACTCGACGGCCGCATTGCGATTCCATGAACGGCCAATTCCCCTTCGGCGGCGAGAATCGACGGGGCATGATCTTCCTTCCCCACGCTGCTGCCACCGGAAACGAGAACGACATCCGCGCCCGGTTTGCACATCGCCTGAGAAATCGCTTCTCGGTCGTCTTCAACGCGCATCAGCGATTCCAACTCGGCGCCGTCGCGATGAACGAGCGCTGCCAGCACGCTGGAATTCGATTCGTAGATTTGAAACTCGCCGCGTTTGTTGCCCGGAACGACCAGCTCGTTGCCGGTGATGAGCAACCGCACCCGCGGACGGCGAACGGCTTCGACATCCGTCACCCCCACCGATGCCAACAGCCCGACATCCTGTGGTCGCAGCCTCCGGCCGGCGGCGAATAATTGGCTGTTCGCCGAGACGTCTTCGCCCCGCCGACCGACATGTTTGCCCGGTGAAACCGTCGAGGTGATTTCCACCGTCTCACCCGTTTCGGTCGCATATTCCGCCGGGATGACGGCATCGGCACCAGTGGGAACCGGTGCACCGGTCATAATTCGCACGGCCGTTCCCGGCGGCATCGTTTCCGAAAACGGGTGTCCTGGCATCGATTCGCCGACAATCGGGAAGCCCAGCGGATTGTAATCGCTCGCGCCCTCCGTTTCGGTTCCCCGCACGGCGTAACCGTCCATCGCCGAGCGATCGAACGAAGGGACGTCTAACGGTGAGGAAACCCCGCCCGAAAGGACACGGCCGTGGGCGACATTAAAGGCGATCGTTTCCCCTGGTAATGTTTTGGATTGTTCATCGACCCAGCGCAGCGCATCATCCACAAGCGCGCGACCGGTGAAGCCACGCATTCGCACGTCGCGGTTTGTGTTCGTTTCTTCTGCCATGATTATTCCTGTCCGTGCTCGCGCTCCCCGACCAACCTACGGTCGGTGCCCGGTCGCGGCTGAACGGCTATGTATTTAGTCCGGCGTCACGGAGTGCGGTTTCGTAATCTTCCGGAGTGTTCAGGTTGCGAAGCGAGTCCAATTCCGGATCGACTTGCCGCAGCGTTTCGACATCGACCGTGCAGGAATCGCATTCTTCGATCAAGAACACTGGCCGCAACCGCCGCTGTTCAACCATTGTTGCAACCTGTCCGGCCAGTTCGGTTTTGTAAACGGCTGCCAGCGGATGATAATACTTTTCCTCGCGGGGAATCACCATCTGCTTCTCGCCAAGTGCATCGAGCAGAAACCGCACAAACTCCGGTTTCAACAACGGCGCGTCACAAGCCGAAGCATACGCGGCCTCGACGCCCGCTGGCATCGCCGCTAATCCCGCTGCCAAACCCGCCAGCGGACCAAGCCCTTCCTCTTCGTCGCGCGCAATAATCACATCGGCGGGCAAGGCCGGCGGTTCGACATCGGGCGCTGCGACGACCACAATCGGCGAGACCACCTCCGAGAGAATCCGTACCACGCGCGGCAGCATCAACTCATCACCGAACGGCAGCAACATCTTCGGCTGCCCCATCCGACTGCTCTTGCCGCCACAAAGGACGATCCCGCCGAACTGCCCCGCTTTCACCGACATTCAATTGCCCTGTTCATCATTCGGTACTGGCTCGCCTTAGAACGTGTCTTCAAATTGCATGAAATGACGAAAATCGCTACGACTCCGTGTCTTTGGTTCTCAGGTCAAGGACGACGGAGACGCAACGATGAAACGGCAGTATCCCAGCGATGTAACCGAGCGGCAATGGCAGATTCTCCAAAAACTCATCCCCAAGCGAAAACCGACGGGACGCCCGCCACTCGATCGACGGCTTGTCCTCAACGCCATCCTGTATCTGGACCGGACCGGTTGCCAATGGCGACAATTGCCAATCGACTTCCCGAATTGGAAGTCGGTCTATACCGTCTTCTGGATGTGGCGAAACGAGGGGGTCTGGCAGCGAATTCACGATGCGCTGCGCGAACAAACCAGGCGAGCGGCTGGCAAACGCAAAACGCCGTCGGCTGCCATCATCGACTCGCAGTCGGTGCGAACCGCCGAAGGGGGCGAAGAACACGGTTACGATGCGGGCAAGAAAATTACCGGCCGCAAACGGCACATCGCCGTCGATACTCTCGGCCTGCTGCTGATGGTGGTTGTCACGGGAGCGGGAATGCAGGACGAGAACGGGGCGGCGTTCGTGCTCTCTCGCATGCATGGTCTGTTCTCGCGACTGACGGTCGTCTTCGGCGATTCGGCTTACGGCCGACAAGGGTTACCCGAATGGGTCCACCAAACGTTCGGCTGGATTCTGCAAACCGTCCTGCGCCCGGTTCACACCAAGGGGTTCGTCGTACTGCCCAAGCGATGGATCGTGGAACGAACCTTCGCCTGGATCGTCCGTTACCGCCGCCATACCAAGGACTACGAAAAGACCACCGCATCCAGCGAAGCCATGATCTACATCGCCATGATCAACCTGATGTCCCGACGACTAGCTAACCAGTAACACCGTTTGAAGACACGTTCTAAGGAAAAGGCGGGGGTGCTGGTGCGGCAGACGGATACCGATGTCGCTGATATTGCGTCGCTGAAGGCGATGAACATCCGATCGACGGCCTGCGTGCCGCTGTGGACACGAAGTCGAATTATGGGATTCCTGTCGCTCGACATCATCGACTCAAGCCGGTCGTTCACTCGCAGGCACCTCGATCTGTTGATCGCCATTTCCCACCACGCCGCGTTGGGACTGGAAAGAGCCAGGCTGGCCGAAACCGCCGAACGCGAGCGAAAGCGGCGCGACTATCTGGCGCAATATCTCGATCACAAGCTGCTGCAGAGGTTGACGCTTGCCGCCGACGGCACCGATCCGCTGGCACCGCACGAGCAGACGGTCACGGTTTTGTTCTGCGACATCGTCTCTTTCACAAAAATCAGCGAAGGCCTGAGCCCGACGGATCTCGCTGCGTTTGTCCGAGATCACATGACCGCCATGACCGAGGTTCTCTTCGCGTTCGAGGGGACCGTTGACAAGTACATTGGCGATGCTGTGATGGCCTTGTTCGGTGCGCCGGTCCCATCCGAAGCGGCTCCCGCAAACGCTGTTCGCGCAGCGTTGACGATGCGGAACCACGTTGGGCAAATTGACGGTCGGCCGGTTCGACTGTGATTCGGCATTGCCACCGGTTCCGCAGTTGTCGGCAACATTGGCTCAGCTCAGCGGATGGAATACACCGCCTTGGGCGATTCGGTCAACGTCGCCTCGCGTCTGGAAGGGTTCTCTCGCCCCGGTGAGATCGTGATCGACGAGACCACCCAAGCAACATTGGGCGACGGCTTCCGCGTGGAGGAAATTGGAGAAATCGACGTCCGCAACCGCAATCAACCGGTCCGTGTCTTCCGAGTTTTAGAAGAAGTCTGAAAAGCCCCAGTCGGATGTCGAACGATGTGACGGCCAACCGGTCACAAAATTCGTAACTACCCAGTGACGAAGATGTGCGCTGGCAGGTTGGGGGACTGGTGAAAGGCGGATTGGATGTCGTCCAGGATTTTCAGGTCGTTTTTGCGGAGCGTCGAGACGTAACCGCGGATTCGGCTGAAGATTTTCCCGCCGCTTTCACCGCGAAAACAGCCCGATATCTTCTGCTTCAATTTCGCCATGCGAA
>Ga0209501_10000846_pt1 | contig 35867 bp, 36 predicted proteins | sample ArcticOcean_MG_C_4_FD_187434 | JGI IMG/M metagenome (GOLD analysis project Ga0209501, IMG submission 187434) | Marine microbial communities from western Arctic Ocean - ArcticOcean_MG_CB4_134 (SPAdes) (version 2) | ecosystem: Environmental > Aquatic > Marine > Oceanic | place: Arctic Ocean...
ATCATTTCCTCCTGTCGGCCTTTATTTAGGCAAAATAAACAGTGGCGTCATTACGCTGATTGCTGGTGACACGACTTCATCAACTTCATGGACACAACTGGGTGTTCAATCAACTTTCCTTCTTGAATTAGGTGACACAGCAATTGTGTTGCTAGATGGTGGACTTGCAGGTGGCCCTTTTCAAGGCTATGGTTATTTTGACTTGATAAATCTTCAACAAGTGACCGGAATAAATTTTATAGATCAGAATCAATCCTTGAAACTGTATCCGAATCCATTCAACAATCAAACTACTTTACGAATAAATCAATCTGTCAGTAACGCATCTCTAACGATAAGTAATACATTCGGGCAGGTCGTTCAACGAATCGAAAACATAAACAATCATACTATCATTTTAGAGAGGGGCAATTTATCAAGAGGGTTATATGTTATGTGCTTGACAGAGAACAACAGAGTAATCGCACAAACCAAATTATTCGTCACCGACGAATAATCAGCGATTATATTAAACACCATTATGAAAAAAATATTTTTACTTCTAATTATCATTGGGGCTTTTACTTCATGCAACAAAGACGATGACAACATCACAATAAACGAACAGAATTTTTTAATTTTTGGTCATTTCTATGGAATGTGTTTCGGTGAGGGATGTGTCGAAACCTATAAACTGACTGATGTGAAATTATATGAGGATATCGTTGATGATTATTTTGGACAAAATTTAGATTTTGTGGAATTAGACAATGAGCAGTTTGAACTCGTAAATGATTTACCTGACTTTTTCCCTACACAACTTCTGAATGAAAATGATACTATTTTTGGTTGTCCAGATTGTGCTGATGGAGGTGGATTATTTATTCAATATTCGGACAATGGAATCCTGAAAAGTTGGAGAATTGACCAAGTTCAAAACAATGTACCAAGCTATTTGCATGATTTTATTGACCAAGTCAATGCGAGGATTGTGCTTATCAATAATTAAAAACCCACTTATATAAGTGGGTTTTTAATTGGTCGACCCTACGGTCCTAATTTCGAACTTTTTTAAAATAATTTTATTGTAGAATCAGTTTTTTACTTATTCCACCGTTTTGAATAATATAAACACCTCTTTTCCATTTTGATACATCTACAGTAATTGTGCTTTGACTATTATTTAAAAATATGAGTTCTCCCTTAATCGAATATATTTTTAAATCATTATTGATTCCATTCTCTACAGTTATAGATAAATAATTACTAGTTGGATTAGGATAAATTTGTAGTTTATCTAATGATTCTGGGGTAACCATTCCTGTAGTATTTGTCCTTTCAACAACTCTAAACCCCATGTGATCTGTTGTTACAAAAGGAGGTGTGTCAAATCGATGGCTACTCATTGCAAAAGGGCCAGGATAAGTATGGCTTCCACCTTTAAGTACTTTTACCTCTATGCTATCAGGCACATTATTATTGATTGGATTACAGCAATAATTACTATCAATACATAACTGAAAGAAATCAGCATCATACCAATCTAAGCACCACTCAGAAACATTACCAGTCATATTATAAAGACCATATGGATTTGGTAGAAACATTTCCCCTACTGGGGTTAAATAAGTTTCCCCACTTGGTCCTCCAAAACCTGTTCCATAATTAGCTTGACTATAACTTAAATTCCCATCATTAGTAGGATATTCTAATTGCTCGCCAGCTCTTGCCGCATATTCCCATTCAGCCTCACTCGGTAACGAAACACCATAATAATCGGCATACATCATTGATCCATACCAACTCACCCAGGAAGCAGGCCAATTTTCGTAGCCAGGAACTATACTAAAAATATTTGAGATGGAGTCCCACTCAATCCAACATCTATTTAAAGCATTTTGTCCACCACCTGCTATATTACTTAATTTAATAAGAACTTCACCTGACCACAAACCTGACACTGAATTATCAGCACTAATACTCCATGCAAAACCGTTAGCTATTTCAGTTGAATCACTTGACCAATCTCCCGGAACCCCCTCTTCAACTATGAGATAATCAAGAGTTATCAGATCATTAAGAAAAATGAGATATTGTGCATTAGAAATTTCTGTTTCACTCATTTTAAAATCATCTATAGTAACTTCATGTTCTGGATCTTGATCATCAAACATTGGTGGTGACGAATTATTTCCCATAGTGAATATGCCTCCAGGTATATCTATCATAACAACACTTGAAGGAAGATTTTGACCAAATCCAATCAACGGTACGCATAGTAATATAAGTAGTAGTTTTTTCATTATTTTATTTTTATTAGTTAATAACTCTACTAAGTTTGACGATTATTAGATTCAATTCCTTCTATTAATACTAGCTTTTGGAAAAGATAGTTATAATTGTCACTTAAAACAGTAATAGTCCTGTAATAAAAACAAAACCCACTGAGTATTCAGTGGGTTAATTATTGGTGGGCGATGAGGGGCTCGAACCCCCGACCCCCTCGGTGTAAACGAGGTGCTCTGAACCAACTGAGCTAATCGCCCTAAAAGGAGGGTGCAAATATAGTAACTACTTCTCATCTTTGTGCAATGTTTAAAAAAGAAAAAAGAAAAAGTTGGAGGTCTGTTCAATCCCCATTCATTTTCAATCTTGCAAGGCACTTAGAAGCAGGAAGTAGGTATGTCGACGAAAGGGTTGTTGCGGATGAGGTGGAGTCTGATAAGATATTTAAAAACATTGAAAACTTGCGCGCTGACTTAAAGAGGAGTACAGACACAATTGCTGTGGAAGACCATGGCGCTGGGAGTAGGGTGTTTAAAGGTAGTTCTCGTAAAGTAAGTAAAATAGCTAAGCATGTTCTGCAAAGTGAAAGGGTGGCTAAGTCGCTTTGGAAGGTGCTTAGATTTTGGGGAATGGATCTTGAAGAGAAGGATAAACGGAAGTTATCGGTACTTGAAATGGGTACATCTCTGGGTGTTACAACGGCTTATTTAAGCTCAGCTGGTTGTGATGTGGAAACTTGGGAAGGTTGCCAGAATACAGCTGATTTTGCTAGGAACAATTGGATAAAATTAGGGTTGGAAAAGCAAATACATAGCAAAGTGGGTAAGTTTGAAGGGTTGTTAAAATCAACTAAAGGTGGTTGGGATATGGTTTTCTTAGATGGTCATCATGATGGGGAAGCTACCTTAACGTATGTGAAAGAGTTGAAATCAAAGTTAGGGAAGGGAGGATGTGTGCTGGTGGATGATGTAGTTTGGTCTAAAGGGATGAAGATGGCATGGAGGGAATTGTTAGATGACCCATACTGGAATGTCACAGTTAGGTGGAGGGGGAAGGGGTGGTTATTTCACATCGATGGTGCGGTGGAACAGCATATTGCATTATCTTGCGTATTCAAATTTTAGAGATTGATTAAAATGAAATTATTTAATATCGTATTAGCGGGAGCGGCTTTTTTGTTTGCAATTCAGGCAAATGCCCAAATGACGACTAACTCAAAATCAAACACAAAGGAAAATCCTAACAACATAGCCTCAGATGCAGGAGCGTCTAAGCTTTATGGTGAGGTTACCTTATCTGAGATAAATGGTAGAACTTCTGTGAAGGTATCTTTTGATCCGATAATGGATAGAATGGGGTCTGAGAAAGATGCTCTTGCTGTAGTACACTATCTTAAAGAGTTTAGGTTTTCTTCTTTAGGCCAGGCGTTGAATGTTCTTTCTTCTCATGGATGGAATGTAGAGATGGTTTGGACTGCTCTTGGACGAACGGGAGAGGTGCAGCACTTTTTAATCAGCCATGACGTCAAAAAGCTTTCTCCTGTTTCTCCTTGGTTAGATAAAGGATCGCGTGGGGCATCTTCGAAAGCCAATTCGAAAGGAGGACGTAATTAAACGACCTGTCATTAAACGACCTACAAATAAAAGTAATTCTACGAAAAGGGCTCGCCGTGCGCGTGTCCTTTTTCTTGTTTTAGCGAGCTATGTTTTCTTACAATTATCATGGTGGGCTGACCTCATAATAAGGTCAGCTTCGAGACTTTACGAAGCAAATTTAGAAACTCAGACACCTGCTCAAGCAGCCATTGAGTGGGAACGTACAGTTTTTATGGTGGCATGGGAGGGAAGTGTCTTCGCACTTTTATTTGTGTTCGGACTTATTTGGTTATGGAGAGTAATAAGTGCAGATAACAACAAATTAGCTCGGGAGAGGAACTTTATTTTAGCAGTCACTCACGAATTGAAAACCCCAATTGCGGCAATAAGATTAGCAATTGATACAGTTGATAGGTTAGACCTAGATGAGAATGAGAAGAAGGAATTGTTAGAGGATGCTAGATCAAGCACACTTAGGCTTGAGAGAAGGGTAGAGGATATTCTTCAAGCGACGAGACTTAATTTACCTGATGCACTTTTGACTATCCCCTTTAGCATATGTGATTCAACAGAGAATGCTGTAAATAAATTCACCCATTTATACCCTAACTCAAAGATTGTCTTTTCAAAAAAGGGTGACGATAAAATAATAGATGGTGACCATGAAATGTGGATGCTTTGTATCACAAACCTTCTTGAAAATGCTTTTAAATATGGGGGAGATAGTCAGCAGGTAGAGGTGGTATTTGAGAGTTCTATGAGAAAAAACACTTTATATATTATCGACCACGGCCCAGGTATAGAGGAGTCTGATCGCGAAAATATTTTCGAAGCTTTTTATAGGTTGAGAAGGGATAAAGATATTGACGGGACTGGATTGGGACTGCATTTGGTAAATAAAATAGTACAAATGCATGGAGCATATATTTCAGTCAATCCCACTGATGGAGGAGGTGCTACCTTTGTTATTACTCTGCCTGGCAGTTTTTAAATTTAAATAATGATTAAGAGGAAGGTTGCGCTTGTAATTTTAGATGGTTGGGGATACGGGGCTCGAGATGCTTCAGATGCAATTTTCAATGCGCATACCCCTTGCATGGATGGTTTGCATGATACTTACCCGCATGGTGAGTTGCGAACGGACGGTGAGTTTGTAGGTCTCCCTTCAGGTCAAATGGGTAATTCCGAAGTCGGCCATATGAACATCGGTGCTGGAAGAGTCGTCTTCCAAGATCTTCTCAGAATTAATAAAGCAATAGATAGTGGAACGTTCAAATCAGAGCCCATTCTACAAGAAGCTTTGGAGATAGCAAAACAACATGGAAGGCGCCTCCATATTATGGGATTGGTTTCTAGAGGAGGAGTCCATTCGCAACAAGAACATCTTCACGAGATATTAGATGCGGTTAAAAGCGCTGGTGTTCCTGATGCTGTAATTCACGCGTTTACAGATGGACGTGATACCTCACCTAAGTATGGTTTAGGTTATCTAAAGGATCTTGAGAGTCACATAAGCCAAACTAACTCTCAGATTCAAATTGCATCTGTTCATGGGAGATATTATGCTATGGATAGGGATGAACGATGGGAGAGGGTAGCTCATTCTTACAATGCTCTGTGTTCAAACGGTGGAGATGAATTTGAAAGTGTAGAATCAGGAGTTATATCATCCTATGATGATAATACAAGTGATGAGTTTATTGTTCCATTTAGGATTAAAGGAGTAGCAGGGCAAATACGACCTAATGATGTGGTTATATGTTTTAACTTCAGAACGGATCGTTGTCGTCAAATAACAACCGCACTTACCCAACAAGACTTCCCCGACTTAAGCATGTCAACCGTACCTCTTCACTTCGTTACTATGACGAAATACGATGAGAAGTTTCAGGGAGTAAACGTTATATACGACAAGCCGAATCTTGAAAAAACGTTAGGTGAGGTTATTTCATCAGCTGGTCTATCACAACTCCGTATCGCTGAAACAGAGAAGTATCCTCATGTCACCTTCTTTTTTAATGGCGGACTAGAAGATCCTTTTTCTGGAGAGAATCGTCTGATGGCGAGCAGTCCTAAAGTCGCTACATACGATCTCAAGCCAGAAATGTCAGCTCATAAACTCGTTAAATTAGTTAGTGGCGAGATGAACTCTGACAGTGCTGATTTTATCTGTCTCAACTTTGCTAACCCAGATATGGTAGGTCACACTGGTGTATACGATGCAATACTAAAAGCCGTTGAGACTACTGATGATTGTCTCTCTGAAGTGATCAATGTAGGAATGAAAAATGGATATCAGTTCGTAATTATTGCCGACCACGGTAATGCCGACAAGGTGGTAAATCCAGACGGCTCCCCACATACATCACACACATTAAATCCAGTTCCGGTGATCGTGATTTCAGACGATGTAAAATTTCTGAATGATGGTAAGCTATCTGACGTTGCCCCAACTATTCTCGCCCTACTAGATATCGAACAGCCCTCAGAGATGACTGGGAAATCTCTTATCGGATAAGCATCACGCTTCCAGAGAAGGTAACGACCCCTTCAACATTTAGGTCTGTAGTAACATTCCCTGTGTATTCTAACGGATCTACCCCCACGTAGTTTACAGAAAGCGTAAAGTAATATGTTCCACCTGGTAGATCTCCATTTTTGTTATTTATCCCACGCCAACCTCCTTGGAAGTTAGAGTTGTAGTAAACCTGAGTTCCCCATCTATCATAAACAGCAAGTTTACTACCAGGATATCCTTGAAGCCCCAAAATCTCAAAAGTGTCATTTATGCCAGCACTACTTATGGGACCACCAGGAGTGAAAACGTTGAAGAATTCTAGTTCACAAATTTCAACGGAAAGTGTGCTGTAGGTAATATTGCCACAGCCGTCTACAAGTTGGACTTCGATAGAGCCTACACCACCAGATCCGGTATTGTAGAGACCGTCATAAAGACCTGTTATGGCATCGATATTATCTAGGAATGAAATTAAAGTAGTGTCCAAAGAGGCTCCTACTATAGTAACCCAAACCATATTTCCATCAGGATCTTCAATCTCAGTTAAGATATCACTAAACCCACCTGTTCCACCTTCTGTGGGGACGGTTGAGGTTTGTCCTAAGCAAATGGTTTCATCTTCACCTATGAAATCATCCAGAATCTCCCATGAAATAGTAGCCTCAGTGACAGATTCACATATGTCAGTGACTATGACTGTAGCAGTACCTGGGATAAAGCTAGTGTTGTAAGTGAAGTCGTTGAGGGTGTCGTTTTCAGCGGTGTCCCACTGATAATAGAATGGAGCATATCCACTCAAAGGTTCGACGATGAGTTCAATATTTCCCGCTGCGTCGAGACAACCTACTGGAGCTGTGAAAAGGGTGATAGGTTCTGGATCTAAGATTACAATCGTAGCACTCGAAATAATGGTGTCTCCACAGTCGTTTATATATTGGTACTCAACAGTAACCCATTCAGGATCTTCATTTACATTGTCGTTAATAACGCCAAGGTATACTTCTGCAACGCTTTGACCGGGTTCCATAATTACTATTGAGAAAATAGAGCTGAAATCTCCTCCCATTGTTGCCGTACCGTATACATTTAAGTATATGGTGTCTAGTTCAGTATCGTCAGGTCTTATTACTGTAAAGACAGCATCATTACACCCTTCCACAACTGTTGTGTCACCTAAGAATATTTCTGCACCTTCAAGTGATGCGTCAGCAACAATATCTATAGCATTTGATGAGAAACTACCCTCTTCTATTACCACAAATGATTCAAGTGCGGTGTCAGACCCATCTGCAATAGCTAGTTTAATGTGGTATGTTTCACCACACTGGACAGATGCTGAAGCTGTGAATGTTTCAGTATATCCATTTATGCAAATGCCTAAATTTCCAGGATTATTTATATAGTATTCTACGTTAGTTACGTTGTTTACGGAGCTAATTGTTATGGGTAAAGGTGGGTCTGTATCTGGAACTTGAGCTATGTTAATAGCTCCATCAGGGAATCCTGCTGGAGAAGCATAAGTGCCAGAAATACCAGGTCCAGAAAGGAAAAACGCAAAAATATCATTGTATGGAGAGTTAACCCAAGTTAGGTATTCATCTGATCCGAATACATAGTTAAACGAAATACTATCACCACCTGCTTCGAAATCAAATTCAAGGATACACAAATCGTGAACCGAAGAAACTGAGAAAGATTGTCCTATTAGTGGAGGTACGGAGTTAGCTACGTTTAGTAGGTCGATGTCTGTTCCTAATCCAAGACATCCTGTGCAAATTTGAGAATCGGAGCACCCCGGGTCGCTTAAATGAGTAGCGTGATCAGTACTTAAAACCAAACCGGACGTTACAGAAAACAACCCTTCTCCTCCACTCATGTATCCAAGTTGTTCAACAGACCCTGTGTAAGTTATGTTTGTCACTGTAACACCGTTTCCGATAAGAACTTCATTAACGTATTGTTCGACTGTGTATGGTTGTTCTACAAGTAGTTGTGCGGACGCGTTTGATGTGATAAAAATCAAACATAAAAACAATAATTGTACAACAGTTTTCATATGTGCAGTTTTCAATTACTCAAACATACAAAATTTTAGGTGACAATAAGTTAAAGCACTTAGATTTGCTTATATGACATCATCAATAATCCAGGCAACAAATCTTACTAAGCATTATACAGTTGGTAACACTAAAGTTCGTGCTTTAGATGGATTAGATATTTCAATTGAGAAAGGTTCCTATATTGCTTTGATGGGCCCTTCTGGGTCGGGTAAATCTACTCTAATGAATATCTTAGGTTGCTTAGATTCACCAACTTCTGGCGAATATTTTTTAAACTCAAATGATGTTAGTATACTTGATGATGACTCACTTGCAGCAATTCGCAACAAAGAAATAGGTTTTGTTTTCCAAACCTTTAATCTTTTGCCCCGATATACTGCGCTTGAGAATGTTGCACTACCTATGATTTATGCTGGTATTCCTAAGGAAAAAAGGCTTGCTAGAGCAAAAGAGGTGTTAGTGCAAGTGGGTTTAGGCGATAGGTATACTCACACACCTAATGAACTTAGCGGAGGCCAAAGGCAGCGAGTTGCTGTCGCCCGTGCCCTAGTTATGAGACCATCCATCATCTTCGCTGACGAGCCAACAGGAAACCTAGACACGAAAACTTCAGATGGTATTATGCAACTACTTGATGAAATTCACAAAGCTGGCAATACAATTATTCTAGTTACTCACGAAGAAGATATCGCCGCTCGAGCTGAAAAGATAATCCGCCTTCGAGACGGTAAACTTGAATAATACATATCTTTGTAAGACATGGAAAGACTTAGAATTTCAAAGGTGCTAGAAATGGCACCTTCATCAAATAAGATTACTATTTGTGGCTGGGTAAGGACGTTTAGAAACGATAGATTTTTAGCGGTTAATGACGGTTCTACGATTCACAATATTCAACTTGTCGTGCAACGAGAGGATTTTGAGGAGTCTGTATTGAAGCAACTTAACGCCGGTGCAGCTATTCGCGCTGTGGGAGTTTTAGTTGAGAGTCAGGGAGGAGGTCAGTCGGTTGAAATTCAAGTGGAGGAACTTGAAATACTTGGTGGTGCGGATCCCGATGAGTTCCCAATTCAAATGAAAAAGCATTCGCTTGAGTTTTTGAGGGAAAAAGCGCACCTAAGATTTCGCACCAACACTTTTAGTGCTGTTTTCCGCATCCGTCATCTTTTACAATTTGCTGTACATAAATTCTTCCACGATCAAGGGTTTTATCAACTCCACACTCCGATAATTACCGGTTCGGATGCGGAAGGGGCTGGGGAGATGTTTAAAGTGACAACCCTCGACCTCGAAAACCTCCCTAAATTAGAGGACGGTTCTACTGATTTCTCTCAGGACTTCTTTGGTAAACCCTCTAACTTAACTGTGAGCGGCCAACTCGAAGCAGAGTTAGCTGCAATGGCACTTGGACAAGTATATACTTTTGGCCCCACATTTAGAGCAGAGAATTCAAATACGTCTCGCCACCTAGCCGAGTTTTGGATGATAGAGCCCGAGATAGCATTTGCCGATCTTAAAGATGATATGAAGCTTGCGGAAGATTGCCTCAAGTCTGTTTTAGGATATGTATTGGAGCATGGAAAAGACGATTTGGATTTCTTAGAAAATAGAGAAGTTCAATCTGAAAAGCAGCTTCCTCAAAAGGACAGACATGAGCACCCTTTAACAGAACGCCTCAAGAACGTAGTTGAGTCTGAGTTTGCACACATGACGTACACTGAAGTGATAAATGCCCTTAGAAATTCTAAGCCGTTTAAGAAGAAGAAATTTAAATACCCATGCGAGTGGGGGGATGACCTTCATTCAGAGCACGAGCGTTGGTTGGTAGAGAAGCACATCGGAGGGCCTGTTATTGTAACCGATTACCCCGCTGAAATTAAGGCGTTTTATATGCGCCAAAACGACGATGGTAAAACCGTTGCTGCAATGGACGTTCTCGTTCCTGGGATTGGAGAAATTATTGGTGGATCTCAACGTGAGGAGAGATTGGACATCCTGAAGAAGAAATGCGCAGACTTTAATATTCCAGAGGATCATGTTTGGTGGTATTTAGAGACAAGGAAGTTCGGGTCGGCTGAACATTGCGGGTTTGGCATGGGCTTTGAAAGGCTTGTTATGTTCGCAACTGGGATGTCAAACATCCGAGACGTAATACCATTCCCTAGAACGCCACTTTCGGCAGAATTTTAACTTTTTTAAAGCCTATGTTCAAGCAATCACTCCAACAAAAGCAACTCCAAAGGTTATCTCCTCAGCAAATTCAGCTGATGAAACTTTTGCAAGTGCCCACGGTGGAGCTTGAAGCAAGGATTAAGCAAGAGCTTGAGGCGAATCCAGCTCTGGAGGAAGGAGCAGAAGAGGAGGAAAGAGATGAGTTAGAGCAGGATGATCAAGATCAAAACGATGCTTTAGAAGAGTTTGATTTTGACGAATATTTAGATGACGAAACGCCTGATTATAAGACTTCCGTCCGCAATCACGGTCAAGATGTGGAGGATAAGGATATTCCCCTTGGAGCGGGCTCGACTTTTAGGGAGCTGTTGATTGGTCAATTAACTTTACATCAGCTGAATGAAAATCAGAAAATGCTAGGGGAGCATTTAATAGGTCAATTAGATGATGCGGGATATTTGAGGCGAGACTTGGATAGCATTGTAAATGACTTGGCTTTTACCCAAAACATTACTGTTAAAAGAGAAGAGTTAGAGGATGTCCTTTTAATAATCCAAACACTAGATCCAGCAGGCGTTGGTGCTAAAAGTTTAAGAGAGTGCTTACTCCTTCAGATAAGACGTAAGCTAGAAGTACTTAAGGATAAAGCTAATTTCTCACGTCTTCAGAATCTGGTTTATGCAGAGGAGATATTAGAATATCATTTCGAAGCTTTTTCAAAAAAGCATTACCCCTCGATTACTTCTAAACTCAGCATTTCAGATAACGACCTTAAAGAGGCTCTTTCGGAAATTAAAAAACTGAACCCCAAGCCTGGTGATTCAGGAGGAGAATCTGCGAGAACAGTAGCTCATGTTGTTTCAGATTTTATTCTTACTGTTAATAACGATGAGTTACAAGTTGTGTTAAATCAGAGAAATGCCCCAGATTTAAGAATTAGTCCTTCATATAAAGAGATGATGCATACATATGCAAGTGGTGCAAAAACTACTAAATCTCAAAAAGAAGCTTTAACCTTTGTGAAACAAAAAATTGATGCTGCTAAGTGGTTTGTAGATGCAATTAAGCAGCGTCAACTCACACTAATGAAAACGATTAATACAATCGTGAATCACCAAGAGGAGTATTTTTTAAGCGGAGATGAAACAGATCTTAAACCTATGATTTTGAAGGATATTGCTGAGAAGATAAATATGGATATTAGTACAGTTTCAAGAGTCGCTAATAGTAAATATGTCCAAACTCCATATGGCACATTTCTCCTAAAGACTTTTTTTTCTGAGAGTTTAACAACTGACAGTGGAGAAGAGGTTAGTTCTCGTGAAGTGAAGAGCATTCTTAAAGACGCCATAGAAGAAGAGGACAAGTCAAAACCACTAACGGATGAAAAATTGGGAATTATATTAAATTCGAAGGGTTATCATATTGCTCGAAGGACAGTTGCGAAATATCGAGAACAAATGGGGTTGTCGGTAGCTAGATTAAGAAAAGAATTATAGGAAAATGCAGATTTTTGCTAAATTTATTTCCGCTGTTTTTCATCCTTTTTTAATGCCTCTGTTTACAATATTTTTATTGAAGCATTTTGATGTTTATTTATCAAACCGCACAGATGTATTTATATACCTAGCATTAATAATAGTTATTACTACTCTCGCGACGGGCGTTTCGATTTTGCTTATGCGTAAGCGTGGGATGATTTCCGATTTAGATATCAGAAATAGGTCTGAAAGATTCACTCCATTTTTAGTTGTTCTTGGATATTATGTTATGGCATATGTCCTCACCTTAGAACTCACGGGTATTGCTATTCCAGTTTTATATAGATCTCTTATGTTGGGGTTGGTTGTTTCGATACTTTCAGGTTTAATTATTACAAAACGTTTCAAACTGAGTATGCATTTGTTAGCTATTGGGGGCGTACTGGCGGCTGTAATTTATGTTGGGGCAATTAATGTAACGTCAGATTTAAACTGGATAGCTTCGATAGTCATAGCATCGGGACTACTTGCTTGGAGTCGTTTAGAATTACAAGCGCACACATTAAAGGAGGTTTACGTTGGTTTTTCTGTTGGATTTGCATGTATGTTTAGTGTACTAATACTACAGATAGGATAACTACACACTTAACTTTGAATTATGAGTTTAACTATTTTAGTCACAGGCGGAGCGGGGTACATAGGAACACATACAGCTGTAGCTTTAGTTGAAGATGGTTTTAGAGTTGTTCTGTTAGATAATTTCAGCAATTCAGAATTTTCTATGGTGCAAGCCTTGAGGTCATTGGTTGATCAAGAAGTGCCTTTTTACGAAGCAGACTGTAGGAATAAGAGTGACCTTTTAAGAGTCTTTAATACAGAAAAAGAACAGGGCCATCCGATTTCAGGAGTCATTCACTTTGCCGCATTAAAAGCTGTTGGAGAAAGTGTTGAAAAGCCGGATTTGTATAAGTCGAATAATATTGGGGGAACTGAATGCTTGTTAGAGATAATGAAGGAATTCGGTGTTAATAGTTTGGTATTTTCATCAAGTTGTACAGTGTATGGAGAGCCGGAAAATATTCCTGTTGATGAACTATCTCCTTTCCTGCCTTCTGAATCGCCTTATGGATATACGAAGCAAGCTTGCGAGAAATTAATTGTGAATCACGCTGAAGAAAACGGTGAGTTTAGCTCAGCTTTGTTGAGATACTTCAATCCTATTGGAGCTCACCCATCAGCAATTATTGGGGAATCTCCAAGAGGAATTCCGAATAATCTTATTCCCTTTTTATGTCAAGCTGTCGCGAAGTTGAGAGGTCCTCTAACTGTATTTGGTACAGATTACCCAACGAAAGACGGGTCTTGTATTAGAGATTATTTGCATGTTATGGACCTTGCCGAAGCACATGTTAAGGCAATTTGCTATTTATTCGAGACCGGCAAAGGCAAAGGCTGTAGGGCTTTTAATTTAGGAACGGGGACTGGCGTTTCAGTTCTTGAGGTAATTGATGCTTTTGAAAGGGTAACCGGAGAGAAAGTCCCTTATACACTTGGAGATAGGAGGGAAGGAGACGTTGTAGCTATTTGGGCTAATGCAAAAAGAGCTAAGGAGGAGTTGAAGTGGGAAACCAAGCGTTCCCTTGAGAAAGGGCTGAATGATTCTTGGAACTGGCAACAAAAACTTAGTGATAATTCTGGCTTATGAGAAAGGCCCCCTGATAATCCCTTTGTCTGATTTTCTAATAAATCCAAGAACAAAATCCTTAACATCACAGGTAGGAAATTCTGCGTCTGCGACATTTAAGGCAATACTCATATTTGCGTTTTGCACATATAAGGTCCTATAAATATCATCAATTCTTTGAATTTTATCCTGAGTGAACCCCCTTCTCCTTAGGCCAATGGAGTTAACACCTATAAAGGATAGAGGCTCTCTTGCTGCCTTAATGTATGGAGGTATATTCTTTCGAATTAAGGATCCTCCAGCTACAAATGCATGTTCTCCAACATGCACGAATTGTTGAACCCCAACCATTCCTTCAATAATAACCCAGTCGTCAATTGTTACATGTCCAGCTACATTTACAGCGTTAGCTAGTACAACATGGTTTCCAACTCTAACATCGTGCGCGAGATGTACATATGCCATGATTAGGCAATCATCACCTATAACTGTTTTATACCTGTCAACAGTTGCTTTGTGTATCGTTACACATTCACGGATAATCGTTCGATCTCCAATTTCGACCGTTGTCTCTTCGTTGTCAAATTTTAAATCCTGAGGGTCAGCTCCAATAACAGCTCCTGGATAAATTTTACAGTCTTTACCTATTGTGGTACTTGATAAAATAGTTGCATGGGGACCAACCCAAGTTCCACCCCCTATTTTCACTCCCTCGCCCACATAGGCAAAAGGCTCAATCACAACTCCGTCTTCTATAGAAGCGTTGGGGTGAACAAAGGCTTGCGGGCTTATTATTGCTGACATTGATAAGATACTAATCGTTGGTTGGATTTCTATCCTTAATTACTTGAGCTAATAAAATAGCCTGAGAGACAAGTTTTCCTCGAACATATCCTTTTCCTGACATATGAACTAAACCGCGTCTGATTGGAGAAATTAATTTTAAATGAAAGACTATAGTGTCACCAGGTAAAACCTTTTGTTTGAACCTGACATCATCTAATTTCATAAAGTAAGTGGACCAGTACTCTGGTTCATCTACATTTGAGAGTGCGAATACACCACCTACTTGAGCCATGGCTTCTATTTGAAGTACACCTGGCATAACTGGGTTTTCTGGAAAATGACCTTGAAAAAAAGGTTCGTTCATAGTCACATTCTTCAACCCGATAATGCTATCCTTAGTCATCTCAAGTATGCTGTCAACTAAAAGAAATGGATAGCGATGGGGTAGAAGTTTAGAAATTTGATTTATATCTAAAATTGCCTCTCTATCGGTTCGCAAGTCAGGGATGTCTTCAAATGCCTTGATCTTTAAATCAATAACCTTTGCAAATTCTACGTTTGCTGTATGTCCTGGTCTAGCGGTAAGGACATGTCCATGTATATACCTTCCTATCAATGCAAGGTCTCCTAAAATATCAAGAAGTTTGTGTCGCGCAGGTTCATTTGTGAATCTCAATTCACTTGTGCTCACCACTCCTGTCTCTCCCTCTACAATTCCTAACTCGTCTCTTCCTAAAGATTTTGCAATATCTTGAAGTTCTGCTTTTGAATATGGTTTTTCAGCTAAAACTACTGCGTTGTCAACGTCGCCACCTTTTATTAACCCTTTTTCAGCAAGGTATTTAACCTCCTTCATGAACACAAAGGTTCTACACGATGCTATTTCTTTTGAAAATTCGCTAAGGCTTTCAAGTCTTGCATGTTGAGTACTTAAAATAGGGCTGTTGTAGTCAACCATTACAGTCAGCCTAAGCTCATCTTCCTCAATAGGGACGATAAGCATTTCGATACCTCGTTCTTTATCTATATAGCTTATGTTTTTCCTGACTTTAAAAAACAGCCTATTTTCTTCAAGTGCTTGAGTGCCGGCCTTTTCAATACCCTTAGTAAACATTTCTGAACTACCATCAAGAATAGGAACCTCTACGCCATCTAGTTGAATCAAAGCATTGTCAACACCTGAAGCATACAGTGCTGCAAGAATGTGCTCGGTTGTGTGAACCTCGACACCATCTTCCCCAAGTGAAGTGCTTCTTAAAGTTGAGCAAACATTATTAGTGCAAGCGTCAATTATGGGCTGGCCCTCTATATCTGTTCTTTGAAATTTATAACCATGATTCCCTTCAGCAGGGACGATAGTCATGGTACAAATCTCACCAGTATGCAAACCCACTCCATTAAAGGAAATCGTACTCTTAAGAGTGTGTTGCTTATTTGATTGAATCATCGATAATTATTTCATGGTTTCTTTGTGATCTCACAAGTTTGCGTAATGCAATATGAAATTTATGGAATGCTTTAATTGGCATTACGGGATTTCCTTGATAGGTTCCGTTTGGAGTTAAAATACTGGCTGAAACTCCTGATTTGGCTGCAATCCTTGATCCGTTTGCAATTTTAAGGTGGCCACCTATCCCAACTTGGCCTCCTATCATGCATTGTGAACCTATGGTTGTAGATCCAGCAATGCCTGTTTGGGCTGCAATAACAGTTTTCTCACCTATAACAACATTGTGAGCAACTTGAATAAGGTTATCTAATTTACAGCCTTTGCGAATAATTGTAGATCCTAAAGTGGCCCTATCAAAGGTACACAATGCCCCTAAATCACACTCATCTTCAACAATCACATTTCCAGTTTGAGGAACTTTTGCATAAGACCCATCGTCTTTCGGCGCAAACCCAAACCCATCTGATCCGATTACTGTTCCCCCTTGAATTGTACATCTATTGCCAACGTGGCACCTGTCTAATATACGCACTCCGGAAAAAAACATACAATCAGTCCCTATGGTTACATCCCGTCCGATATAAACATGAGCTCTAAGTTCTGTCCTGTCTCCAATTGTAGCTCCTTTGTCTATAACCACTCCAGGGCCTATTGCACATGCGTTACCGATAATTGCATCAGGATGGATGATTGCTGATGAATGAACTCCTTCATCGCGTTTCAGGATATTATCGTACGCATCTAACAACTTTGCGAAAGCTGAATAAGGATCATCGACCTTTACCAAAGTCATTTCTGGGGGAAGGTCTTTCTTCGGTTTAAAATCTTTAGATACCACAACAATGGAAGCGCAACTTGAATAAACAAACTTCTCATATTCCTTGTTAGCTAAGAAAGTTACAGCACCAGTCCCCGCTGATTCTATCTTCCCTAGTTTACGAACTCTCGTCTCAGGATTTCCAGAAACGGATCCATCTAATAGTATTGCTAATTCCGCAGCAGTTTGTTCCATTTGACTACAAATATATTTATAAGCGGATGATTCATGCGTATCGTCCTCGAAACTTCTCCCATAAGATTGTGAATTCTTCTCGTTCCCATACAAAGTCCCATATGACTTCCCCAGGCGCGATCATCAACACGTCTATAACGTTGCCTTTTACGTTTTTCTTGTCTTGCAACATTTTAGACCAAACAGCATCAGCCCCATCTACCTCTAGCCCCTTTGGAATCCAAGAAACTATCCAGTTTTGCAGCTCCTCAGCCGTGGTTTTATCAAAACCCATTTTCATCACAGAAGCCTCTAAAGCAAATAATAGCCCCCAAGCAACAGCAACGCCGTGTTTCATTTCACGCCCCTTATCATGAGCTAAACTTTCAATCGCATGACCAACAGTATGCCCAAGATTTAATGAGGCACGTTCACCGATCTCTTTCTCATCACGATTAACGATAGCTTCTTTAATTCTTGCAGAACTAATAAGCAAAGGTGATAGGTCCTTTAAATTAGGACTGAGTTTCATTAAATCTTTTAAATGTGTTCCTCCTTCTAACAATGCGTGCTTAACCATCTCGCCCCATCCGCTAAGGATTTCTTCCTCATTTAAACTCTGTAACCAATTGTGATTAATCCCCACCATTTTAGGATGGTAGAAAGTCCCTATTTGATTTTTTAAAAGCCCAAAGTTTTTTTGCATCTCAGTATTCACACCGTTTTTACCACCAATAGCGGCGTCCACCATTGCTAAAACGGTTGTTGGGAGATGAATTAAACTCACTCCTCTTTTATATGTGCTAGCTGCAAATCCACCCATATCTGTAATTGTCCCACCGCCCAAGCAAACAACTAAGCTTTTCCGATCGGCTCCAATCTTTTCGAGATGTAAATAAACTTCAGAAACCTGCGATAGGGTTTTAATTCCTTCACCGCCCTCAAGTGAAATCATATGAGTGGGGCATTCTTTTTTGCAAATCTCGACGACTTCTTTGCTGTAATTCTCGGGGAGATTGCTGTCAGCAATTACAAGTACACTTGAAGCTTGAGAAGAAGCCATGCTAAGTCCCTTTTCCCAATATGTAGTTAGATTACTTTCCATGCAGATTGAATGTTTTGCAAATATCGTACTTATTTAAGTAAAGTGAATTTGATGTTTTATGTTAATAATAAATATTATGTCATACCTTAGATGTCCGCTAGTTATCTAAAAATGAGAGCTACACAATAATTAAATTAATACATTTAAAATGAAGAAATATATACTTTTAATTGCCGTTTTATTTTCCGCAATACAATTTTTCGCTCAAGACCCAACAGGAGACGGTCTTAGTACTGGTCTTTCTTACGAGGTTGTTTCTTCTGATCCATTAGGATCTGGAGCTACTACTTACCGTCTTTTTGTGAATTTGACTGCAGATGCTGCTGAAGTAACAGCTGTTTATGGAACGGATACAAATCCATGGGAGATGACTTCATCTGCTTCAGATGGTTTCTACAACGATGCTGTAGGATCTGATTTCGGTGGAGGTGTAAATCCACTTTTCTTTCCTTCCTTCCCTAACCTAGAGTTTGATAGTTGGTTTACTATTGGAGCTGAGCCAGGAGACGATGATGGCTTGAATAGTGCCTTCGATGCAGCTTTATCATCATTAGATGACTTTAACTCAGGAGGCGACTATGTAGTCAACACTTTCATCGGAGGTTCTATCTTCGTTGTTCCTGGTGCTAACTCTCAAGGCGTTCCTGTAGATGGTAGAGTTCTACTGGGTCAGTTTACTACATCGGGTCAGGTTAATGCTCTTGTAAACGTTCAGCTTCGTGACCAAGCCCAAGAGTCTCACTACGCTGAGGGAATGTCTTTAACCTTCCCTGTAGGCGTTCTAGGTTGTCAAGATGAGACAGCATGCAACTTCAACCCAGACGCTACGTTTGATGACGGTTCTTGTGCTGTGAATGACGATTGTGGAGTTTGTGGAGGTGATGGTTCATCATGTGTTTTTGGAGACGGTCTTTGTACTGGTCTTTCTTACGAGGTTGTTTCTTCTGATCCACTTGGGACAGGAGCTATTACTTACCGTCTTTTCGCTAATTTGACAGCTGATGCTGCTGAAGTAACAGCCATGTATGGAACAGATACATCTCCATGGGAGATGACTTCATCTGCTGTAGATGGTTTCTACAACGATGCTGTAGGGTCTAACTTCGGTGGAGGAGTAAATCCACTCTTCTTTCCTTCCTTCCCTAACCTAGAATATGATAGTTGGTTTACGATTGGGGCTGAGCCAGGAGACGATGATGGATTGAATAGTGCATTCGATTCAGCTTTAACATCATTAGATGACTTTAACTCAGGAGGCGACTTCATAGTCAACACTTTCATCGGAGGGTCTGTCTTCGTTGTTCCTGGTGCTAACTCTCAAGGAGTTCCTGTAGCTGGTAGAGTTCTACTGGGTCAGTTTACTACATCGGGTCAGGTTAATGCTCTTGTAAACATTCAGATTCGTGACCAAGCTCAAATTTCTCACTACGCTGAGGGAATGACTTTAACCTTCCCAGAAGGGATTGCTGGTTGTCAGGATGTTTCAGCTTGTAACTATAATCCAGATGCAATTTATGCGGATGGTTCTTGTTCTGTGAATGACGATTGTGGTGTTTGTGGAGGTGACAACTCATCATGTGAAGGTTGTACTGACGCTTCAGCTTGTAACTACGATGCCTCAGCTATAGTTGATGATGGTTCATGTTTGATGAATGATGAGTGTGGAGTCTGTGGAGGAGATGGAATTGCTGATGGTGCTTGTGATTGTGCTGGAAACGTTTTAGATGAGTGTGGAGTTTGTGGTGGAGGTGGAATAGCTGATGGCACTTGTGATTGTGATGGTAACGTTCTTGATGAATGTGGCGTTTGTGGTGGAGATAACAGTTCTTGTTCAGGTTGTACTAATCCTGCTGCCGACAACTATGATTCTTCGGCTTTAGTTGATGATGGATCATGTATCATTTCAGGTTGTACTAATCCTGCTGCTGAAAACTATGATGCTTCTGCTACAGATGACGATGGTTCTTGTACAGCTACAGGTTGTACTTACATGGGAGCAGATAACTATCTAGAAGTAAATACTGCAGACGATGGTTCTTGTGTGTTCTCAGGATGTACAGACCCTTTGGCAGAGAACTTTGTAGCGTTTGCAAATAACGATGATGGTTCTTGTGTTATGGATCCTTGTACAGGTGGCGATTGTCCATTTGATTTTAATGAGGATGGTGAAATCGGATCAGCCGATTTACTTGGTTTCCTTATAGCATATGGAGCTACTTGTGAAGAACTTCAATAGGCACTAAATTAAATATTGTTTTTGAAAGCGTCAATCTTTGTGTTGGCGCTTTTTTTTGTAATCTAAATCCTTAGCTCGTAAGGTATCGTTTCCTTATACCACTGCATTTATATTCTGGTTGAGGTATGAGCAACAAAAAAGCCCGACACATAGTGTCGAGCTTTTGCTCTTTGTGGTGCTACCGGGATTACTCACACTGCTTTGCAGTGCTCGTGATCGTTGGGCGTGTCTTACAAAAAGCAAAAGCTCCGCGCTCTTCGAGCGCATGGGCTTTGTTTTATGGCTCACTACTTACGTAAATTCATTTGCGACGCAGCAAGCATAAAAAAAGCCCGACACATAGTGTCGAGCTTTTGCTCTTTGTGGTGCTACCGGGATTCGAACCTGGGACACATGGATTTTCAGTCCATTGCTCTACCAACTGAGCTATAGCACCAATTAAGAGACGGCAAATATAGTGTAGGTGTTTTAAAAACTTCTATTAAGCCGAATGATAATAATTAGAATGTTACTTTTGTACTATGGTAACAACAAGGCACCCCCGCGAGACATTCTCATCAACAACTAAATTTGTTCTTCCTAATGATACAAACACTTTAGGAAATCTGATGGGTGGTAATTTATTACACTGGATGGATATTGCTGCAGCTATTGCTGCTAACAGGCATTGTAGACAGGTAGTTGTTACTGCTGCTGTGAATAATGTATCTTTTCAAAAGCCGATTAAGTTAGGTAATATTGTAATAATCGAATCTCAAGTAACAAGATCCTTTAGATCTTCAATGGAGGTTTATCTTGAGGTATTTATCGAGAATTCTGTAACTGGAAAGAAATCTAGATGTAATGAGGCGATGTATACTTTTGTTGCGGTTGACCGACAAGAAGCTCCTATTGAAGTACCTGAAACAATTCCTGAGACAAAAGAAGAAATTGTTAGGTTTGAAGGGGCTTTGCGACGTCGTCAGTTAAGGCTAGTTCTAGCTGGTAAAATGAAGCCTACAGAAGCTACTGAGCTAAAGGCGTTATTTGAGTAGCTCTACAATATTCTTTGAGTAGATTCAATAATCCGGTCAGCTGAAACATGGTTTATACAAAGGTCTTTACCTCTTTTTGAGAATCGGCATTTTGCACCGTGACGCGAGCAGGGTCTTTCACCTCGCCCCATAGGTAGGAGGATAGATGAATTTGGGTTTGGTCTCCAAGGAGAAAGACCTAGAGAAGGTCTTGTGCAACCCCAAACTGATATTAGTGGAATTCCTAAAGCACAAGCTAAGTGCATTACACCTGTGTCTCCTCCAATAGCAAGCTTTGAGTGCTTTAGAATGTGTGCAGTTTCTTTTAATGTTGTGGTTCCACAGAAGGAGGTGATAAGTGGTGAAGTGGATTCTATCCTTGAGGCTATTTCAGAAGTGTCTGGTCCACCCACGAGTGCGATGACAATTCCTAAATCCGTGAGTTTTTCACATACTTCTAAGAGTATGAATTCAGGGATAGCCTTCCCTTTGTATGTTGCGCCAGGAGTGATGGCTATGTAAGATTCAGGGACAGGCACATTGCTTGTTTTTATTGTACCCCAAACAGAATTCTCAGGCTCACTAATATTAAAAGTATCTAACAGTTTTAAAGACCTATCTACAAAGTGAAGTACGGGCTTTTTTCTGAGGCCAAGAGTAAGCGCAAATCGAGGTGCAGACTGTTTATCGACCTTGAACGTCAATATTCCTAGGGCTTTAGATAAGGACCTTGACCTGACGCTGCAGTGTAAATCAATGAAGTAATGGAAGTTTAATTTTTTAAGATTAGACGTGATTTCAATGGTTGCTCTTTCTACTAAATGAATTTCATCTAAACCATGAAGTAATTCTGCGGCCCCTTTAAATTTTGATAGGCAGACAAAGTCTATTCTTGCTTCGCTACCGTAATGCGCTCTAATAGCATGTATTACAGGAGATGTTAGTATAATGTCTCCAATGGAGCTAAATCTTGCTATAAGAAATCTAGGTGCTTGCACAGTTCAAAGGTAGTCGCAGGTATCTTTGTATTTATGACGAGCACTGAAATTAAACTTGTAGATACACACACGCATCTTTATCTCGATCAGTTTGATTGTGATAGGGAAGAGGCGATGACACGATGTTTTGAGTCAGGAATTGAGACCATGTTGTTGCCTAATATTAATTTAGAGAGTGTGCCAAGGGTTTTAGATATGATGAAGAAGTGGCCAAAGGCATGCTACGGAATGATGGGGCTCCACCCTTGTTATGTAGATGCAGATTGGGAGAAAGAATTAGAATCAATCATGGCAACTTTAGATTCTCCACCTGACGATATGGATTTCGTTGCTGTTGGTGAAATCGGTTTAGACTTGTATTGGGAGAAGAAATTTAAGGCTGAGCAAAGTGAAGCGTTTTTAACTCAGGCAAGAATGGCGAAAGAGCGTGGATTGCCCATTGTGATTCACGTTCGCGATGCTTGGGAAGAACTCTTCACGTTAATGGATCAGGTGAATGATGATCGTCTCAGGGGGGTGTTTCATTGTTTTACTGGTGGACTCAAAGAAGCTGAAAGAGCGTTGGATTACGGTGGGTTTCTACTTGGAATAGGAGGCGTTAGTACCTATAAAAATGGTGGGTTAGATAAAGTATTGCCCAGTATTCCGCTTGAGTCACTGGTATTAGAAACTGACAGCCCATATCTATCCCCTGTACCCCATAGAGGTAAGAGGAATGAATCGTCTTACCTTGTTCACATCGCAAAAAAGTTGGCGGAAATAAAGGGTGTGAGTTTCGAAGAAGTTGCGAGCGTGACAAAGGAGGGGGCCGTGAAGATGTTTGGTCTAAAAAAATGAAATGATAGAAATGAGTGCAGAAAGGAAAATACTACTTATTTATACTGGAGGGACGATAGGTAGTGTTCAGGATCCCATGACGGGGTCTCTTGTTCCGATTGATTTCAGCCAAATTACGCGCCATGTTCCTGAGCTGAAACGCGCTGGAATTTCTATTGATTCGGTAAGTTTTCAGCCTCCTATCGACAGCTCTAACGTAACCCCGATGCATTGGAGAAAAATTGCAGGTGTGGTTATGAAGAAACATGAATTGTACGATGGGTTTGTTGTTCTTCACGGTACTGATACGATGTCGTATACTGCATCTGCTTTGAGTTTTATGCTTGAGGGTCTGAGAAAGCCGTTAATAATAACGGGGAGCCAATTACCAATAGGTATGCCCAGGACTGATGGGCGAGAGAATTTACTGAGTGCTGTTATGCTAGCCGCCCATCCCAATCCTGAGAATCCTGATTCTACTAGATCACAGTGGGGTGAGCCTACCATTCAAGAGGTTGCAGTTTATTTCGGAAACCAACTCTTTCGAGGCAACAGAACTCACAAAGAAAGTGCGGAGAGTTTAAATGCAATTATCAGCCCTAATTTCCCTGCTTTAGTTGATGCTGGTGTAGGATTTAAGGTTCGAAAACACAATCTTTATAGGGCGCCTAAAGGGGCACTGACTTTGCACGATAATTTTGAATCTAAAGTAGCTTGGTTGCCTATTTTTCCGGGCATGTCTTTTGATGTTTTTGAGCGAATTCTTGATTGGGATGAATTGAGAGGAGTTGTTTTAGGAACTTTCGGTAGTGGAAATATTCCAGACAACAAACAGTTTAAAAACCTTCTGGATTTAGCCCAAAAAAGAGAAGTTTCAATTGTAAATGTTACTCAATGTGGCCATGGTGGAGTTGTTCAGAAACGATATGCAACTAGTTTAATACTATCTGATTGTGGAGTAATTTCAGGGGGTGATATGACTACTGAGGCAGCTATAATTAAGCTTATGATGCTTTTAGGGGAGTCTGATGACTTAAGCTTGATTAGAGATCGAATACTAAAGGACTTGAGAGGGGAGAGAACTATCTTGGAATAAAACTATGTTAATGATAGTTCTATCACTCGATTGTGTAGTAATTTGCGCCGCCTCATTATAGCTTTTGTTATTTGAGAACAATCCTAACGAGGATTGGAGGGATGGCCGAGTGGTTTATGGCGCACGCTTGGAAAGCGTGTTTACGGAAACGTATCCAGGGTTCGAATCCCTGTCTCTCCGCAAGGTTGTTCTAATTAATTATGAAATACATTCAACAAGAATATTGACTATGAAGAATTTGTTTTCACTTCTCGCAATTGCGGGAATCATGTTTGCAGCTAACCCCGCTGCAGTTTTCGCTCAACTCGAAGAAGTTGCAACTGAAGAGGTTATGTCTATTGAGGCTGATAGCGTTTCAGCTGATAGCGTTTCAGCGGATACAGTTGTTGCTGACTCAGCATCTAAAACTGTTTTAGAAGAACCTACTTTAGAAGTTGCTGAAACAGCTGCTGATGTAGAAGAAATTCGTGAGGTATTAAGCTTTCACCAAACGGTTAAGCGTTACTTCATCGAAGGTGGTGCTGCTTTTATGGCGTCAGTACTAATTTGTTTAATCCTTGGATTGGCCCTCAGTATCGAGCGTATCATATACTTAAATATGGCTACAACGAACACAAAGAAACTCGTTAATGAAATTGACGACTGCCTTCAGAAGGGTGGTGTTGATGCAGCAAAAGAAGTTTGCCGTAACACACCAGGTCCAGTAGCGACAATTTTCCATCAAGGTCTCGATAGATCTGAAGGAAGCTATGAAGAGGTTGCGAAAGCTATTGAGGATTACGGTTCCGTAGAAATGTCTAAGCTTGAGCGAGGTTTAAGTTGGATTTCACTTTTTATTGCTCTTGCTCCTATGTTGGGATTCATGGGTACTGTAATCGGAATGATTTCTGCCTTTGACGATATCGCTGAAGCGAATACAATTAACGCATCTATTGTTGCTGGTGGTATTAAGATCGCCTTGATTACAACTGTATCTGGACTTATTGTAGCTATTATACTTCAGGTATTCTACAACTACATTCTTTCTAAGATTGATGGAATCGTTCTTGATATGGAGGAGGCTAGTATGGATCTAGTGGATCTTCTTTACAAGCGTAAGCTTCAAGGTAAATAAGAAGAATCATGGAAGAAAATAAAATTAATTCCGCTCTTACAGGACTTCGTTTAGTGATTATTGCACTCGGTGTTATTCTTGTTGCAATAATAATTGGTAAGAGCAATGGTGAGGAGTCTTTCGTAGAGGGAGAAGCAAACTACGGTGTTTACCTCGATTGGATGTTCTACATCATTTATACTGTAGGAATTGCTTGTTCTATTGCTGCTGTTGGATTCGGAGTTTATGCTTTCGTAATGAAGCTTGTAAACGATTTCAAATCACAATTAGGCACACTTGCTGGAGTATCAGTTTTTGCAATTATAGGTCTAGCAAGCTATTTTATTTTTGCTGATGGAGAGGTTTTAAATGCTTATGAAGTAAGTGGGATTAAGGTTTCAGAATCAGAGAGTATTTTTGCTGGTGGAAGTATGATTTACGTTTACCTTTTATTCGTAGTTGCTGCGGCTTCTATTATTTGGGCTGAGGTAAGCAGCATCTTTAAGTAAAGTATATATGGCACGTCGAGAATTACAAGAAATAAATGCCGGCTCTATGGCCGATATTGCGTTCTTGCTTCTTATATTTTGGCTAGTAACAACTACGATTGAATCTGATATGGGGATTAAGCGTCAGTTGCCACCTCCAGTTCCAGACGACATTGAGATCCCACAAGCTAAAGAACAGGATGTATTTAACGTAAAGGTTAACTTTCTTGACTTACTTTTAGTAGAAGGCCAACCTTTAGATATGGATCAGCTTAAGAATAAAGCTAAAGATTTTCTTATTGCTACTGGAGATGGTGTTATGACCCATAAAATCGACAATCAAGAAATAGGAAAAAACAGAGATGTAATTTTTATTACCGGTGCAAATGATAAAACAAATGCAGCATTCCCGGAACGTGAATGGGTAAGGAAAGCTGATGTGAAATTGAAAATTGCTGAATATGAGCAAATTGTTAAGATAGCTGAAGCTAAGAATAAAGATGCATTTAGAAAGGTGCTTTCAAAATGGAAAGAAAAGTTAACGACAATTACTCTTTTGGGAGGTGATTATAAAGAACTTCCACCTTCTGCTTTGATATCTATGCAGAATGACAACAACACAACTTATAACACCTATTTACAGGTTCAAAATGAGTTACAGTCTGCTGTAAATGAGTTAAGAGATGAACTGGCTTTAGCTAAGTTTGGTCAAAGTTATTCAAAGCTTGAAGATGTCTATAGCAAAAACAAACAAGATAAAAGGACTCTAGATAAGATTACTGCAGTAAGGGCTCTATATCCACAACGTATCTCTGAGGCTGAGCCTCGTGATGCTGGATCAATATATTACTAAGTATGAGTAAGTTTAAAAAAGGAAGTAACCGCCCTTCAGGATCTATTTCGACAGCATCTCTGCCGGATATCGTTTTCATGCTTTTATTTTTCTTCATGGTTGCAACAGTTTTGCGTACTGAAGATGAAAAGGTACAAGTCACAAAGCCTGAAGCCTCAGAGCTTTATAAAATTGAAAAAAAGCATCTTATTCGTTACATAAACATAGGTATGCCTATGGATAAGAGATATGGAACGGAACCAGTTATTCAGCTCAACGATGCGTTTTCACAAGCTTCAGATATACGTGATTGGATAGATAAAGAGCGTGAAACGCTTGCGGAGTCGGAGCAAAGTAAAATGTGGGTTTCTCTTAAAGTAGATCAAGAAACTAAAATGGGAATTGTTACTTCTGTAAAGCAGGAGTTAAGGCAGGCTTCTGCTTTGAAGTTGCTTTATTCTGCTACAAGTAGAGCTCGTACTGGAGCTGAAGAATAATTGTAATCAGCTTTTAGCAGAGAAATCCTTTAGTATTTTATTTGCTAAATAAGTGCTCAATTTTATATAGCTTTCAGTTGTCCATCCTGCAACGTGTGGACTCAGATATGCATTCGGGGACTCAAGAAGACGAGTTAGGGTTGACCTAGAATCAGCGTCTTTTAATTTATCTAGGCACTCAAGAGAACTGCCTTCAAACTCTAATACGTCTAAACCTATAGAGCTTACTTGTCCGATGTCTATAGCGTCTAATAAATCGGAAGTATTGACAACGGCACCTCTCGAACTGTTGATTAAAACAATTGTATTTTTAAATTTAGATAGCCAACTAGTGTTTACGAGATTTTTAGTTTCACTGGTCCAAGGGACATGAATACTGACTATTTCACTTCTTTTAAAAAACTCATCCTTACTCACTTCCTCTACAAATTCTGAGCTAAAACCCTTTTTGTATTTGTCGTAAGCTATTACTTTACAGCCTAGCCCTTTCAGTTTAGAGGCAAAGGCAGACCCCATTTCTCCATACCCTATGATACCCACGGTTTTACTTGATAGTTCTGATCCACGGTGCTTTTCTCTTGCCCAAACTCTTTCATGTACCGTTATATCGCAACTTCTCAACTTATGCAATATCATCAGGATCATTCCAAGAACGTGTTCACCTACTGCATCTCGGTTGCCCTCTGGTGAATTGTAGACATGTATATCTCTGGCTTTTGCTTCGATTAAGTCAATGTTTTCCAGACCAGAACCACTTCGAGCGATCCATTTTAAATTGGGCAGTGATTGTAAAATCTTTACATCTATTTGTAACCTAGATCTAAGGACTATTCCTTCAATATCCGTAATAGAACCTTGTATAATGTCCTCTCGTGATAGAGTTAAATAGTCTTTGCAGTTAAAACCATTTTCTTCTAATCTGTTTTTAAGTATAGGATGTACCGTATCTAAAAAAGCAACAGTCATTTCAATTGATTAAAGAAGTGTGCTAATAAATGAGCCTACACTAAAGTAGATTATTAGTCCTATAATATCATTCGCAGTGGTAATAAATGGCCCAGTGGCAAGTGCAGGATCAATCTTACGTTTTTCTAACATTAGTGGTATAAATGCGCCAAACAGCGCAGCAAAAACAATCACACATAACAATGATATGCCTACGGTAGTGCTAAGTGCTTTGTCAAAGCCTAGTAGTAAGGTTACAATAAAAATAATACTAGCACAAATCACCCCATTTAAAAGCCCTACACTAAGCTCTTTCATAAGTCTTGTAGCTATGTTAGAAGTGTTGATGCTTGAAGTAGCGAGTCCTTGAACTACAATGGCTGACGATTGAACTCCTACGTTGCCTCCCATAGCAGCTATAAGTGGTATAAACAGCGCCATTTCTGGATTAGATACAATATCGAATGCTCCGATGACATAAGCGCCACCGACACCTCCCCCTAACCCAATTAGAAGCCACGGTAACCTAGCTCTTGTCAAAGTCCAAACAGAATCATACGACTCTACATCCTCCGAAATTCCAGAAGCAAGTTGGTAATCTCGTTCAGCTTCTTCAATGATTACATCTACAGCATCATCAATAGTTATGCGTCCAAGTAAAATACCATTATCGTCTGTTACTGGAAGGGCAACAAGGTCATATCGCTCCATTAAGCTTACCACCAACTCCTCTTTTTCTTTTGCTTTTATAGAAATAATATTTTCATCATCTTTAAGCTCTCCAACAGGAGTTCTGGTGCTTGCAGCAGTAAGCAATAGGTTCTGTAAACTCAACCTCCCCGTCAATTTTCCAAAGGAGTTAACCACATAAATAGTGTAAAGATTTTCAATTTCTTGAGATTGTACACGTATCTCTTTAATGGCCGTAGCCACAGACCAAGTCTCTTCAACTTTAACCAATTCTTTTGCCATTAAAGCTCCAGCGGAACCTTCTGGGTATGATAACAATGATAATACGTCAGAAACAGATTCTTTGTCCTTAGCCTCAGACATAACCTCCATCATTTTATCTGATGGGAGGGATCCTATGATATCAGCTGCATCGTCAGATTCTAATCCGTCGATTACATCTTCAGCAATTTCTTTTGATGACAAAGAGCTAAGTATTTCTTCTCGTACTTCATCATCCACATCGGCTAATACTGCAGGTCTAATATCATCTTTTAAAAGTCTATACGCATAACTAACATCCTCTCTTCTAAGTTGATTTAGAATTAGTGCAATGTCTGTTTCATGAAGGTCTTCTATATGCGCTACTAAAGACCTCTCCTCTCCCTGCTCAATAAGGGTTTGGATTTCATCTAGATATTCTTTAGTAATTTCTTGCATAGCCTATGTATTACAAATTCAAAGATAAATTAGATCTATAACCTTTTACGCTTAGATTGAAAGAAGTCTTTAACTAGTTTAGAGCATTCTTGTTCTAAAATACCGGATGTAATAATGGTTTTAGGATGCAACAATCCGTTTTCAGAATTTGCACCTCCGTGTCCTTTCATTTCTTCGCCTACTTCCCATCTTGTATAGCCTCGTTTTAGGTCACTTGCTCCATAGACGATTCTTCCTATTCTAGTCCAAAACCCAGCGCCAGCACACATAGGGCATGGCTCCATAGTGACATAAAGTGTACACTCGTCAAGAAATTTACCCCCTACAAATCCAGAAGCGCTGGTAAATACCTGCATTTCAGCATGGGCAGTGAAATCCCTAAGCCTCTCACATAGATTGTGCCCCCGAGCGATAACAACTCCATTAGAAACGACAATTGCTCCAACGGGAACTTCATCTATCTCACCCGCTTCTTCAGCCTGTTGAAGCGCGAGTTTCATAAACCTTTCGTCAGTAGCTAACTGCTCTACTTCGGTTTGAAGGGTTAGTTTTTCAGCCATGCTGCAAGTTCGTTTATTGCGGCGTGGTTGCCATTGCTTTTAGGTGCAATTCCTGAAATTTCAGGTACGCGCATGTTTTCTAATTCTTTTTGAGTGCATTTTGCGAATCCAAATTTCTCAGCCCAACCCTCGCATAATATTTCTTGCTCCTTTTGTCCAGGAGTAGGAATGAGAATAGCTCTTTTCCCCAAAGAAGCTAAGTCTAAAAGTGTTGTATATCCACTCCTGCAAATTAATATTTCAGAACCACAAAGAGCATCAGAAATTTCTTCGTCACTGGGGTCGTAAAGTGTGGTGATGTTGTTAACCACGCTTTTCCCACCCCCAGGTTTCCCCGCAATAATTAACCCTCTCTCTCCCCTAAGTTCCATCCATTTTCTAAGCGCATTTTCCATTGTGGTCCTATGTGGTTCTGGCCCACTAACCATACCTACCAGTGGGGTAGTGGAGTTAGATTGCGAAGGTTTCAATCGGCTTAATATTCCAATGAATTTGGTATTGTGATGTATGGTTTTTGAGGAAAGCACACCTGATATAGAACTATCCCCCTTGGGATTGTCAGGTACCCAAACCTCATCAAATCGACCAACTAATTTTTGAATTACTATTTGAGCGAATGGACTAAAAAACGATGAGACAGGGAATCTTAATAAATGCGTCATTAAAACGGTTGGTACATCTGGGTGATGAACGCCATAACAATTATCGCTAAAGATTTTACTTATGGATCTTTTTTCAACGTGCTCAAGAGTCCACTTTCTTTCATCGTAAATCGATTTAATCAGCTTTGGTGTTTGGGATGCAATAGTCAGCATTGTAAAATATCTGCTATATGTCATGGTCGCGCCGGGTTTCACGAAGAATTTCACTTTAGGGTTTCCTTTCAACCTGCTTTTAAGCCAAACCATAGCGTCCCCCGTACTAGCTATATCTACTTCCCACCCGAGGTCTATAGCACCTTCAATTAAAGGGAGCGAACGACTGGCGTGCCCCATTCCCCAATTTAGTACAGCAATTAATATTCGAGACATAGGAACAATATCATAATTTTGCAAAGCAAATCACATCTGCAAATTAACAAAATGGGAAAGGATAAACTTAGGAAATGGGCGGAAAATGAAACATTTAATCATGTGTTCGAGCCGTGTTTGCAAGAAGCTGTTAAAGGAGTAGATGCTGTGATGAAGGGTAAATGGGCGAAAAACGTGTTTAAAAACGATAATCCCATTACTCTTGAGTTGGGTTGTGGGAAGGGAGAGTATACTGTGGGGCTTGCAAGGAAATACCCGGATAGAAATTTTGTGGGAGTCGATATTAAGGGACATAGATTATGGCGAGGAGCAAAAACTGCGAAGGAAGAATCATTGCCTAATGTCGCCTTTCTAAGAACGAGATTAGAATTTATAGACAAGTATTTTGCTTCAGATGAGGTGAGCGAGGTTTGGTTAACATTTTCAGATCCTCAACCCAAGGATGAAAAAGGAACAAAAAGGATTACTTCACCTGTATATATTGAGCTTTATAAGAAAATTATCAAGCCTGGCAGTTTAATTAATGTAAAAACGGATTCGGTTTTGCTATACGATTTATCTAAAGAAGGTTATATCGAGGCGGGGTATAAGTTTGTATATGACAGTCAAGATGTTTACGGAGATTTGGTTCATAGAGTGCCTCAAGATCTAAGGGATGCTTTAGAGATTATTACTTATTATGAGACGAGGTGGCTGTCTGAGGGGAAGAAAATCCACTTTATTCAACTTGAGATTTAGAGATCCGATGAGTTTCAACAAAGATGTGTTTGAGGTTGTCAGGTTAATCCCAAAAGGGAGGGTAACCTCGTATGGCGCAATCGCTAAATACTTGGGTGATACGAGGGCGAGTAGGAGGATTGGTTGGGCTTTGAATAAGAGTTTTACGGTAACACCAAATGTTCCTGCGCATAGGGTAGTAAATAGATTGGGAATGCTTTCTGGAGCTCTTCACTTTCCCCCGGAGAGATCTATGGCTGATGAACTTCGCGAAGAAGGTGTTAAGGTAATAGAAGGTCAAGTAGTTGAGTTTGATAAGTGTTTTTGGGACCCTATGACCGAACTTTGAAGTTCTTAAATTGAGCCTATAGAATGTCATCAGAAATAACAAGAGATATGGTAGTTGCCGCTTTAAGTGGGGTGATGGATCCTGACTTCGGAAAGGATATAGTGTCCTTGGACCTAATAGCGGGAATTGACATCTCTGAGGGTCTTATAAAAGTAGAGGTAAAGTCTAGCAATCCAGCTCTTCACGCTCGGAAGAGAATGCAAGGCGCAGTTGAGTTTGCACTTGAAAGAACCTTCGGTTCAGAAGTTAAAACCGAGGTTAATGTAGGTGCTCTTCCTGCAGAAGAACGCACTATTGAGACAAGAAAAATTCTTCCTGGGGTAAAGAATATCATCGCCGTAGCTTCCGGAAAAGGTGGGGTAGGTAAGAGTACCGTAAGCTCTAATTTGGCAGTTTCTTTAGCCCAATTAGGCTACAAGGTGGGGCTTTGCGACGCAGATATATATGGTCCAAGTATCCCGACCATGTTTGGTGTACAAGATCACAAACCCAAGCCTATTGATGTAGACGGAAAATCTATGATGGAGCCAGTGGAGATGCATGGTGTGAAGATGTTGTCTATAGGGTTTTTCGCAGATCCTGACCAAGCTATAGTTTGGCGTGGACCGATGGCGACAAAAGCTTTGAAGCAATTATTTAAAGATGTAGTTTGGGGAGAGTTAGACTACATGATTGTCGATTTACCACCTGGCACGGGAGACATTCACTTAACTTTAGTTAGTGAGCTAGATCTTACCGGAGCCATAATAGTTTCTACTCCTCAAGACGTGGCTCTTGCCGATGCTCGTAAAGGTGTGGGGATGTTTAAAATTGAATCTATTAACGTGCCTGTTCTAGGGATGATTGAAAATATGTCTTACTTCATTCCCCCCGATGCTCCAGAATTTAAATATCATATTTTCGGTAGAGATGGTGTTAAGAGATTGGCTGATACATTGGATGTTCCTTTCCTTGGAGAGCTTCCTTTAATCCAAACCATACGAGAAGCTGGAGATGTGGGACGCCCCGCAGTATTGCAAGGTGATTCTGCAGCTGCAGCTGCATTTCGTGTTGTTGTAGCTAACTTGCTAGAAGTCCTAGAAAAATAAGTAATATAATGTCAGACCAAATCATGTCAGAAGACCACAGTGAATTAGCTGAGAGAATTGAGGGTGCTCTTGCACAGATTCGCCCATATCTTGAGGCTGATCTAGGCGATATTACGCTGAAAGAAATTACGGATGACTTAATTGTAAGAGTAGAACTTCACGGATCATGCGCTGGATGTTCTCTTATCGATATGACAATGAAAGGTGGGGTAGAAGCGGTTATTAGAGGCGTTGCCCCAGAAGTGAAAGCTATTGAAGCAATCAATCTATGATTCAAACAGATATTATTATTATTGGAGCTGGCCCTGTAGGTCTCTTCACGGTTTTTGAAGCGGGCCTTCTCAAGTTAAGATGTCATTTAATTGACTCTTTACCACAGCCTGGCGGCCAGTGCTCAGAGATATATCCAAAAAAACCTATTTACGATATTCCTGCTCAGCCATTTATTTTAGCAGGTGATTTGACCGAACAGTTAATGGAACAAATCAAGCCTTTTAGTCCGGGATTTACTTTGGGAGAAAGGGCTGAATTCATCGATAAAGATGCTGAAGATCAGTTTACTGTCACCACTAACCGAGGCACTAAGCATCGCGCTCCCATCATTGTAATAGCAGCAGGTCTAGGTTGTTTCGAACCACGTAAACCGCCGGTTGCGGGTTTGTTAGATTTTGAGGACAAGGGAGTAGAATATATCATTAAAGACCCTGAGTTTTATAGAGGAAAGAAAGTGGTTATCTCTGGAGGAGGAGATTCTGCTCTAGATTGGACTGTGTTTTTATCCGATGTTGCTTCTGAAGTGACTTTAGTGCATAGACGGCCAAGCTTCCGCGGACACCCCGACAGTGTTCAAAAAGTGATGGACCTAGCCGAAGCGGGGAAGATTACTTTAGTGACCAACGCTGAAGTTGTAGGAGTAGGTGGAGATAATTTGCTATGCTCAGTTGAAGTAAAGCACAAGTCAGAGGGATTGTCACATATTGAGGTAGATCACTGGGTGCCGTTATTTGGCCTAAGCCCCAAGCTAGGGCCTTTGGGAGAGTGGAACCTGAATATTTCAAAGAATGCCATTGAAGTGGATACCTTTGATTATTCAACAAATATCCCTGGTGTATATGCCGTAGGAGATATCAATACTTACCCAGGTAAACTCAAGTTAATTCTGTGTGGTTTTCATGAAGCTACTTTGATGGTTCAAAGTGCTTATAAGAGAATTTATCCAAATAAAAATCTAGTTCTTAAATACACCACTGTTACTGGCCCGCCAGGAATGTAATCTCGAGTTTTATAAAAAAGTAATAAAAGGCCATAAAAAGCTAAAAAAGACTGTAAAAAGAGCAAAAAAGTGAGAAAAAGAGCTAAAAAGTGTTTAAAAGTTAATAAAAGCGTTTAAAATTTTTCATAAATTGATTAACACTGAGAACATGATTAAAGTTGTCGTAATAGATAGAGACGACAAGCGCCATGAGTTAGATGCTCCTACGGACATGAACATGAATATGATGGAGCTTTGTAAGAGCTATGAACTTCCTGTAGAGGGCACTTGTGGCGGCATGGCGATGTGTGCGAGTTGCCACATGTATGTGCTCAGTTCTCACGAGATAGGGGAGAGGTCTGACGACGAAGAGGATATGTTAGATGAGGCGTTCTTCGTGGAAGACAACAGCCGTCTTGGATGCCAAATTAAGTTAGGAGATTCGCTCGACGGTATAGAGATTAAGCTTGCACCAGTAGGTTAAGCTAGTTCTGCTAAGTTTATTAATTCGTATTAGTTGAGTCCTATTCCTGGATTTAGAAGCGTTCCTGATTCGATCATTTCAGCTAAAACTGGAGAGCTTTCAAGTTCTTTTACCGCTGCGATATGATGAGGAGCGTGCGTATCTGAGCATATCATTCTTACCCAACCATTTTCAATTGCATACAGAGCGGTTTCCTTCGCTAAATTACCATAGCTTCCACATAGAGTAGCTGCATTTACGGTTAAAATCACGCCTTTTTCGTGTAGTCTTTTCAATTCAGATCTGTCTTTGTGGAAATAAGGATACCTCGCGCAATGTGCTAAAACAGGTGTGAGTCCTGAGGTTTGCATCTTGAAAACAATTTCGGCTAAGATGTCATAATTGGGTGGGAGATGAAATGCAAACTCAAACAATATCATTTCAAGTTTACTTCCATTCAATGGGTCAGTGCAAGGAAATGTTAGAAGTTCATCGGGCTTAGAAAGTAACTCTAAAAGATCTAAGTCCAGGAAGTATTCAGCACCAAGGAAAAGCTCTATAGGGGGTAGTCTTTTTGCCACTTCTACCTTGAGTTCTTCAAATTTAGGTTTCAGTATCTCAGGAGTGTTGGGATACAAGTCGACCATGATATGTGGTGTGGTTACAAGCTTTTTGAAACCGAGGTTTTGTAGTCTGCGGATAAGAGCAATAGAGGTGTCCATATCAGGAGAACCATCGTCAACTCCAGGAACAAGGTGAGAGTGAACATCACTAATCAGCAGACTTAAATCGTTGCTAACCTGAATGTTTTTATCCTTTTCCTTTTTACTGAATCTGAACAGATTTTTTATTGCGGTAAACATAATCTTCTACTTTGTTGTCCTTTTTGTTGAGTTA
>Ga0209501_10000850_pt1 | contig 35715 bp, 37 predicted proteins | sample ArcticOcean_MG_C_4_FD_187434 | JGI IMG/M metagenome (GOLD analysis project Ga0209501, IMG submission 187434) | Marine microbial communities from western Arctic Ocean - ArcticOcean_MG_CB4_134 (SPAdes) (version 2) | ecosystem: Environmental > Aquatic > Marine > Oceanic | place: Arctic Ocean...
GCGCGCGCGCTGACCCCGGCGCCGGTCAAGCCAGCGCCTCAGGCGGCGCCAAAGGCAGCGCCGGCCTTAAAAAAAGTGGCCAAGGCGGCGCCGCCGAAAAAACCCGATATCGCGCCGCCGCCGCCGCCGGTCCGCCCGAAACCGGCCGCCGCGCCGAGCGCCCCACCGAAGCCCCAACGCCAGGCATCCTTGCCGAAGCCGGCAGCCAAACCTGCCGCCCTCGGATCGTCCTCGGTCGCCTTTCAGGTGGGCGAAGCCGATCTCGATGCCGCCGGCAAGGCACGCCTGGACACCATGGCCGGTCAGCTGAAAGCCCAATCCAAAATTCGCATGCAGTTGCTGGCCTATGCGGGCGGCAAAAATTTGTCGGCCAGCAAGGCGCGCCGGCTTTCCCTGTCGCGGGCGCTGGCTATCCGCTCCTACCTTATCGGCAAGGGCGTGCGTTCGACGCGCATTGATGTCCGGGCCCTCGGCAACAAGGTTTCGGGCGGCAGGCCGGACCGTGTCGATCTGAAAATCATCCAGCGCTGAGCCGGGCCTTGGCGAGAAATATCCAACCGATCCCGCATAAATTTGTGACGGGGCATTGATGAATTCGCCGCAACGCTACGTCATTCGCATGGCGCTATTTCTGGCCGCTGTTGTGATCCTGTGCGTGATCCTGATCGAGCCGCTACAACGGGCCTTCGCGGCCAATTTCGGCCTCAACGGCTTGATCGTCGGCGTCCTGATTTTGGGCATTGCCTACAATTTCCGCCAGGTCCTGCGCCTCAATCCGGAGGTGCATTGGATCGAAAGCTTCCGCCGCGCCGGCCCGTCTATTTCCGAAACCCGCCAGCCGAAACTGCTGGCGCCGATGGCGACCATGTTGGGCGAGCGCGACAACACGCTCAGCCTTTCGACGCTGTCCATGCGGTCCTTGCTTGACGGCATTGCATCGCGGCTGGACGAGGCGCGCGAATTGTCCCGCTATACGATCGGGCTTTTGATCTTCCTTGGCCTGTTGGGCACCTTTTGGGGCCTGTTGCAGACCATCGGATCGATCAGCGGCGTGATCGGCGGATTGTCGGTGGGCGGCGGCGATGTGACCACCGTGTTCAATAGCCTGAAGTCGGGTCTGGTGGTGCCCCTATCGGGCATGGGAACGGCGTTTTCGTCGTCCCTGTTTGGCCTCGCCGGCTCATTGGTTCTCGGCTTTTTGGATTTGCAGGCCGGCCAGGCATCGAACCGTTTCTACAACGATCTTGAAGAATGGCTGTCCAGCCTGACCCGTTTGTCGTCCGGCGGATTGAGCGCCGAGGGCGATCAATCAGTGCCCGCCTATGTACAGGCCCTGCTCGAACAAACCGCCGAGAATTTGGACAAATTGCAGCGCACCCTGGCGCGCGGCGAGGACAGCAACAGCCAGGCCAACGCCGCCTCGTTGCAACTGGTGGAGCATCTCGGCGCGCTCGGCGATCAGATGCGCTCGCAGCAGACGATCCTGACCGGGCTGGCCGACAATCAGGTGCAACTGCGCGCCACCTTGGAAAAATTGGCGGACCCCGGACGTGTCGCGGGCGCCGGCATGGACGAGGCGACCCAGGCCCATATCCGCAACCTGGATGTCTATGTGGCGCGTCTGTTGGAAGAAATCAGCGCCGGGCGCGACGATTTGATCGGCCAGGTGCGCTCGGAGATCAAATTATTGGCGCGCACCATTGCGGCGGGCGCGGCCAACACCCGCGCCGCGCCGCCCGCGCCGCCCGCACCCAAAAAATAAACCACCATCATGGCCTCCCTATCCCGGCGCGAGCCATACCGGTCCGATATCTGGCCCGGTTATGTGGACGCACTGGCGGCGCTTTTGATGGTCATCATCTTTTTGCTGATGATCTTCGTCATCGCCCAATTTTTCACCAGCCAGGAACTGTCGGGCAGCAATCAAGCCCTCGACCGGCTGCGCGGGCAAGTCAGCGAGCTGGCCGATCTTTTGGCCTTGGAGCGCAAGGCGAACACCGATCTCAGGGGTCAGGTGGCGGATATTTCAACGGAGCTGCAATCTTCAATCACGGTGCGCGAAGATTTGACGCAGCAGATCAGTTCGGTGCTTTTGCGCGCCGAAACCGCCGAGGAGCAGGCCGCCAAACTGAAAACCGAGATCGATCAGGCGTTCACCAAAATCCTCACCGACAAAACCTTAATCAACGAACAGATCACCGCCATCGGCGCCCTGACCAGGCAGATCGAAGCCTTGCGGGCCTTGCGCGAAGATTTGGAATCCGAGGTCAAGACCATGCTGGCCAAGCTGGCCGACCGGGACGAGAAACTGATCACCGAAAAAAACATATCGGAGACGGCGCGCGCCCAGGTGGCGCTGCTCAACCAGCAAATCCGGCAGTTGCGCCAGCAGATCGCCAAGATCGCCACCTCGCTCGACGCCTCCGAGGCGGCGGCCAAAAAGCAGCGGGTGCGCATCGCCAATCTGGGCAAGCGGCTGAACGCGGCGCTGGCCGGCAAGGTGCAGGAGCTGGCCCGCTACCGCTCCGAATTTTTTGGCCGGTTGCGGGAAATATTGGGCAATCAGCCGGGCATCCGTATCGTCGGCGACCGCTTTGTCTTCCAGTCCGAGGTCCTGTTTACCAAAGGCTCGGCCGAGCTTGGCCCGGAAGGTCAGGCGCAGATAGGCCGGCTGGCCGGAACGTTGCGCGAAATATCGCGAAAAATACCGGCCAAGATCGAATGGATATTGCGCGTCGACGGCCACACCGACAAAATCCCCATCGCGACGGCGCGCTTTCCATCCAATTGGGAATTGTCGACGGCGCGCTCGATTTCGGTGGTGAAGTTTCTGGTCGATGCGGGCATCCCGGCGAACAATCTGGCGGCCACCGGGTTCGGCCAGTTTCAGCCCATCGATCCCCGCGACGACGAGATCGCCTACCGGCGCAACCGGCGCATCGAGTTAAAATTGACGCAACGCTAAAAACCGGCGCCAGGGCAACATCTCAAGGGCCCGGCCCCAAAATCAAATCGGATCGAAGCTAAGATATTCCGAGTTTAAGAAATCCCATGTACACAATGTTCTTCATCGTTTTCGTCAATTTGGTCGGCTTCGGCATCGTCATCCCATTGCTGCCGTTTTACGCGGAGCATTATGACGCCTCGCCCGATCAGGTGACGCTGGTCATGGCGGTCTATTCCCTCGCCCAGTTCGCCACCGCGCCAATCTGGGGCCGCCTTAGCGACCGCTTCGGGCGGCGGCCCATTCTAATCGTCAGTCTGGCCGGCACCCTCGGCGCATATCTGTGGCTGGCCTACGCCGCCGATCTGACCGATCTCTTTTTGGCGCGCACGGCGGCGGGGCTGATGGCCGGCTCCATTTCCGCCGCCTTCGCCTATGTGGCGGACGTCACCGACGAGGCCAACCGCGCCAAGGGCATGGGCCTGATCGGCGCCGCGTTCGGGCTTGGTTTCATCGCCGGCCCGGCGATCGGCGGCATTCTCGCCGGCGCTGATCTGGCGGCCACCAATTTCCAGCTTCCGGCCTTTGCCGCCGCCGCTTTTTCAGGTGCCGCCTTGGTCATGACGCTCGCCATTCTGAAGGAATCCCTCGCCGGCGAAGCCCGCCAGCGCATGGCGAGGCAGAGCCCGGATGAGCGCCGCCAGGCGTTCCGGCGCACCATCAATGCCAGAAATGTGCGCGTCATGATCATCCTGACCTTCCTGGCGGTCTTCGTGTTCGCCGGGCTGGAATCCACCTTCGCCATGTGGACCGAGCGCAAATTCGGCTGGGGGGTTTTGCAAAACGGCTATGTGTTCGCCTTTTTGGGGCTGATCTCGGCCCTCATACAGGGCGGTCTGGTGGGCCGCCTGAGCCGCCGCTTCGGCGAATTGGGCATGATCCGCCAAGGCTTCGTGGCCCTGGCCGCGGGCCTGGCGCTGCTTCCCGCGGCCAGCAATCTGCCATTGATGATCGGCGCGCTGGTGATCGTCACCTATGGGTTTTCGGTGGTGACCCCGGCGCTCAACAGCGCGTTGTCTTTGAGCGCGCCCGAAGACGCACAGGGCGGCGTATTGGGCCTTGGCCGTTCGGCATCAACCTTGGCGCGGGCGGCGGGGCCGGCGGGGGCCGGTTATCTGTTTGCCTTTGCCGGCAAGGACTGGCCGTTCCTGGCCGGCGCCGCCATCATTGCCATTGTCCTCGCCTTCACGCTGATCAAGGGATCGGACTGGGTGCGCCGGCCCAATTCTTGAAAACTTGTCGGAGCCTTGAAGACTTGCGCACCTGCTCTGGCCGGGATATATAAGCCGCCGGTTCGATGGAGATTAAAGATGAAGAAAGACATTCACCCGGAATATCACGAGATTACCGTGGTTATGACCGATGGCAGCGAATTTACCACCCGTTCCACCTGGGGCGAGCCCGGCGACAGCTTGAAGCTGGATATCGACCCCAAGACGCACCCGGCCTGGACCGGCGAGCATCGCCTGGTGGATAGCGGCGGCCAGGTTGCCAAGTTCAACAAGCGCTTCCAGGGAATTGGCCTAAAAAGCTGATCCCATTGACAAAAATCGCGGCCTCAATCGTAATCAGCGCGGGATCATCGTCCCGCGCTTTTTGCATTTCAGGCGCGCACCCTGAGCCCGATATCGCCGCCGAATTGATATTTTTGGCCGTTTGGGCTAGTACTTAGTCGCTAAAGGTCTGAACTCATTGAATATCGGACAGGATGTTCGTTGATCGCCCGCTCTCTCCGGGAACGATATGGAGGCGAAAAACCTGGGCAGGGCATAATGGAATTTGTGACGCGGCATTCATATCCAGTAGGAGCCAGGCAGCATGGCTAGCCGGGCAGCAGCCGCGCCCGGCGCCGCGATGCGCAAAGGGCGCAATATCTTTACCAAAATCGCGATCATCGCCATCGCCAGTTTCTTTATATCGGGCATGGTGACCTGGGTGATCGCTCTGGCGGTCGCCGAGTTGCCGGAACTGCGCGGCGTCATCGGCCGCGGCAACTATTCCAACTTCCTGTTCATCGTATTTTTGGCCGGCTTCGTGCTTAGCCTGGGCGCGTCGGGCTATGCATTTATTACCAAGGAAGAACTGGCCGGAACCGCCGAGGTCAAAAAATTCGAGGCCGCCGAGAAGAACCTTTGGAAGGAAACCTTGAAGCCGCCGAAACTGACGAAAGCGCAAAAGGATGCGCTGAAGCGGCAAAAGGCCAGGCGGGCCGAGGACGAATCGAAACTGATCAATCAATTGAACGAGGAGGAGGCCGAACTTGAAGACGTGCTGGCGGCGTCGCTGAGCGATGAAGATGCCGCCGACGAGCCGCCAGAAGTGGTCACCTCGAAACTGTCCGTCGCCGCCGAGAAACAAAAGGTCACGCTGATGACGTTTCTGTCGCGCGGCTTGGAACAGGTCATGAAATCCCGCCCGAAACTAGATACGTTTTCGAAGTTCGGCGTCAATCTGTACCTCGCCGGCGCTTGCGAGGCTCTCGGCCAGACCGACGATCTGACGGCCGAAGAGCTGGAAACGATCCTCATCGACAGCGTCGGAGTATTAGGCACCAGCCGCAAGCAGGCGAAGAAATTCACGGAGTCTTACGAAGACTACATGCGCAATCCGAAATATCTGGGCATGATCGAAGCCGGCCGCGAGGCCATGCAGGGCCAGATGCGCGGCAACGCCGAGGCGGCAATGTCGCTCGATAAGGCGCTCGATCAATGGAACACCCGTGCCGCCGACGAGCAGACCTCCAGCGGCACCATCGCCGTCATGTTCACCGATATCGTCGGCTCCACGGCGATGACCCAGAACCACGGCGATGAAGCGGCGCAGGAGGTTGTGCGCACCCACAACCGCATCGTCCGCGCCGCGCTGACCACCTACAGTGGGCGCGAGGTCAAACATACCGGCGACGGCATCATGGCGTCCTTCTCCAATACCGCCCAAGGCGTTGAGGCGGCCATCTATATCCAGCGCAAAACCTATCAGGACAATGCCACCAACCCGGTCGTTCCGCTCGGCATCAAGATCGGCATCAACGCCGGCGAGCCGATTGTCGAAGACGACGATCTGTTCGGCACCACCGTTCAATTGGCGGCGCGCATCGTCGACAAGGCCGGCAATTATCAGATATTTGTGTCGGAGACCGTGAAGGGTATCTGCCAGGGCAAGGCGATCCAGTTCCAAAGCCGGGGCACCCGCGAGATGAAGGGCTTCAAGGAGCCGATCTCGCTATTCGAAGCCGTCTGGCAAACCGGCGCCGAGGCGGCCGAGGCCGCGCCCGCTGCCGCCGCTGCCGCTCCGGCGGCTGCCGCTCCGGCACCCGCTCCAGCGGCTGCGCCGGCGGCCAAGGCGACGGCCTGATCCCAAACATAATATTGCTGTTAGGCATTGCCCGCCGCAAATGGCGGACAAAGAAAAAGGGCCGCCTTTTCGGCAGCCCCATTTAATATTCCCCTGTTAAACTCGCCTGTTGAATTCGCCTGAAATTTGTCCGCCGAATTCGTCTCAAATCTGTGCGCGGGGTAGACTGTAAACAAGACCGGACTAGGCGGTCAACAGTGAATCGCCCTTGGTTTGAAAAAAAAGCCGCCTCGGACGGAGACGGCTTAAGTTTAACAGGGAGGCGTCAAAAAGATACGAACGGCAATCGCCATCCGATCTCATCGATCACCCTCAACCTAACAGGCGCCCGTTAATGGATGCTTAATGGTGACGGCTCGAAGCGGCCCTGGCCGCGCCGGCCTCACGACTACTTCCGAAACACGGATTCGGCGCCGTTGCGGGCTTTTTCCTTGAGCGCGATTTCGGCGCGCACCCGTTCGATCTCGCCCTCAAGCTCGGCAATATATTCGCCCAGCGCCTCGATCGACATGACTTCAAGGTTTCTGGCATCGGGCTTTTTGGCTACGGGTTCAAGATCGTCGGTATCCATGTCGCCTCCGAACAAGGTAGCTTGCCGCACTCGGCGCAGCATACTAATACCACCAAGCACCGCCAATAGAGAATAAATCCAAGGAGTAAGCCATGACTGGCGATCTGCCCGAACAAATGAATTGCATCGAAATCCCGGAACCAGGGCCTGAGCCGGAGGCTTTGCAATTGGCGCGGCGCCCGGTGCCGGAGCCGGGCGCCGGCGAAATTCTGATCGAAGTTGCGGCGGCCGGCGTCAACCGGCCCGATTTGATGCAGCGCCGGGGCCAATATCCGCCGCCGCCCGGCGTCAGCGATATTCCCGGCCTGGAAATCGCCGGCCGGGTTGCGGCCCTTGGCGGCGAGGGCACCGGCTGGCAGATCGGCGATGCGGTCACGGCGCTGGTGGCCGGCGGCGGCTATGCGGAATATTGCGTGGCCCCGGGCGCCCAGGCGCTTGGAGTTCCGAAACCACTATCGATGATCGAAGCGGCGGCCTTGCCGGAAACGTTTTTTACCGTCTGGTCGAACGTCTTTGATCGGGGCCGCCTGGCGCCGGGCGAAACCCTGCTGGTTCAGGGCGGGGCCAGCGGCATCGGCACGGCGGCCATCATGATCGCCTCCAATTTGGGCCACCAAGTCATCGCCACCGCCGGTTCAGGCGATAAATGCCAGGCCTGCCTGGATTTGGGGGCGGCGCTGGCGATCAACTACAAGACCCAGGATTTCGCCGAGGAGGTGAACAAATTCACCGATGGGCGCGGCGTCGATGTGATCCTCGACATGGTCGGCGGCGATTACCTGCCGAGGGAGCTGACCTGCCTCGCCGCCGACGGGCGCATTTCGGTTATCGCCACCTTGGGCGGATCAAACGCCGGCATCAACATCACCAAATTGATGCTCAAGCGCCACACCATATCGGGCTCCACCTTGCGCACCCGGCCGGTTGAATTCAAGGCCGCCATCGCCGATGCACTTCGGACCCAAGTCTGGCCATTGATCGAAGCGGGCCGGATCAAGCCGGCGGTATTCGCCGTTCTGCCCCTGGCGGAAGCCGCCGCGGCGCACCGCATCCTCGAGGACGGCCAGCATATCGGCAAGGTGATGCTGAGCACCGGATAGGCAGAGCCCGGTTTGACGCTGGGCCGCTTCGCTTGTATATTCGCCCAAGAGATTCAAGGCGTTGAGCCTTATTCATTCCCGAGTGAAATTTGTCAGTGAAATCCGCCAATTGCTTGCGTGATCCCGATATTTTGGGTTCGTGATCAAGAATTCCGTATTCGGAGCGCCAAGCTTAAGGCACTATGTAGGAACCGAGAAAATGGCACAGCCTCTCATGCCCAAGGCCACCGCCGTATGGCTGGTCGATAATACCACCCTGACCTTCGATCAGATCGCGGCGTTTTGCGCGCTTCATGCTCTCGAAGTGCAGGCCATCGCCGATGGCGAAGTGGCGCCCGGCATGCACGGGCTCGATCCGCTCGCCAATGGACAATTGACCAAGGAAGAGATTGCCCGCTGTGAAGCCGATGGCAGCGCCGAATTGGAAATGGCCAAGCCCAACGTTCCGTTGCCCAAGGTGCGCCAAAAGGGCGCCCGTTACACCCCCATCTCGAAGCGCCAGGACCGGCCCGATGCCATCGCCTGGCTCTTGCGCAATTATCCCGAACTGAGCGATGCGCAAATCTCGCGCATGATCGGAACCACCAAGCCGACGATCAACGCGGTGCGCGACAAAACCCATCACAACACCACCAACATCAAGCCGCAAAGCCCGGTCTATCTGGGCCTCTGCACGCCCGATGATTTGGAAAAGATGGTCGCCATCGCCCGCGCCCGGGCCGGCACCACCCGCGCGCCGGCGCCGGAGCCGGAAGCAGAGGCGGCGCCCGAGGCAGCGCCGGAGCCCGCCATACGGGCGAGCGGACCGCTCAAGCCGCAGGAGGTCTTCGGCGAGACCGTGCGCGCGCCGGAGCCCGAGGCGGAACCCGAAGTCAGTGCCGATACCCTGTTCAAGGAACGCCCGGCGGAGGAAAGTCCCGCCGAGGATGCCGCCGCGGAAATCCCAGCCGAAGAGAGCCCTGCCGAAGAAAACGTGGGCCAAGAAAGCCCGGCCGAAGAGAGCGCTGCGGAAGAAAGCAGCCAGAGTTAATCACCTCACGGCGGTAGCGGGCGTGGCGGCGCAATAAAAGGCCTGGCGGCACAATAAAGGGCGTGGCGGCGCCGGGGGCCGCATTTAAAAATTAATAAAAGGAAATGTATTTCCGGCTTTATGCGCCGGAAGGTATACCGCTGCTTTGAGAGGATCGGCGCTCGTTAGAGCGCGTTCATACTCGCAAGTTCGTCTTTGATTTTCAGCTTTTCGCGTTTGAGATTTGCCACCAGCAGTTCATCTGGAAGAGGACGGCCGCCTTCGCGATCTATCTTGGCGTCTAACTCGCTGTGGCGGGTCCGTAAATTCGAGACTTTATCCAGCTCCGTCATTCAGTAACCTCCATTAGCCATTCAATCTCCACCTTCTAAAACATAATGGTTTGGCATAAAATATTCCAGTGAAAACGCCTTTTTGGGGACAAATAAGGACAAGTGAGATCGATATTCATGCGCTGCCGGCATCGGCTTTGGCGGCCAGTCCGGCGATGATTTGAAGCCCGTCCGTGTCGGCTTTTTGCAAGCCTTTGCCCAGGCTTTCCAGGTAAAACAGCATATTAAACGCGGCCGCGGCGCGGCAGTCATCGCTCCCTTGTTGGCGCAATTTATGCAAAACCCCGGACAGCATAATTTGCTCGCCATGCTCGGCATTCAGCTCCGCCGATTTGATTTCGGCGCGAATCGCCTCGGCGGTTTCGGGCGCGCATCCCATCCAATCGGTCTTTAGCATGGACCGAAGGCCGCGCAAGACGACCACGATTTCGAGGTTCCAGCGCCCAACCGCTGCTTCGGCCAAGGCCAGATCGGCAGCGTCTATCCGGTGGCCGAGGGCGCCGGCCCAGGCGCAATAGAGCAACAAATTGATGTCGGCGGCGTGACGCTCTTGAAGGCTGAGGCAGATCGGCGCCGCGCCGTCGCCGCCGTAAACCTGAAGCGAGAAGTCCCAGAACGAATTATCCGGCCATTGCATTATTTGGCGCTCCTATATGCCAAGGATTAGTCACCGAGACAGATGCCGAGGCCTCTGGCGGTGGTCACCAGTGTATCGTCCAGGCTAACCGGGCGTACCCGCTTGTTGACCTCGGCCAGGGATACGTCGACCACCTGGCGGTGCTGCCAAGCCACCATGCGCCGGGATGCGCCTTCGGCCAGAAGATCGACGGCGTGCACGCCAAACGCCGATGCGGTAATCCTGTCGAGGGCGTCGGGCACGCCGCCCCTTTGTACGTGGCCAAGCACCGTCACCCGGGTTTCGGCGCCGGTGGCATTGGAAATGCGCTGCCCGAGTTCATGGCCAACGCCGCCCGGAACAGCGTCACTTGGCTGAGCTCCGGCCTCGCGGGCCGCCTCGGCGGTGACCACCAGCGCATGTTTGCGGCCGCGTGCCTGGAGGGTGCGGATTTGTTCGGCAATGCTATCCATGGAATAGGGAATTTCGGGGATCAGGATGACATCGGCGCCGCCGCCGATGCCGGTATAAAGGGCGATATGGCCGGCGCCGCGGCCCATAACCTCCAACACCATGACCCGGTCGTGGCTGGCCGCCGTCGGCTGCAACCGGTCGAGGGCCTCGACAGCGGCGCCGACGGCGGTGGAGAAGCCGACCGCCTGTTCGGTCATGGGCACGTCGTTATCGATGGTCTTGGGGATGCCGATGAAGGGATATCCTCCCTGCCCCGCCAATCGGTCCAATATTTTCAACGACCCGTCGCCGCCGATGCCGATCAGTCCGTCCAGGCCAAGCTGCCGGTAGCCATCGATGAATTGCCCGGAGCGGTCTTCGGTTTTGCCCTCGCCGGTAGGGAAATCGAACGGATCGCCCCGGTTATGGGTTCCCAAGATGGTGCCGCCGAGGCGCAGCACGTTTCCGGTGAACAGCGCCAGCGTCAATTCCTCGGTGCGCAGCGGCCGCTCCAAAAGCCCGAGGGTGCCGTCCAAGATACCGATGACGCGCCAGCCATAGCCCTGGATGGCGCGGTGGACAACGGCGCGAATGACCGCGTTCAGCCCGGAACAATCGCCGCCGCTGGTAAGAACGCCGATTGTGCGCCCGCTTTGCTCCGCCAACGTAATCCTCCAAATTATTTTCCGAGCCGTGCCATTATAGCGGAAATTCTGCTATAGTAAGAGCGGTAACCAGCTTCCGATGGCGATGATGGACGAAAAATCCGAACAGCAGGCACGCTTGGCCGAATTGAAGGCCCCACACCGCGCCCTGGACGACGCGATCGAGGACATGAAGGCCGCGCCCGGCCATAACCAGCTCGAAATTCAGCGCCTGAAAAGGGAAAAGCTGGCGTTGCGCGATGAGATAACGCGCCTCGAAGGCATCTTGTTTCCCGATATCATCGCCTAGAGCAGTGCTTGCCGCGCGCGCCGCGAGAAATCTATAATGCGCGCCCCGATGCCCGCAAATGCAGGAGTAATGACCGTTGGCAGAAGCACCCCCCCAAGTCGGCATCATCATGGGCAGCCAATCCGATTGGCCGATCATGGCCCATGCCAGGGATACGCTGGACAAGTTGGGTATCGCCAACGAAACCAAAATCATATCGGCGCACCGGACGCCGGACCGTTTATCCGAATATGTCTCGGCGGCCAAGGCAAACGGGTTGCAAGTGATCATCGCCGGCGCCGGCATGTCGGCGGCATTGCCCGGCGCGGTGGCCGCTCTGACGCCGCTTCCGGTTCTCGGCGTGCCCATGGAAGGCAAGGTCATGGGCGGGCTGGATGCGATCCTTTCCATGGTCCAGATGCCGGCCGGCATTCCGGTGGGCACGCTCGCCGTGGGCCGCTCCGGCGCCGTTAACGCAGGCCTGCTGGCGGCTTCCATTCTGGCGTTGGGCGATGACGGCGTGGCCGCGGCCTTGGATAAATTTCGTGCCGATCAAACCGCGGCGGTGGTCGAAACGCCGAAAGACGATTAGGTCATGACCTAGGCGGTTTTCAGCCGTTTTCGTAACCTTTTAAGGATACCGGGCGGCGTTGGAATGCGCCCCGCCAGACGCAAGATGCGCCCCTGGATGGCCGGGATTTTCAATACCCCGGCGATCCTCCGGTCCAGAAACGCCCAGGTCTCTTTCGATCCGTCCGTTTCATCGGACAGCCAATAAAGCAGCGTCGCCCCATAGACCGGCGCCAGCAGACCGCGCTTGGTGTAATAATTGAAATCGGTAGCGCTGTCGCCGGCAGCCCGCCAGATGGCATCAACGGTGGCCAGGGCGGCGCGGACGGCGGCGAAGCCCCGGCCCGGCATGGCGCTGTAGGCGGCCAGGCGGCGCACCGCTTCTTTGTGTGGCGCCAGCAATTCCAAGCGGGCGCGGACCGCCGCTGCGATGCGCGCCCGCACCGGCATGGCGTCCAGATCCTGGGCGGCCAAGGCGTCCGCCATGCGGCGGTCAAATTCGGCGCTGAAGAAGGCGGCAAGGCCGGCAACGCCGCCGGGAAAGGCGCGCGCCATGGTTTCCGCCGAAAGTTCTGTTTCGCGGGCGGCGGCAGCCAGGGATTTATTGGTCCAGCCATCGAAGGGTATGTGGCTTAGCGCGCTGTCCAGTAATGCGCGGCGGGCCGGCTCCAGATCGATCATGCCTGTTCCTCTTCCGGGGGCTCTTCCGGTTCCAGATTGGGCCGCGCCAGCAGCGCCTTGTTGCGATTGACCTCGTCGGCAAATCCAAACAGGGACAAATCCTCCATGCGCATGGGATAGAGAATACCGTCCAGATGGTCGCATTCATGCTGCACGGCGCGGGCGTGGAAGCCGCTTGCTTCGCGCTCCATGGTCTCACCGTCCAGGGTTTGCCAGCGATAGCGGATGGTACCATGGCGCGCAACGGCGCCCATCATGTCGGGCACCGACAGACAGGCCTCCCAACCCAGGTCCATCTCGCCGCCGACGGGAACGATTTCCGGGTTGATCATGATGGTCAGATCAATGCCGCCATCATCTGCATCACCTTCATCGTCGTCGCCGTCGCCGTCGCCCGCATCGCCTTCATCGCCATCGCCTTCTTCAGCATCGGGATGGGCGCGGGCGCCGGGAATGAAGAATATGACAATGCGTTTCGGGATATGCACCTGCGGCGCGGCCAGCCCGATACCGCCGGCATCATCCAGGGTTTCGATCATATCGCGCACAATCGCCGACACTTCGGGCGCCGCCGGATCATCGACGGGTTCGGCCACTTGGTGCAAAACCGGGTGCCCCATACGGGCGATTTTCAAAATTGCCATGGCCTGACTATGTCGCAATTGCAGATTTCGTCAATCCAAAGAATGGCCACCGGGCCAGAAAATTACACCAATACCCTTCCCAAGAGCGATCATTCGTGGTAAAAACTGCGGCCTTGATCGAAAACCTCAAATTTTATGGAGCAGGTACCGACCGTGCATGTAACCGTTCGCGACAACAATGTTGACCAGGCGCTGAAAGCGCTGAAAAAGAAGATGCAGCGCGAAGGCGTTTTCCGCGAAATGAAATTGCGGCGCGCCTACGAAAAGCCATCAGAAAAACGGGCCCGGGAAAAAGCCGAAGCCGTGCGCCGGGCGCGCAAATTGGAACGCAAGCGCATGGAGCGCGAAGGCTTCTAATTTAGAATTTTCTCGTTTTATCAACGGAAGATATTTGCGCCGTCCCGATGGCTATCGGGGCGCGTTTGCAATTGCGCTTTTGAGCGCGTCTTCCCAACTGCCGCGGCTGAACGCCATAATGCGCACCGCTTCGCCTTGGTTCCAGGATATTTCCAGCACGTTCAGCGGCGCCATGACTTTCAATGTGCAGGCGCCTTCCCATTCGGGCGTCAGGCGCACAGTCTCCGGCGTGCAGACATCTGCCGATATTTCCGGCGCCGGATCGGGTCCGGTATAGCGGATGGAAAATTCGGTTCCCAGCAGGGACGCTTGCCTGGTTTCGCCGCCGTCCAGCATCGCCAGCGCCAGATCGGCCAAATCCTTAACCGTGCTCACCGGAAACCCCTGACCCGGTCCCTGGTGTTTTCGCCGACACTGGCCGCGGCGCCGGACTTGGCGGTACCGAAGCCGGCCGCCTTGCGCTCGGCGAGAAAGGCTTTGAAGATATTCTTGGTTTCAGCGTTGCCGTTCTCTTTGTGGATATAGGGACAGACGTCGACGCAAAGATGGCAATATTCCGGCAGCAAACGGCATGCCGTGTAACATTTCTCGATATCCACCAGCCAGCGCTTGAGGCCGCCGGTTTCGATGAATTGATCGGATGGCGGGATGGCATCGGCCGGACAGGCTTGGTCGCAAAGCCGGCAATTGACGCAGTAATCCTGCACCCCGAATTCAATCGGCGTGTCGGCTTCGAGCGGCAGGGTCGTGGTCACGAAGGCGGGCCGGAAGCTGGCGCCGAATTCCGGATTGATCAGGCTGCCATGCTTGCCAAGTTCGCCAAAGCCGGCCTGGTGCAGGACCGGGATCGCTTGAATTTCGGTGCCGCCATTGTGGTGGGCGCGGGCTTCATGCCCGAGATTTTCGCGGATATGGCGGGCCAGGCCGGTGGCGATCTCGGCACAATGGGCGTAGACGCGAAACGCCTCCACATCGACTGCGTCGGGGCCGCCCAGAACCGTGTCGTAATGTTCGTGAACGGCGATGGCGATGACCCAATCGTGGTCCGTTTCGGTGTCGATTTCCAGAAATTCCGGGCGCAGTCTGACCATGCCAACCATATCGGCGCCCAGTTCCCGGGCCAGGGCCTTGATATCGCCGGCGGTTTCGGCGGGGGTCCGGTCGCTGCCCGTATTCGGCGCAACCGCGCCGTCGCGCTCGGGCGTCAATTCCATCCAGCGGCGCATGTGATTTTCCCGGGCCGGCAGGCGGCGGGCGAAAAACGGCACGTCGTCCAGACCCCGCTCCTGCAGCAGCCGGTTCAAGAGCGGGTCTTCCATATCCTGGCGGCGTATCCAGCTCGTGCCTATCATTGCCCTCTCTCCTATCTCACCACTTGGCCGCCAAACCCTCGGCAAAACTTTCCCGCCAATCGGCGCCATTGGGCACCACGCCGTCGTGCGGACGGACGCCGCCGTGAGCCACGGGATCGATGCCCGGCGCCGCCTCGCCGCGCTCGACCTGGTGCGTGGCTTCCAGCAAAATCTTGCGCATGGCGATGATGGCGGTATCGGAGGTGCCCAGATATTCGCGGGTGCGGTCGACAATGGCGCCCATGCCTTCCTGCACGGCCATATCCTGGGTGTTGATGCCCTTGATGCCGGTAAAGCTGGTGCTTTTCTGGTCCTGGCGGTCGATCATGTAATCGTTTTCCGGCCCGGTTTTCAGCTTGTAGGTACCCGGAATATAATCATCGGCGCCGCGCCCATAGCCGACCTCCAGATTTTCAACGAAGTCCGGATCGAGCTGGCAGGTTTCGTCATTACCCACCATCCAGTTATAGATAAAGGTCTGCTCGTCATCGATGGGCACCCAGATATGACCGTCATAGCGGGGCACGATATAGTTCCTGGACAGCCCGTTCTGGGTGATGTTGGGGCGCATCTGCTGGAACGGCAGAATATACTGATAGACCCGCACATAGCTGCCATCGTCGCCGAGATCGCGGACGGAGACGTAATTGTAGCCGTAATCGGTCTCGAACACCTCGATCTTGGGGGCGTTGTCGCGGGTAAAGAGATTGCCCTTATCGCCCATTTTGTTGTTGTGCAGAAACGACACATGGGCGGTGTCCAGCCCGCCTTCGAGGCCTTGCAGGTAATTGGCGCCCTGATGGGATTTGGAGACCGCCCGGTGGGTTGTGGGCGCCCGCGTCCATTCGAAATCGGGCGACCGCGGCTTGGCCTCAATGGGTCCCATATAGGTCCAGACAAGACCGCCCCGCTCCACCGTCGGATAGGCCTTGATCTTGGCCTTGGCCAGCATCGGGGTGCCGGCGGGCTCCGACGGCAGATCGATGCAATCGCCGTTTCTATCGTACTTCCAGCCGTGATAGACGCAGCGCAGCCCGCATTCCTCGTTGCGGCCATAAAACAGGGGCGCCCGGCGGTGCGCACAGAACGCGTCCACCAGGCCCACATGGCCGTCCGTGTCCCGGAACGCCACCAGGTCTTCGCCCAATAGCCGCACGCGCACCGGCGCGCCGTCGTTTTCAGGCAGTTCTTCGGACAGCAAGGCCGGCTGCCAATAGCGGCGGAACAATTCTCCCGCCGGCGTGCCCGCGCTTACACGGACCAGTCGTTCGTTTTCTTCGGCGCGTAGCATGGCAATTCCTTCTACATTTATTAGAGGCCGGCTCGGAGCCTATGATAACAAATTATTGGCTAACGCCAAAACGCGGCGCGCCAGCGGTAGCCAATGAATAGGGTCAGCACGATGCCGGTGGTGATATAAATCGACGCGGTCGCCTTGAAACCGATCCATTCGATCAGCACCCCGGACGCCATGAGCCCGATGGGCAGCCCATAGACGGCCAGCATGCGCACCCCCATGACGCGGCCCCGGTAGCGGCTTTCGGTGGCATCCAAAAGCAGCACCGACATGGAGATCATGCCGATACTATGTGAGACGCCCATGATCATCAGGGCCGCGAACCCGGCGTTCTTGGTTTCAAACTGGATGAATACCGCCAGACAGATATACCAGCCCAGCACGCCGAACAGGGACATGCGCCCCGGATGGCCGCGTGCCCCGGCGATGGCCATGAAGATCGATCCGGTAAGCGCCCCGGTAGCGAAGCCGGCAACCAGCTGGCCAAGGCCATTTTCATCGACGGCGAATATTTCGCGGGCCACATAGGGCATGAGCCCGTGCGAGATCGGAAACGCCGTCATGTTGATCAAAAAGGCCAACAGCATGATGGCCAGCAATACCGGCGTGGTGCGGACGACGTTAAGACCGTCCTTGAACTCGGTCCATTGGGAAAGCTTCGGCGCGCCGGCGGCGGCCGGCGCCGGGCGCGCCGCCGATACACCGAACGTAAAGGCGAAGCTGATAAGATAAAACGCCGTCACCACCACATAGGCGTAGCCGATGCCGAGCACCGAAAACAGGCCCGCGCCGGTCAGCGCGCCGACGATGCGCGCCGAATCCATGGTTGTCCTGGAAAGCCCGAGCGCGTTGGCCAGGCGCCCGGCGGGCATGGTATCGCCGATCAGGGAATTGCGCATGACGATGTCCGAAGGCCGCACCAGCCCGCCGAATATGACCACCACGAAGACCAGGCCCAGGTTCAGGCTGTCCAACAGGCCAAGGACCATGATGACCGCCGCCAGGAAGGCCAGAAAGGCGCGCATGGAACACATCATGATGCGGCGGCCCAATTGATCGCCGGCGGCGCCGAACATGGGCGCCAGCAATGTGCCGAGAAAATTCAAGCTGCCGAACAGGGTCAGCAGCAATACCGAGCCCGATTCCACTAAAATGTACCAGCCGAGGATCAGCGTTTCCATCTCGAACGCCCAGGAGGCGAGCAAATCGCCCGGCCACTGAAAGCGGAAGCTGCGCACCTGGAAGGCAGCCAAGGGCCCGTAGGAGGTAAGATTTTTCAAAATGATTTCCGGCAAGTGGGCCGCCAGCATGCCCCCTCGGGCGGGCGCACTCAAGCATGGATAGCACTTGATCCTTGCGTAGCTTGACCATTAGGCTGGCAGCCACTCAAATGTCAGGGAGCCCGTTTCCATGTACCAGACCGAAATCGTCGAGATCGACGGAAGCCCGATGGACATATTGCTGTTCCGGCCCGAAGGCGACGGCCCGTTCCCCGGCCTGGTGGTCGCCCAGCATATCCCCATTGCCCACGAGGGGCTGCAAAAAGACCCGTTCACCATCGATATCGGCGAGCGCTTGGCCAAGGCCGGCTATGGCGTCGCCATCCCGTTCATCTTCCATTGGTGGCCGCCAGAAGAAGACCGGCTGGTCAAGCGCGATGAATTTCGCGACGACAATCTGTTGAAAGATTTGGATGCGGCTTATGCAACTTTGAGCGCCATGGACGGCCTCGATGAGACGCGCATCGGTATCATGGGCCATTGCTGGGGCGGGCGCGTATCCTGGCTCGGCGCGGCCAGCAACCCCGGCTACAAGGCCGCCGCCATCATGTATGGGGGCCGCGTCAAGGTGGCCATGGGCGACGGCGCGCCAACCGCCATCAGCCTGGCCGCCAATATCAAATGCCCGGTGCTCGGTATTTTCGGCAACGAAGATAAGAACCCAACCCCGGAAGATGTCGATGACTACGAGGCGGCCTTGAAAGACGCCGGCGCCGAATACACGTTCCACCGCTATGACGGCGCCGGCCACGGCTTCCAGGATTTCTGCGATGAAGACCGCTACCGCCGGCAAGCCTCCGACGATGCCTGGGCCAAGCAATTGGCGTTTTTTGAGGCGCATCTGAAATAACCGGGCGGCCATGAAAAAAATTGCCGCCTTCGCCATTGTCCTTGCCCTGCTCGGCGCCTGTTCGGCGACCCGGCTGCTCTATAGCTTTGCCGATGATTTCATCGAGGATCAGGCCGCGTTTTACCTCAAGCTGGACGCAGACGGCGAAGCCTATGTGGATGACAAGATCGACGCATTCATGGACTGGCACCGGGCCCGGATGCTGCCCCAATACGCGGCCTTTTTGAGCCGCCAGGCAGACGCCATCGAGGCCAACCGGCGCCTGGACCGGGATCAGGTTTTGCGCGCCATGGACGGATTGCGGGCCGAGCTGGAGGCCACGGTGCGCGGCTTTACGCCTTTCGCTGGCGCGGTTCTGGCACGCCACACCGGCAAGGCGGAAACCGCTCATCTGCGTGATCGCCTGGAGAAGCGCACAGCTGAACAGCGCGAGCAGTTGGCGGAGCCTGCCGAAGACCGCGCCGAAGACCGGGCGGAGCGGACGCAAAGCAATTTCGAGCGTTTCACCGGTGATCTGAACGAAGCCCAGCTGCAAATCATCCGCCGCCATGTGGCCGCCACCATGGGCGACACCAAACGCCGGCTGGACCGCCGCAAGCGTAATTCCAAACGCTTCATCGCGTTTATGAGCGCTGCGCCCAGAGCCAATGACATCCAGGCCTTCCTGAACGCTATGTTCTTAGATCCCGATGCGGGCGCGCCAGCCGCCGAGGCCCAATTCCGCGAGGCCCGCTTCCGGCGCTTGCAAAATCTTGTCGCCGATATCCTGACCTCGCTGAGCGAAGAGCAACGCCAGAATTTGATTGAAAACCTGCGCGATTTCGCCCAAGATTTCCGCGCCATAGCCAGCTAAAGGGAGCCCCAAAATGATAACTTATGACTTGATAAAGGAAGCCGAGTTTTCGCCGGACCGGCATGTGGAAAAAATCCTCGGCGACGTGGCCGAGGGCGATGTGACCGTCGCCTGTTGGGAGCCGGGCCAGATCAGCCCCAACCATTGCCACCCGGATGTGGTGGAAATGTATTATTGCATCGAGGGCGGCGGCACCATGCGCACCCCAGACGGCGAGGTGGCGATCACGCCAGGCTCGGTGGTGGCGCATCCGCCCGGCGAAATGCACGAATACGAAAACGGGCCGGCACGGTCGCTATTGTTCCGGGTCCGCTATGGCGGCGACAAGGGCGCCCGGCTCAAGGAATGGCCGTCCAATCCCGACTTCAAGCGGCGCGAAATCGATAACGAATATTTCGGCGATTAAGGAGCGCTCTAGCCCAGCGCCTGGACGATGCTGTCGGTCATTGCCTTGGCGTCGCCGAACAGCATCATCGTGTTGTCGCGGAAAAACAGCTCGTTATCGACGCCGGCATAGCCCGACGCCATCGAGCGTTTGATGAACAACACCGTCGCCGCGTTTTCCACTTCCAGGATCGGCATGCCGTAGATGGCGCTTGTGGGGTCGGTCTTCGCCGCCGGGTTGGTGACATCGTTGGCGCCGATCACAAAGGCAACGTCGGCGGTGGCGAATTCGGAATTAATCTCTTCCAGCTCGAACACTTCGTCATAGGGCACGCTGGCTTCGGCCAGCAGCACGTTCATATGCCCCGGCATGCGCCCGGCCACCGGGTGAATGGCGTAGGAGACATCGACACCTTCGGCTTTCAACATGTCGCACATTTCGCGCAAAGCATGCTGCGCCTGGGCAACGGCCATGCCGTAACCGGGAACGATGACCACCTTGGAGGCGTTCTTCATAATGAACGCGGCATCGTCGCCGGAGCCCGATTTCACCGCCCTATCACCCTTGGGCCCGCCCGCGGCGGCAGCCACTTCGCCGCCGAAACCGCCCAGCAGCACATTAAAGATGGAGCGGTTCATGCCCTTGCACATGATGTAGGACAAAATGGCGCCGGACGAGCCGACCAGCGCGCCGGTGACGATCAGCGCCGTGTTGCCGAGGGTAAAGCCGATGCCGGCCGCCGCCCAGCCGGAATAGGAGTTCAGCATCGAGACAACCACCGGCATGTCGGCGCCGCCGATGGGAACGATCAGCAAAAAGCCGATCAGCAATGCCAAGGCGACGATCGCCCAATAGGCGTTTGTATCGTTGGTCATCACCAGCCAGACCACCAGCGCCACCAGCGCCAGCCCTAAAAGGGCATTCAGCGGATGCTGGCCGGGGAAGGTGATCGGGTTGCCGGACATGATGCCGCGCAGCTTGGCGAAGGCGATGATCGAGCCGGAAAACGTGACCGCGCCGATCGCCGTGCCGAGGGCCATTTCCACCAGAGACGCGGCGTTGATATTGCCGGCGGTGCCGATGCCATAGGCTTCCGGGCTAAGGAACGCGGCGGTGGCAACAAACACGGCGGCCAGCCCGACCAGGGAATGGAAGGCGGCGACCAGTTCCGGCAAGGCGGTCATTTTAATCTTCAGCGCCACCACCGTGCCGATGGCGCCGCCGACGAGCACGCCGATGATGATCATCTCGAAGCTGACGATAGTCGGGTTGGCCAAAGTGGTGCCGATGGCGACCAGCATGCCAATGATGCCAAAGGCGTTGCCGCGCCGCGCCGATACCGGCGAGGACAATCCATTTAGGGCTAAGATGAAGAAGACGGCGGCGGCCAGATAGGCGAAGCCGGTTGCGGTTTCGGTCATTGGGCGCCCTTATCTTGGTTGTTGTTTTTTCTTGAACATAGCCAGCATGCGCTGGGTGACGATGAAGCCGCCGAAAATATTGACCGAAGCCAAGGTGACGGCGACGAACCCCATGACCTTGGAAAATTCCATGCCGCCCGGCCCGGCGGCGATCAGAGCGCCGACGATGATCACCGAGGAGATCGCGTTGGTCACGCTCATCAGCGGCGAATGCAGAGCCGGCGTGACGCTCCACACCACATAGAAGCCGACAAAACAGGCGAGCACGAATACGGTAAACAAAAATATGAACGGCTCGCCCTGCTGGGCCGCCTGTTGCACCGCGATGGGCGCGATATTCTGGGCTACGATTTCGGATCCCACGGTTACTAGTCTCCTTTGCTCAAGGCCGGATGAACCACACGACCGTCCTTGCAAACCAATGTTCCCTGGATAATCTCATCCTCCCAATCGATAGTCATCTGCTTGGTCTCGGCATCGACAAGCGGGGTCAGGAAATTGATCAGGTTTTTGGCGTACAGCGACGAGGCGTCCTCGGCCAGACGGCCGGGCATATTGGCGTGGCCGATGATGGTGACGCCCTTCTTTTTGACCACCTGGCCGGGCTCCGACAGGGTGCAGTTGCCGCCCGCTTCGGTAGCCAGATCGACGATCACGGCGCCGTCGGGCATGGAGGCGACCATGTCGTCATCGATCAGCACCGGCGCCGGGCGGCCCGGGATCAGCGCCGTGGTGATGACCACATCCTGCTTTTTGATATGTTCAGCGACCACCTGTTTCTGCTTTTCGAAATATTCGGGCGGCATTTCCTTGGCGTAACCGCCTTCGGTCTGCGCGTCCTTTTCCATTTCGGCGTCCACTTCCAGGAACTTACCGCCCAGGCTTTGCACCTGTTCCTTGGTCGCCGGGCGCACATCGGTGGCGGTCACCACCGCGCCCAGCCGTTTCGCCGTGGCGATAGCCTGCAATCCGGCAACGCCGACACCCATGATAAATACCTTGGCCGGCGCAATGGTGCCGGCCGCCGTCATCATCATCGGAAAGGCGCGGCCCAGCTCGCCAGCGGCATCGAGCACCGCCTTATAACCGGCGAGATTGCTTTGCGAGGACAGCACATCCATCGACTGCGCCCTTGTGATGCGCGGCAGCAGATCCATGGCAAACCCGGTCAGCCCGGCCGCCGCCATGGCGGCTACGCCGTCCGGTTCCGCCAAGGCCGACATATGGGCGACGACCATGGCTTTGGGATTGATCTGGCCGATCTCGTCGGCGCCATTGGCGGCGCTCATGGGGGCGCGCACTTTCAGGACCAGATCGGCATCGCCGAGGGCGGCGGCGGCGCTGTCGGCGATGGTTGCGCCGGCGTTTGAAAACACTTCATCGGAGAACGAGGCATCTTCGCCGGCGCCGGTCTCGACGGTGACATCGAAACCCAGCGCGACCAGCATCTTGATCGTCGCGGGCGATACGGCAACCCTTGATTCGCCCTCGCGCCGCTCCTTTGGCACGCCTACCTTCATAAAAACCCCCGGGAAATTCGGAATGGAATTGATCCGGCGACAAAATGGCTTTTTAGCCCGGCTTTGCCAAGGCTCAATCGACGGAAATTCCGGCAAAACCGGTAAATAAATTGGGAGCGGCGCAATCGGGCGGACGCTCGCGTGCAAGGGGCCGATAATTTTCAAGTTGCGTTGCAAGGGCACTATTTGCGAAACTTTCCGCTGATCCCGTCCTTGGCGCGCCGCACGCGGAGCCTGGGCCGGTATTTCCGCATTTGGGAGGCCAGTATGACGTCAAAGAGTGACAGTGAAATTTTGACCCGGGTCGGGCCTGGAACAACCATGGGAGGTTTGATGCGCCGCTACTGGTTGCCGGCGCTGAAATCATCGGAGCTGGTGGCCGACGGCGATCCGGTACGGCTCAGGCTCTTGGGCGAAAACCTCATATCGTTCCGGGATTCGTCTGGCCGCGTCGGCGTCATGGATCATCGCTGCCCGCACCGCTGTGCCTCGCTCTTCTTTGGCCGCAACGAAGAAAACGGAATCCGCTGCGTCTATCACGGCTGGAAGTATGATGTGGAGGGCAATTGCCTGGACATGGCCAACGTGCCGCCGCATCAGGATTTCAAACATAAAATCAAAGCCAAGGCCTATAAAGCGGCCGAGCGGAACGGCGTTATCTGGGTCTATATGGGCGCCGCCGAGGACGCGCCGGCGCTGCCCGATATCGCCGCCACCATGATCCCCGAAGACGAAGCCAACATCGCGTTCGCGCAAAGAGAATGCAACTGGCTGCAATCCATGGAAGGCGATATCGACACCTCGCATCTTAATTTTCTGCATTACGGTTCCATGGGCGAAGGCGCGTTCGAGCCCAACGACGAGACCCGCTTCGGCGCCATCCACAAGGACCCGGAATATCACGTGCGCGACACCGATACCGGCACCATGTACGCCGCCTACCGGCCCGCCGATCAGGGCAACGTCTATTGGCGCTTCGCCCATTTCCTGTTTCCGTGCGTCGCCCTGGCGCCGTTCAAGCCGTTCGACAGCTACCGCATGGCGCGCATCTGGGTGCCCCTCGATGACACCCATACTATGTTCGTGACCATCGGGCCTAAGGACGGCCCCGGCGAATCGCCGATGGTCGATCATCTGTTGCCGAACTCAACCGATTGGCTCGGACGCTGGCGCTGCGCCCAGCAATTCTCCAACGATTACGAGGTCGACCGGGACGTACAGCGGACCGGCAGCTATACCGGCATCGATGGTATCCATCAGCAGGATCAGGCGGTCACCGAAGGCATGGGCGAAATCACCGATCACACGCTCGAGCATTTGGCGCCATCCGATCAGATGATAACGGCAACACGCAAACGCCTGGTGCGCGCCGCCAAGGCCCTTGCCAAGGATGGCACGCCGCCGCCGGCATCGGAAAACCCCGAAGCCTTTGCGCTGGCCCGGGGCGGCTTTTTCATCGCCGACGAAGCGCGCAAATGGCCGGACGTTTATGAGCAGGAATTGGCCGCCGTCCAAGGAACCACCAAGGCCGCCGCCGAGTAGCGATGACCGAGGCCACTAGCTGAACAAAGGCTTAGAAGGACCGGTATATGTTTCCGGACGTTTACGCACATTTAACCAACGCCATCGGCGCCGCGCCAGTGATCAATGATCCGTTCACCCATATCTATGTGCGCGATGTGTTTCCCGATGACTTCTACGCCGAGATGCTGGCCAACATGCCTGAGCCTGAAAAATATCAGGCGCTGGCCGATGTCGGCCATGTCAGCGATGACTACAACCGCTCCCGCCTGATATTTTCCGGCCAGCCGAAGGATCTTGGATTGTTGCCGCCGGAATTGGCGGAATTCTGGGACAAGCTGTTCGCCACCCTGCAACACACCCAGTTCATCAATTTCATCCACCAGAAATTCAGCGACACCATCAATGGCCGCTTCGCCAACCCGGAAACGGCGCTCGAGGGCGAGCATCTGATCGGCGCCGAAAGCTTCCTGATCCGTGACAATGCAGGCTATGACCTCGGCCCCCATACGGACAGCCCGGCGAAAATCGTGTCCAGCCTATTTTATCTGGCCAGCGACGAAGACCACGCCTATCTCGGCACTTCGTTTTATAGCCCGATCCAAGAAGGCTTCACCTGTCCCGGCGGGCCGTACTATCCATTTGATCAATTCAAAAGAACAACAACCGCGCCCTATTTGCCGAACACCATGCTGGCTTTTGCTAAAACCAGCGACGCCTTTCACGGCGTCGAAAATGTGGGCAATCCCGACGATCACCGCGATATCCTGTTTTTCGATTTAAAAGCGGTGCCGGCGGCCGTGGCGGAAGGCTGGATGAACCCTTAAGATTTCTCGCAAGCAAACAATGGCGGCTTAAATGGCAGATCGCGGCACAGACGATAGCGAAGACGGCGAGCCCCAGCTGGCACCCTCAGAGCTGGACGAAATGACGCACCGGGAATTGGGTCTGATCTATGCCGATTCGACGCGCACCATCCTGTTTTCAAAGTCCATGCAGTGGAAAGCCGTCGCCTCTTCCCTGCTTGTCTTTGGAACCATCATCTTGCTCGCAAAATATGTAACGCACGGCGCCCAATTCATGATGGTACTCAAAATCTCGGCCATCGTCGTTGCCATGGCGGCGGTATTCATGGTGGTCCTGTTTCAGTTTTGGCAGCATACCGAGGGGCGCAAGCTGGTCACCATCGAAAGCGCCTATTCCAATCTGTTCCGGCGCATCCGCAAGCTCAAATCCATCCGTGAAGCCAACATCCACCGCTACCTGATCCTCTTATTCATGGCCGGCACCATAATCATTGGTTGTGGTATTACGCTGATGAGCCTTGATGCCATCGCGCCCTGATGGGATGATGCGGCCAAGCCGGGCCGGTTTGGCCCCGAAGACAGGAGAGAGACTATGCGTATTGTCGATTCCCACTTTCATTGGTGGCCGCGCTCGGTTTTCGAGGCTTTGCGCAAACGCAAAGGCTATCCGCGCATCGAGCTGAACAGCGACGGCGATTACGTCTATCTCCGCGACGACGGCGACGCCGATTACAAGCTGACCACCTGGCCCGCCTGGTTCGATCTGGACGAGCAGTTGGCGCATATGGACGGGCTCGGCCACGAGATCGACGTGGTTTGCTCGATCGGGCCGTTCTCGGTCGCATTTTCCGAGCTGCCGGCAACCGAAGGGCGCGATCTGGCCATGCTCTGGAACGAAGAGATGGCCGGCGCGCAGAAAAAACATCCGGGCCGGGTCTGGGCGTCGGGCGCGGTGCCGCTGCAGGACATCGATATCGCCCTCGAAGTTATGGAGCACGCCATCGGTGATCTGGGGCTCATGGGGCTCAACCTGCCGGGCAGCGTCGGCGCCGATCCACGCATCGATGCGGACCGGCTGGAGCCCTTTTATGCGCGCGCCGAAGCGCTTGGCATCCCGTTGTTCCTGCATCCCACCGATGCGGTTTTCTCGGACATGCTCAGCGGCTATGGCGGCGCCCTGTTTTTGAGCCTCGGGCGCGTCATGGAAGTCAGCGTCGCCGCCATGCGGCTGGTTCTGTCGGGCACCATGGACCGCCATCCGGATTTGAAGATCGTGCTTTCCCATACCGGCGGCGCGTTGCCGTACCAGTCGGGGCGCATGGACAAGAACACCAAGCAGGCCAAGCTGCCCAACCCGGCGAGCACCTATTTGAAGCGTTTCTACACCGACACCGTGTCGCCCCATACCGAGGGCATGAAGTTCGCAGTCGAATATTTCGGCGCCGACCGGGTCATGTATGGCAGCGATTATCCTTGTTGGAGCCCGGCGGACGCCTTGATGTATCTGGACGGCGTTGGCTTGTCCGAGGGCGACAAAGCCAAGGTGATGGGCGGCAACGCGCGCCGCATATTGGGTCTGGCCGATCCCTTGAAGGCGGCCGCCGAATAAGGGTTTCCGCCCGGGAATATTTGCATGAGTTTCGATCTGCACGCAGACCATTCCGCTCTGCAAATTCTTGCCCATGCCTGCATCGCGTTTCTGTTCGTTTACCGGGGCATCACCGCCTTTCCCGATTTCGAAGACCATATGGAAACCTTCCGCAGCCACCATGTGCCGTTTCCGAAGTTTGTGCTTCTTTGCGGCTTCGCCACCATGCTGCTCGGCGGGCTATCGGTGTTGTTCGATTTCTATGTCTGGATCGGGGCCGGCGCACTGGTGGTCTTTACCGTGCTCGCCAATTTCCTCTATCACGATTTCTGGGTGATGACCGAGCCGCGCCAGAAACAGACCCATCTTTGGATATTCTGCAACAACATCGCCGTCACCGGCGGTCTCTTGCTGGTGATCTCGCTCTAGCGCTCAGTGGGCGGGCTCAAGCCCGACGGCGTCGAAGGCGGCGTTCTGGCTGTTTTCCAAAACCGCCTCATCAAAGCCGTCGATCAATTCGTGAAACATGCGGTGCCAGTTGATCTCGGCGCCGAGATGGGTGAACACCGAGCCCAGCCCGATGGCCGCCCTGTCCATGAGCACAAACTCCGGCGGCGGGCGGACGCCGCCGATGCGGTTCAATTCCCGGCGCACATGGCCGGCCACCTTGGCGCCATATTCGCCCTCGCCGTCTTGGATCGGGCGCACGCGGTCTTCCAGCAGCGGCGCATAAACGAACGCTGCCCAAAGGTTCAAGACGTCGATCACTTCCTTGGACAGTCCAGTGAAACCCCAGATTTCATAGGCGCTGACCGCCAGCGCTTCATTGTCGTCGCGGAGCGCCGTATAAAGATCGATGACGCCCTTGATGAAAGACGGTTTGAACACCCGGATGCAGCCGAAATCCATCAGGTTGATGGAGCCGCCCTCGCGCACCGTATAATTGCCCATGTGCGGATCGCCATGGATGACGCCGTAATTATAGAGCGGCACGTACCAGGCGCGGAACATGTTGAGGGCAACCCGGTTGCGGTCTTCGGCGCCGTCGTGGGCGCTGATATATTCCAGCAACGGCACGCCTTCGAGCCAACTCATGGTCAGCAACCTGTCGCCGCAAAGATCATCAATGACTTTCGGAATATGCACATCCGGCTCGCCCGCCAGTATCTGATCATAAAGCCGCATATGGCGGGCTTCGCGGCGGTAATCCAATTCCTCGTGCAGGCGCGCCGACAGCTCTTTGTGCACTTCGGTAGGATCGATCGCCTTGTCGTAGCGCCGATAGATCGCGAACACCAATTTAAGCTGGCGGAGATCAGCCTCGACCACCGAATTCATATCGGGATATTGCAGCTTGCAGGCCAGGTTCCCGCCGGCCAGCCGGGTGGCCCGGTGCACCTGGCCGAGGGAGGCCGCGAAGGCGGCTTCGTGGGTAAATTCGGCAAACAGCGCCTGCCAATCGGGACCCAGCTCGGCAGCCATGCGCCGGCGCACGAAGCTCCAACCCATGGGCGGCGCGTTGGATTGCAACTCCGCCAGTTGCGCCGAATATTCCCGGGGTAGCGCATCGGGGATGGTGGACAATATCTGCGCCACCTTCATCAGCGGCCCCTTAAGACCGCCGAGGGCAATTTTCAAATCTTCGGCATGGCCTTCCCGGTCGATCTTCAGCCCCAGATAGCGCTCACCGGCGAGGCGCGCGGCCAAACCGCCGACGGCGCGCCCGACCCTGGCATAGCGCATGGCGCGCCCGCCGATCGGGGTGCGTTCAGCCATCGGGTTTGCCAGCCTCCAACTCATCGACGAAACCGGCGATAACGCCGAGCCCCCGGTCCCAGAACTCGGGGTCCCCAGCGTTGAGGCCGAAGGGCGCCAGCAATTCGGTGTGCCGCAATGTGCCGCCGGCTTTCAACATCTCAAAATATTTGCCTCTGAAATCGTCGAAGCCGCCCTGGAACACATCGTACAGGGAATTGACCAGGCAATCGCCGAAGGCATAGGCGTAGACGTAAAACGGCGCGTGGATGAAGTGCGGAATATAGGCCCAGTAGTTTTTGTATTCCGCATCAAAGCGGAATATGGGGCCAAGGGATTCGGCCTGCACCTCCATCCAGATATCGCCCAAGCGCTCGGCGCTTACCTCGCCGCCGCGCCTGGCATCATGAACGCGAACCTCGAAATCGCAGAACGCCACCTGGCGGACCACGGTGTTCAGCATGTCTTCGACTTTCCGGGCCAGCAGCGCGCGCCGCTTTGGCCCATCGGGCGCGGCATCGAGCATGGCGCGAAAGGTCAGCATCTCACCGAACACCGAAGCGGTTTCGGCCAAAGTCAGCGGCGTGTCGGACAGGAAATGGCCTTGGGGGCCGGCCAATACCTGATGCACGCCATGGCCCAGCTCGTGCGCCAAAGTCATCACGTCGCGCGCCTTGCCGTGATAATTCATCAATATATATGGATGCACCGAGGGTACCGTGGAATGAGAAAAGGCGCCCGAATCCTTGCCCGGGCGCGGGACCGCGTCGATCCAGCCGGAGCCGAAGAAACGCTCGGCGATGGCCCGCATCTCGGGCGCGAAGCCCTCATAGGCATCCAGCACGGTGGCCCGGGCATCGTCCCAGGAAACCCGGTCCTGGTCCGCATCCGGCAACGGCGCGTTGCGGTCCCAATAATCCATCACGTCCAATTCCAGCCAGCGGGCTTTCAAGGCATAATAGCGATGCGATATGGCCGGATAGGCGCCCTTGACCGATTGAATGAGGGCATCGACCACGTCGTCTTCCACCTGATTGGCGAGGTTGCGCCTTGATATGGGGCGGGCGTGGCCGCGCCAGCGATCCTCGATCTCCTTGTCCTTGGCGAGGTTGTTGGTGATCAGCGAAAACAGCCGGATATTTTCGCCCAGCCCCGCCCCAAACGCCTTGGCGGCCTTGCGCCGGACGCCGCCCTTGGTGTCCATCATCATATTCAGAACTTCCGACGACGACAGCGCCCTTCCATCCACATCGAAGCTAAGCCCGGCCATGGTTTCATCGAACAGGCGGTTCCAGGCGTCGCGTCCAGTGACGCGCTTGTCCATCAGGATTTTTTCCAGATCATCGCCGAGTTGATAGGGCTTGAGCGCGCGGTTGGCATCGATCCAGGGCTTGTAGCGGGAAAGCTCGGGGGCGCGCATTTTTTGCGCCAGCGCATCATCATCAATGCGGTTTATTTCCAGCGTGAAAAACAACAGCTTCGATGCAATGTCGGTGGTCCGCTCATTCAGGTTCTGGTAGAACGCCGCGATATCCGCATCTTGGGTGTTGGCGGCGAACAATAGCTGGCCGTAACAGCGAATCCGGTTCAACAACTCGTCAATATCTTCTATGGCCGCCACCGCGCTGCCCAGCGCCGCGCCATCCAGCCCGGCGAGTGTGCCTTGATATTCTGCCGCAAAGTCGGCGGCGCGAGAGGCCGCCGCATCCAAATCGCGATCAATGGCGGTATCATCGATGCCGGCGTAAAGATCGCTCAAATCCCACTCCGGCAAATTATCCAAATCGGCATCGCCGGCGGCGTCATCGGGGGCGACCGGGTGATCAGTATCTTTGTTTGTGCAAATTGGCATAAACTCGGTATATGGTAAAAACCTAGAGGCTTCAAATCACGGGTGGGAGACGGCGCATGTACGAATGGCAAAATTTGGCCGCAATGTTCTTGGCCAGCGCCGAAAAGCGCGGCGGCGGGCCATTCCTTTGGGCGAAAGAGGACGGCCACTATATATCCAAAAGCTGGACCGAGGCCGTCGACGAAGTCTCCAAGCTGGCGCGCGGGCTTCGCAAATTGGGCGTCGAGCCCGGCGACCGGGTCGTGCTCTGTGCCGAAAGCCGGCCCGAATGGCCGCTCGCGACGTTGGCGATCATGGCCATCGGCGGCATCGCGGTGCCCGCCTACACCACCAACACGGTGGCCGATCATCTGCATATCCTGGCCGATTCCGGCGCCGCCGGCGCCATCACGTCCGGCACGGCAATAACGGAAAAAGTGCTGGCGGCGGCGCAGACCCACAACATCAAATTTTTGATTACCATGGATGAATTCAGCGCCGATCAAACCCTCGGTACCGATATACACAATTGGGATGGCGTGCTGGCCTTGGGCGCCGAAGAGCCCGATGATATCGCCGCCGAGATCGCCAAGCGCCAAATCGATGACACGGCGGTTATTATTTATACCTCCGGCACCGGCGGCGCACCCAAGGGCGTCATGCTCGACCACAAGGCGATTCTGCACAATTGCGAGGGCGCCCGCGACGCCATCGAAGAACTGGGACTTGATGACGAAATATTCCTGTCGTTCCTCCCCCTTTCCCATTCCTATGAGTTTATGGCCGGCATGTTTTTCCCGATCTCCATCGCCGCGCAGATATACTATGCCGAGGGCATCGAGCATCTGTCGCGCAACCTGGCCGAGGCGCGCCCTACCCTAATGACCGCCGTGCCGCGCCTTTATGAAGTCATGCATGGCCGCATCACCAAAGGTGTGGTCCAGGCTGGCGGGCTCAAGCAAAAGCTGTTCAATAAAGCCGTCGAATTGGGCACCCGCGCGTTTGAAAATCCGGGCTCGTTGAGCATTGGCGAAAAAATTACCAACGCGTTGGTCGAAAAACTGGTGCGCAAAAAGGTGCGGGCCAGTTTCGGCGGCCGGCTTAAAGCGCTGGTATCGGGCGGCGCGCCGCTCAATTACGAGATCGGTTTGTTTTTTACCGCCCTTGGCCTGCGTCTTCTTCAAGGCTATGGGCAGACCGAATCTGCGCCCCTGATCAGCGTCAACCGGCCAAACCGGATCAAGCTTAAATCGGTCGGCCCGCCGGTCAAAAACACCGAGGTCAAGATCGCCGAGGACGGCGAAATTCTGGCCAAGGGCGATCAGGTCATGCAGGGCTATTGGCGCAACGAAGACGCCACCAACGAGGCCATCATCGATGGCTGGCTGCACACCGGCGATGTCGGCCATATGGACGAAGACGGCTATATCGAGATCACCGACCGCAAGAAAGATATCATCGTCAATTCCGGCGGCGATACCTTGTCGCCGCAGCGGGTCGAGGGGTTCCTGACCCTGCAGCCGGAAATCTCCCAGGCCATGGTACATGGGGACAAGCGCCCGCATCTGGTCGGCATCGTCGTTCCCGATGCCGATTTCGCCCGCGATTGGGCCAAGGAAAATGGCAAAACGGGCGATCTGGCGGACCTGATCGATGATGCCGATTTTGCCCGCGCCATCGATGCGGCGGTGGCAAGGGTGAACGCCGATCTCGCCGGCGGCGAGCGGGTGCGCCGGATGATGCTGATCAGTGACGCCTTCACCACCGACAACGAGATGATGACGCCGTCGCTAAAGGTGCGCCGCCACAAGGTCATGGCGGTTTACGGTGAAAGATTGGAAGGGCTGTATTAAGATCGTAAATACAAGCAAGGGGGATATCGATGGCAGCTTATAAACTCAAAAGCACACGCTCGACAAAATTACACGATAAACTGGATTACCCGGTTATCGATACCGACGGCCATGTGATCGAAAACACTTTCGCGCTGCCCGATTTCCTGAAACAGGTGGCCGGCCCGGACATGGTCGCCGCCTACACCAAGGCCCAGGAAGCCGCCAGACAACCGGGCAATCCAAAGCGGGTCCCATGGGGCACACCGTCGGGCGATCTTAGTATCGACCGGGCCACCATGATGTTACCCAGGCTTTATGCCTTGCGCCTGGAAGAGGCTGGCGTCGATTTCTCCACCATCTACGCCACCATCGGCTTCAACGCCCAGGTGATGCCCGATGACGAAATTCGCCAAGCCGCCTGCCGCGCCCTCAACATGATGTATGCAGATATGTTCAAAGAGGTTTCCCACAAGATGACGCCGGCGGCGATCATCCCCATGAACACCCCTGAAGAAGCCATTGCCGAGGTCGAATTCGCGGTCACCGAACTGGGCATGAAGGCACTGATGACCTGTAACGAGGTTGTACGCCCGGACCCGACCGTGCTGGCCGAGGCGCCGCACCTGGCCAAGCACGCCATGAAATATAATCCCCTGGCAATCGACAGCCCGCTGGACTACGACCCCTTCTGGGCCAAATGCGTGGAATTGAAAGTGGTGCCGGCCGGCCATTCGATGAATTTCGTTGGCACCCACACCTCGCCCAACAACTACATCTATAACCGGCTCGGTTTTTTCGCCACGTCCGGCTTCGCCGCCGCCCGCGCCTTATTTATGAGCGGCTTCACACAGAAATTCCCCGAATTGAACATCGGCTTTCTGGAAGGCGGCGTCTGGTGGGGCGTGGCGCTCTACAACGATCTGGTGGAGTTCTGGGAGAAGCGCAATAAGAAGGCCATGTTGAAGAACCTGGACCCGGCCAAATTGGATTTCGATCTCATGTCAGAAATGTTCGCCGAATATGGCAACGAATATCTGAACGCCGACGCCTTGAAGGAAAATTGGAAGATGGTCGCCCGCGACGGACGTACCGATCCGGACGAAGTGCCCGCCTTCATCGATGATTGGACCCAGGTGAAAATCGAAAAAGAAGAAGACGTGCGCGATCTGTTCATCAACAATTTCTATTTCGGCTGCGAGGCCGACGATGCCATGAACTACACCGCCTTCAACACCAAGGCCAACAAGTTCGGCGCCAAACTGAAAGCCATGTTCTCATCCGATTTGGGCCATTGGGACGTGCAGGATTTCGGCGGCATCCTTCACGAGACTCACGAAGCGGTGGATGACGGGCTGATCACCGAGGAAGATTTCAAGGATTTCGTGTTCACCAATCCGGTCACACTGCAAACCCGGCTCAACCCGGATTTTTTCAAAGGCACCGATGTAGAAGGCGCCATCGACACGTTCCTGGCCGGCCAGCCAAAGGCGGCTTGACCGGGAGATGTTACCACCAACGACCAACAACCAATCTAAATCAGGGAGGATGCAATGAATATCATAAAAGCGACTGTAGCCGCGACAGCGGCATTAGCCTTGGCGGGCCCCGCCATGGCGCAAAAATCAAAAGACACGATCCGTCTATCCATCGATGAACAAATCCCCATGATTTCGTCCTACCATTGGGCGGTGGGCGAGGCCGGGCAGTTCTATCGCCGGGTCTTTCAAGGGCTCATGGCCTATGACGAATATAAAGGAAAATTCGTTCCCGCCTTGGCCACGTCATGGAAGCGCATCGATAGTACGACCATCGAATTCGAACTGCGCAAAGGCGTCAAATTTCATAACGGCAACAAATTCGATGCCGACGATGTCATCCACACCTTCGCCTATGTGGGTGATCCCAAGGTCAAGCTGCGCTTCAAGTCCCGCTATAACTGGATCAAGGAAGTGCAAAAGATCAATTCCCATAAAATCCGTGTCATTGCCAAAAAACGCAACGCGATGGACATGGCGCTATTGGGCTTCCGCCTTCTAATCCTGGATTCGAAAATTCATAAGAAGCTGGAGAAAAAATCCGACTATGGCCGCGTCTCGGCAGCCGGCACCGGCATTCTCAAGATTGTCTCGGTGGATCGCAATAGCGGTGTTATCGCCGAGCGCAATGACGCTTTCACGTCGGGCGAGGCAAAATATTTCCCGGCACCGGTCAAGCGTGTTGTCGGCATTCATTTGCCGGACAATCAGACCAAGATCGCGCAACTGATCAGCGGCGGCGTCGATATGATACGTAACATCTCGCCCGACAACGCCAAAGCGCTGGCCAAAATTCCTAATTTGGAAGTAAGTTACCTCAAGTCCAACTTCATGTTATTTTTCGCGATCGATGCGGGCAATATTTCGGGCAACAAGGCGCTAGCCGATGTGCGCGTGCGCCGGGCCATATGGATGTCTATCGACCGGGACGCAATCCTTAAGCATATCGTTCCCGGCGGCTCCCGGGCGCAGAAAATGCAGGCTCTGTGCTTCAAATCTGCGGCGGCTTGCAAATGGACCAAGGATGCGCCCGCCTACAATCCGGTCGAGGCCAAGCGGTTGCTGGCCGAAGCGGGCTATGCGAAAGGCTTTGATTTTGTCATTCATGCGGTCAGCCGCATCAAGGAAATCACCGAAGCCATGGCCGGCGAAATGCGAAAAGTCGGTATCCGCGCCAGAGTGCAATCGACAAATATCGGTACCTACCGGCGGCTTCAGGGCCAGGGCAAGCTGCAGGCCTGGGCGATCGCCTATCCAGCCGGTGCCTTTCCCGATGCCGGCAACCATCTGAACGTTTTCTTCCGAGGAAGCCGGACCCGCTATATGGGCGCCGATCCGATTATAATCGGTGCCATGAACAAGGGCGCTGGCGAGCTGGATATGGCGAAGCGCGGCAGCATTTATGCCAAGGCCTATGACCGCGCCAATGAGATGATCTACAACATGGCGGTGACGTCCCTGCCCTATGTCATTGCGCACACCAAGGATGTCAAGGTGCAGCTCGATCCGCTGAGCACCGGCGAGATCTATGTCAACAATTACGGCTGGAAATAGATAATCCAAAATGGATCGGTTGGGGGCGTGCGGCAAGTTCGCGCGCCCCTTCTTTATCACCGGGAATATATTTGTTATTTTCGGCAAGCGCTCGTTATATCCATAATCAACAGCCACCTTTACCAGCCAAGGAGTTCGTCATGTCCGCTTATTTCGTCGCTTCCGTCACCGCCGTCACTGATCCCGATAAATTAAAGGAATATGGCGCCAATGTGCCGCCGGTCACGCAAAAATACGGCGGCAAGGTGATCGCCGCCGCGCCGCCCGAGCTGGTCGAAGGCCAAAGCAAATCTATCCGCCTGATCGTCGTCGAATTTCCCGATATGGACGCTGCCAAGGGCTGGTACAATTCCGACGAATACAAACCGCTGGCCGCGCTCCGCATATCCGCCACCGAAGGCGTCGCCTTCCTGGTTGAAGGAAACTAGAGCGGTTCAGGATCCTTCGAGACACTCGCTTCGCTCATTCCTCAGGATGAGGATTCTAAGGCCACCCTCATCCTGAGGAGGACCGAAGGTCCGTCTCGAAGGATCGTACGCATCAGTCCCGGAAGAAGTTTCCGGCCTTCACATCTATGAGGGCCTTGGCGTCATCGAACACGACGCCTTGCGGATCACCGCCCGCCTGAACCAACTCGATCTGCTGTTTCAGCAAGCTCCTTGCCATGCGGATACCCTTGTCGCTGGG
>Ga0209501_10000851_pt1 | contig 35672 bp, 30 predicted proteins | sample ArcticOcean_MG_C_4_FD_187434 | JGI IMG/M metagenome (GOLD analysis project Ga0209501, IMG submission 187434) | Marine microbial communities from western Arctic Ocean - ArcticOcean_MG_CB4_134 (SPAdes) (version 2) | ecosystem: Environmental > Aquatic > Marine > Oceanic | place: Arctic Ocean...
CAACAAGACCGATTCGGCGGTTCGGATTACTCACCTCCCAACCGGCATCGTCGCCACCTGCCGCAGCCAGCGTTCGCAGATCAAGAATCGCGAGGTCGCCTGGACGATCATCCGGGCCCGTCTGCTCGACGTGCAACTGGCCGAGCAGGACGCGCGCCGCGCCGAAATCAAGGGCGAGCATGTGAGCGCCGATTTCGGCAACCAGATTCGCTCCTACGTCCTGCAGCCCTACCGGCAGGTGAAAGATTTGCGCACCGATCACGAGACCAGCGACACGGACGGCGTGCTGGACGGCGATCTGGACGGCTTCATCCACGCGTACCTACAGTCGCGTCTCGCGGACGCGCCGGCCGGATAGATGCCGGTCTCTATGCGCCGCCTCCTGGTCCTGTTAGCCCTGGGGATGGCTCTGCTGGCGCCGCCGGCGGCCCTGGCCGAGAGCCACGAACTCACCGGCGCCAGCCAGTCGGCTCGCATCGACTTCGGGGAAGAGATCGTGTTTTCGCTGGAGGCGCCGTGGAGCGGTCCGGCGCCGAGCTCGGTCACCGTTTTCTACGGCCTGCCCGATGGCGCGCTGCGCACGTTCGCCTATGCCGATGACTTCACCGCCGGGCCAAGCCTCAGCGCCAGCTATTCGTGGGACATCCGCGATACGCTCGTGCCCGGTGCCGAGACCGAATATTCTTGGAGGGTCATCACCGCCGAAGGCGATCGCCTCACGTCGCCGCCGAGCATGCTGGTGTACGAGGACCCCGATCTGCCCTGGAGCCGGGTTTCTGACGAGAACGTCGAAATTGTCTGGCATGCCGGCGGCCCGGAATTCGGGGAACAGGTCCTGGCCTACAGTCAGGCCGCGCTGGCGCGGCTGGAAGAGACCTTCCAGGTCAGCCTGGATCACCGGACCCGGATCGTCATCTATGAGGATGGCAATCGCATGCGGGAAGCCCTGGGCGGCGGCACCAGCCAGTGGGTCGGCGGCCAGGCTATCGGACCCTTCAACGTCATCGTCTTCGCGGCCACGCCGTTCACTCCCGATCTTGAGCTTCTCCTTGCCCATGAGCTGACCCATATCGTCATCGATCAGGTGTCGGATAATCCCTTTTCGTCCCCGCCGTCCTGGATTCACGAAGGTCTCGCCACCATCAACGAATCGGCGGGGGCGCTCCGTTTTGACTACCCCGGCATCGTTGAAGACGCCCTCGAACAGGACGCCTTGCTGTCGCTACGTGGCCTCACCGGCTCTTTCCCGGCATCTTCGAGTGGCGCGATCCTGGCGTACGCCGAAAGCAACTCTCTGCTCCTCTACGTCATCGACACCTACGGGGCGGATTCGATAGGCCGGCTGCTGCGGGCCTACCGGCAGGGCGTGACGGACGACGAAGCGGTGAATATCGCCATCGGCATCGGCCTCACTCGGCTCGAAAGCGATTGGCTGGCTTTCCTTCGGGGCGAGGAGCCGGGGGTTAAGGAGAAACCAGAGCCGGCTCCGGCCGCCACCTCGGCCAACACCTCTACGGCTGTCCCCGCTCAGGCGCCGACCCCGGTCGTGGTGGCGGAAACTGAATCTTCGCCCGGCCCCACCCCCACCGAAGCCGTTCCCGTGGCAGTCGCAGAGGCGGCGATAGTCGCCGATCAACCCGCCCCGGCGGCTCCCTCTCCAGTGCCGGCTCCGGTCGAGAGCGGGCGTTCAACCACCGTCATTGCCGCGGTCGTCGCTGCTGTTGGAGCGCTGCTGGTGGGCTCGGCGATATGGTTCGCCCGGGCCGAGCGCCGGACCTGACCTTATTCAATACTTGCCACCGATCGGCGGCGTCCCGGGCCCCGATTGCGGCCACCCAGCCCCCCGAATGCGCATTCGCTTGCTAGAATTGATATTGAGATCGCCAGATGCCGCAATCTGGGAGGCGGTAGATTCGCGGCCTGACCTTGAAATTACGGTCAATGAGATCAGGCTTCTGTCCCGCCGGCGCGCCGCCTTCCGGTTTCCAACCTCAACCGGAATTGTCCCGGTAGCGCCATGATCATCGTTCAGGACGTGGTCAAGTCCTACGGCTCTGGCGCCCCGGCGCTGGCTCACATCTCTCTGCAGATCAACGATCGCGATTTCGTGTTCCTGGTGGGCACCAGCGGGGCCGGTAAGACCACGCTGATCCGGCTCATAAACAAGGACGAGGAACCCACCAGCGGCTCGATATTCGTCGACGGGGTGAACATAACCCGGCTCAAGCGCAACGAAGTGCCGGCGCTGCGCCGCAAGATCGGCGTGATTTTTCAGGATTTCAAGCTGCTTCCCCACGCCACGGTCGCGGAAAACGTCGAATTCGCCCTCCGCATCGTCGGCGAGCACGACCACAACGGCCGGCAGCGGGTCGAGGAGGCGCTGGAAACCGTGGGCCTCACCCCCCAGGCCGACCGCTATCCTTATCAACTCTCCGGTGGCGAGCAGCAGCGCGTGGCGATCGCTCGCTGTCTGGTCACGCGGCCGCCCATCGTGATAGCCGACGAACCCACCGGCAATCTCGATCCTGACACCGGCTGGGAGACGATGAATCTGCTGGTGCGCATCAACGCCACCGGCACGACAGTGCTAATCGCCACGCACAACCGTGAACTGGTAAACACGATGCGGCGGCGCGTGATTTCGCTTGACGCCGGCCGCATCGTCCGCGACGAGGTCGGTGGTGGCTACAATGGCTAGGCTGCGCACCATTCGGTACATCATCGGGGCGGCGTTCGGCTCGATGTGGCGCAATCTCATCACGACGATCGCGGCTATCACCACGATCTCCATCATGCTCATCGTGTTCAGCACGTTTCTGGCTGTCAACGACACCCTGGACCGCATGATCGACGCCCTGGGCCGGCGCACGAACCTGGTCGCCTACATTCAGGACGACGCTCCGCCCAGCCAGGTCACCGCCCTGGTGCAGGCGATCTCCTCCCGCCCCGATGTCGCCGAGGTCGTGTTCGTCTCCCGCGATCAGGCCGCGGCGAAATTCCGCAACACCCTCTCCGAGCTCGCTGAAATCCTCGACATTATTGAGACCAATCCGTTCCCCGCCAGTCTTGAAGTCCGCATGTCCGACCCCGAAGGGCTGCTCCCGCTGGCGGACGAGTTGCGCCTGCAGCCGGTGCTGGTCGAGCAGGTGCTGGTTCGGGCCGACGTGGTCGGCCGGCTGCTGCGGGTGTCCCGGCTTGCCCGTCTGGGCGGCGGCATCCTCATCATTTCCCTGGGGGCGGTGACCCTGTTCGTGATCTTCAACACCATCCGTCTGGCCGTATTCTCACGCCGCGAGGAAATCGAGATCATGAAGCTTATCGGCGCCACGGACTGGTTCGTGCGCGGCCCATTCGTGATTGAAGGCGCGGTGATCGGATTTATCGGTGCCGGTCTTTCTTCAATCGCCGTCATCGTGGGATTCGCCCGCGTGGGCCCCACCCTCGAATCCCTGGTCTCCTTCCTTCCGATCCAAACCCAGGCTGGATTCGTTACCAATCTGGCCCTCTTCACTCTTTTCGTCGGAGTGCTGATCGGCTCCGTCGGCTCCTATTTCTCCGTTCGCCGCTACCTGGAGACCTGAGGAACCCGCGTCATGATCGTCTTACAGAACGTCACCAAGTTGTATAGCAAGGATCGCTCCGCCCTCCGCGATGTGACCCTGTCTATTGCTCGTGAGGAATTCGTCTTCATCACCGGGCCCAACGGCGCCGGGAAATCCACCCTGCTGAAGCTGCTGACCCTGCAGGAGCGGCCCAGCGAGGGAGTGATCGTCGTGGACGGCTTGGATACCGGCCTGGTGGCGAACGGCGCCGTCCCCGCCTATCGCCGCAAGATCGGCATCGTCTTCCAGGACACCCGGCTTTTTCCCAATCGCACGGTTTTCGAGAACGTGTCCCTGCCGCTACGAATCTCCGGCGCCTCCGGTCGCAAGGTCCGCGAGCGCACCAACGCCGTCCTTGAAACCGCCGGCCTGCACGACTTCGCCTCCCGCCGCGCCGACGAGCTGTCCGGTGGCGAACTTCGGCGCGTCGCCATCGCCCGCGCCATAATTGGCAGTCCCCATATTCTGCTCGCCGACGAGCCCACCGATAGCCTGAGTCCCCAGGCGTCCCGCGAGATCATGGATCTGCTACTGCAGATCAGCCGATCGGGAGTCACGACGCTGGTCGCGACCCACGATCGGGATGCCGTGGACCTGCTCCGCCGGCGCGTCGTGCGACTTGAAGATGGCCGCGTCACCGCCGACGTTTCCTCCGGTGAATTTGATGCCGTTCTCGAACCTGCCTAGCTTCGTTCGGTTCGCCACCGCTCTTCTGCTCGTGGTGGGATTCGCGGTAAGCGCCGGCGCGATCCTGGCCGATGAATTCGATGAACAGATCGGCGAAGGGGAAGGGGATCTGGAGCGGGTCGACGAGCAGACTCGCGAGGCTCAGGCCTTTCTCGCCGCCACGCAAGCCCGGCGCTCCGCGCTCCAGAGCCGCCTGCGGGTGGCGGAAGAGGCCCGCTACCGGGAAATCGGCAAGCTGCAGGGGCTGCAGACGGAACTGGACACCGCCGAGCTTGAGATCCTGGCCACCAAGCGCCAGGTGGAACCGCTCTCCGAAGACTTCGAGGCAGAAAAGGCCGTGATCGCCGGCAAACTGCGAGCTCTCTACAAGGCCAACCGGGGCCTCAGTTCGCTGGAACTACTGCTCTCCTCCGACTCATTCACTGAGGGCCTGGACAAGATCAGTTCTCTGGAAACCGTTCTCCAGCAGGATTTCGCCGACATTCGTGAACTCATCGACCGGCGCGAGGAAATTCGGCTCCGCACCATCGTGCTTGCCGCTCAGCAACAAGAAGTCGAAGACCTCAAGACCAGCCGTGAACTGGTGCAAGCTGAACTGGACCGCCGGACGGCGGAGCATCAGGCGCTTATCGACGAGGTCGCCGCTCAGGAAGGTGGGGCCGAGGACGACATCGCGGCGTTTGAAGCGGAAGCAGCGGCGATCAACGCCCGCATCAGCCGCCTGCGCGCCGAGCGCGCGGCCGAAATCGCCGAGCTGGAGCGCCAGCATCGTATCGAGGAAGCCCGCGCCGCCGCGGCGGCCGGTGGTGGCACCGGCGGGTACATATGGCCCCTGCTGGGCATCATCACCACCGAGTACGGCGGCTGTACGTTTGGTCAGTGTCCACACGTCGGCATGGACATCGCCGCGCCCCTCGGAACCCCCATCCTCGCGTCCAGCGCCGGGGTGGTGCTCTACGCAGACTATGCAGTGCCGGGCGATCGCCGGGCGTCCTACGGCATGATGGTCATCATCGCCCACAACGCCACCGAAGAGACCCTGTACAGCCACCTGGCCGATATCACCCTTCCACCGCCGGTCGTGGCGGGTCAGATCGTCAGCGCCGGCCAGGTGATCGGGTACGTCGGCCTGTCAGGCTGGACCACCGGCCCGCACCTCCATTTCGAATACCGGCTGAACGGCGTCCAGCTGAATCCTCGTCTCGTCATCGACTAGTGCCCCCGCCATTTGATTTCCGCCTGCTCTGGCTGTGCTAGCTTGAATCCAACCACGTCACCAGTACGGTATTTCCGCTAACCACAACCGCCCATCCCAACCCTGAAGGACAGCCAATATGACGGTGCGTCTCATCCTGACAGTCGTAGCCGGCGTGGCCATCGCCGGCACGTTTTTCGCCGGTTATGCCGCCGCCGGATTCAACGGCAAGGGTCTTCCCAGCGTCTCTAACCAGGAGCCGTCGCCCGAACTTCTGGACGAAGTCAGCGCTGAATTCGATATCTTCTGGGAAGCTTGGGATCGACTGCAGGAGACCTACTATGAGGGTCCACGCGATGTCGTCGAGCTGGTCCGCGGGGCCACCCGCGGACTGGTCGCTTCGATCGGCGATCCGCACACGGTCTATGTGGATGCCGATCTGGCGCGCCTGGACCGCGAACGCCTAGAAGGGTCTTTCGACGGAATCGGCGCCACGGTGGAGCTCGACGATAATGGCCACCTGCGCATCGTCCGTCCCCTTCCCGGCAGCCCCGCCGAGTCAGTCGGGATTCAGGCCGGCGATGGCGTAATCAGCGTGGACGGCCTCGCCACCCGTGGCCGGGACCTGGCCGACATCATCAAACAGGTCCGGGGTCCCCGTGGCACCGAAGTCGTGCTCACCATCCAGCGCGCCGGGGAGCCCGAGCCTCTCACCTTTACCGTCGTGCGAGACGAAATCGTCGTGCCGTCCGTGGTCTCCAACGTCGTAGACGGCTACGGTTACGTTCGCCTCACCACCTTCGGCTCGCACACGGCCGACGACCTGCGCACCGTTCTCCAGGACTTTCGTGAAGCCGGGGTTCTGGGCATCATCCTCGACCTGCGCAACAACCCGGGCGGCTTTCTCGAATCGGCGATCGATGTTTCCAGCGAATTCGTTCCGCGAAATACGATCCTGGTGCGCGAGAACACGCGGGACGAGGGTGAGCGCATTTTCCGCTCCTCTCGCTCCCCCACCATTCCCGATCTCCCGATCGCGGTTCTAATCAATGGCGGTAGCGCCAGCGCCTCCGAGATAGTCGCCGGCGTGATTCGCGATTACGACCGCGGCGTCCTCGTCGGTGAAACCACCTTCGGCAAGGGCTCCGTGCAGATTCCGTATTCCCTCTCCGACGAGTCGGTGGTTCGGGTCACGGTGGCTATCTGGCTCACACCCAACGGCCAGCACCTGGACGGCGAGGGCATCGCGCCGAATTTCGACCTGGCGTTCAACGGCGGTGAGCTTGGCACTCTGGATGACAACTACATCCGCGCCGCGATTGGCGTGCTGGAGGGCGGCCCCTGCTGCGAGAATTACGTCGATGCCGCCTGATCTCCCGCCGCGACCTGAAGCCCGGAGTCGACCATGAGTCCCGATAGCGGCGCGTTCCAGGAGCCGGACATCACCCAGGCCCTGAGCATTCTGGAACCCGTTGTAACCGGCCTGGTCGAGGGCTTTCCGGTCTGCCAATTTTCCACCCGCCGGTTTATAGATCTGCTGCTCGAGAACGACAAGGCCAACGAGGCCTACGAGGAGGCTCTGCAAACGTTCGGGATGGACCGCGACTCCGGGCTGAAGATCCTGCATGGGCAGGTCATCGCCGCCGCCCTGCGCCGGCAGGACTCCCTGCAATTCGGGGGCTTCGTCCACGGCGATCCCCAGAATCACGACCCCCACTCCCACAGCGCCTGGTGGCGCAAGGAACGAGCCTGATCTCGCCGCCGCGCCCCGGCTTGTGCCCGTCGCCGCCGTGCGGCAACCTGAGACGCCTCCGCCTTCTGGAATTGAACCGATGCGCATCCTGCTGATCTCGAACCTGTTTCCGCCTGACATCGGCGGTCCGGCCACCCATATCTCCCGCCTTGCCGGCGAGCTGTTCGCTCGCGGCCACCGGGTGCGCGTCATCGTCTGCGCCGAAGACCCCAGCCTTCCCGGCCCGGAACCGTATCCCGTCCGCCGCGTTTCCCGCAGGCTTCCGGTCCCCCTGAGATTTGCCCTGGTGTTTCTCTGGACCTGGCTCACGGCTCTTTTTTCCGACGTCGTGTACGTCAACGGGCTCGAGCTTCCCGCCACCGCCGGGGCCCGGCTCGCCTTCCGTCCGGCCATCCTCAAGATTGTGGGCGACTTCTCCTGGGAATACGCAATCCGGCACGCCTGGACCGACGACGGTATCGACTTGTACCAGACCAGCCGCTACCCGCTCAAGGTTGAGCTGGTTCGACTGGCGCAGCGGCTCTACTGCCGCCTGGCCGGGCGGGTGGTCGTTCCCAGCAACTATCTGCGGGGCCTGGTGGGCGGGTGGGGCGTCTCCGAATTCCGCATAACGGTTGTGAACAACGCCCTGGTGAGCGCGCCGCACGATCGCCTACCCGCCTCTGAAATTCGCACGACCCTGGGTGTCACCGGCCCGCTCGTCCTCACGGTGGCCCGGCTTTACCCCTGGAAACAGGTCGACGACCTGATCCGCATGGCCCCCCGGTTTGCCGGTGGCGCGACTCTGGTGATCGTCGGTGACGGGCCCGAGCGCCGCTCGCTGGAGTCCCTGGCCGACGCCCTGGATGCGCCGGTGGTCTTCGTCGGGGCGGTGGACCAGGAGGATGTGCATAGCTATCTCGCCGCCGCCGATGTTTTCGTCCTCAATACCCGCTACGAGGGCATGTCCCACGTGTTGCTGGAGGCTCGCCGGGCCGGCGCTCTGATCGTCACCACCGATGTCGGCGGCAATCTGGAAATCCTGGACTCCGGCGAGAACGCTCTCCTGGTCCCCTATGGCGATCACCCGGCGATGGTCGCGGCCATTAACCGGCTGCTTGAGGAGCCTGATTTGGCCGACGGCCTGCGTGAGGGCGCCCGCCGCAGGATGGAGCACTATTCGTGGGACCGGCAGGTTGCGGAAACCCTACAGATGCTGCGTTTCGCCGCCAGGGTCTGACCCGTGAGTCTCCGTCTTCCCTCAACCGGACGCCCCGCCTCGCGGCCAGGCCCCTGATGCTCGAATTCCTGTCCCGCGGCCTGCGCGGCCGGTCGGCTATCGATGAGGCCGTTCGCGCTGCGGCTCCCCGCACGGTCATCGCCCTGGGGATGACATCCGGGCTCGTCGTGGGCGTTATTCCGTGGGCTCTGGCGCTCGCCGCGGCCACCATCATCGGCTTCGGCACCGGCACGCCGCCCGGCAACTTCAAAGCCGTCCTCGCCGCCACCTGGTCGCTGGTGCTGGTTCTCACCATCGCGGGGGGAGTGGCCGGCATTTCGCGTCGTTAAGTTCTGGGTCTTCACTCCGGTTGGGGTCGGGGCGGCGCCGGTGTTGCCTTGTTCACCGTCTTTCTGCTCCTCGCCCTCACCTGGGCCTTTCGCCAGCGTCTCATCCAGGGGGACGCGCTCACCCGCCAGGGCGTCTATGAAGTCCCCGGAGGCCTCTACCAGGCCACTGAAGCCGACGGCCTGCTACTGATGTGGTTTGGCCTGGCCGCGCTCATCGGGGCCATTCTGTTTACCGTCACCGCCGCCGTCCTGCTGGATTACCTTGTGGAACGTCGCCTGCCGGTGGCCGAATCCGAGTCCGAAGACCCTGCCCCGCCGGTCTCCGACTTGCAGCGCGATCAGACCGGTCTCGGCCGACTGAAGCTTGAGATCAGCGAGTTACGCCGCCGCACCACCGAGCGCCCCGCGGGCGATCCCATTATCAGCGCCACGGATGTCATCGACCGCGAAACCGGCCGCACGGTGCCGCCCTGGGTGGAACCCGTCGCCGATCTGAACTTCAGGCTGGGCAAAGGCCTGCTTATCGCCTTTATCGTCTCGGTCCTGGTGTCGTTCACCGCGGTCGCATTGAAGGCGCCGGAAGAGTGGCTGGTGTGGCGCAACGCCATCTTCGTGACGCCGCGGGCCAGCGCTCTCATCGTGCCCATCGACATCGTTCCCAACATCTCCGCGATTCGCCTCTACGCGATATCGGGAGAGGGCGACATTATTGGCGGGCTGGCCCGTCGCGGGGCGCCGCGGAACATCCCCGGTCGCGTCGTGCGCGTGCGAGGCTATCCAGACTCTCCGCAAGTCGACGCTCCGCCCAACGTCATCAGCTTCGAAGGACTCGATCCTGGGCATTACGCGCTGCGCATCGACAGATTCAGCGGGTCCCTTTTCGTCGGCATAACGGCCGAGCGCACGTCCGCGCTCTCGACCCATCTTCTGGAGGTTGTGCTGGGCGCGGGCGCGGCGGGCATGCTGGCCACTGGGACCGGTCTCACGCTGCTGGCGGTGGCCAATATTCGCGCCTATTTCGATTTCTGACCGGCCGCCAACTTCTGTTTTGACATAATGTCATCCGTGCAGTCCATTCTCTGGCGGTTATTCACGGCTTGAACCTGCTCATGTACAGCGGCGACCGCGATATCGCCCGGGGTCGCGTAGGCGCCTTCCACACCACCCTGGCCGGACTGGCTCCGCACTGGGACCGGATTGATGTCCTCACTCCCGGCCACGCCGAGGCCCGTCCCACCACGCTTTTTGGTCATGTCTACGTCCACCCCTCCCCGCGCTCGCGTTTCGCGCAGCGTCGCTTCATCGTTGGCATGGTCAAGGAGTTAGCCGGGCAACGTCATTACGCGCTGGCGATCAGCCACGACCATGGCGTATTCAGTAATGGATTCGCCGCGATGGAAATCCGCTCCCGCCTCGGCATCCCCTACGTCTCAGAAATCCACCACGTTCCCGGCCATCCCCGGGCCGGCTCGATGAAGGAACGCGCCCAGAAATGGATCGCTCGCTACTATGTAACACGCGCCCGTCATCGGGCCACCGCCTTTCGAGCCGTGAATAACGTGCAGATGCCCTCTCTCCTCAGGCAATGGGGGGTTGCGACGGATAAGATCCTGGTCCTTCCGTCGGTGTATCTCGATTTCGACGTCTTTGAGCCGGCCGAAGGCACGGTCGAGCCCTCGTGGGACGTGATGTTCTGCGGCCGGCTTGACTCCAACAAGGGTCTGGACCTCCTGGCCAGCTCGGCCGCCATCGTGGCCCGCGCGCTGCCGGAGATTCGCTTTCTGGTAGTTGGCGACGGCCCCCGGGCCGAGGCGTTGAAATCAGACCTCCAGCAGCGGGGTCTGAGCGGGCGCTTCGAGATTCGGCCATGGGTTGACTCCCCGTCCGATCTGGCCAATTGCTACCGGTGTTCCCGCCTGCTGCTCTGCGCCTCTTATTCGGAGGGCGGTCCCCGGGTTTGCCTTGAGGCGATGGCGTGCGGCACGCCCGTAGTTTCCACGCCGGTCGGCATCATGCCCGAGCTGCTGGACGACGGGCTGACCGGCAGGCTGGTCGACTGGCAGCCCGCTGACATCGCCACCGCGCTACTGGAAATCCTCAGCGATCCGGCCGCCGGGGAGCGCATGGCCCGCCTGGCTCAAGCCGCCGTGCAGCCGTTCGAACGCGAGACCACATTGGACAACTACGCTGAGGCCTATCTCCGCCTGGCCGAGGAGCAGGAACGAAGGCGCACGGCATGAGGGTCCTGATGATCACCCAGGAGCTCGACCCGGCCAGTTCCAACATGCGGGTCGCCCACGATTGGGCGGCCGCGATCGCCGCCCGCTGCGAGCACCTCACCGTGCTCGCCTCCCGCGTCCGCTCGCCCGAGTTGCCCGCCAACGTCACGGTGATCCCGCTGCGAAATTCCGAAGGTGGCTCGCGTTTCGGGGTCATCCTGCGGCTCGGCTGGCATCTGCTGCGCCTGGTGGCGGCCCGCCGCGTCGACGTCGTATTCACGCATATGGTCCCGTCCTACGCGCTGCTGGCCTGGCCGTTCTGCAAACTGGGACGCCGGCCGCTGGCGCTCTGGTACACCAGCCACGGGCTCGCTCGGGCGCTCCGCCTCGCGCACCGCCTCATCGATTTACCGCTCACCGCCTCGGTCGACAGCTATCCGGTGCCTGATTCGATCCCCGTTGTGCTCGGCCACGGTATCGACAGCGTTCGTCTGCGCGACTCGTCCCTCTCGCCCGACGACCCTCCGCTGATCGCGCTGGCCGCTCGCCTCACTCCGCTCAAGCAGGTCGAACTCCTCATCCACGCGCTGGCTGATCCAGCCCTCCGCGACCACCCCTCGCGACCGGTCGTCGAAATCGCCGGCGAGCCTTTCTATCCGGTCGATCACGACTACCTCGCGGGACTCAAGCGCCACGTGGAGCGCCTCGATCTCGGGTCGAGGGTCACGTTTCTGGGCGGCGTTTCCGGCGCCGATATGCCTGGTCTCTACGCCCGTTCCACCCTCACCGTCTCCTGCCGCGCGGTCCCGGCGCTCGACAAGAGCGCGCTTGAATCGCTTGCCGCCGGAGTTCCGGTGGTCACCAACAATCCCTCCTTCGCCTATCTGTTAGGCGACCATGCGGCTAATCTGCTTTTCGACGGTGACGACCCTTCGGTCCTGGCCACGCGCCTCGCCCACCTTCTCGATGACGACGACGCTCGGAAACGCATCGCCGCCGATCTGATGGACAAGGTAGAACGTGCGCACGGCCTGGAGGGCTTTACCGATCGCCTCATCGACGTGCTCCAGTCTCTGAATCGGGGCCATGCCCCGGCGGCGCCGCCGTCAAAAACGAAAGCAAGGTCTAGATGAACTCCCCGCTCCTGCGCCTGCTCGCCCGCCTGGTACTGCAGCTTCCGGACATCGAGCAGATTCCGACTTATCAACGTCAGATCGTGGCGCTCCGCCGTCTCCTGGTGTCGCTGCAGCCCAACATAGAATTGAGCGACGACGTCGTGCTGCATCCCCGCTTTTACCACCCCCGCGGGGTGCGCCTGAACTTCGCCGATGGCGCCGAAATCAAGCGTGACGTGCGCATCGGACGCGACGGCGAAGTTCCCGGCGAGGCCACGCTCTCGATCGGCGTCGGCTCCCAGATTCTTTCCGACTGCCACCTGGATTGTTCGTCCGACATCACCATCGGCGACGGCACCCACATCGGGCGGGCGTGCAGCATCTACACCCACACTCACCAGACGGATTCCCGGGAAGTGCCGGTGCTGGAGTCGCCGGTCAACACTGCGCCGGTAGTCATCGGGTCGGATGTGATGATCTACAGTGATGTCGTCATCCTGCCGGGCATCACCATCGGTGATGGTGCGGTGGTGGCCGTGCGTTCGGTGGTCACGCGGGACGTGGAGCCGTATGCCATCGTCGCCGGCGTGCCGGCGGAAAAGGTCGGGGAGCGTACCTGAGGTGACCGAAACCGTCTCGTCCCGGCCCTTCACCGGAAGCCTGCTCCCCGAGGTACAGCGCGCGCTGATCGGCGCGTCCGACTACAGCCATCGCGGCATCGCTCCCGACGGACGCCTGGTCTGCCCGGAGCATCGCATCGATCACACGGGCCGGTCCGCCCGGTCCATCGTGATCGACGCGGCCCTCCACGCCATCACCGGGGACGTCGAATATTTCCAGCGCGCCCGCATCCGCGCTCTGACCACCGACGCCCGCCTCGCTCCCGATCCCGAGCACGGCGCGTGGGTCTACCATCCGGGCCGACTCGACCCCAACAACATGTCCACGAACGTCATCGACAGCGGCGATTGCACCGACGCCCTGGCCACGTTCCTGCTCCAGTTTTCCGATCTGGTGGACGACGATCTCCGCCGCCGCCTTGAGGCCACGATCACCCGCAACTGCGACACCTATCTGGTGAACGCCTCCGTAACCAAGGAGGTCACCAACCAGCGACTCTGGGGAGCCATGGGGCTCGCCTCCGCCTATCGGCTAACCGGCAACGCCGCTTGGAAAGAAGCGGTGATGCGCTCCCTGGACGTGTCCTTCACCGACCAGAATCCTGACGGTTCTTTTCCGTATCACCCCACCGCGTCCGAGCACGGCCTGCCTGCCGGCGCCGCCGGCGCGACCGTTTATTACCATTCCCGCCATCTCACCTTCGCCCATCACGCCCGCATGCTTTGCGACGAACCGGACGCCTTCGCCGCCAATTTCGACCGCGGGCTCGATTTCCTTCTTGCCGCCATCTCTCCCGAAGGGTTCAAGCCGGTTCTGCTCGATTCCAAGCCGTGGTTCTGGCAGGGGCCGCTGGAAGCCGGTAGCCACCCCTACGACCTCTACGCGATCGCCGCGCTCGCCGATTCCGACTCGGGCGATGTGCTGGCCAATCTTCTCGGGCGGCTACTGGAAACCCAGGATGATGACGGCGCCTTCCGCGGCGTCCCGTCCGGGCCGCGCGGCTTCAACTGCCGCCACTTTCACACCGCCGACGTGGCCTGGATCGCCCGGGCCGCCGAACTCGCGCCGCTGACTCCCGGCCACGCGCCCTCGCAGCACCTCCCCGAGCAGACCACCCGGGCCTTCGCGGACGGCGGACTCGTGCGCTTGCAAACGTCCACCGCCTGCGCCCTGCTGGCCGTGTCCACGGGAGAGCGCAATCTGCTCTACGGAGCCCGCGCCGGGGGCGGCGAAATCGTCTACCTGGGCCGGCGGACGTCGGGCTGGCGGAATCTAGTTGAGCGCTGGACCCTGCCCGACCGCCGGGTTCCCGGCTGGTACGTTCCCGCCGGCTCGAATATCCGGTCGAGCATCGACAGCTACGTTCATCAAAACCGGCCCGGCCGCGATCTCCGCTTTCGCCTCTACGCTGCCCGCACCCGGCTCAAGTCCGGACGGCCATTCGATTCCCTCCGCGCGCTGGCCTCCGATTTCCTCGCCGAAGCAGCCGCCGCCGTCAGCCCCGTCAGCCACAGCCGTCACGCTCGCGACTGCCAGGTCGAGACCCTGGTCGACGGCGTGCGGGTCGACACGGTCCTGGCGGCTGCCGATGGAACCGCGGTGGCCGACCTCGAGCTTGAGCGTGGTTACCGATTGGACGGCGACCGCCTGCTGATCGACGAGACCCTGTCGACCGTCCATTTCGACCGCCCGATCCATTTCCGCCCTCCGCCCGGAGCCCGCGATCTGCTTTGCGATCCTGACTGCGACTGGGACACGTCCGCCGACCGGGTGACCTTCCATCCGCGGGGCGCGGCCGCCACGATCCGGATCCGTTTTGAGCTCTAGCCCCGACGCTCCGCCAACCGTCCAGCTCACCATCGTCGCCAACGCCCGCATCCCCGGCGAAAAGGCGCACGTCATCCAGATCGTGCAGATGGCGGCCGCCTTCACCCGCTTGTTCGGGAAGGTACGGGTCGTCTATCCCCGCCGCGCCAATACCGACGCCATGCGCGTCGTCGGCGATCCCTTCGATTACTACGATGTGCCCCGCGATTTCGGCCTTGTGGGACTGCCCTGCGTCGATGCCGTGAAGCGGGTGACCATCGACTGGCCCTCGCTCAATCGATTCCCGATCCCGCTCATCGCCCATCTGCTCCAGTTGTGGACCTTCGCCCTGTCGGCTTTTCTCTTCGTCGCCCGCCTGCCCGGCGGCGTCATCTACTCGCGCGATATGTTCGTGCTCACCGTGCTGGGGCTGCTCTCGCGTCGTCGCGATCGCATTTTCGTATTTGAGGTCCACACGCTTCCGCGCTCCGGCGCCGCCCGTCGCCTCCACCTGTGGGCCGCCCGCCGGGCCGACGCGATCGTCGCCATTTCCGATCATCTGCGCGATTGGTACTACGATCGCGGTTTCGACCCGGCGCGTCTTCTGGTCGCTCGGGATGGCGTAAACCTCGCTACGTTCGCCGCCCTGCCCGACCGCAATGCCGCTCGTTCCCGGCTTGGCATCCCCGCCGACGCGCGTGTGGTGGCTTACACGGGCCATTTCTATCGCTGGAAGGGCACCGATACCCTGGCCGCCGCCGCGCCGCTGCTGCCCGCCTCCTGGGAGGTCCATCTGGTTGGCGGCATTGGGGATGATCTCCGCCGCCTTGAATCCCTGGCCGATGGCGAGCGGCTTCACGTCCGCGGCCACCTGCCCCAGCGTGACGCCGCGCTGTACGTCGCCGCCGCGGATGTCGTCGTCCTTCCGAATTCCGGGCACAGCGACATTTCGGTGGCCTACACGTCACCCCTCAAGCTCTTTGAGTACCTGGCCTCTGGCCGGCCTCTGGTTGCCTCCGACCTGCCGTCCATTCGGGAAGTTATAGAGGCCGACGAGCACGCTCTGCTGGTGTCGGCCGACGACCCGGCCGCGCTCGCCGCCGCCATCGTGCGCCTCGGCGACGATCCCGATCTCTCCCACCGCCTCGCCGGCTCCGCCCGCGAACACGCCGCCGCCTTCGCCTGGCCGGTCCGCGCCCGGCTCATAGCCCAATTCCTCGAAGCTCTGCCGTGAGCGCAGTTCTATCGACTCTCCGCACTGCCGTGGCAGTCCTGCCCCCGGGCCGCGTCCTCCTCGGTTATCTCATTCCGCTTCTCATCCTTTACCGCCGCCTGCTTTTCGAAGGCCATGCCTGGCTCGATCTCGACTTTCTCATCAGTTATCGCCCCCGTTACGAGTTCCTGCAGGCCGGGCTTGCCGCCGGTGAGATTCCGCTCTGGACCAACGGCTACTTGGGCGGATTCCCCATCGCCTTCTCCGAGTTCGGCTGGTTCTACCCGCTGACGTGGGTTTTTCTGCGTGTCTTTCCGATGCCCCTCGCCTATCACGCCGAGACCGCTCTCGGCCTCCTGCTGGCCGCCCTCGCCGCCTACGCCCTCGGCCGCGCCTGGGGGCTGAATCGCCTCCCCGCTTTTGTTGCCGGGTACCTGTACGGATTCGGCCCGTTTGTCTTCGCCACTTCGCTGTTCCTCAATTTCGCCGACATCTTCTTCGTCCTGCCGGCGGCCATCCTGGCGATCGAGCGCATCGCCCAGGGTCGGCGTGTCTACTTCCTGTTGCTCACCGTGGTTGTCGCGGTCAACGTCTTGGCCGGGCATCCCCACATCGCGGTCCTGCTGGCGCTGGCCTCCACGCTCTACGGCACTTTCCGGGTGGCCTGGACCTTCCGGGACCGGGGCGGATTCGCGGCGCTACGACTGCTGGCCCTCCTGGCCGCCGCCGCCGGGCTGGGTCTATCGATCGGGGCCGTGCGTCTGCTACCGCTGCTGGTTATCACCGGCGAATCCACCCGGGCCGGCGGACTTGACTACGGCCTCGCCGCCGCCGGGGCGATCCACCCGGTTCAGTTGTTTTTTGGATCCTTCTATCCGGCGTTCGACCTGCCGCGCGTATTTGACGGCGTGCTCCGGGCCGAGCCGCTGGCCTATCTGGGGCTCCTCACGCCGCCGCTGGTAGTCGCCGCCCTGGTCTGGCGCTGGCGTCAGCGCACCATCGTCTTCCTCGCCGTTCTGCTGGCCGTCTCCTGGCTCCTCGCCCTCGGCGATCTCACCCCGGCCTTCCGCGCCATGCACTCTCTTCCGCTATTTGGATTCTTTCGGGCACCCGGCCGTTTCATCATCCTGGCCGGATTCGCCCTGGCCTTCCTATCGGCATTCGGCCTCCAGTCTCTTCTCGCCGCGCGCCCCGACCCGGCCTCGATCACACGCTGGCTGCCCCGGGCGTTCATCCTCTATGCCGCAGTGCTAGCCGGAGCCCTCTTACTCATGACCGTGTTCCTGGAATTGAATTTCGCCCCGCTGCGTGACGTTCTCAATCGCGGCATCGACCGCTTTCTGGTTGGCGGGCAGGGCGCTTACGCCAGCCCGATGGAGTGGCAGGGCGCATTCGCCGCCGCCCGCCAACGCCTGGAACAGGCCTTTACCGTGCTGAGTTGGACGCCGGCGATCACCGTGGCGGTTGCCCTGGCCGCCGCGTTCGCGTGGCGCCGGATCGCTTCCGGCCGCTGGGTCGCCTCAAGCGCCGTGCCTCTCCTGGCGGCCATCCTGCTTCTCGACGTCACCCTTTCGACCGGCCACGGGATCGACACAATCTCAACCAAAGATCGGAGCGATCCGGTCCAATCCGCCGTCTACCTGCAAACCCTCCCATCAGCCCCGGTCTTCTCCTTCCGCGGCCTCGCCGACAAGTGGGAGCTATCCATGACCGGCCGGGACGACCTCCTGTCTCCCGCCGACCGCGACCGGCTGGAACTTCTTTTCCTCCAGGAAGTCCTCACTCCCAACCTGCCGTTGCGGTCGGGCCTGCGCACCATCGACGGCTACGAAAATCTCATGACCCGCCGGCAGGCCGAACTCCTGAGCTATCTGGGCAGCGAGCGCTCCCCGATTCGCGGCTACGCGGTGAGCCCGACCGAATCCGAAGAGAGCAAGGCCGCCACCCTGCGCGACCGTCTCCCCGTATTCGCCGCTTTCAACGTTGGCGCCATCCTCAGCGGCACCTACCTCGATGCCGCCCTCGGCCCCTCGGCTTTTACTCTCGAAGTGGACATTCCCGAAGAATTCGAGGCCACCCAGACCGTCTGGATCTATCGGGTCCCCGATCCGCTCGGCGACTACTACTTCGCCACCGCCTGGCGGGTCGCCGATCCGGACGCCGGCACCGGGGAGGTGCTGGATCTCCTCGCCCGCTCTCCGCGGGGCGCCGTCTTCCTCGATCGCGATCCCGGCCTCCCGCCCGCTCCTGAGACCGAATCCACCTCGGTCAGGGTCGTCGAAAGTGAACCCGGCCGGCACCACATCCGGGTCATCACCGACACTCCCGCGATCGTGGTACTCAATCGCTCCAGTCTCCCCGGCTGGTCCGTCACCGTCAACGACTATCCGTTCGAGCTGTTCACCGCCAACCGCCTCTCGGTCGCGGTTGCCGTCCCGGCCGGTGAGAGCAAAGTCCTCTTCACCTACGCGCCTCCGCGCTTTGGCGACGGCCTGCGGCTGAGCCTGGCCGGGCTGGCCGTCCTGGGCGGCCTCACTTTCTTCTTCTACCGGCGTTCGCATCCCGGCCCTCCCGCCCGCAAGTCTGACAATCAGGACTCGGCCTCCCTATGAAGGTATGCCTGGTCGCCGACGCGCTGGAACCCGTGACCGGATGGGGTCGTTATGCGGGGGAGATCGCCCGCCGTCTCATCGCCGCCGGCGTCGATTGCCGGCTCGTCTCGCCGCTCGCCCACTGCGCCTACCCCGATCTTGCCGCGCATCCCGATCACCGCGATCTGCGATCGTTCATGTACGGCGACCGCCACTGGGCCAAGCTCCTGGCCCGCACCTTGCCCGCCCTGTACCGGGCCACTGCCGGCTGCGATCTGGTTCATTGCCTGGTGGAGCCCTACCTGCCGGCGCTCGCCCTCCTGCCGCGCCGCGTGCCGCTGGTTGCTTCCCTCGTAGGCACCTACAGCCTTCCCAGCGTTCACCCGGGACCCGAACGCCGCCTCATCGCCCGCGCCTATCGCCGTGCCCGCGGTTTCATGTCCATTAGCGCTTACACCGCCCGTCGGGTCGCCGCCGAATTTCCAGTGACCGACGTGCACGTCGTCCCCTTGGGTGTCGACGTCGCCGAATTCCACCCGTCCCGCTCGCTCCCCCACCGGGAGGACAAACTCCTGCTCACGGTCGGTATGGTCAAGCACCGTAAGGGCCTCCACATCTCAATCGAGGCCTTCGCCCGCGTCCTCGAAAAGCATCCCACCGCCCGCTATGTGATTGCCGGCCAGCTCGAACGCAGCCCCTACCTGGACGAACTCCATGCTCAGATCAAGGATCTGGATGTCGGCCACGCGGTCGAGATTCGGGGCGAGATCACCGAGGACGAAAAGATCGATCTCTACCACCGCTGCTCCGTTTTCGTCGCTCATTTCCTCAGCGGCGCTACCAGCTTTGACGGATTCGGTCTCGTTTATCTCGAAGCGAACGCCTGCGCCCGTCCTGTAATCGGCACTCGAGACTCCGGCGCCGAAGAGCCCATCCTCGCGGGCAATAATGGTCTCCTGGTCCCCCAGGGCGATGTCGCGGCCACCGCCACCGCCATCGACCGCCTGTTCACCGACTCTGAATTCGCCCGCAAACTGGGCGCTGGCGGCAGCCTGCGGGCGCGGGAACTGAGCTGGGAAGACACCATCGATCGCGTCCTCAGCCTCTACGAATCCGTGCTCCCCGACTGGACGCGGCCCGCCACGGTTCTCACCACATGAGCCTTCCCCGACTCTCCCCGGCCCGCTTCTGGACCCTGCTGGCCATGCTGCTCGTTTTCGTCCTGGCCGCGTCGCTGCGATTCAAACGCATCGACGAAAGCCTCACCCTCGACATCAAGCACTTCATCGAAATCGCCGAAATGCTGTTCACCAGCCGCAACTTCGATTACTACGCCGCCGTGAACGGCCACGAGTTCACCTACGCTCACCTCCCCCTGTTTCCGTATCTGCTGGCTCCGGTCCTGGCTGTCTTCCGCGCCGTGGGTCTCGAGGACCTGCACGCGATCAAAGTGATCGCCTACGCCGCTGATTTTGGGGCCGCTCTGTGCCTCTACTTGCTGGTCCGCCGCCATGGCCTCGCCCGGCCCGCGGCCCTGGCGGTTATGACCATGTGGCTGTTTTCTCCACGGGTGATCGAAGCCAGCATCGGGCAGGCCCACGTGGTGTCCCTGGCCGTCATGTTCATGTTCCTGGCTCTCCTGCGAGAAAAGTCCGGTTGGCAGGCGGGACTCTTCTGGGCGCTCGCCATCGCCACCCGCACCGAATTTGTCTTCCCGGCCGCCGCCGCCGCCCTCTTCTACGCCCGCTACCGCCGCGACCAGCTACCGGCCTTCGTGCTTGGCGGTGCGGGCGTTTTCGGGGTGATCGTCCTGCCGTTCATGATCCGCGATTTTGATGCCCTCCGCTGGGCCATCTACGGGCACCTCCACGAACGTGGCGACGGACTGCCTCTGTTCCGCGCCTTCTTTCGCGTCCTGGGCCAGCCGTTCCCCGAATTCCTCGCCGGACCCAACGACTGGTTCATTCGGCTCGCGGTGCCGGTCTCCGTCGTTCTTACCCTCTTCGACCGCGACTACCACCGCGCCCTGCTCAAGGTGGCCGCCGTGTTTGTTCTGAGCCTGATGGTGGTCCACTCCCGCTACCTGCTCATGCCATTCGCGCTGGCGGCCGTATTCGCCACCCGGCCCGGTCTCATCTGGTATTTCTTCGCCTGGTACGCCATTGACGCGCCCAATCTGCTCGACAAGGAAATCCAGCACCTGTTCTGGCTGTTGATCGCTCTGGCCCTGTATTTCGCCGACCCGATCCGTCGTTTCGTCGAGCGGCACCTGCCGTCGTCCGCCGATCTCACCTCTCCCGGGAATCCCGTTGCCCCCTAATAGCTCATCCGCCGCCGACGTCGGGCGGCGAGCTTTCGCCGGGGTCGCGTCGCTCGGGCTGCGGGAAGGCGGCATGCGCATCCTGGCGTTCGCCGGCGACGTCGCGCTTTACCGCCTGCTGCTTCCGGAAGTATTCGGGCTTGTCGTACCGATCGCCTTCATCGCCGGAATCATCAAGCAATTCAGCGATCTCGGCTTGGCCGCCAGCCTGATCCAGCGATCCGACGAGCCGCGCGAATCCGATCTCCGCACCATCTTCACCGTCCAGGCGGTCCTCGTCGTAATCGCCGCCGCGATCATCTTTCTCGCCGGTCCCGTAATCCTGGATCTCATTGACGAGGGCTCCCCCGATCCCTGGTTGATCCGCGCGTTTTCGCTCTCCGTCCTGATCAGCGCCTTCCGCGCGGTGCCCGCCGCCATGCTCGAACGTCATCTCAACTTCGGCCGCCTGGCCATAGCCGACGTATCCGGCACCGTCTGGTTTTACGCCGCCGGAATCGCTCTCGCCGTGGCCGGCGTCGGACCCTGGGCCCTGGTAGCCGCCCACGTCGGGGCGAGCATCATCCCCACCTTCCTTCTCCTCTTTTTCTATTGCTGGCGACCGGTCCCCTTGATCCAGCGCGGCCGCCTTCGCCAGAACCTCGATTTCGGAGCCAAATTCCAGGGCCAGCGCCTCCTGCTGATGTTCAAAGACAGCCTGATTCCCATCCTCGGCCCTACCGGTTTTGGTCGCACTGCCACCGGACTGCTCGCCTGGGGAGACAAACTGGCCCAGCAGCCGCTCATCCTCACCCAGCTTGTCGCCCGGGTCAGCCTGCCCGCCTTCTCCCGCATTCAGGACGAGCGCGACGCCGTCGCCCGGGGTGCTCACCTGGCCATCAAATGGACCTGCCTCCTCACGTTTCCGTTCTTCGCCATCATCGTCGCCTTCGCCGCTCCGATCGCCGATTTCATTTACGGTCCCGCCTGGAGCGACGCCGTCCCCGTCCTGTATCTGTTGGCGGCCAACGCCCTGCTGGTCCCCATCAACGGGCTCTTGACCCCGATAATCAACGCCCTGGGCCACAGCGGCCGTCTGCTGGCGCTGGCGGCGGTGTGGGCCATCGCCGCCTGGGCCATCGCGCTCGCCCTGGTCGCGTCCGGGGCCGGCTTCGCCGCGCTGGCCGTCGCGCTCGTGGTCACCCAGGTCGCGGCGCTCCTGTACCTCGCCCCGCTCGCCTCCCGGCTTGCCGGCGTCAACGTCGCTCGCGCCGCCGGACTGCCCGCCGTCCTCGCCTTCGCCGTCGGACTGATAGCCTGGTTCGGCTTCCGCCCGTTGGTCACCAATCTGGCTCTGCTGCTCGTCTTCGCGGCGGTGTCCTTAGCCCTGTACGCCGTCGCCCTCTATGCTCTTGATCGCCACAACCTCCGCGACGAAGCCCGCGGCGTCCTCCGGCTGCGGGGTAGTGCCCATAAATCCGTGCCGCCGTCATGATCCAATCCCGCCCCACCGCCCTCCGGAGAAGCGCTCAGTGAAGATTTTTCTCGCCGGACCCTGGTGGGACACCGGCAGCTGGACCGAATACGTCGCCGCCGGTTTCACGCAACTTGGCCACGACGTCCGCACCTTCATCTACAGCCGGGAGCTCAATCGCCGCCCGGGATTCCGGGAGCGACTGCGGCGCAAGCTCCTCGGCCCGGACCGCTTCCAAATCGAGCGCCTCTTTGCCAGCGCCCGCGAGGACAACATCAATTTCATGCACGGCATCGAGGAGTTCGCGCCCGATCTCATCCTGGTGATCAAGGGCGAGACGCTCCTCCCCGAGACCCTCCACGCGGTCAAGCGCCGCACCGGCGTCCCCCTGGTGCAATGGTGCGGCGACGATCCTTTCTGGTTCCCGAACATCGTCGGCGCCTTCGGAATCTACGACCGCTTCTTCATCGCCGACGCTTCGTACATCCCGGACATCGAAAAGCATGGCTCGCCCGGCGCCGAGTTTATGGCTCACGCCGCCGACGAAGGCGTTTATGGCAACGAGATCCCGCCGGCGGCCGAATCCTCCGAGGTCATATTCGTGGGCGATTCCCGGCACCAGATGGGCCATCTGCCCGAAAACTGGCACCGCGCCGACGTCCTCGAAGCGGTGGCCAGGGCCGGATTTGACCTCGCCGTCTACGGTCGCGGTTGGGAGTCGTTGCCGGACAGCTACGCCGTGCGAGAGGCCGTGCGCGGGCCGGAACTCCTGCCGGCCGGCCGGGTGGTGGCGGCCTACCGCGCCAGCCGGATCGTCCTCAACGTGCACCATCCGCAGATGATCCACGGCTGCAACATGCGCACCTTTGAGGCGGCCGCCTGCGGGGCCTTTCAGCTGATCGACACCCGAGCGTCCCTGACCGAGCTTTTCGATCCTCCCAACGATATCGTCGCCTACGACTCCCCCGAACAGCTGGTGGAGCTAATCCGCCACTATCTCGACCGGCCCGACGAACGTGCCGCCGTCGCCGAACGCGGCCGCCAGACGGTCCTTGCCCGCCACACTTACAAACACCGCCTGGCGGAGTTCCTGCAACGAGTCCCCGGTCTGCCGTCGTGAACCCGGACTTCCCCCCGGCGGTCATCGGACTCGCTCCGCGAGCCATCCTTCGCGACCTCCTGCGCGCTCACTTTCACCAGCCCGCCATCTGCCTGTTTCGCGCCTTGGAACTCATCGAAATGCACGACCTGGAATTCGCCGCTCCCATCCTCGACCTGGGTTGCGGCAATGGCGATATCGGCGACCTTGCCCTGCGCTCTCACTGGCCCGCGATCGGGCTCGATCTGCTGCCTTCTGAAGTCCGCGCGGCGGTCGCCCGTGACGCCTACGCTGGCGCCACCGTCGGCGACGGCACGACTCTCCCCTTTCCCGATAGCTCTTTCGCGACCGTCGTGAGCGTTTGCGTGATGGAGCACATCCCGGACGATCTGGGCGGCGTCGCTGAGGTGGCACGCGTGCTCCAACCCGGCGGGCGGTTCATCTTCACGACCCCCAGCGAGCACTTTGAATCGCAACTACTGGACGCCGGCGATCCGGCCGCCGTAGCCGCCGTGACCGATCGCCTGGGCCACTTCCATTACCGCTCGCGTGATGAGTGGTACGCGATTCTGCGCGCGCAAGATCTGCAGCCGGTCGAGCACCGCTTTTTCCTGCTCCCGGCCACCCAGCGCCGGTGGCAGCGCCTGGATAATTTCATGGTCAAGCGAATCGGCTTCCGGCGCACACTTGATATAATTCGAGGCCTGCGCCGCCGCAAGCTGCTGCCTCTCGGCCTCTGGTCGTGGCTGTGGTCCGTGGTTCTGGCGAACTCGCTCCGGCGCGTGCCGACCGGCGGAGTGGGCGGGGGCCAGCTGATCGTCGCTCGCAAGGCCGGCGCCGAAAATCCCGCCGTCTCCCATGACTGATCGTCCCCGGGTCCTGCATCTCACCCCCCGCCTCTTCGGCTACGACGGGGTGGTGGGGGGCGGCGAGCGTTACGCCCTTGAACTCGCCCGGGCCATGTTCGCCCACGTCCCGGTACGACTGGTTGGATTCGCCTCCCGGGGCTCCCGCGAGACCGACGGCCAACTAGAAATCCACGCCGAGCCCGCCCGGATGGCGGTGGCCGGTCGCGCTTATGACCCGGTCAATCTCGGTTTCCTGCGGCACATCCTCTGGGCCGACGTGATCCATTTCCACCAGTTCCGCTCTACCGCCTGCGCTCTGGGGACCCTGTTGGGCCGGCCTCTGCGTCGCCGCCTTTATGTCACCGATCACGGCGGCGGCGGGTCCAACCTCCTGCGGCGACTTCGTCTGGGCGGTTGGTTGCACGCCCACCTTTCCCAGTCCGAATTCACCATCGGCACGATGCCCTACGTGGGCCGCCGCCATGAAATTATCCACGCCGGGGTCGACGCCGATCGCTACCGGCCCGTTGCCGAGAAGGTCGCCGGGCGGGTCGTCTACCTGGGGCGACTGCTGCCCCACAAAGGCGTTGAACACCTGATCGAAGCCATGCCCGAAAACGCGCACCTGTTGGTCGTCGGCAGGGCCCATGACACCGAGTACTTCAAATATTTGCAAGAACGCGCCGCCGGCCGGCCTGTCGAGTTCGTCGCCGACGCCGCCGACGACCACGTCGTCGAGCTGCTCTCTTCCGCGCAGGTGCTGGTGCTCCCGTCCGTCTACGACGACTTTCGCGGCCACCGGCAGGAGCTTCCGGAGCTGGTTGGCCTGGTCCTGCTGGAAGCCATGGCCTGCGGCACGCCGGTCATCTGCACCCGGGTCGGCGGCATGCCCGAAATTGTCATGGAAGGCGAGACCGGCTTGGTGGTAGAGCCATCCTCCGCGCCCGCCATCGCCGCCGCCCTCACGACCTTGCTGGACGATCCCGCCCGCGCCGCCGCCATGGGCGCCGCCGCCCGACAGGATGTTATGGCCCGCTTCACCTGGGACGCCATTGCCGGTCGCTGCCTGCACGAATACGAACGGGACGCCTGACAATGCGTATCGCAGTTCTAGTCGACTTCTACCCGCCCGAGAATCGTGGCGGAGCCGGCATCGTCGCTCAACGCCTCAATCGTTACTTCGCCGCCGAGGGTCACGAAATCCTGGTCATTTGCACCACCCGCGGAGAAGCCGACGAACCTGACAGCGGCGAAGCCACGGTCGTCTCTCTGCCTCTCGATTACCCGGAGCGTTTTCGCAATTACCGGGCGATTCGCAATCCGGCCGCTCTCCCGCTGGTCCGCGAACAGCTTCAGCGTTTCCGGCCAGACATCGTCCATGCTCACAACGTCCACCACTATCTGTCCTTTGGCTCGCTGGAAGTGGCGGACGAACTCGGTCTGCCGGTCGTCCTCACCTCGCACGATTACCTGATGATCTGCTGCGGCCGGCTCACCTGTTCCACCGGTCCCGCCGACTTCCGCCCCCGCCAGTTGCAGTGTCTGCGGCAGCAGCGTTTTCGTTACAACCCGCTGCGCCGCGCTCGCATCCGCAAGATCGTCGGTCGGACCGTCAGCCGCATCCTGGCCATCAGCGAAGTCATGCACCGCTCCTTGGCCCTCAACGGTTATCGATACATCGAGACCGTGCCGAACGGCATCGATCCGGCGGAATGGCCGGCACACGACGCATCCGGCCGCCGAGCTGACGAATCCGACCGCCCGCTGGTCGTTCTACCAGCCCGCCTTTCCGCCGAAAAAGGCACCGAAGCCCTGCTCGACGCCGTCTCGCTCCTTCCCGCCCCCCGCCGCCCGCGCATCCTGTTCGCCGGTGACAATCCTCGCTATCAGGTCGCGCTCGAAGCCTACGCCGACCGCCTCGGCATCCTCAATCTTGTCGAGATCACCGGCTGGGTCGACCAGGACCGGATGCTTGACATCTACCGGTCCGCCGACATCGTGGTCACACCGTCGACCTACCCCGACCCGTTCAATCTCGGCAACATCGAGGCCATGTCCAGCGCCCGCCCGGTGATCGCCTCGGCGTTCGGCGGCGGACCCGAAATCGTCCGCGACGGCGAGACCGGATACGTGGTCGATCCCAACGACTCCCGGCTCTTTGCCGACCGCCTATCGTCCCTGATTGACGATCCCGATCTGCGCTCCCGTTTCGGCGAAGCCGGCCGCCGGCGCGTTCTGGAGGAGTTCACCATCGCCGGCCAGGCAGAGCGCGTGATGGCCGCCTATAACCGGGCCATTTCGGGCACGTGATGGCCCGCCCACGGGTACTGCACGTCATCACCTCGCTGGCGGTCGGCGGCGCCCAGCGCCATCTCCTGCGCCTCATCGCCGGCCTCAACGACGAGTACGACTGCGACCTGGTCTACTTCAAAGACGACGATCTGCTGCCCGAATTTACCGCCGCCACCGGTGACGTCACTCGTCTGGAACTCGGCGGCCGTTCCGCGCCGTTTCGCCTCTGGTCGCTCATCCGGCACATACGCCGGGGGCGGTACAGCCTGGTTCATACCCATCTGTTGAAGGCCGATGTCTGGGGCGCCCTGGCCGCCCGGCTTGCCGGCGTCACCGTCATCAGCAGCAAGCACAACGCCGAGGCCGTCCTGCAGAATCCGGCCATCGGCGCCCTGCACGGCCTCATTTCACTGCTTGATCACCGCGTCATCACGCTTTCATCCGCCGTCGCGGAGTACATGGCCCACACCGGCCGGATAACTGGACCCCGGCTCGTGGTTATCCATTACGGTCTGGACCCGGCTCTGGAGACCGCTGCGGGCCCCTCCGTGGTCCGCCGGGAACTCGCCATCCCGCCCGATGCCCCGCTCGCCCTCTGCCTCGCTCGTCTAGACCCTCAGAAGGACCATCCCACCCTGCTGCGTGCCTGGCAGCGAGTGGTCTTGGAACGACCGGAGGCGCGCCTGCTCCTCGCCGGCGGCTCCCAGCTCGGCGGCGAGGAATATGTCGACGGGCTTCACCGGCTCGTCGTAAGCCTCGGGCTGGATGCCAGCGTCCACTTCCTCGGGGTGCGACGCGACGTGCCCGATCTTCTCGCCGCCGCCGACCTGCTGGTGATGTCCTCCCGCTGGGAGGGGCTCGGCCTGGTATTTCTGGAAGCCATGAACGCTTCCCTGCCGGTGGTGGCGACCGGCGTTGGCGGCGTGCCCGAGGTCGTCCTGGACGGCGACACCGGCCTGCTGGTCGAGCCGGGCGATCCCGAGGCCCTTTCAGCCGCCATCATCAGCCTGCTTGACGATCCCGACCTTGCCCGCCGTTTCGGGCGGAACGGCCGCCTTCGGCTTGAGGATTGCTTCACGGCGGCAGCCATGGTTCACAGCACCCTGGGCCTCTACGCTCAGATTCCGGGTACTATCGGCCCGGCCCCCTCCCCCCGACCTCCGGACGCGCTACCATGAGCCAGCTTCGTTCCCTCGTCACCGGCGCCGCCGGTTTCGTGGGGTCCCACCTCTGCGAGCGGCTGCTCGCCGAAGGCCATACCGTCACCGGCATCGACGGCTTCATCGACAGCTACGATCCGGCCGTCAAGCATTCCAATCTGGCGACCTTCGCCGACCATCCCCAATTCACGCTCGTCTCCGCCCACCTGACCGAACTCGACCTCGGCCCGCTCGTCGCCGGCGCCGACTACGTCTTTCACATCGCCGCCCGTGCCGGTGTCCGCGGCGGCTGGGGTGATATCTTCGATGCTTATCAGCTCGATAATGTGACCTCCACCCAGCGTCTGCTCGAGGCCTTCCGCCTCTCTCCGGGGGCTCGCCAGCTCATCCTCGCCTCGACCTCCTCTATTTACGGTCGCGACCCCCCGCTGCCAACCCCCGAGTCCACCGGCGCCAATCCGCAGTCCTACTACGCCATCACCAAGCTTGTGTGCGAAAAGCTCGCCGAAGCCTACCTGCACCACTTCGCCGTTCCGGTCACCACCCTGCGCTTCTACACCCTGTACGGACCGCGGCAACGCCCCGATATGGCCTTCCACATCTTCATGCGGGCGCTCCTGCGGGATGAAGAAATCACGGTCTTCGGTGACGGTTCCCAGACCCGCGAAGTCACCTTTGTCCACGACGCCGTGGACGCCATCCTGCTGTCTCTCGGCGAGGACCGCATCGGCCGCACCTTCAACATCGGCGGCGGCACCTACCAGGATCTCAACGCCTACCTCGCGGAGCTCGAAGCCGTAACCGGCCGCACCTTTCGCCGGCGCTCCGCTCCCATCATCGAAGGCGATCAGCTTCACAGCCGGGCCGACGTGACCCTCGCCCGCGATGTCCTGGGCTACTCCCCGCGCTGGTCGCTGCGGGACGGCCTACAGGCCGAATGCGACTGGCTCCAGACGGTCTATGCCGGCCCCGATCATTAGCATGACGCCGTCCCAGTGAAGCCCATCCGCGTTCTGCAGGTCCTGGAAGCCACCATCGGCGGCACCAAGCGCCATCTTCTCGATCTGTGCACCCTGCTCGATCCCGAGCGTTTCCAGATCACCGTCGCCTGCCCGGAAGTCCGCTCCGAGCCCCATGGCGACACCTCGTTCGTGCCCGATCTTCGTGAAGCGGGGATCGCCGTCGAATATGTGCCGCTCGTCCGCCGCATCCACCCGTTTGAAGACGCGCGCGCCCTCTGGGAGATGATCCGCGTCATCCGCCGGGGGCGCTACGACATCATCCACGCGCACAGTTCCAAGGCCGGGTTCATCGGTAGGCAGGCCGCCCTGTTCGACCGCCGTGCCCGGGTGGTCTATTCGCCGCACGGGTTCTACTTCCTCAACTTCGAGAATCAACTCAAGCTCGCCACGTTCAGGTGGATCGAGCGCCTGGCCGGCCGCTCCACCGATGTGCTGGTGGCGCTCTCTCGCGGCGAGCAGGCGGCAGCCTTGCGCGAAAGGGTCATACCTCCCGATCGGGTCCGGCTAGTCGAAAACGGCATTGCCCACCTCGACGGGTTCCCGCGCGATGAGGCCCGCGCCCGGCTCGATGTTCCGCTGGATATTCCCGTCGTCGGCACCGTGTCTCGCTTCACCCCGCAGAAGGCCCCTTTCGACATCATTGAGGCCGTTGACGACCTGGTAAAGCGCCGCCCGACCCTGCAATTCCTATGGTTTGGTGATGGCGAGTTGCGCTCACCGGTTGAGGAGGAAATCCGGCAACGGGGACTCACTAAGAGCATCCGCGTTCTGGGCTATCGCGCCGACGCCCGTTCCCTGCTCCCGGCTCTGGACGTCTTCATGCTGGCCTCTCGTTGGGAGGGTCTCCCCTACACGATCATGGAGACCATGGACGCCGGCGTGCCAGTGGTGGGAACAGACGTGGTGGGCACCCAAGACTTCATCGATCCCGGCCGGAACGGCCTCCTGGTGCCGTCCGGCATGCCGGGGCGCCTGGCCGCGGCCGTAGACGATCTATTGACACGTCCCGATTACGCCGCCATGATCGCGCAAGCTGCCGCGCACGATGTCGGCAGCCGATTCAATCGTGCGGAAATGGTGCGAAAAACCGCTGCCATCTACACAGAACTAGCTGGAGACTCAGCGCGTGGTTAGCCGTACCCGCAATCTCGCTCTCGTTCTTTATCTCGCCGACCTGGCGATAGCTCTGGGCGCGCTCTATCTGGCCGATCTCCTCCGCCACGTGCTGCCCTTCGGTTTCGGCGACGCGGGCAATCTCGCCTGGGTGGACTGGCAGGAGTACCTGGCGGTGGCCGTCATCTGGGCCTTCATGCTCCGATTCTTTCGCGTTTACGAGCCGCGCCGCATCCTCACGGTGGTCGAGGAAATCCGCGTCCTCCTGCCCGCCGTCACCGTCGCTTTCGTCGTGCTGTTCGCCTATCTCTTCATCTTCAAGATCGAGTTCCTCTCCCGCCTCCTCATCGGCTACTTCTACTTCATCAACCTACTATTGCTGCTGAACCTCCGGCTGATTCTGCGAGTCGCCCTGCACTCCAGCAGCGGATTCCGCCGACGGCTGGTGATCGTCGGCGCCGGGCCGGTCGGCGAGCAGGTCACCGATCTCCTCCGCCAGCGTCCCTGGACCGGCTATGACATCGTCGGCTTCGTCGACGACGACCAGGCCAAGCAGAGGATTGAGGTTGCCGGTCGCCCGGTCCTGGGCACCTGCGACGAGCTGGGCGATGTCATCGAGCGGGAGCGGATCGCCGAGGTAATCGTGGCTCTGCCCGCCCATGCGTACGAGCGCATCCGCGAGATTGTCACCCATGCGGGCGACTACCCGGTGCGGATCCGCGTAGTCCCTGACATCTTCAGCATGATCAGCGTCCGCGCGCGCGCCGAAGACCTATGGGGTATTCCCCTGATCGGCATCCGCGAACCCGTCATCACCGGCTTCGACAGCCTGGTCAAGCGCACGTTTGACATGGTCGTGGGGTCCAGCGCTCTCATCGTCACCGCCCCGATCATGCTGGTGGTCACCTTCGCCATCCTGATCGACGATGGCTGGCCGGTGTTTTTCAGCCAGAAGCGTGTCGGCGAGAATGGCCGCCTGTTCTGGATATACAAACTGCGCACGATGGATAAGGTCGACAGCCGCCCTGGAGCGGCCAGTCGCCGCCCCGAACCCCGCAAGACCGACGTCGACCCCCGCATCACGCGAGTCGGGCGCTTCCTTCGCCGCGCGAGCCTAGACGAGCTGCCCAACCTCTGGAACGTCTTACGCGGCGAGATGAGCCTTGTCGGCCCCCGTCCGGAGCTGCCCTGGGTGGTTGACGAGTACGAGCCCTGGCAGCGTCAGCGGCTCTCGGTGCAGCCCGGCATGACCGGCTGGTGGCAGATACAGGGCCGCGGCGAGGTGCCGCTGCACGAGAACGTCGAACTCGATCTCTACTACATCCAGAATTACTCGCCGCTGCTGGACCTGATGATCCTCTGGCGCACAATCTGGGTGGTCCTCGGCGGCCGGGGCGCCTACTAGCTCCAGCGGGTATCCCGCCTAGCCCGGCCCCGCCTTCCGCAGCCGGTCGCCATACAGCTTCTCGTAGTACTCCTCGAAATCTCCACTGCGGGACTCCCGCCACCACCACTCGTTGTCCCGGTACCAATTGATCGTGTCCTCCAGCGCCGCGTCGAGACCGAACTCCGGCTTCCATCCCAGGTCCCGCAGGCGCGTCCAATCCACGGAGTAGCGGAAGTCGTGCCCGGTGCGGTCCTCGATATGCGTGATCAACGACGCCGGCTTACCCAGCCGGTCCAGGATCTTCTCCACCATGTACATATTGGTGCACTCGTTCCCGGCCCCCACGTTGTAAGCCTCTCCCGCCTTGCCTTCGCGCAAAACTAGGTCGATGGCGGTGCAATGGTCGCGCACGTGCATTCGGTCGCGCACCTGCGTCCCGTCCCCGTATACCGGCAGCGGCAGGTCGTCGATCGCGTTGGTCACGAACAGCGGCAGCGCCTTTTCCGGATGTTGATACGGCCCGATGTTGTTTACTCCCCGGGTGATCGCCGCCTGCAATCCGAACGACTCCACGGCCGCCAGGACCATCATCTCTCCCGAAGCTTTGGTCGCCGGGTAGGTGCTTCGCGGCCGCAGCTCGTCCCCCTCCTTGAACGATCCCTCGGCTATCTGCCCGTAGACCTCGTCGGTGCTCACGTGCACATAGCGCTCCACCCCCTGCGTCGCGGCCGCGTAGGCCAGCACCCCGGCCCCGCGGACGTTCGTCTCCACGAAGGGACCCGGATCCAGCAGCGCCCGGTCGTTGTGCGATTCCGCAGCGAAATTCACCACCCCGTCACACCCGGCCGTCAGCCTCTCCATCAGCTCCTGATCGGCGATATCACCCTCGACGAATTCCACCTCATCGTCACCGAGCGACTGCTTCAGGTTGGCCACGTTCCCCGCGTACGTCAGCTTGTCCACCACCACAATCCGCGTTGACGGGTGCGCCTGCCGCAGATAGTGCACGAAATTGCTGCCGATGAAGCCGGCCCCGCCCGCCACCAGAATCGATTGAAAAGAGCTGCTCATACCCGCCCGGTCACATAAGAACGCCGCTGTCTCCAACCCCGAAACGCGATTCCAGCAGGGGCCGTGACGTGGCTGCGATAGTAGCATGTGGAGGTCACGAATCCGCCCGCCCGCCGTACCCGGAATCCAACCCGCGTCACCCGTCTTCGAAACCGAATCTCAGGCCTGCACGTTCACCGCGAAACCCGTCGTCGCTCCCGTTCCGGTGGACCCGGCTACCGTGCCGAGGCCGGTCTGCAAACGTCCCACCAGAGTGGTCGGCAACGCACCCAGACTGCGAAGCAGGGACGTGGCGATCCCATCCTCCCCTCCGAGTAAGTCGCTGATGGTTTCGATGTCGTCCTTTAGAGCCCGTATGAAGGTCTCCTCGCCTAGGCTCAGCCGCCCGGTTCTATCCCTGGTGATGCCCGCCCTTTCCAGCTACCCCACCTGCTCGCGAATCTGTCCACTGAGCGCGTTTTTCGCCTTCGTCGCCTGCGCGACCGTACCGTTCCCGAGCAGTGCCAGCAGATCGTTGAAATCCTCCACGAACTGCTGCGTCGCCGCGGCCACCGCGGCCCGGTCTCGCCCGATTTTTACCACGATCACCTCGTCCAACGCCTGGCCCAGGTCCACTTCCACCTGCCCATTTTGCAAGACCACTGTATTGGTTGGCCCCGTGCCGACGACCCCATCCACCACGTACTTCGCGTCCTCCGCCGACATCGACACGGTGTCGGCTCCGGTTATCCGGATCGTCGTCCCGGCGCTGTCCTTGATCGTGAAGCCCGCGGCGGCTCCGCTCTCCGTCGCGGTGAGTATCAGTCGTACATTTCACCGTGGGATCGGCGCTCACCACCTTCGCCTTCACCCCCACATTCGCCACGTTAATCGCCTCCGCGATCTCCAGCAGCGTCGTCCTGCTCCCGCCTACCTTGGTGACTTCAAATGAAACCGATGTCGAGGTCGAGTCTGACGTTATGGTGAAGATATTCCGCCCGCCGGTGATCGTCTCAAAGTTTTGCCCACGGGCGAGTCGGGCCGGGAGCGCGCCGTCGAACTCGGTGCTGATGTTCTGCCCCGTCTGGGCCAATTGCGATGCCGATATCCGATAGACCGCGTCCTCCGCCCCGCTCCCCACGCGTACCGTGATCACGTCTGCTTCGGCGGCGGTGCCGGTCCGCCGGCCAAACACGCCGTTGCCGTTCACCGCGACCAGGCCCGCTGCTGATCGCCTCAACGCCGAGATTTGATTGAAGAGGGTGCTCAGCCCCGTCGATACCCCGCCGAGAAATGGGGCCGCCCGATTGTGCAGTTCGTTTGACTCGCTCAGGTCCCTGCGGATCGAGCCCAGGCATCCACCAAGGCTTGGGGTGCGGCCTAGCGCCTCATATAAAAATCCCAGGTCGCGTAACTGCCTACCTGGGATTGAGAAGGCTAGTGCCATGATCCATCATGTTTTTCCGCCGCATTCCATGCGCCGGGCTAAAGATTGTCGGTGCTCCGACCGATAATTAAAAACAGGTCCACTTTCAGGCTCGGTCAAGACGTTAATGTGCCCTTTGCTTGATTCGGGCCGCCGCCGCACAGGTTTGGGCGTCGGACCGGCCGGCGAACCGCTCGTCGTCCGGGTCTCCCCAACTCCTCGATTCGGTACCAATTTCAGGCTGCGCTACACTGCCCCGGTTGCCGTTTATCCTTCAGCAATAGTCCGGGAGCGCCACTAATGAGGATTGTTATCGACGGTCCGCAGATCGCCGAACAGGTTGATCTGGTCCGCGAGGCGTCGCCCGGCGACGAAGTCGTTCTCACTGCCACCCCCGAGGATTACCTCCGCGTCGCCGCCGGCGCCGAAGTGATCTTCGCCGGTCGGTTTGACGCCGCCTTCCTGGACGCCGCCCCCGACCTCAAGTGGATGCAAAACGGGAGCGCCGGCGTCGACTGGATGCCGCTGGATGTCTTGCGTGACCGTGGCATCACCCTGACCAACGGCGCCGGCAGCCACTCCGTCCCGGTCGCCGACACGGCCCTTGCCCTGATCATGGCCGTCGCCCGTGGCATGAACTGGACCTTCCGCAATCAGATCGCTCATCTCTGGCAAGCGCCGCCGCGAGTGTTCGAATTCGAAGGCAAGACCGCCGGCGTCATCGCCATCGGTGCGATTGGCATTCAGGTCGCGCAGCGGCTTAAAGGGCTGGGCATGCGCGTAATCGGCGTCGACGTCAACACGGAAATCCAGACCGATCTCGTCGACGAAATCCGGCATGTCAGCGAGCTTGAGTGGCTGCTGTCCACCTCTGATGTGGTGGTCTGCGTCGCCCCTCTGACCGCCGCCACCCACCACCTTATGAATGCCGACACGTTTGCCCACCTGCGTGACGACACAATCTTCATCAATGTCTCCCGCGGCGGTCTGGTCGATTCCGCCGCCCTGGTGGATCTCCTCGATACCGGGCGTCTGTTCGGCGTCGGTGTCGATGTGGTGGAAGAAGAGCCCCTCGACCGCGACCATCCCCTCTGGAGACGCTCCGATATCGTGATAACCCCGCACGTCGGTGGAATCAGCCCGCTTCGCGGCCACCGTCTGGCAGAGCTCTTCGTCAAAAATCTGCACCACTACCGCGCCGGCGAACCCCTTCGCAACACTGTCGATCTCGACGCCGGGTACTAGCGCCGCGAGTCCCGGCCAGCCGTCGCCGGCCCCGTAAACGCCAAAACCCCTTCGGCCCTACCGACCGTAGGGGTTTTGTAGCTGCATTCGACTCTAGGCTGTGGCTTCCACGTCCGCAGTCTCGGTCGAGCCGTTAGGGGCCGGCAGCATTCGAGTAGCTCCGCCTTCGGACTCGATCGCGGGCGCGCTTTGACCGTCGCCCGCGCTCTCGTCGAGGGTGAATCGACTCACCGCACCCTGGAGCATCTGCGCCAGAACCGCCAAATCCCTGGCCGTACTGGCCATCAGGGAGATTTGGGAATTCATCTCCTCGGTGGAGGCGCTTACCTCCTCCGCGGCGGCGCTGTTCTCCTCGGAGATCGCCGACACGCTCCACCCTGATCCATCGAAATGCGACACATAAACCGCGGTGGTCGCACCAAACTCCGACGGGTATATTGACGCTGCCCAGGTGCCTCCCGCCGAGTCCAGCGCGACCGAATTGTCCCAGCCGTCGTGACCGGAATTCTCGATGAATTCCTTCGCCCACGCGCCATCACGCAGCGTGGCCAGCGCCTGATCGCCGAGTTCGGGGTTGAGCTGGTCGGACTGGTGGTCGTGCCAGACGATCCGCGGCGTTCCGGCCCTATCCACCGCCAAAGAGAGTGGGCCATAAAGGTAGCCCTCCGTCACCTGCGTGATCTCCCAACCGTCGCCGTCCCGGCGGGCGTACTTTATCCAGCCCGGCATTGCTTCCAGCATGTAAGCAACGTGCGCAACCCTATCCGCGTCCGCGTCCGCGTCCGCGTCCGCGTCCGCGTCCGCGTCCGCGTCCGCGTCCGCGTCCGCGTCCACGGACGCCTTGTCTCCCTCGTCAACCTGGGCAAAATCCCAGGCAAATAGTTCGCCACCCGTTTGCGCCGGAGCC